>OIBS01000543.1_pt1 | contig 11319 bp, 10 predicted proteins | sample 1581081 | NCBI WGS metagenome assembly OIBS01 (sample SAMEA3882511, study PRJEB24775) | human gut metagenome | biome: human-associated habitat; feature: intestine environment; material: feces | place: Netherlands | collected 2009/2010 | reverse complement strand
AGTGCAATGTTCAGATTTTCCATGATGAAGCTCATCCTTTCAAAATATGCCGCTGTACGGCAGAGTTCAAGTCTAACGGATTATGTGCGAGTATTCCAGGAGCCGCAGCAATGCTGCGCCCCCTGAAAACTCGGAAAAAGAAGAGAGATTGTGTGTGTCTGTTTTACGCGCGCTTTGCGTTCTTGCGCATATCAAGGATAACCGAACCGACGATGATCAGGCCCTTGACGATGTTGGTCATGTTATCATCGACCTTCAGCATAACCAGGCCGTTGTTGATAACGCCGAGGATCAGGATGCCTGCCAGAACACCGGATACGCGGCAGATACCGACGGTAGCCGCAGCGATAGCGTCCAGCTCGTAGTTCAGGCCGGAGTTGGCCGGATCAGCCGAACCTGCACGGCCTGCCAGCAGAATACCTGCAACAGCCGCACAAACCGAGCACCATACATAAACCATGATGAGGTTCTTTTCTACATTGATGCCGGCAACGCGGGCAGCCTGATCGTTGCCGCCGATGGCATACACGTTTTTGCCGAAGCGGGTCTGCGTCAGCAGGAAGGCCGAGATCGCAAACATAACGAAGAATACCAGAATGATGACCGGAACCGGGCCGATTTTAGCAGAGCCGAGGAAACGGAACTCCGGGGTCAGGTTGGAAACCGGGCGGCTGGTGTACATTTTTGCGCTTGCGCGGCAGATCAGCTGTGCGCCGAGCGTTGCGATGAAGGGCGGGATCTTGGTGTACGCGATGATCGCACCGTAAATAGCGCCGATGCCTGCGCCGATTGCCAGACCGATCAGAATAACCAGCGGTGCGGGCAGGGAGCCCAGACCGGGGAATACTGCGTTGGCATAATCTGCCGGCTGAACCAGAGATGCCGTGATGCAGGCAACCAGGCCGGCCGATGCGCCGATCGTCAGGTCGATACCCTTGGACAGGATCGCGAACATAACGCCGAAGGCCAGAATACCCTTGACGGCCTCACCGGAGAGCAGCGTCAGCAGGTTGTTTACGGTGAAGAAGCTGGGCTGTGCAACACCCATGATAATGACCATAGCGATCAGTACCAGCCAGATCGAGTTCTGAGACAGGAATTTTTTCTTGTCAAACGTCTTATGCATACCATTTACCCTTCTTTCTTATTGCTCATCAGCAGCGGGCTGGTAAGGAACCTCGCTGGTAGCGTATTTCAGGATCAGCTCGGACGAAAAATCCTTGCGATCTACGATTGCGGTCATCGTGCCTTCATGCATGACCACGATGCGGTCGGACATACCCATAACTTCGGGCAGCTCGCTCGAGATCATGATGATCGCCTTGCCTTCGCCGGCCAGCTTGGTGATCAGCGAGTGGATTTCGGCCTTGGCGCCTACGTCGATACCGCGGGTCGGCTCGTCTACGATCAGGATGTCCGGATCGGTCAGCAGCCAGCGGCCTACCAGAACCTTCTGCTGATTGCCGCCGGAAAGGTTCTTGATGGGGGTGTCGATCGTCGGTGTTTTGGTATTGAGCTTACGCACATACTCTTCGGTATCCTCGCGCATCTTCTTGTGATTGAGCGGGAAACCGTAGTTTTTCAGGCTGGCAAGCACGGTATTGTCCTTGATGCTCAGCATACCGACGATGCCGTTGCCGCGTCGATCCTCGGTCAGCAGGGCGATCTTGTGTGCGATGGCGTGCTCGGGGGATTTGATGTGCAGCTCCTCGCCGTCCTTATAGATCTTGCCGCCGGTGATATGGCGCATACCGAAAATAGCCTCTGCCGTTTCGGTACGGCCTGCGCCGACCAGACCGGCCATGCCCAGAATTTCACCGCGGTGCAGCTCGAACGATACGTTCTTTACCGCATGACCGGCGGAAAGGTTCTCGACCTTCAGAATGGTATCTCCGATCGGGCAATCCACCTTGGGGAACATATTGGAAACCTCACGGCCTACCATAAGCTGAATCAGTTTATCTACGTTCAGGTTTTCCGCGCGGTCGCTGGCGATGTACTCGCCGTCGCGATATACGGTGATATCATCCGAAATGCGGAAAATTTCATCCATTTTATGCGAAATATAAATGATTGCTACGTTTTTCTTTTTCAGGTCTTCGATGATGCGGAACAGATGCTCAACCTCGGTTTCGGTCAGGGAGGAGGTCGGCTCGTCCATGATTACGATCTTGCTGTCATACGAAACCGCCTTTGCGATTTCAACCATCTGCATTTTTGCAACCGTCAGGTTGCCCATCTTTTCATCCGGATCAACATCCAGATGCAGGCGCTGGAACAGGTCGATACTGTCCTGACGCATTTTCTTGTGATCAATGATCAGGCCCTTGCGCGGTGCGCGGCCCAGCCAGAGGTTTTCGCTGACACTGCGTTCCGGAACCGGCGATAATTCCTGATGGATCATCGAAATGCCGGAGTTCAGCGCTTCCAATGTGGTTTTGAAACGGATTTCCTTGCCGTCAAAAACGATCTTGCCCGATGTGGGCGGATGGATGCCGATCAGGCATTTCATCAAAGTTGATTTGCCTGCGCCGTTTTCTCCCATCAGGGTATGTACGGTACCGGGGCGTACCTTGAGCTGTACGCCTTTCAGCGCACGCACGCCGGGGAAATCCTTGACGATATCGGTCATCTCCAGGATATACTCTTGACTCACTGCTTTTCACCCCAATATCTCTGCGTTTTTTTAGGAAGGGGACATGTGGAAATGTCCCCTTCGCAACATTCAGTGTCGGAATTTAGTCGTAATCTGCTACGTTGTCGATGGTAACCGGCTCGAACGGTACCCAGATGATGAACTCGTTCTCGTCGTCTACTTCATAGCCGGTGCCCTCTGCGATCGGCTTGCCGTCGATCAAATTTGCAGCTGCCTGCAGGGAAGCGCGGCCCTGACCCTCTGCGTTCTGGAATACGGTCATAGCGAGGGTGCCGTCCTTGATAGCCTGACGGCCGTCAGCGGTTGCGTCGATGCCGACGATCGGAACGGACTTCGGGTCCAGACCCTGCTGCTGCATTGCTTCGACTGCACCGAGTGCCATTGCATCGTTGTTGGAGATAATGCAGTCGTACTTGGTGGTCTTGAGCAGCGGAGAGATCATGTCCATTGCGGTTGCACGGTCATAATCGGCTGCCAGCGGAGCTGCTGCTGCGGTTGCCTTGATGCCGTTGTCCTCCAGTGCCTTGAGCACGGATGCGGTACGGTTGGTGGTGGAGGTCTGACCGAGGATGCCGTTGAGCATCAGGTAGGAGATATCGGTCTTGCCCTGATCCTTAAAGAACTTTGCGAGGAACTCGCCCTGGAATGCGCCGGAGGTCATTTCGTCGGAGCCGACGTAAACAGCCTTCTCATTCAGTACGGAGGGATCGCCCGGGAAACGGTTTACGAATACGACCGGAACATCGCCTGCGGCCTCGATACACTGTGCAGCGGTCTCGGGGTCTACCATGTTGATAATGATGGCATCTTCACCTGCGGTAACCGAGGATTCGATGTACTGGATCATCTTGCTGGTGTCACTGTTGGCATCCTGGGTGGTCAGGTTGATGCCGGTGTCCTTTGCAGCGGCCTGAGCGGCTGCCTCCATTTCGCTGAGCCACTCATCGCGCTGGCTCATGATCAGCGTTACCTTGTGGCCGCTGCCGCCGTCTGCGCTGCCGCCCTGCTGTGCGCCACCGCCACAGCCTGCCAGCATGGATGCCATCATTGCCGATGCAATAAATCCTGCGAAAATTCTTCTTTTCATTTGCTTTTACCTCATCTTTCTCAACTTTTTTCTTAGCCGTACACGTTCACATTTTGAAAAAAATGCGATTTACGCTTGCCTTGATTTAGTTTTACACTCTTTTTCGATGTACGTCAACCGGATTTTTGAATTTTCACCAAATCGCACAGACGAATCTTGCGAAAACTGGTGATTCTGTCTGCACAAAATTGTGATTTTATAGGCTTTGCACGACAGAACGTGGGAATCGCTTATGCAAAACTACCCGCCTCAGATACAGGATCTGGCTGTTAATCCAATCTCACAATAACTCTGTAATTATTGCTGATTTCGCGTGTTTTACTTGTTTTACGGCGTTTACAGCAGATGTATTGTATGAAAATATGAGCAAAACACGGAAAGCTCGGAAAAGAGTGCATTTTTGCGTGCACGGCGTGGATAAGCAGAATCCGTACACGTGCACAATATTGTGAATACCGCTTTATTCACTTTAGATATAGACTTATTATGGGTATTATGTTATGCTTTAACTATAAAAACGGGAAAGTCCCGTTCTGACAGAGGTGATATCATATGGCAATTACCCTGAATCAAATTGCCGAGATTTGCGGTGTGTCCCGCGGTACAGTCGATCGGGCACTCCATAATAAAGGAAATGTTCGCCCTGCGGTGGCGGAGCGGATCAAGGCGGTAGCCGCCGAATATGGCTACACCCCCAACCGTGCCGGTCTGGCACTGTCCCGCGCATCGCATCCGATTCGCATCGGCGTGATCATTATTTCGGTGCAGACTCCGTTCATGCAGATCGTTCTGGATGCCGCCCGGCGCGAAGCCCGCCGTCTGGCTGCGTTCAGCGTGGAGGTCATCTTCCGGCTGTCGCCCTCGCTCGATCCGGTCGAACAGGTCTCGATGATCGAGAATCTGGTCGAGCAGCATCATATCAGTGCGCTGGCGATCACGCCGCTTGACTGTCTGCTGGTCGAAACCAAAATCAACGAGCTGATCGACCAACGCGGAATACCGGTCGTTACGTTTAACACCGATCTGCCCAACAGCCGTCGGCTGTGCTATGTCGGGCAGGAAAACATTTCTTCCGGCCGTACGGTGGCCGAGCTGATGCGTCTGGTGACACGGGAGAGCGGCACGGTGGCTACGATCATTACGCCCTGTATGTATCACAGTGCGTACCGCGAACGTCTGAAGGGCTTTAAGGAGGAGCTGCTTACCCCCGACTCGCCGCTTCAGCTGCAGGAGGTCACGCTGCCGAACGATGACAGCAATGTGGTTTACGAGCATACACTCCGTCTGCTGCAGGAGACTCCCGAGCTGACCGGTATCTACGCGATCACACCGGGTTATGCGGGCGCATGCAGCGCGCTGGTCGATTCCGGCCGCGCACGGGGGGTGCACCTGATCATGCACGATGAGATCCCCGCCAACCTGTACGAGCTTCGGCGCGGTGTTGCGGATTTTGTCATCGGGCAGGATGCGGTGCAGCAGGGCGCACTGCCGCTGTCCCTGCTGGCCGATTACATTCAACTCAAGCAGCAGCCGCAGAAGGAGTTTTACCATACCGATATTCGGGTGCTGCTGCGGCACAATATCGAAAATTTGCTTTGATCCGGGTCAGGAGGTATTATGTCTGTTCCGCTTCCGGCATTTCGCCGTATCAGACTAACGCAGCAATGTGTGATTCATCCGCAGGATAAGGGCGGCAACTATCTGCCTTGCGCCTCGGAGGATTGGGTGCTGTTTGTTTCGCTTGCTGCGGACGGGGAGAAGATCATTCTGCGGACCGAGCACCTCTGTCTGCCGATCAAACCCGGCGGCGCGCTGCTGCTGCCGCCGAATGTCTGTCACGAGCTGCCGTTCGTACAGGCACCCTGTCTAATGCTGGGCTTTTCCGCCGCGGATGACGGACAGGCGATGTTTGAGTTTCCGCAGTTACAGGGAACACCGGCATGGATGTTTCTGCTGCTGCTCTGCTCGGAACAGACCACGGCTACCGCCCGGACACCGCTTCTGGAGGCGCTGCTGATGCAGATGGCGCCTATGGCGCATGGCTTCGAGCTGTGTGCACCGGATGCCGCATTCTCGCTTGCAACCGAGGTATTGCAGCATTTGAACCGGTGCTTTGCCGAGGAGCTTTCGCTGACCGAACTGACCAATCGGTTTCACGTTTCAACCAGCCACATGATCCATATGTTCAAGGCGCAGTTCGGCCTGCCGCCCATTCAGTATATGGTGCGCCGCCGGATCGGGGAAGCGCAGCATCTGCTCCGCACAACGGAGGACAGTGCGGGCGATATTGCCGGTCGGGTCGGCATGATCAACCGCAATTACTTTTATCGGATGTTCAAGCGTCTGGTGGGGGTATCGCCAGTTCGATACCGCGAGGTCATTGGCGAATGCCCGGATATGCTGGCTTGAGGAAACGACTTTACGGGATCGAGAGGCTGCTCGGAAAAACTAACGTTTTCCGAGCAGCCTCTCGATCGAAACCACGCTTTCGATTGAATTTCGAAGAAAAATCGCGCCTTATATTCTCGCCATCCGTCAACACGAACTGACGCAGCATTATCCGCATGAAGGCTGGGTCGAGCAGGACCCGATGGAGATCTGGTCTACGCAGCACGCTGCCATGTTGGAGGCGCTCGCAGCCGCGGATGTCCGTTAAATACTTTGGTCTACGTCAAGCGTTTTGGTATCCTGACAAATTTTATCTGGTTCATTACTGTTACCTGCACAAGACACAACCCCTGGTTTCCGGTTCTGATCCGGTTTCCGTGGTCTAAATAATCAAGACGGCGGAAACCTCTGCATCATACGCAAAACAACCGAGCGACTGCATTTTCAGCCGCTCGGTTGTTTTGTCTGCGTTGCTCCGCACAGATATCTTATTGTATATAGCGCCGTGCGGCATCACGCCTGCCGCCGCTTTCTCTCCCGGATGAGCGTGGACTTGCTGATGCCGGTCAGTTTGACGACCTGCGCGTAGGAATGGTCCTCAAGCAGAGCCATTGCATGGTCAAGCTGCTCGGTGTCGAACTTGGGCGGGCGGCCCTCACGGAAATTCGGGTCGGTGGCGCGCGCGACCGCCTTGCCCTCCTGCGTGCGTTGCACGATCATGTCGCGCTCGAACTGTGCAAACGACAGCAGTACGTTGCGCAGCAGCGTGTTCACCGAGTCGTTGGACAGGATGCCGAGATTCAGCACGTTGATGGTCACGCCCTCGTCGATCATCTCGGTGATGAGGCCGGACGCCTGCGACACCGACCGCGCGAGGCGGTCGAGCTTTGTCACGATGAGCACATCGCCTTTTCGCAGCTGCGCCCGCAGCCTGTCGAACTCCGGGCGCTCGATCTTCGTGCCGGTGAAGGTGTCTGTATAGATTTTTTCCGCGCCCGCCGCCGTCAGCGCCGCCTGCTGCGCGTCCAGACTGTTGCCGTCGCGCGCCTGCGTCTTGGTCGAGACTCTCGCGTAGCCGAATGTCATGTAAATTCCCCCGTTTTCCCGGTTTTGACACCGCGAGTTTTGAATATAGGTTTTGATACCTCTATTATAACTTCTGACACCTGGTTTTGCAACCGGTGGCAATACTTGAAGGTTTTGAGACAGACCGGCACCAACTCAACCGATACTGCGCATTCTCTGCCGCACGGCAGCAAAACCTTAAAAATGTGATTCAACCGTAATAACTCACTCATAAAATGTGAATCAATCGAAAATTCTCACTTTGATTTTGTGCGTGTAATTGCATTTCTTCCTCTGTCGGGGTATAATACCCTCATAAGAGGTGAACCCAAATGCTTTATCTAAAACGCAAAATCGACGCTTTTCTGTCAGAATGGAAATCAAATCCGGATAAAAAGCCGCTTATCGTCAAAGGGCCGCGGCAGGTCGGCAAGACCGAATCCATTCAGCGCTTTGCCGAGGGCAACTACACGAGCGTTATCACGATAAACTTCGTGGAGGAGCCAAAGTACAAAATGATCACCGCGGACGGCTACAAAGCGGCGGATATCATCAAAAATATCTCGCGTATCGACCCGTCTAAGCGGTTTATTGATGGCGAAACCCTGATTTTCTTCGATGAACTGCAGGAATTTCCCGACATTGCGACCGCGCTCAAATTCTTCAAGATTGACGGCCGGTTCGACGTCATTTGCAGCGGTTCCATGCTCGGTCTCAACTACCGTAAAATTGAGAGCAACAGTGTCGGCTACAAGACCGATTACGAAATGTTCTCACTGGATTTTGAGGAATTTTTGTGGGCCGGCGGCTACGACGATGCCTTTATTGACGATATGCTGACGCACATGCGCACGCTGACGCCGTTCAATGAACTGGAAATGTCGGTCTGCGGCGATCTGTTCCTCAACTACTGCATCCTCGGCGGCATGCCCGCCGTTGTCCGCGAGTTCATCGAAAAGGGCACGTTTGAAGGCTCACTCGAAACCCAGCGCCAGCTTATCGCGGACTACAAGGAGGATATCCGCAAATACGCGGACGGCATGGACCAGACCCGCATTTTGAACGTGTTTCAGCACATCCCAGTGCAGCTTGCCAAGGACAATAAGAAATTCCAGATTTCCAAGGTCGCATCTGGCGCGCGTTTCCGCGATTACCGCGGCTGCATTGAGTGGCTGAACGACGCCGGCATGGTCAACATCTGCTACTGCCTGAATTTCCCGGAACTGCCGCTCAAGGGCAATTACGACGAGACAAAGTACAAGCTGTATTTTGCGGACAGCGGCCTGCTCGTTGCCATGCTCGATGAGGAGGCGCAGGAGGACTTGCGCGCCAACAAGAACCTCGGCGTGTACAAGGGTGCGCTGTATGAGAATGTGGTCGGCGAGGCGCTCGTCAAGGCCGGGTATCAGCTGTATTACTACAAGCAAGAGGATTCCACGCTCGAGCAGGATTTCTTCGTCCGCACGGCATCCGCGCTCATTCCGGTCGAGGTCAAGGCCCAGAGAGGCACGGCGAAGTCTCTGCGCACACTCATCACCAGTGATAAGTATGAGGATATTCACTATGGCATCAAATTTACCGCCGGAAATGTCGGGTTTAGTGACGATATTTATACGTTCCCGTACTTTTGCGCGTTTCTGCTCAAACGGTATCTGGCGGGTGAGCAGAGCGAGAAGTTGTAACTTTGTGACGTTGTAACTTTATAACTTTACACTCTGATCGGTATAGAAAAAGGAGAAACTGCACCCGCAGTTTCTCCTTTTTTCATTACTTATTTGCTGCCTTACAGCCGATATAGAAACGTCATAATCTGCGCTCTGGTGCAGTGCTGGTTCGGCGTCACAGTGAGAGCGGTCGGGTTGATGGTAAACGCCCCGCTGTCAGATGCCAAATCGCTTACCGCTTCAAATACCGAAAGTGTCAACTGACCGCTATCTCGTCTACAGTTTGAGTCTAAGCAAATAACATAAATCTCCTCGGAACCATACCCTATATTCTATCCGTCTAATCCGAATATAAATCGTTCTAACGTATGAGATGGAAGGTGGATGTGACGCTGTAAATCAATAATATATAACTTTATAACGTTGTAAAGTTATAACTTTTATTTAGATAAATATTTTATAAAATACAAAATTCCGACAAAATACGCCTTATTTTGTCGGAATTTCTTGCATATAAAGTTCTAACGTTACAACTTTACAACGTTACGCAAAAAACTGATCGAGTGCCTGCCGTACCAGCTCGGACATATCGCAGTCGCGGTGGAAGGCTGCCGCCTTGAGCTGCTTATGCTGCTCCGGGCGCAGACGCACGGTCACCTGCACGGTGGAGGCTTTCTTCTTTTCCGCAGTCGGCGCGGCAGCGGTTTCCAGTGCCGGCTGCGGCTCCTCGTCCTTGCGGCCGATCATATTCTTGAACATTTCCTCTGCGCTGAGTCTTGCCATTACTGTTCCCTCTCCTTCTCCACAAACTCCTTGACGAAATTCAGACAGTCATTCACAAAATTCCGGCTGGCCTCGGAAACGCGCTCGCCCTTGGTCTGTGCCTTGCTCTCGATGTAGTCAAACACGTTCTCCTGCACAGCCTGCGCTTCCTTGATGATCACGTTGCTGCGGATGGTCGTGCGGTAAACATCCGCGCCCATGTAGTCCGCGATCTTTTCGGTCAGCTCCTGAATGGTCTTTGTGACGCGGGTGCGCTCGGTGCGCGTGAGCAGCACGCCGTCGATCCTGAGCGCCGGATTGGTGTATTTCTTCACCGACTTGTAAGTATCATACAGCTGGGTAATACCGGATGCCGCAAAGGTCTCCGCCATGGTCGGGATGAGCAGATAGTCGGCAGCCGTCAGGGCGTTCACGGTCAGCAGGCCGAGCGACGGCGGACAGTCGATGAGGATGTAATCGTACGCTTCCGCTACACCGGTCTGCTCGTCGCGCAGCTTCTCTCTGAGCGTCATCTCTTTGCCGACGTTGTGCAGCTCCTGCTCAATGCCCGCAAGGATGGTATTCGCCGGAATGATATCGCAGCTGGGTGTGTGCTGGATGGCCTCCCGAGCCGAGACCGTGCCCTTCATGACCTCGTACATGGTTGCGCTGTCCTGATTTTCGGCAGCTACCGACATCGACAGGTTGCCCTGCGGGTCGCAGTCGATCGTCAGCACGCTGAAGCCCTGCTTTTTCAGACCGGCCGCCAGAATGCCGGTCGTTGTGGTTTTCGCCACGCCGCCTTTCTGGTTGGCCAGTGCAAATATCGCAGACATGTTCTCCACCTCTTTCAACTTTATAAAGTTATAACTGTTTAACGTTATTCTTATTATATACCTGTGCAGTTATAACGTCAAGACTGTGTAACTTTATAACGTTATCTCTTTCTATAAGTTCAGAGATTCGTTCAGATCGTGTATTTCTCACTCTTTTCTCTCCTTTTCTATCAGGAAGATTGAGTAGTGAAGTTTCAATAAAGAAGTTTTAGTAGGTAAGGATTTTAGTATATCAGCCTGTTTTGCATCTGCTCAAAAAGCATCTTGTCTTTTAGCATACTGCCTGTAAACAGAGTACCCTGTAAAATCAGGGTAATGGTATGGCAGACAAAGAAAAATGACGGCTTTTCTGCCGTCATCGGTGTTTGGGGATGGAAATATGATTTTCCGGGCACGACCATAAGCCATGCGGTCAATCATGGCTTAAAAGGTTATTCGGTTTCCTGTGAATGGCGTTTTGCTTTTACGCGCTCGAGCCACTCCAGTTCCCAGTCGGCCAGCGGCTGCTCGGGTGTGCCGGTGCTGACTGGCTCGGCCTGCGAAGGCTGCAGCAGCTTCTGATGGTAGGTATACAGGGAAGTCTGTAAGTATGCAACCGGGTTTTCGATGCGGCCGAAGTCGATCGTGACGCTGTTCAGAAAGCGTTCCATGCTTTCCTGAGAAATACGGCGGGAGATCTGCTCGCGATGCTCCTGCGTGACCGCAGCGCCCTTGATGAACAGCTTGTCTGCGTACTTGATGTTGCAGACTGCCGTCACGACCATTCCGGTCAGCTCGCTGCCAAACTGACGGCGGAGCGCGTCGGCGTTGATCTGCTGCTCGATCTGCCTGCGCAGCCTGCGGCGGACGGCACGCGGCCTG
>OIBS01000538.1_pt1 | contig 11404 bp, 9 predicted proteins | sample 1581081 | NCBI WGS metagenome assembly OIBS01 (sample SAMEA3882511, study PRJEB24775) | human gut metagenome | biome: human-associated habitat; feature: intestine environment; material: feces | place: Netherlands | collected 2009/2010 | reverse complement strand
GCTCCAACCTTGCGATTTTTCTGGCGCGGCTGGGTGTCGGTCATCTCATCCTCGTGGATTTCGATGTGGTGGACATCACCAACCTCAACCGTCAGCATTACACGATGAAAGACCTCGGCATTCCGAAAACGCTCGCACTTGTTGAGCAGCTTGAGGCCATCAATCCCTATCTCACCTACGAGACTTACACCGAGCGGGTCGTTCCGTCCAACGTGGAGCGGCTGTTCTCCGGCTGTGATGTGGTCGTGGAGGCGTTCGACAAGCCGGATCAGAAGGCTATGCTGCTCGAGAATCTGCTTACCAGACTGCCGGAAAAGCCGGTCGTATCGGGCAGCGGCATGGCAGGCTACGGCTCGGCGAACCTGATCAAGACCGAAAAACGCTTCGGCCATGTGTACATCTGCGGTGACGGTACAAGCGATGTAGCCGACGGTCTCGGTCTGATGGCGCCGCGCGTAGCGGTCTGCTCGGCACACGAGGGCACGATGGTCCTGCGCCTGCTCATCGGAGAGACAGAGCCGTAACGGCAAATAAAAAGGGCGAACCGACCGGTTCGCCCCTCGCACGGCTATGTAATTATCCCTTGGGCTGATCGGAACCGCAGTGCGCGCATTTCACGGCCTTGATCGGAATCTCGCTGCAGCAGAACGGGCAGACCTTGGTGGTCGGCTCTGCGGGTGCTTCCGGCTTTTTGCCGAGCGCAGTCAGCTTATTGACCGCTTTGAGCAGACAGAACAGCACGAACGCCATGATCAAAAAGTTGATGATCGAGGTGATGAATGCACCGTAGCGCAGTTCCACACCGCCGAGGTTCAGCACGAAACCGCTTAAATCGGTGCCGCCGAACAGGCCGAGGATCGGGTTGATGAAATTCGTCGTCAGCGCCGTGACAATGCCGGTGAACGCGCCGCCGATGATGACGCCGACCGCCATGTCCATCACGTTGCCGCGCAGCGCGAAGGCCTTGAATTCTTCGATAAATTTTTTCACTTTTACGTTCCCCTTTCTTATTTATACTATCAGTCTACACGTTCCCCTTAAATGGGTCAAGAAAAAGGAGTTTTTCACATGAAAGATACACTTGTAATCGGCGGACACGAGTTCCAGTCCCGCTTTATCCTTGGTTCCGGCAAGTATTCGCTCGACCTGATCAACGCTGCCGTGCAGAACGCAGGCGCACAGATCATCACGCTGGCGCTGCGCCGCGCAAATGAGGGCGGCACGGCTAATATCCTCGACTATATTCCAGAGGGCGTAACGCTGCTGCCGAACACCTCGGGTGCCCGCAACGCGGACGAGGCGGTTCGCATTGCGCGTCTGTCGCGTGCGTGCGGCTGCGGCGATTTCGTCAAGATCGAAATCATGCGCGACAGCAAGTACCTGCTGCCGGACAATCAGGAGACCATCCGCGCGACCGAGATCCTCGCGAAAGAGGGCTTCGTCGTTATGCCGTATATGTACCCCGATCTGAACGTCGCGCGCGATCTGGTCAATGCCGGTGCGGCTTCCATCATGCCGCTGGCGGCTCCGATCGGTACGAACAAGGGTCTTGCTACCCGCGAGTTCATCAAGATTTTGATTGATGAAATTGATCTGCCGATCATCGTGGACGCAGGCATCGGCCGTCCGTCGCAGGCTTGCGAGGCGATGGAGATGGGCGCGGCAGCTATCATGGCCAACACCGCGATTGCCACCGCAGGCGATATTCCGGCGATGGCTGAGGCGTTCAAGCAGGCGATTGAGGCAGGCCGCACGGCATACCTTGCCGGTCTGGGCCGTGTCCGTGAGACGGCTTCGGCATCCTCTCCGCTGACCGGTTTCCTGCAGGATTAAAGTTCTCGATTAAATGCGCGCTTTGCGCGAAAACAGAAAGGTATTTGTCATGGAAAACGAAAAAACGGAGATCATCTCCGCAAAATATATCACTGAACAAACCAATCACATGGAGTACCAGCCGGGTATGGACAACATCGGCTCCGAGGTGCAGGACGAGGTCATTTCCCGCATGAACGCCTATGACGCGGATGCCTATACGGCGGCTGACGTACTGCGTGCGCTTCGCAAGGATGTTCTCTCGCCGGAGGACTTCGGCGCACTGCTGTCTCCCGCGGCGCTGCCGTTCCTGGAACAGATGGCGCAGCGCGCACAGGCCGAAACGCGCAAGCATTTCGGCAACTCGGTGCAGATGTTCACGCCGCTGTACATCGCCAATTACTGCGAAAATTACTGCATTTACTGCGGTTTCAACTGTCACAACAAGATTCGCCGTGCCAAGCTGGATATGGACGAGATCGAACAGGAGTTGAAGGCCATCGCGGAGACCGGTCTGCAGGAAATCCTCATTCTGACCGGCGAGAGCCGTGCCATGTCGCCGGTATCCTACATCGGTGAAGCCGTTAAGCTGGCGCGCAAGTATTTCCGTGTCATCGGCATCGAGATTTATCCGCTCAACGTGGATGAGTATGCTTATCTGCACGAGTGCGGTGTGGACTACGTCACCGTATTTCAGGAGACCTATGACGACCAGAAGTACAAAACCCTGCACCTCGGCGGTCACAAGCGCATTTTCCCGTACCGCCTGAACGCGCAGGAGCGTGCACTGATGGGCGGCATGCGCGGTGTCGGCTTTGCGGCGCTGCTCGGTCTGTCCGACTTCCGCAAGGATGCGTTTGCGACCGGTCTGCACGCGTATCTGCTGCAGCGCAAGTATCCGCACGCAGAGATCGCGTTCTCGTGTCCGCGCCTGCGCCCGATCATCAATAACGATAAGATCAATCCGAAGGACGTACACGAGCCGCAGCTGTTGCAGGTGGTCTGTGCCTACCGCATCTTCATGCCGTTCGCGTCCATCACTATCTCGACCCGCGAACGGGCGGGTTTCCGCGATAATATCATCGGCATCGCCGCCACCAAGATTTCCGCAGGCGTAGACGTCGGTATCGGCGGTCACTCCGGCGAGGATAAGGGCGATGAGCAGTTCGAGATCTCGGACGGCCGCTCGGTCGATGAGGTCTATAACGCCATCTGCGAGCACGGTTTGCAGCCCGTAATGGCCGATTATCTGTACGTTTAAGCACCCAAGGCTTCCCCGCTGGGGAAGCTGTCATCCGCAGGATGACTGATGAGGTTTTCCCGAGTAACCTCATCCACCGCCGCAAAGCGGCGGTCCCCCTTCCCCAAAGGGGAAGGCTATTGGCCGCATTTGCAGCCATTCTCTCACTTGTCTGCCGCCGAAGTGCGGTACTATACTGCGGACAGAGCGCACCGCATGCCACAGTAGAATTTTAATTTCCCGCACTCCGGAAGCAATATAAATTTTATTCCGAAGGAGTATCAGCAAGCCATGAGAAATTATGCAACGCAGATGGATGCCGCAAAGCGCGGTATCGTCACGCCGGAGATCGAAACGGTTGCCAAAAAGGAAAACCATCCGATCGAGTTCATCATGGAACGAGTCGCAAAGGGTACGATTGCGATTCCGGCGAACATCAATCACAAAAGCCTGTCCGCAGAGGCGGTAGGCGACGGCACCCGCGTAAAGATCAATGTCAATCTCGGCATTTCGGGTGACTGCAAGGACTACGAGATGGAGTTGCGCAAGGTGCGCATGGCCGTTGACATGGGCGCGGAGTCCATCATGGATCTATCCAACTACGGCAAGACCAACACCTTCCGCAAGCAGCTGATCGACATGTCGCCGGCGATGATCGGCACCGTGCCGATGTACGACGCGATCGGGTATCTGGAAAAGGACCTGCTCGAGATCACAGCGCAGGATTTCCTCAAGGTTGTTGAGGCCCACGCCAGGGAGGGCGTGGACTTCATGACCATTCATGCAGGTATCAACCGCCGTGCGGTTGAAGCCTTCATGCGCGAGGGCCGCAGGATGAACATCGTCTCCCGCGGCGGATCGCTGCTGTTCGCATGGATGAAGATGACCGGCAATGAGAATCCGTTCTTCGAGTATTACGACGAGGTGCTGGACATTCTGCGCCGCTACGACGTTACCATTTCGCTGGGTGACGCACTGCGCCCGGGCTGCATTGATGATGCGTCCGATGCAGGGCAGATCAGTGAGCTGATCGAGCTGGGCAACCTTGCACAGCGTGCGTGGGCGAAGGACGTGCAGGTTATGATCGAAGGTCCCGGCCATATGGCGATGAACGAGATCGCGGCCAATATGCAGATGGAAAAGCGCCTTTGCCATGGAGCGCCTTTCTATGTCCTCGGGCCGCTCGTCACCGATATTGCACCGGGTTACGACCATATTACCTCGGCCATCGGCGGCGCTATTGCCGCACAGGCGGGCGCGAACTTCCTGTGCTACGTTACACCGGCGGAGCACCTGCGTCTGCCGGATGAAAATGACGTCCGCGAGGGCATCGTCGCCAGCAAAATTGCGGCCCACGCCGCCGATATCGCACTCGGTCTGCCCGGTGCGCGTGACCGCGATAACGCAATGGCGGACGCGCGTCATAAGCTGGACTGGCCCGCGCAGTTCGCGCTGGCACTCGACCCGGAAAAGGCAGAGCGGTTCTATAATCAGGTTCCGCCGACCGAGCGTCATACCTGCTCGATGTGCGGTAAAATGTGCGCCGTGCGCACCACAAATATGATCCTTGAGGGCAAAGAAGTCAAATTCTGCTCGGAAAAGGGCGCATGCTGATGCTTCGGAATACAAAAGAGCGGTCGGGAGACCGCTCTTTTTTTGCTGTTTGTTTGAATTGGGCGTGTGCAGAATGGAGAATTCAAAATGGAGAATGGAAAATGAATGCGATGGCAGAGTGCTGCGTGGGCGGCCAATGGCCGCCCCTACGGTTAAACGTTTGCAAATCGTTAGAAACGGTGCGCTGAGGTCATACCTCAGGGCACCTTCTCTGGCCCTTCGGGCAATTTACCTTCTGTCGCGCCTGCGGAGAGTAAACCGTAGCAGTACGTTGTCTGTGAACTGCGAATATTTTACGAAATAACGCAACGGTAACCCGACTGCCGCACCCTTTTCGGAGCGGTCGCCGCTCTCTGGTCTGCGCCAGACTAAGAAATAAAAGGAAACTGGATTCCCAAGAGGATAGCACTCATTTAACCCGCGCACTGCGCGGGAATAAGGTATAGCAGCCTACGGGCAAACCTTGGTGTCCATCCTTTTGGACCACTCAGCCGTCTGGACGGCACCTGCGCAACACTCGTCAGTGCACGACAAAATTCCACAAACAAAACCGGCACATAAGGAGAGAAACCTCTGTATGTGCCGGTTTTCGCTTGCAGCTAAGAAAAATACTGGTGTCTCAGCTCCAGATTGTACGCAAGCAGCGTCCGCAGCCGCTTTTTGCCGCGGGAACAGTGCCGCGATACCGCCGATGGACTGATCCCAAGCCGTTCAGCGCACTGTTTGCAGGATAATCCCTCCACCTCGATCATCCACAGCACCTCGTACTGCCGCGGTGTCAGCTGCTCGCGCATGGCCCGGAAGAAGGCCGTGCGGAATGCCTGCCGGAAGCCGCGGTCGTCCTCCGCGAGCAGACCGAGATACTGCCGGTAGGCCAGCCGTGTCGCTGTGTGCTCAGACAGCGCGACAGTCCGCATGCGCGTCACCTTCTTCACTGTGGTCGTGGTAGTGCTCCATCAGGAATACGGTCTGGCGGCTTTCGTTGATCAGCGTCTGCAGGAATTTCGCGCGCTGCTTAAGCCGGTAGCGCACCTCCGGCTGACGCGCACGCTTCTGCGCCGCCTGAAGCTGCTTGATACGCAGCTCCAGCAGAGCGACATTTACACGGTATTCCTGCGCCATCTCACATAATTTCATGGCGGCCCCTCCTTAGGATATACGAACAAATGTTCGATTCTTTATGTCCATTATAATACAACATAAAGTATGAGTTGTCAATGAAAAAACTATATTTTGTGTTATATTCCTCAAATCTGCATCATACACTGTGGTAGAGAGGGAAGGAGGAGATACCATGCGCAGACTGCTGCTGACCGGTGTCGGACTGGTGCTGGTGCTGTATTTGCTGCCGGTATTTTACCCATCGGAAACGGACAAGACGGAGCCGCAGGCACCCGCAGAAAGCGTCACAGCGGCAGCAACAGACGGCGTAACCATCACGGTTCTGGTGAACGGCAAGGCGCAGAAAATGCCGCTGGAGACCTATGTGGAAGGCGTGACGGCGGCAGAGATTGCGGACGATTTTCCGGTTGAAGCCATCCGCGCACAGGCGGTCGCAGCGCGGACGTACGCGGTGTATAAGCAGTCGAGAGGACGGCCGGCAGAGCATCCGGATGCGGATGTCTGCGACGATTACAGCCATTGTGCGGCATATCAGCCGGACGCGGTCAAGACGTTCAGCACCGGCTATTCGCGGACACGCAAGGCCGTCAAGGACACGGCAGGACAGATCCTGACCTGCGACGGTGCACCGATTGCGGCTGTGTTCCACTGCGTCAGCGGTCCGAAGACCGAGTCTGCCGCCGATGTCTGGGGCGAGGATATTCCGTATCTGCAAAGCGTGGTCAGCCCGGGCGGCACGCAGTACCCGGAATACGAGAGTGCGGTGACGTTCACGGCGGACGAGTTCCGCGCGAAAGTCGCGCAGGCCTTACCGTCAGCCGATGTGAGCGGCGCGCCGGATCGCTGGTTTGCATCCTCGGTGCGCTCGGCGGCTGGCGGTGTGAAAACCGTGAAGCTCGGCGGCGTGACCGTCGAGGGAACCGCAGTGCGGGCGCTGTTTGACCTGCAGTCCACGAATTTCACCATCACAACCACCGAGGACAGTATTACGTTTCACACCATCGGATACGGACACGGTGTTGGTCTGTCGCAGTACGGTGCGAAATATATGGCGGAGCAGGGATATGATTATACCGAGATACTTGCGCATTACTACCCGAATACAGAGTTGAGATTGGAGAGTGGAGAGTGAAAAATTGAGAATTGAAAATGGAGAATGGAAAATGAACGAGAAAAGTCCCCGGAATCATCGATTCCGGGGACTTTTGTTGATTGGTTTGCAGTTAGAATGCGAAATTCGTTTTTACGCGCCAGATATTCTGTGCATACTCAGCAATCGAGCGGTCCGCTGCGAAGCGGCCGGAGTTTGCAATGTTGATCAGCGCCATGCGGTTCCACTGATCCTGATCGCGGTAAACCTCGCTCACGCGCTCCTGAGCAGCTGCGTAGGATGCGAAGTCCTTGAGGCTCATATAGCGGTCAGCCGGGCCGCCGTTGCCGCCGTGCAGCAGCAGGTTGGCAATATCGGTGTAGTCCACGCCGTCACCGAAGCCGTGGATCATCTGATCGAGCACGCGGCGGATCACCGGATCGTTCTGGTAGATGACCATCGGCTCATAGCTGCCGGAAGCGGCCAGTGCCTCAGCCTCGGGCGTTTCCATACCGAAGATGAAGATGTTCTCCTTGCCGACTGCCTCGCAGATCTCGACGTTTGCGCCGTCCATCGTGCCGATGGTCAGAGCACCGTTCATCATGAACTTCATGTTGCCGGTACCGGATGCTTCCTTGCCGGCGATGGAGATCTGCTCGGAAACCTCGGCGGCCGGCATGATAATCTCAGCCAGCGATACCTTGTAGTCCTCGAGGAATACGACCTTCAGCTTGTCGCGTACTGCCGGATCGTTGTCGATCATCTTGGAGATGGAGTTGATCAGCTGGATGGTCTTTTTCGCTACTGCGTAGCCCGGTGCGGCCTTGGAGCCGAAGATAAAGGTGCGCGGAACGAAATCCATATCCGGATTGTCCTTCAGCTTGTGATACAGGCTGATGATGTGCAGAATGTTCAGCATCTGGCGCTTGTACTCGTGCAGACGCTTAACCTGTACGTCAAAGATGGAGTCCATGTTGACTTCGATGCCGTTGTGCGCCTTGATATAATCCGCCAGACGCTGCTTGTTGTGGCGCTTGATCTCGCCCAGCTTGTCGAGCAGCTCCTTGTCGTCCGCATAGTTGTTCAGAACCTGTAGCTCGGACGGATGGGTGCGGTAGCCGGTGCCGATCTTGCTCTCGATCAGCTCAGCCAGCTCCGGGTTGGCCTCACACAGCCAGCGGCGGTGTGCAATGCCGTTGGTGACGTTGCAGAACTTGGAGGAGTAGATCTTGTAGAAATCGGTGAATACACGCTCCTTGAGGATCTCGGAGTGCAGCGCGGATACGCCGTTAATGGAGAACGAGCCTGCGATCGCCAGATGGGCCATGCGGACGGTATCGTCGGCAACGATAGCCAGCTTGGAGATCTTCTGGAAGTCGTTCGGGAAGTAGTTCCACAGCTCCTTGCAGAAGCGCTCGTTGATTTCGTAGATGATCTGCATAACACGCGGCATCAGCTCCTGAACGAGCGATACCGGCCAGCACTCGAGGGCCTCAGGCATAACGGTGTGGTTGGTGTAAGCAACAGACTGGCTGGTGATGTTCCAGGCCTGCTCCCAGCTCATGTCGTTCTCGTCCATCAGGATGCGCATCAGCTCCGGAATAACCAGAGTCGGATGGGTATCGTTGATATGCAGGACGTGCTTGTGCGCGAAATTTTCGAGTGTGCCGTACTTGGCCTTGTGCTTTGCACAGATGTCCTGCAGGGTTGCGGAAACCAGGAAGTACTGCTGCTTGAGACGCAGGGACTGACCCTCGCGGTGGTTATCCTCCGGATAGAGGACCATGGAGATGGTTTCCGCCAGTGCGTGCTTCTCCAGTGCCTTCAGATACTCACCGGAGGAGAACAGCTTCATGTCCAGTGCGATCGGGCTCTGTGCCTTCCACAGGCGCAGACGCGCGATGTTGTTGGTGCCGTAGCCGGAGATCGGCATATCATACGGAACTGCCAGAACCGGCGTGTAATCGTGGTAGTTGACGACCAGCTTGCCGTTATCGTCGAAGTAGGTGTCAACCGTGCCGCCGATCTTGACCTCGCGGGTCTCATCCATTGCCGGAATCTGCCAAACCTCGCCGGTAGACAGCCAGGAATCCGGCAGCTCGACCTGCTGGCCTTCTACGATCTTCTGCTTGAAAATGCCGTGCTCGTAGCGGATGGAGTAGCCGGTGCCGCGTACGCCGTCGGTCGCCATGCCGTCCATGTAGCAGGCAGCCAGACGGCCAAGACCGCCGTTGCCCAGACCGGGATCAGCTTCCTCCTCGAAGATGTCCGCCATCTCGAAGCCCATGTCCTTCAGGGCTGCGGTCAGAGCGTCCAGCATACCGAGGTTGTAGGCGTTGTTGCGCAGGCTGCGGCCGACAAGAAATTCCATGCACAGGTAATGCACCTGACGCTCTCCGTCTTGCTCTACCTCATTCTGGGTTTCGATCATGTGCTCGGTCAGTGCATCGCGCACTACGAGGGCACAAGCCTCGTATACCTGATCCTTGGTAGCGTCCTCTACCTCGCAGGCAAAATGTCGCTGCAGTTTACCTGCAATGGCTTCTTTCAAAGCGGTCTTTGTGTACTGGGTCTTTGGCATGGTCTTTCTTATCTCCTCACATAGTTGTTTGGAGGCACTGCCGAGCGATACGTCTGCGGTGCTTTGCGGAAATTTTGCGCTTTGGCGTCGTTGCGATCCCTTGCAATACACAAAGTATTGCTGCGGAACCGCGCCTAGCCAAATCGCAAACTTTACTCGCAAATCACTCTTGCCGTATCACTCGTCAGCACCTCTAAGGGTGCCGTAGATTTCAATGGGATGAAAATTACGGAATCACCAGTTACCGTCACCGTATTCCCTCAAATCGGGTGACGGGTCGGGCTGACAGGTCGGTTACTGACCCATCGCGGTCTTGTAAACCTCGATATATTTATCGGCAGAGCTGCCCCAGCTGAAGTCGCTCTGCATACCCTGCATAATCAGCTTGCTCCACGCAGGCTTGTTAAAGCGGAATACGCCGCAGGCCTCGCGGATAACGTGCAGCATGTCGTGCGCGTTGTAGCTTGCAAAGGTGAAGCCGTTGCCCGTGCCGGCATAATCGACAAAGGCGTGAACGGTGTCCTTGAGGCCGCCGGTCTCGCGGACGATCGGAATGGTGCCGTAGCGCAGTGCGATCATCTGTGCCAGGCCGCACGGCTCAAACTTGGACGGCATCAGGAACATATCGGCGCCTGCGTAAATGCGGTTTGCCAGATCGCCGGAGAACATGATGGACGCGGAAACCTTATCCGGCCAGCGGCGCTTTGCCTCGATGAACATCTGCTCATAGCGGTAGTCGCCGGTGCCGAGCACGATCAGGCGAACATCATCCGCCAGAATATCCGGCAGGACTGCTTCCACAAGGTCGAGGCCCTTCTGGTCAACAAAGCGGGTAACGATGCCGATGACAGGTGTGTTTGCATCGCCCTCAAGGCCGCAGAGCTTCAAAAGCTCGGTCTTGTTGACCAGCTTATCCTGCGGGTTGTTTGGGCCGTAGTTCTTGAAGATCTTGCTGTCGGTCTCCGGATTGAACGCATCCATGTTGATGCCGTTCAGGATGCCGTGCAGCTTGTAGCTGTTCATGCGCAGCACGGAATCCAGACGGTAGCCGTAGTATTCGGTCTGAATTTCGTTGGCATAGGTCGGTGAAACCGTGGTGACAGCCGTGGAAGCTACGATAGCAGCCTTCATCAGGTTGACGTCGCCGTCCATCGCCATAAAGCCGGAGCGGAAGTGTGCATCGTCAATGCCGAGCACATACTCCAGAATCTCACGACCGTAGCGGCCCTGGTACTGGATGTTGTGGATAGTGAACACGGTCTTGATGTTCTCGTAGAACGGACGGGAAGCGAACATCAGGTTGTAGTAAACCGGAACGAGGGCGGTCTGCCAGTCGTTGCAGTTGATCACATCCGGCTTCCACTCCAGATCGGGCAGTACCTCGAGTACCGCCTTGGAGTAGTACGCGAAGCGCTCTGCGTCGTCGTACTCGCCGTAGATCTGGCCGCGTGCGAAGTAATACTCATTATCGATGAAATAATAGGTAACGCCGTCTGCCTCATAGCGGAAGATGCCGCAGTACTGGTTGCGCCAGCCCAGACGGACGTAAGCGTTTTTGATGTAATAGAACTTTTCGCGCATACTCTGGTCGATCGCAGAATACAGCGGGCAGAATACACGCACGTCATGTCCCTTGGCAGCGAGTGCCTGCGGGAGTGAACCTGCTACATCGCCCAATCCGCCGGTTTTGATGAACGGAGCGCATTCGCTGGTAACATACATGATTTTCATAAAGCCGAGCCTCCCCAACAGAGAGTGCGGAAACAGCGCTGACCGTTTCCGCACCCGTTGTAATTTTATTATACTCGTTTCTGTCTGAATGTAATATAGCAATATTTCACGAACATTTGCGCTGCGGAAAATGCGTTTTTGCTGTGATAGCAACTTCTAAACAGAAGTTTATGCGGATTTAACAGAAAAGGATCAAACGGTTGCGTTTTTTGCG
>OIBS01000530.1_pt1 | contig 11654 bp, 5 predicted proteins | sample 1581081 | NCBI WGS metagenome assembly OIBS01 (sample SAMEA3882511, study PRJEB24775) | human gut metagenome | biome: human-associated habitat; feature: intestine environment; material: feces | place: Netherlands | collected 2009/2010 | reverse complement strand
CGATGGCCGGCCCCCAGTCGCCCGTCAGCGCCATGTAACCCGCAAGCGGCAGCCATATGAGCGCCGTCCCGAAGATGGGGATGATCGTTGCGAAACAGGTCAGCACGCCCCAGAACAGCGGGCTCGGGGCGTTGAAGACCAGGTAGCCCACGAACGCCACGACGCCCTGCACGACGGCCAGCAGGGGGATGCCGATGGCATTCGAACGGACGATCATGTGCACCTCGCGCATGACGCTGCTGCCCACGTCCCGGTTGAAAGGCAGTATCTCGCGGCAGTAGCCTTCCATGCGCAGGCCGCCGATGAGCATGAAATAGAGCACGAACAGCAGCACGATGATGTTGATGCCGAAATCCATGATGCTGCCCAGCACCCACTGCCCCAGCCGGGGGATCACGCCCACGAGCGACGTGATGTTCTTCTCCTGCCAGAGGTTGTATCCCGTCTTGTCGTGGATCAGCGCAGCGATGTGCTTGAGCGGCTCGACGACCGACTCGGGCGCGAGGGCGATGTCCTGCACCTGGTTGACGACCATCCAGACGATCAGGCTGATTGGCACCAGGAAACACAGCACCGCCTCGCCCAGCAGCAGCGACGCGGCCAGGCTGCGCCGCCATTTGCGGCAGGCCGTGAGGTAATGCATCTGCCGCCGGAGCAGCACGTAGATCGTCATGGCACCCAGCACCCCGCCCAAAAACGGGGTCAGCTCGATGAAGATCGTGACCCCCAGTCCGAGGATCAACACGAAAAGCGAATAACGCCAGTATAGTTCCTTGAAAGCCTGCATGCGAGTCAGCTGCACAAGGAACGTGCCGCACGTGCAAGGCAGTGCCCGTCAACAGGTTGAAAAATATTTGAACAAAATTTGCGGTGTTCTGTTGCGGCTGTGAAATATTTGGTTTAAATTTGTATAAGCAAATTATGGACGGCTTTATGGAAATAACGGTTTCCACCGGCACCCTGCATCACCGATACGGTGCGGGAGAAGGTATGCAAACCGGATATCGGCTATCGCCGGGCACGGCCGGCGATACGCAACGACGAGGGGTATCTCACACGCGGAGTATCCCTCGCAACTTTATACAAACCCCAGTATTTTATGTATCACAAAGCCTTCCCGAAAGGTTGCCGGGGGTTAAAATCCTGTGAAATTCCAACCATCCCGCCGGCGGAAGCGGAGAAATCCCCGATATTAGTGCCGCGGATCGCGACACCCAGAAATGAAGAAACCGAAATATCCATTACACTCTTTTATTTACTAATCCATTAAAAAGTATGAGAAAACATTTACAACATTTCCTCATGACGGCCGCCCTGATTCTGTTCGGAGTGTCCGCCGCTGTCGCGCAATCGGCAGTTACGGGTAAAATCGTAGATGAGACCGGCGCACCGCTGATCGGTGCCTCTGTGACCGTACCCGGCACATCGCAGGGTGTCAGCACCGACGTCGACGGCAACTTCACGCTGAAGACCGATGCCAAGGAGATCGAGATCAGCTACGTGGGCTACGTCCCGACCAAAAAACCCGTCACGGGCCCGAACGCACGCCTGGGCATCATCCAGATGGAGCCCGACGCCGTGGCATTGCAGGATGTCATCGTCATGCAGTCGGTGGCCGTGCAGCGCAAAACCCCGGTAGCCGTATCGACGGTCAACGCCGAGGAGATCAGCTACAAACTCGGCGGACAGGAGTTCCCCGAAATCCTGAAATCGACGCCGGGCGTCTACGTGACCAAGGACGGCGGCGGCTTCGGCGACTCGAAGATCAACATGCGCGGTTTCCAGGCGGCCAACGTGGCCGTGATGGTCAACGGCGTCCCCGTGAACGATATGGAGTGGGGCGGCGTATACTGGTCGAACTGGGCCGGCCTCTCGGACGTGACGCGCAGCATGCAGACCCAGCGCGGCCTGGGCGCCTCGAAAATCTCGTCTCCCTCGGTCGGCGGTTCGGTCAACATCGTGACCAACGGCATCGAGGCCAAGCAGGGCGGCACGTTCTCGTTCGGCGTAGGTAACGATGGCCTTTACAGCCTTTCGTTCAGCCTCTCGACGGGCCTCACGAAGAGCGGCTGGGCACTGTCGGTACTCGGCGCGAAGCGCTGGGGCGACGGTTACATCCAGGGAACCAACTTCGAAGGCTACAACTGGTTCGTCAACATCTCGAAGCGCATCAATGACCGCCACCAGTTGTCGCTGACCGCCTTCGGCGCCCCGCAGAAGCACGCGCAGCGCCATGCCCTCGACGACGGACTGAAGATCGAGGAGTGGCAGAAGGCCAAGAACTTCATGGGCGAAAAGGACATGTACCGCTACAACGCCGAGTACGGTTTCGACAAGAACGGCAGGCAGCGCTACTCGCACTTCAACGAATACCACAAGCCCCAGATCTCGCTGAACCACCAGTGGCAGATCGACTACAAGTCGTCGCTCTCGACGGCGCTCTACATGTCGATCGGACGCGGCAGCGGCTACTCGGGCCAGGGCCGCACCTCGGCAGACCGCAACATGTGGAAAGGTACCAACTACGGCGTGCTGAACACCACCTTCCGCAACCCCGACGGCACGTTCGCCTACGACAAGATCCAGGAGATGAACGCCGCCAGCCCCGACGGTTCGCGCATGATCATGTCGAAGAGCAACAACAACCACATGTGGTACGGACTGCTCTCGACCTACACCAACCAAATCTCCAAGTCGCTCGAACTGTCGGCCGGTATCGACGTGCGCTACTACATCGGCGAGCACAACAACGAGATCATCGACCTCTACGACGGCAAGTATTTCATCGACGACAGCAGCCGCGCCAACGTCAAGCCCGAGCAGAACGCCGCCGCGGCCGACCCCAACTGGGTGTATGAAAAACTGCAGGTCGGCGACAAGGTTTACCGCGACTACGACGGCCACGTACACCAGGAAGGCGTATTCGCCCAGCTGGAGTGGACGAAGAAAAACCTCAACGCCTTCGTATCGGGTTCGGTTTCCAACACCGGCTACTGGCGCTACGACCGCTTCTACTACGACGCCGCACACGCCGAGTCCGAGCACGTGAACTTCATCGGTTACACGGTCAAGGGCGGTGCCAACTACAACATCAACGAGAAACACAACGTATTCGCCAACCTGGGCTACATCAGCCGCGCCCCGTTCTTCTCGGGCGGCGCATTCCTGCAGAGCACCACGAGCAACGTCAAGAACCCCGACCCGCTGAACGAAAAGGTATTCTCTGCCGAGATCGGCTACGGATTCCGCTCGGGCATCCTTTCGGTCAACCTGAACGGTTACTACACGCTCTGGATGGACAAGTCGGTCGTACGTTCCAGCTCGATGGCCAACGGCGACTACGCCCGCGTGAACCTCTCGGGTGTCGACGCACGCCACATGGGCCTCGAACTGGACTTCGTCCTGCGCCCCAACCGCTGGCTGGACGTGACCGGTATGCTTTCGCTGGGCGACTGGCAGTGGGACAGCGACTCGAAGGGCTACATCTACGACACGCAGGGGCAGCCCCTGACCAAGGCTTTGGACGGCACGGTCGCCTCGGGCATCATGGCTGAAGACCACGCATGGCTGAACCTGAAGCAGAAAGGCATCAAGGTCGGCGGTTCGGCACAGACCACCGGAGCCCTCGGCGTCACGGTACGCCCGATGAAGGGCCTGCGCGTCAGCGCCGACTGGAACGCCTACGGCAACAACTACGCCGACTTCTACATCGGTTCGAACACCAGCCTTAACGGCAACTCGACCGTCGACGTGAAAGACCCGTGGAAGATTCCGTGGGGACACCAGCTCGACCTCTCGGCCAGCTACGCCTTCAAGATCGGCAACGTACGCGCCACGATCTACGGCAACGTGAACAACGTCTACGACTACAACTACATCATGGACGCGCAGTGCGCCGCAGCCGACGAAGGTATCTGGCAGAACGTATATGCCGTCATGTACTCGTTCGGTCGCACCTATACAGTAAGACTGAAAATTAACTTCTAATTACAGCGAACCATATGAACAAGCATATTGTAAAATACCTTCTGGCCCTTGCGACGATAGCATTCGTGGGGGGGGGTTGTAATGTCGACGATTACAACGAGGAGTATCTGGACGGGTTCAACCCCGACAAGGAGATCACCGACGTCCAGGTACTGAAATACACGATGACCGACGCCGACTACGCCAGCGTCGCGTCGAACGCCGCCAACAAGGCGATCGCCGAAGCCGCAGGGCCCGATGCAGTGGCAGCCCTGGCCGCCGTAGGCACTGCAAAATGTTTCTCCGAAGCCGCTTCCGCCACGACGTACCTGCCCGCCTTCCTGGCTGCAGGTTACGACAGCTACCTCTCGAACGGCTCGACTGTCACCGTTACCTATAAGAACCAGCGCGGCGAGATATCCGAGGCCATCACCGGCATCGCTTCCGCCTCGACCTACGAGCTCAAGGCCGCCGACTACGAGGTAGCCTGGGGCGAGGATATCACGGCCGACTACTTTACACCCGGTAAGCCGGCAGCCAACTACCTGCCGCGCATCCTCAAGGAGGCCGTCAAGAACGCCGAGGCCGGCGACTACGTCATCGCCGAATACGCCTACTCCGAGCAGGAGCCTTCGACCGGAGGCGGCGAAATCCCCGAGACCATCAACAAGATCAGCGAAATCATTGCCCCCGGCGACTATACCGTGCAGGGCACCGTTTCGGCTGCCTATGCCCGCGGCTTTATCGTCGACGACACCACGGGGGCTATTCTGGTATATCTGAACGCCCCGTCGAACTACTCGCTAGGCGATGTAGTGAAGGTCAAGGGTGCCGTTACGGAATACAACAGCGGCATGCAATTCGGCAACACGGCCGAGATCACGCTCGTGGAGAAAACCAAGAATTTCGCCTTCCCCACGGCACAGGCCATGTCGGGCAGCGAGCTCGACGCCTACCTGACCGCAACGTCGATCAAATTCGTCAGCCTGACGGGTACGCTCTCGATCAGCGGCAACTATTACAACCTCAAGGTGGACGGTGCCGCGACGGCCACCGGCAGCCTCTCCTTCCCCAACAAGGGGCAGATCGACGAGAGCCTGGACGGTAAGAAGGTCACCGCGACCGGTTACCTCTTCTCCGTCAGCAAGAGCGGCGACGCACCCAAATTCGCCAACATGATGGTCGCCACGATCGCCGAGGAGGGTTCGCAGCCCGCATTCACGCCCGTGGGCGTCGTCGCATCGGCCGATCCCGGCACGTTCAGCGTGACGGGACAGATCGCAGCGACCTACAAGCGCGGCTTCCTCATCAACGACGGCACAGGGTCGATCCTCATCTATACCAATGCCGACCCGACCGGAACCTATGCCATCGGCGATCTGGTCAGCGTGGAAGGTACCACTTCGGCTTATGCCGGGCTGAACCAGTACCCCCCGGCATCGACCGTCACCAAACTCAATACCGAGGCCAATAAGTTCACCTACCCCGCGATCCGCGAAATGGACGGTACCGACATGGACGGTTACCTGACGCTGACCACGGCGCAGTACGTGCGTTACACGGGTACGCTGAAAATTGACGGCAACTACTACAACGTCATCAACGACGAAGCGCTGACGGCACAAGGCAGCCTCTCGTATGTCCTGGACGGCGCCGTAGACCCAGCACTCGACGGACAGGAAGTCGTCGTGGAAGGCTATGCGATCGGCGTATCGGGCAGCAAGTTCCTCAATACGATGGTCACTTCTGTCAAGCCGGCAGCCAATGCTTCGGCAGCTTCCTTCGGCATGACCCGCGCCGCGGTGACCAAGAACCGCTATGCGATTTACACCTTCGACGGCACGTCGTGGGCAGCCGCAGAAAACACCACGATGGTCAACCCCGAGGACTACACGCAGATGGGCGCCACCAATCCCAACTTCAGTTCGTCGTTCTCGCAGGACACCTACCTGCCCCTCTACCTGAAGTACAAATATCCCTACGCCCTGGCCGAGGAGAAGATGAACGTGGCATACCACTTCTACGACTCGACGGACAAGGTAACCCTGCTCTTCGCCGACGAGTACACTTACGACGGTGCGGACTGGATCAAGACCGAGGACACCGAGACGCTCGACGGCCCGTTCAAGAAGGTCAGCGGCAAATGGAACTTCGACCCCAGCATGACGCTCGTCGTGGCCCCCGACCGCAGCGCTTACAGCAAGAGCTTCTACCAGGCTTGCGTGGACTGGGTACTCCAGAACAAGGACGCCGCCTATACGACGGACAACCGCAGCGGCAGCCGCCTCACGGATGCGGAGTATTACAGCGGTTGCGCGGCAAGCTACACCAACCTGAACTGGCGTATCAACACGCTTCCGAAATACTACTGGAGCGAAGCCGGTGAAGACATATCAGCCTACGACAACTGGGGGTCGGAAGACAAGGACGCCATGCGCGCATCGTACCAGGCGTTCTACGACGAAGTCGAAAAGCGTTTCGGCGAGGTAATGTCGGCCGCCCTGGGTACGCTCTACCCCGATGTCAAGATGATCTCCGGCATCGACGTGATCTACACAGTACAGATGATGCTCTACACGCAGCACATCGGCTCGGGCACGGGCAAGGTGACGCACGCATTCGAGTTCAAGCTCGTCGACACCGGCAAGTTCGAATACGTACGCATGTACGCACTCTCGCCGGAGTATGAACTGATGAAGGATGCCAACTTCGAATAACGGAATCCGATCCAAAGCAAAGGGCCGCTCTAACGAGTGGCCCTTTTTATTTTTCAATCATCGGACGGATCGGATCAAGGGACAGGGAAAACCGCTGCAAAAGGGGAAGCCGACGATTCGTGCGGGCGGAGCGAACGGCCTGCGGGTACGGCTATACGGACGGAGTACCCGGATATGGTCTCGGGCTGCTACCCTACTATTTCGGGCAACAGCCTGCGGCGCAGCAGGTCGCAGGTTGCGGCCGGCGCCGAATGGTCGAACAACTGCCCGCGGATACCCAGCGCCGCTGCGGCGGCGATATTGGCCGGGCGGTCATCGATAAAGAGCGTCTGCGCAGGATCGAGTCCGTAGCGGCCGAGCAGTCGCCGGTAGATTTCCGGCTCGGGTTTCACCACGCCCTCCTCGCAGGAGACCACCTCACCGTCGAAAAGCCCGTAGACGGGGAAACGGCGCAGGAAGTCGATGAACTCGCGCGACATGTTCGAAAGCACATACAACTTGTAGCCGGCGGCCTTCAGGTCGCGGACAAGCTGTTCGGTAGGCTTCACGGGTTCCTGCATGTCGATCGACAGGCGCAGGTACTCCTCGCATTTCGCACGCGGGCAGGCGTTGACCCCGGAAAGGATGCCGGTCACCTCGTCGAGCGTCAGCACGCCCCGGTCGTAATCCTCCCAGAAAGCCGGCATGGGCTCCGAACGGATGAAACTGAAAAAGTCGTGGAATTCTTGCGTACACTTACTTCTGTCGCGGGCAAAAAGTACTCCGCCCAGGTCGAAAACGATATTTTCCATGGGGCAAAGATAGCCATTTTTTCGTTTGGTTCATGATTTGCAGGCTGGCGCATAACAAAAACTCCGATTATGAACTATGGCATAAGCATCCTCTTCCGCGCCATTCCCCTTGCGATGGCAGCCTTCTGTTTCGCCTACGGCGCCTACGTTTTCGCCGCCGGCGACGACCCCTCGCGGCTCACGGCAGGCCCCGTGCTCTTTTTCCTGGGCTCGATCTGCATCGCGCTCTATTGCACCGCCGCCACCATCATCCGCCAGATCATCGGCACCTATACCGCCGCCGCGAAATACCTTTTCCCGGCCATCGGCTATGCGGTCGCCGCCATGACGGTCATCTGCGGGCTTTTCATCATCCAGTCGCACATGACCGGGGCGCTCGTCACGGGGCATGTAATCTGCGGGCTGGGGTTCATCACGGCGTGCGTCTCGACGGCGGCCACCTCCTCGACGCGGTTCAGCCTGATCCCCAAGAACTCGGGCGACAGCACCTTCTCGGTCAACCCCGCAGGCTTCACCCGCGGGCAAAGTTCGCTGCTGATCTTCATCGTGTCGGCCATAGCCACCGGGGCATGGGTGTGGTGCATCCTGCTCTTCGCGCTGGGAACGCTCCCGGCGCATATCGTGGCGGGAAGCGTCATGTTCGGCATCGCCTGTGTCTGCACGTCGCTCATCGCGCTGGTGGCCAGTATCGCACGCCAGGCACGGGGCAGCTACACGATGGAGGAACGCCGCCGGTGGATGGGGCTGGTGCTCGCGATGGGCGGCCTGGCCTTCGTGCTGGGGCTGATCCTCCTCTTCACGCTCCGGGGCGAGGCGATCAGCTTCGTGGGCTTCGTGCTCATAGGGCTGGCACTGATCTGCTGGAGCATATCGAGCAAGGTCATCCTGCTGGCAAAGATCTGGCACGCCGATTTCCCGCTGGCCAACCGCATCCCGATCATCCCGGTGCTTACGGCGCTGGCCTGCCTGTTCCTCGCGGCATTCCTCTACGAGGCGGCGCTCTCCGAACCCAAATATTTCGTCCCCGCACGCGTCCTGACGGGTTTCGGAGCCATCTGCTTCACGCTCTACTCCATCGTCTCGATCCTCGAAAGCGGCGCGAGCAAGAAATAGCCCCGCTGCAAGGCCATAAAAAAAGCCACCTTCCCCGGGTGGCTTTTCTTATTGCCTTTATCGTCACATGGGTCAGAACAGGTGGCAAGCCACCGTCAGCCCGGCCATGACGATGGAAACCATCGACATCAGCTTGATAAGGATGTTAAGCGACGGGCCCGAAGTGTCCTTGAACGGGTCGCCGACGGTATCGCCCACCACGGTGGCCTTGTGGCATTCGGAGCCTTTGCCGCCGAAATGCCCCTCCTCGACCATCTTCTTGGCATTGTCCCACGCGCCGCCCGCATTGGCCATGAACACGGCCAGCACGAAACCCGAGCTGAGGCCACCGACCAGCAGGCCCATCACGCCGGCCACGCCAAACACGAGACCGACGGCTACCGGCACGACGATGGCCAGCAGGCTGGGGAACATCATCTCGCGCTGTGCACCGCGGGTCGAAATCTCCACGCAGCGGGCATAGTCCGGCGTGCCTTCGCCCGTGAGGATGCCCTTGATCTCGCGGAACTGGCGGCGCACCTCGTTCACCATGCTCTCGGCGGCACGTCCCACGGCGTTCATCGTCAGGCCGCAGAACAGGAACGACATCATGGCGCCGATGAAGATGCCGATCAGCACCGTCGGGTTCATCAGCGTGACCTGGTAATACTCCATGAAATCGAGGATCGAAGCCTTCTCGACCAGCTGCGAGGTGCCGTTGGGCAGGTCAAGCATCGTGATGCCGTTGTGCAGCAATCCGATACGGATCTCCTCGATGTAGGATGCCAGCAGTGCCAGTGCGGTCAGCGCCGCGGATCCGATGGCGAACCCTTTGCCCGTGGCGGCGGTCGTATTGCCCAGCGCGTCCAGCGCGTCGGTGCGCTTGCGCACCTCGGGGCCGAGGCCGCTCATTTCGGCATTGCCGCCCGCATTGTCAGCGATCGGGCCGTAGGCGTCCGTGGCGAGCGTGATGCCCAGCGTCGAGAGCATACCGACGGCGGCGATGCCGATGCCGTAGAGCCCCAGCGACATGTTCATCGGAGCCATCATATTCTCCATGTCGAAGCCGATGGCGCACAGATAGGCGAGGATAATCGCGGCACCGATCGTCAGGACGGGGATGGCCGTCGAGATCATGCCCGACCCGACCCCGGCGATGATGACCGTGGCCGGCCCGGTCTGGGCGCTTCCGGCGATCTTCTGCGTCGGTTTATAGGAGTGCGAAGTGTAATATTCGGTAGCCTGTCCGATGATGATACCGGCGACGAGCCCCGTGATGACCGAGCACGACAGCCCGAGCCAGTTCTGGATTCCCAGCAGGTAGAGGATACCGAACGTCGCGCCGGCAATCAGCAGCGAACTGAAATTGACACCCACGCCCAGCGAGCGGAGCAGCTCGCGCATCGAGGCGCCCTCACGGGTTCGCACGAGGAAGATGCCGATGATCGAGAGCACGATCCCCACGGCCGCGATCAGCATCGGCGCCAGCACGGCCTTGAGCTGCATCGCCATGCCGTCGGCCGTGGCGAACGCCGCCGCGCCCAGCGCCGCCGTGGCGAGCACCGAACCGCAATAGCTCTCATAGAGGTCGGCGCCCATGCCGGCCACGTCGCCCACGTTGTCGCCCACGTTGTCGGCGATGGTCGCGGGGTTGCGCGGGTCGTCCTCGGGGATACCGGCTTCGACCTTGCCGACGAGGTCGGCGCCGACGTCGGCAGCCTTGGTGTATATGCCGCCGCCGACACGGGCGAACAGCGCGATGGACGATGCGCCGAGGGAGAAGCCGAAGAGGATGTTGTAGTTGCCGGTGATTATGTAGATAAGGCTGCATCCGAGCAGGCCGAGACCGACAACGCACATGCCCATGACGGAGCCGCCGGAGAACGCGACGCTGAGCGCCTTGTTCATGCCGCTGGTGAGAGCGGCGTTGGCGGTGCGGACGTTCGCCTTGGTGGCGACGCGCATTCCGAAAAAGCCCGCAAGTATCGAGAAGCATGCTCCGATGACGAAGCAGACGGCGGTGCCGAAGTCTATGAATATAGTGATCAGCGCAAACAAAACTACGATAAATATCGCAAGTATTTTATATTCGGCGCGAAGGAAGGCACTTGCGCCTTCGGCAATAGCGGCTGCGATCTCCTGCATCCGGCTGTTTCCCGCATCGCACTTGCTGACATAGCGCGCCTTATAAAGTGCGAAGAGAAGTGCAACCGCCGCGAAGAGCGGAGTCAACCATATCATCTTGTCCATTTTGAGTTCTCTCCTGTGTAATGAAATGTGTACCGGATATTTTGCCTTGTGTTTGTGTATTTTAGCCTATAAATCATCTTTTTTCAAGGCCGGTCGGCATCAAAATTTTGCATTTTGACGGATTTCAGTTAAAACGCTGAAATGTTAAGATAATTAACGCCGCATATAGGCATAATCAACAAATTTTTCGTATTTCTGCATGCCGTGATTTTATACATATTTTATGTTATGTCAAAAATTGTGCAGTAAAATCATTTCATGTTCAAATTTCAGGAAGATTTGATGATTTTGCGTTCAAATTTTATTCGTCATATTTTACAATCTGTTGTATCATTATAACAGTTTTCACGACCCGACAATTTTTACTTGGAATTACGACGAAAGCAAGTTATAATAAAAAGATAGGAAGAGACCTTCAACGGAGGAGAGCTGACATGAACGACAGAGAGAAAAAATTCATACCTGATGAGGACGTGTATCTTTTCAATACCGGCAGCGCGCGCAAGGCGTGGCTGTGTTTCGGCTGCCGCTATATTCCGGAGCTTGGGGCGCACCGCTTTGTCGTCTGGGCGCCGAATGCGCAGCGGGTCAGTCTCGTCGGCGATTTCAACTCGTGGGATCGCGCCGCGACTCCGATGGAGTACATCGACGGCGGAGTATGGGTCTGCTTTGTCGAGGGGCTTTCCGACGGAGTTCTCTATAAATTCTGCGTCACCGGCGCCGACGGGCATGAGATACTGAAGTCCGACCCCTTTGCCGCGTGGAGCGAGCACGGCGAAAACACCGCCTCCAGGGTCTGGAAAGGCGGGAGCTATAAATGGACGGACGAGAGCTATAT
>OIBS01000523.1_pt1 | contig 11763 bp, 8 predicted proteins | sample 1581081 | NCBI WGS metagenome assembly OIBS01 (sample SAMEA3882511, study PRJEB24775) | human gut metagenome | biome: human-associated habitat; feature: intestine environment; material: feces | place: Netherlands | collected 2009/2010 | reverse complement strand
ATAAAATTTCCGCAAAGCGCCGCGGCAGCGCGACCGGAGCCTGCGCGAGGAGCCGCTGCTTCAATTGTGCGGTGTTGCCTTAGCCTTCCGCTACCTCGGACGGATACGCGCCGGACTGCACGCAGTATGCGCGGATCTTGCAGCCGGTCTCCGGCGTCAGCACAGTGCCGGCAACGTAGTCCTTTGCGGAATCCGAGTAGCGCGGATCCGAGCCGTCCAGGGTGTAGCGCACCTTGCCGAACGCGGTGATCTTGCCCTGGCTGATGGTCGGTGCGCTCGAGCGGCAGTCCTCATCGACCAGTGCATACACGCCGCCGCACTTTGCGCCGAGCACATATGCGTCGTAGTAGTGACGGCCCTCGATCAGTGCACCGGACACGCCGACCGGGTCCTCATGCACCTTGGCATCCGCAATCTTGTACGGCATGAGCACGGCATCCTTGTGTGCAACGATGAAGTACACGTCCTCCGGCAGATAGCTCTTGGGTACGCGGACGACATTCATGCCGAATACCTCGCCGCACACGCCCTTGGCGATAGACTGACGCGCCAGCACGTCTACACCGGCAAACTCGTCCGAGGTGCACACCAGCTTGTACATTTCGCTGGTCAGGTACAGATAGCGGTTGTCGTCCGGCACAAGCGCATCGTCAAGTGCCTGCGACGCATCCGCAATCTTGCTGATGATATTCGCCTTGGTCGGCTTTGCACTTTCCACAATGCTGCCCGCCATGGTGACGAAGCGCTTGAATGCGTACTTGTCCGCCGCCGGTGTGGACTTTTCGTTCAGCTGCAGGCGCAGCATGTCGGCGGCATTCTTGACCAGATTCTGATCGAGGTTGTTGCCCTTGTCGATGGTCAGGGTAAACGCCTTGTCCTGCGTCATGGTCAGCTCCTGTACCACATCCTGCATCTCGGTCACATCGCCGTAGCGCTTCAGACCGCCGTCACGGTCGTAATCGACCTCTTCGACGGTGATCGGGGTGTAAACCTTGAGCGTTTTTACGCCGGTCAGGTCATACGTCTCGGCAGTCTTGCCCTTGATGAAGGACGCGCGGGTGAATACCTCCGCAATCTGGTCGGAATACTTGCTTGCGAGATTGATAGCCATAAAAATTTACCTCCTATATAAATGTTCAATCGTGCAGTAATGGAAAATTGATAATTGATAATGGAGAATGAACGCGGTAATTTTCCATTTTCCATTCTCCATTTTCAATTCAGCAAAAGTTACTTGCCGAGCAAAGCGAGCGTAACCGGGTCTACCCCCACGGGTTCCCCGTCCGACTGCGCCGGACCGACCGCCGCACGGCGGTTCTTCTGGTTCATCTCGAGTGCTGCCAGTTCGTCCCTCAGCTCGGCAATCTCCCACTTGCGGTACGCGGACACGAGCGAGCCTTCCTGCTGCGCCCACTCCCATACCTGCTGCGGAATGTCCTCGGGACGGACATCGGGATATTCCTCGACGAATGTGGCGTAGATCTGGCCGTTTGGCATGGCGTTTGCCGCACGATTACGGCGGATGTAGGCGTTGCGCTTGGAAAGGCCCTGTGCGGCTGCGTCGATCAGCTCCTCGAGCGTCAGTTCGACGATATCGCCGTCTACCTCGACCGGATAGGTCTGCGCATTTTCCTGCGGCTGGATTTCCGCCGCCTGCTCCTGTGCGAACGGATTGACCGTCATTTCCTGCTCAGGATTGGGATTCACTGTGGTTTTCTGCATTACTGTTTGCCTCCTTTTGCTGCTGTCGCTGTACGCGGAGTGCGTGCAGCAGGTCGTGTTTGCCGCGTACCTGATAATCCGGTACGTTTTCCAGATATACGAGCGGGTCGGAAATAACGCCGCTCTCCAGCAGATGATCGTTTGTCATCGTCTGCATGGTTTCGGACCAGTAGCTTGCTGCGCCGACATCCACCTGCAGGCGCATGTCCTGCCCGGCGAGTGCGGAGAAGTCGAACGTGCATGTTTCGGGTTCGCCGCCGTCCTCGTTCGGCAGAACGAGCGTGCGCACGCCGTAGTGCGCGCCCATCAGATCGAGAAACACGCGCGCCCAGTCTTCGGTAAAGCGGTAGAACTCCATTTTGGTCAGCTCGAGCGGCGCTGCCGTTGCGTTCTGCACCGCGATAATCGCTGAGGTGTTGTCCGGATTGACCGTGCCGAGTGCGGCCTCGCTTGCGCCCATGAGCTCCGCGGTATCGGTCATCATTTGCTTGAGCAGCTGCAGCACTTGTGCCGAGATATCCGGTGCGCGGAATGCGGCAGCGATTGCTTCATTCGGGTTGCCGCGCATGCCGATCGCTTTGCCGACGTCGTTCGACCAGCCGTTCGGGAACCGCGTCATGTCGTACACGATCTTAGGGAACGCCACCTGCTTGATGCACTGGACGTACATCGAGTACAGCTTGTTGATGGCGATCTGGTTCGGAATCGCCTCGGTCAGCGGACTTTCGCCGTGGCACGAGCCGCGCACGCGGTTCCAGCAAAGGTGCGTCACCGGATACAGCCGATAGGGAAGCACCTTTTCGCGCATTACGACCGCGTTTCGCGTGGTCTTGCAGAAGGCAATGCCGTTCTCGGTCCTGCGCATGTGTAGGAGTACAGTCACGCGGTCGCTGTCGCTCGAGGTGCGGTAACGATGGTATTCGCCGCTGTCATCCGGCCGAATGGCTTCCGCGTCGCTCGCAGAGATGCCGTTGGCGCGCGCTTCCTGCCGCACCTCATCTGCGTCGCGCCGCATGGCAATGATAATGTACGGCTGGCGCTGTACCTCATCGCAGGCGGCGTTGCCGAAGCAGATGTTCGTGGAATCAATCAGCTCCACCGCAATATCGCCCTTAACCGCCTGACCGGTCTCAAGCGCCGGATCAAAGTGCATGTAGAAGCATGCATCGCCGTCCACACAGGCGTTTTTCAGCAGCGGGCGGCCGAGTGCCTTGACACCCGAACGCTCGATCGCGGATGCAAACGCACGCTCGAGCACATGCGCAATCTGCCGACCGTCCTTGTCCATGTCGAACGGCTGGGCGCGTACCGCCACATCGTCGGAAACCAGCATGGACACAAACAGGTTGACACAGCGGCGCAGCACGTTAAAGATCAGCGGGTCGAGGGACTGCACGCGCAGTCCCTCCCACTGCCTGCCGAGGTAAAACGCCTCGTTGCGCCGAACACGGTCGTATAAACCGATTGAGCGCTTGTAGTCACGGTCGCGCTCATATTTCTTCCAGATTGCCGTCGGTGACGGATCAAATTTCATCGTTGTCCTCCTCTCGTCCGTAGTTCATCAGCGCCGCCAGATCGCGGCTGAGCGTATCCTCCGGCGTAGATTCTGCCGTGTGCTCCTTCGGCAAACGCCGCGGCAGAACCACACCGCCGGAGATGACTGCACCGGTCAGGACCAGCACCGCCGCAGACAGCGCGTAACATAAAATTTCCATAATGCCTCCTTTCAGTCAAAACCTGAGAAATTCTCCTACTTCGCAGTCATACGCCGACTGAGGAACCGCCTTAACCGGCTCATAAACGGTCGCGGCGTACCCGCGGAGCGCATCCGGCGCATGGGTCAGCTCGTGCGGCGTGGTCGCTGCGTCGGACGGATTGCGCTTGTCGTGCTGCAGTGCAGGCAGCGTGCGGATAAGATTGTGGCAGGTGTCGAAAATCGTCAGCCTGGGACGAACGGCGCCGTCCGTATCCTTGCGCGGCTGCAGCAGCTCATGCAGCGCCAGCCATCCGGCGACGCGTTCATTGCTGCTTTTGACAAAATCCAGTCCGCTGTCCGCGAACAGTTCTACCGCGCTTCTGCCGGTTTCCTGCCGTCGGTTCCACAGATCGGGCGGCGCGAGACGGCAGTCGATGTGTTCTCCCGCCGTCTCACAGGCAAGCATCTGCGCCGCTGCATCCGAAATGATGAGTCCCGGACGGTAGAGTTCGCGGTAGACCACGCTGTGCCCGTCCGGACTTTGCGCGATCCAAAGCGCTGCCAGCATGTCCAGACCGTAGTCGATGGTCAGGCAGCGCCGCCAGTCGTGCGGGATGGCATACGGCTTTACAACATGCAGGTCGCGTGAGAATTCGCTGAAATACTGTCCCTCGTTCAGTTCCCACACGCCGTCGAGCAGTGCTTTTCGGTCGGTGGGAGAGAGCAGCTTCAGGCGTTTCTCGTAGCCTGCATCCGCCTTGCGGATAAACGGGTTGTCGCCCAGTCTTGCGGGCAGGAACAGCCGCGTGCCGCCGTCGAACTCGCGCACGGTGTCCGGTGGCATGGAGTCGATAAACCGGCTCTTCACCCACTGGTGACCGACACCGCCGGGATTGGTCGTCGCCTTGACCTGCTTGGGGAATCCGTTCGTGCCGCGGATACGCGACAGCAGATAGGTGAACTGGCTTTCGGTGAAATGTGTCAGCTCATCGAACCGGATGACATCGTATTCCGCGCTCTGGTACCTGGTCACGTCGCTTTCCGCGTCGCAGTACCCGAATTCCAGCGCCGAACCGTTTGCAAAATCCCACCGGTGCTCACTCACCTTGTACTTTGCAATGCACTGCGGATACAGCCGCAAAGCCGCCGGTACAAGCGAGCGCTCCAGCTCCGGCATGGTCCGTCGCAGCATGAGCTGCCGCGAACCCGGATAGCACACCGCAAACCGCAGAGCATCGAGCAGCTGACCGTGGCTTTTGCCGCCGCCTGCCGCGCCGCCGAACAGGGTTTCGAGCGTATCCGACTGCATGAACGCTGCCTGCCGCCGTGTTACGGGGAATTCGTATCGTCTACGATCCGAAACACGATCTCCACCGGCTGGACTTCGGTCTGCTCGCCGCCCAGCATTACGCCTTTGCCGACCGTCCGGTCGAGAATTTCCTTGATCGCGCTGAGCCGGCTGTTCGCGGGCGCTTCCGCATCGTCTGCGATGTCGTACAGCATGCGGATCAGCCGATCCGGCCTTTCGTTTTCGCTGCACATGGCCTCACCTCCTTTCGATGAGCCATAGAATAGGAGCAAAATCCAAATTTGTCAAGAACAAATGTTCGATTTTTTATTTGCTTGCAATTTTTGCCCAGCTGCGGTATGCTGAATAAGATGGAAAATATGCGGCGCAGCAGCGCCAGTATCAGGAGGAAAGAAGATGAAAAAAATCGACCTTATCGCGCTCGATTTAGACGGAACCGCGCTCAATCCGCAGAATCAGGTCTCTCCGGCGACCGCCTATGCCGTGCGCCGTGCCCGCGAGAGCGGCATTCATGTTGTGGTCTCCACCGGACGAATCTGTGGCGAGGCGCGCGACTTCGCGCTCATGCTCGGTACGGATGACCAGATGGTCACCTCGGGCGGCGCTACGCTGTCGAGCGTATCGCAGGAGCGCTGCACCATGCGTATGTCCATGCCGTGGGAAGCTGCCGTGCGTGCGTCTGCTGTGGTGGAGCGCATCGGCATGATCACGATGGTGTATGTAGGGGAGACGTTGCTCATTACTCCGTATGATGATATCGAATTTGGCAAGTATAAGTCGAATGAAGGCTATTTAAGCGCGAAAAAAGTTGTGCCGTCTGTTGCGGAATATATTGCCACAAACCACATTTCAGTTGATAAAATGTTCATCCGCAGTCAGGACCCGGTCATGCTCGTGCGCGCCCGTGCGCAGTTGGAACAGATTCCGGGTATCCGCGTGATGAGCAGCGCGACCGATAACCTCGAGGTCATCACGCCGGCCGCGGACAAGGGCGTTGCTCTCGGCATGCTGTGCCGCGAGCTGGGCACCGACCTCGACCACGCCGCGGCCATCGGCGACAGCGAAAACGACCTTGAAATGCTGAACGCCGTAGCCCTCCCGATTGCGATGGGAAACGCAAGCGCAGCCGTCAAAAATCTGTGTCTGCGCGAGACGCTCACCAACGCCCAGGACGGCGTAGCAGCCGCCATCGACCGCATCATCGCAGAGAACGGCTAAACGAGCAGACCGGCCGCTGTTTTCCGGAAAAACAGTGGTAAAAACCGGATTTCTATGCTATAATATACTTGCAGAGTATCCGCAGAAAGCGGAAAAACGGCGCAGAACGCCGTCAGATTGAATCACAAAGAAAGTTGAAGGATAGAAGTTTTGGCTGCAAGGAAAACCACAACTAAAAAATCGACGAAAAGCGCGCCCAAGGGCAAGCGTGCGGCACAGCCGCAGCCGGAGGAACTCGGTCCGATCCTGTCCCGTCCGGTCTGGGGCGCAATCTGGGGCATTGTCGGTCTGCTGTGCCTGCTGTCAATCCTGCCGATCGACGGCGTGCTGCTCAAGTGGCTGCACCGCGGCATCGGTGCGCTCATCGGCAAGGGCGCGTATGTCATGCCGTTTGCGCTGATCGGCATCGCCGTGCTGCTGTTTGCGCGTCCCAAGGGTCCCGTGCGCCTGCGCGGAACGTGTATCGCGCTCATGCCGCTGCTGATCGGCAGTATCATTCACGCCTTTTCGTGTGCAAATGCGTACGACCTGTCCATGAGCACGCTCAGCGGTCTGCTCTCTACCGGCATGGAAGGCTCGTCCGGCGGTCTGTTGGGCGGCGGTCTGTACATCCTGCTCGAGTGGGCGCTCTCGTCCATCGGCGCACTGCTCATCCTGCTGGTGCTGTTCATCGTGTCGCTGTTGGTGGCCTGCCGGATTACGCCGCAGGCGCTGTACGACATGGTTCGTCCGCCCGAGTACGAATACGAAGACGAGGAGGAGCGCGAGCGCTACGAAGCACCTCTCCAGCTGCCGAACATCCATGAGGCGGCAGCTGCGCATGCACAGCGCCGAGAGGAACGCCGCGCACACCGTAAATCCGACTTTGACATCCCGATTGACACTGACCCGCCCGGAGAGGATAAGCCGGGCGAGGAACTGATCGACCCGCGAAAGCGCAAGGGAAAGGCCATCGCACCGGACGAATATCTGCGCTCACTGCGTGATAACGTGAAGAAAAAGGCCGGAAGCATTATGGATCTGGTCGAGAACAAGCAGCCGGAGGAAGAATCGGCGCATGTTTCCGAGCCGGAGCCCGAGCATGAGGCGGCTCCTGCACCGGCATCCAAGTCGAAAAAGACCGAGAACATCTCGGAAACCGAGCAGGAAGCCATGAATATCGCCATCGACGAGAGCCAGAAAGCGCCCATGCCGGTCTACGACTACCCGCCGATCGACCTGCTGACACAGGGCAAGCACGCCTCTGTCGCGGGCGCAGAAGCCGAGCTGCGCGAAAGCTCGGCGTGCCTGCTCGATACGCTCGACTCGTTCAACATCGAGGCGCAGATCATCGGCATCGTGCGCGGCCCGTCCGTCACCCGGTTCGAGCTGACCATCCCGCGCGGCATCAAAATCTCGCGCATCACCGCCCTGTCGGACGACATTGCGCTGTCGCTCGGCGCGGCGAACGTGCGTATCGCGCCTATCCCGGATAAGGTCGCGGTCGGCATCGAGGTGCCGAACAAGACGGTCAATACCGTCTTTATCCGCGAGTGTATTGGCTCTCCGGCTTTCGCGAATGCGAAAAGCCGCCTGTCCTTTGCCGTTGGCAAGGACATCACCGGCAAGCCGGTCATCGGTGACATTGCCAAGATGCCGCACATGCTGATTGCCGGTACGACCGGCTCCGGTAAGTCGGTGTGCATCAACTCCATGCTGATCTCGCTGCTGTACAAGTCCACGCCGGAGGAGGTCCGCCTCATCATGGTGGACCCGAAAATGGTCGAACTGGGCAACTACAACGGCATTCCGCACCTGCTGATTCCGGTCGTTACCGACCCGAAAAAGGCCGCCGGTGCGCTCAACTGGGCGGTCGGTGAGATGGAACGCCGCTACAAGCTGTTCGCGGACCATCAGGTGCGCAATCTGGTCGGCTATAACGACCTCATGCGTTCCGAAAAGGCCAAAGCAGAGCAGACCGAGGACGGTCATCCTGAGCAGTATCAGGTGCTGCCGCAGATCGTCATCGTCATCGATGAGCTGGCCGACCTGATGATGGTCGCTGCCAAGGAAGTCGAGAACTCCATCTGCCGTATCGCGCAGAAGGCGCGAGCCGCAGGCATGCACCTTGTTGTAGCAACACAGCGTCCGTCGGCTGACGTTATCACCGGTATCATGAAGGCAAATATCCCGTCGCGTATCGCGTTTGCGGTAGCCAGCCAGATCGAATCCCGTATCATTCTGGATACGACCGGCGCGGAAAAGCTGATCGGCAAGGGCGATATGCTGTATGCGCCGCTCGGTGAGGGCAAGCCGACCCGTGTACAGGGCTGCTTTATCTCCAACGAGGAGATTGAAGCTGTTATTGCCCGCATCAAGGAGACCAGCACCGCCGAGTACAGCGAGGAGATCCTTGAGCACATCGAGCAGCAGGCCGAGCAGGTAGGCAATAACAAGGGCGGCAGCAGCGGCACGAACGACCCGGGCGACGATGAGGATGAACTCATCGAGGAGGCCATCGAGGTCATCATGGACTGCCGTCAGGCGTCCACATCCATGCTGCAGCGCCGTCTGAAGCTGGGCTATTCGCGTGCCGCGCGTATCATCGACCAGATTGAGGACCGCGGTATCATCGGCCCGTCCGAAGGCTCGAAGCCGCGCCAGATCCTCATCTCGCGTGAGGACTGGCAGGAAATGAAGCTGCGCCGCACAATGCCGCTGGATAAGCAGCAGTAATGGATAATGGAGAATTGAGAATGTCGCTATCCTTGCGCGATACCAGCGCAGCGCGGACGGGACTCGCGCAAGGATAGCGCTGATTTTCAATTTTCCATTCTCAATTTGCTAAACAATTCTCTCAGGAGGTAACATATCATGAAGAAGATCAACATTGCTGAAAAGTCTTTCAATCCGTTCGATCTGATCGGTCAGAAGTGGATGCTGATTTCCGCAGGCACTGAGGACAAGTGGAACACCATGACCGCAAGCTGGGGCGCTGTAGGCGTTATGTGGGGCAAGCCGAGTGCGACCTGCTATATCCGCAAGAGCCGCTTCACCAAGGAGTTTGTAGACGCAGGCGAGTATTTCACCTTGACCGTGCTCAAGGACGGCAACCGTGATGCGCTGAACAAGATGGGCTCCAAGTCCGGCCGTGACATGGATAAGATGCACGAGAGCGGCCTTACCCCGGTATTCGTAGAGGGTCAGCCGACCTTCGAGGAGGCCGAGCTGGTACTCATCTGCCGCAAGCGCGGTGTGACCGACATCGCACCGGACGACATGACTCAGGAAGTGCAGGACAAGTGGTACGGCGATCACGACTACCACACCATGTATATCGGCGAGATCGTAGCCGCTTACGAGAACTAAGTTTTGCAAACCGTTCTGTAAACCGATTTTTACAAATATTTCACCAATTCCTCACAGAATCGGTGTATATTTAAGTAAATGTGAACCGGTTTGCTGGAGATGCTATTTAACTGGTATTTCTAAGTGTTTCGCGCGGAAGCGCGCATGAAATAGCATTTGCTGCGCAAATGCCAAAAAAGCGGGAGCATGTATCACGCTTTTTTGACTTCTAGAGGGAGAAAGTTTCTGAATAGGAACTTTCGGACGACTTTGGAACGGCCCACGGTCCGTTCCTCTTGTCGGCGAAACTGTAGTTTCGCGACAGCTCAGCAGGGTCGCTCTGCGGCCCTGTATCCCAATCCACAAACCCACGCCTCAAAAGGGAGGAATGCAATTCGTGAAAAAACGATTGCTCAGTCTGATCACAGCGGCTGCGCTGATGGTCGGCATGCTGCCTGCGGCTTTTGCGGGCTATGAAAACTTTACCTCGAAAACAACGTATCCTGCCGGACAGTTCACCGACGTGCCCTCAACCGAGTGGTACGCGCAGAATGTTCAGGCGGCGTATGAATACAAGCTGGTGGACGGCGTAAACGCCACCCAGTTCAAGCCGAACAGCAACCTGACGATCGCACAGGCGATCAAGCTGGCGGCGTGTCTGCACAGCACCTATGTCAGCGGCACGACCGATTTTGAGACTGCGCGTCCGTGGTATCAGCCGTATGTGACGTATGCGCTGGAAAATGGTATTATTAACACGACTTATGCGGATTACGATCAGCCGGCGACCCGAGCACAGTTTGCGTCCATCTTTGCAAACGCGCTGCCGGAGGACGCCCTGACCGCGATCAACGACATTGCGGACGGTGCAATTGCGGATGTTGACATGTCGGCAGGCTATGCCGCTGATGTGTACCGTCTGTACCGGGCGGGCGTACTCACGGGCAGCAACAACGCGCATGATTTCAAGCCGAACACCAACATTCGCCGCAGCGAGGTTGCGGCTATCGTCACCCGTATGGCAAAGCCGGATCTGCGGCAGAGCTTCACTGTGGAAGCACATGTCGGCATGACGGCGGACGAGGTGTTCAGTGCCTGTGTACCGGCGATTTTCAAGCTGTACGCCTACGATTACAAGAATAATATCCTCGGCATCGGCAGCGGTGTTGTGCTCAGCGCACGCGGCGATGCTGTAACCTGCGGACACCTTGTCAACGGCGTTTACCGCCTTGTGGCTGAGATGTACGACGGCACCAAGCGGGAAGTCACGATCTACAGCTTTGACGCGGACGCGGACATCGCGCATATCCGTGTAGTCGGCAGCACGCTGCCGTACCTCGGTGTTACCACCGAGGTCGAGGAAGGCGACACGGTCTACGCGCTCGGTTACCCGGGCGGCGGCGCCGCAACGGTTACGACCGGCAAGGTGACCGACCCGGAAAACGATGATTACCTTGCACCGATGATCGAAAGCACGGCGCAGGTCATCAGCGGCAACTCCGGCGGTGCGCTCATCAACGATGAGGGCAAGGTTGTCGGCATTACGGTCAGCAGCCATTCCGGCGGCGTACCGTCTTACTCAGTGCCGATCCGCTACCTGAACAGCCTGATCGGCGACGGCACGGCGTACTCTCCCGGTGAGTATAACCGCAACCACAAGCCGGATGCATCGCGCTGCTACAGCAAGCACTATCCGGTGCCGGATTTCGGCACGGTGACCGGTGTCACGCTGCTCGGCACCATCCGGGAGGGCACCACGACCACCTACTACTACGACAGGGAAGAGGTAGAAGCCGGCAACAAGATTCTGCTCCACTACTACGCCGCACTGGGCGAAAACACCTTCTACCAGTTCACCGGCGGCTCGTTCACCTCGTCCTCGACGTATCCGTATTCGGTCAAGCTCTACGAGACCAGCTACGACGGCATCCCTGCGATCAGCGTCGTGGTTTCCAGCAATTCATTCGCTTCTATCGGCGGTCTGCCTCAGACCGTCGATTTTCTTTTGCAGGAATTTGTGCATTACGCCTAATAAAATGAAAGCTGACGGGCATGAAACGTATTTACGCCCAAAATGCTATAAAAATCGAGAAAAACGAGAAAAGATAAAATAAAATTTGGACAAAAATTCTGATAAATTAAAAAGATAGATTTTACGCAAACGTTTGAGTTTTGGTTAAAAATACATGATTAGTCAAAATGCACAATATATTCGTGGGAAATCGGTATAATACTACAATGGAATATTTCACCGCTAACGTGCTATAATGTGCTTGCGTGATAAAGAGAATGAGTATTAGAGAGAGCATCAATCGAAACGGAGGAAATACCCAAATGAAAAAGTATGTTTACATGTTCCCGGAGGGCAACGGCAAAATGCGTGAGCTGCTTGGCGGCAAGGGTGCCAATCTGGCTGAAATGACCGGACTGGGCATGCCTGTGCCGCAGGGTTTCACCATCACCACCGAGGCCTGCACCCGTTATTACGAGG
>OIBS01000494.1_pt1 | contig 12308 bp, 9 predicted proteins | sample 1581081 | NCBI WGS metagenome assembly OIBS01 (sample SAMEA3882511, study PRJEB24775) | human gut metagenome | biome: human-associated habitat; feature: intestine environment; material: feces | place: Netherlands | collected 2009/2010 | reverse complement strand
GCCCGCGGGGCGTCACGAAGAACTTGTCATAAAACGCATTGTAATCGCCGCGGATACCCGCCACGACCGAGAACTTGTCCTTGATCGAATAGGTATACTCGGCATAGGCACCCACTTCCTGCTCGTTGCGGTCGAAGTCGTAGAGCGTAGCCGGAGCCGCCGCAATACACGGGGTGTTGTTAGCAAAACTCTCGCGGTAGTACTGCAAATGTCCCTGTGCACCGACGATCAGCGACGACCGGTAGGTGAAATAGTGGTTGTACATGAGGTTCAGTGAGAGCGTATTCTCATTGCCGCGGTAGTCGTTCAGCCCGAAATAGGCGTACTCGTTGAAGTGGTCGAAATCGGCCACGAAAGCCAGGTTCGAACGCATCTCATCCTGCTCGTCGGCATCGTAGACCGACGGGCCGACGGGCATACCTATTTTAAAATAACCGTTCGCGCCGCGGTTGCGGATCTTCGAACCGTAGAGGGGCATATCGGCGCCCGTCTCCTTCCAGTTCCAGTTCTTCTCCATCTCGCCGCGCATCGAATTCTTGTAGTCGAGCATACCGCCCAGGCGGTTCTCCTGTACGAATTTCCATCCCCAGCGGATCTGCGTACCGTTGTCGGCCGCATAAAGCCACTTGTTGGCCACATTGATCTGGTCGGAGAGCGGCAGGTCGCGGAATCCGTCGTCGTTGTGATCCATCTTACGGACGTCGGTATCCATCGAACCGTGGAGCAGGATGACGCTCGACAGTTTCTTGTCCTTCGTGACGGGGAACGCCGTCGAGATGTTGGCCTCGGGGCGCAGTTCGTCGTCCAGATAGAGGTTCACGAACAGCCTCTCGTCGTCCGTCGGCTTGCGGTGCTCGAGGTTGATCTGCCCCGTGATGGCCTCATGCCCGGCCGTCACCGACGCCACGCCCTTCGACACCTGAATCGAATTGAGCCACATGCCGGGCGTGTAGCTCAGTCCGTAGGGGGCGCTCAGCCCGCGCATGATCGGGCGGTTTTCGTCGAGGATCTGGGTATAGGTACCTGCCAGGCCGAGCATCTTGATCTGCCGTGCGCCCGAAATGGCGTCGCTGTACCCGACGGTCACCGACGCCGAGTTCTCGAAGCTCTCGGCCAGATTGCAGCAGGCCATCTTGCAGAGGCCCGCGAACGAGATCATCTCGCCCTTGACGATGCCGTCACGCTTGACGAAGTTGCCGCTCAGATTACCCTCGACCACCACGTCCTCCAACGCCACGCCTTCGGAAGCGAGCGTGAATTCGATACGCTCCGCACCGCCTGCCACACGCAGCGTGTCGTTCACATATCCCAGATACGAGGCGACCAGATTGTCGTAACCTTTTACCCGATGGAGCAGGAACGCCCCCTGGGCATCGGTGCTGGCACCGATCGTAGTACCCTCCCAGTAAACCGAAGCGCCCACCAGCGGCTGGTTGTCGGCGTCGCGGACTACACCCCGCAAATCCTGTGCGCTGAGGGTTCCGCACACGGCAAGGGAAGAAACAGATAAAATGATTTTGTTGATTTTCATTACATTCCGTTATTGGTTAAAACTATTTGCGGGCGGATGCGCGCAGCATCCGTCCCAAAAAGGTTTTAAGCCAATACGGGAGGGGCACGAAGGCCTGCGGAGCGCACATGGCCCCGCATGACGAAAGGATCGCCGCATTCGGGAAGCGTCTCCCCGAAGAACTTGAGGACGGCCGCGACCGGAGCCTCCGCAACCAATGCGGGCGGCAGGTCGGTGACCGTGCAGCGGATGAATCTCTCGTGGTTATCGGAAGAAGAACCCGTATAGAGTTCGATTTCGGTCGAATGGGGGTTGCCGCAGCAGGGAGCCTTCAGCGACTCGCCGGCACCCGCGGCATCGGCGCTGTGCTGGCAGTGGTGGCAGCAGACATGCGACGACATCGTGACGCACTTGCACGAAAGCGACACATACGCAGGGCCGCCCCACGCCGTCAGGTAGATGGCGAGCAGCAACAGCGATATGAGTCTTTTCAATTTCATGCTACCTTTCAGGTTTTCCGCCCGTGCGCCGGACACGTGCCGCCGGTTACTCCAGCACGCCGCATTCGGCGAGCTTCGCAGCCCAGGCCCCGGCATCGCGCTGTGCGGTGGCTTCGTCCACGTCGTAACGCTCCAACAACAGGGCGGCTGCGTCCCCGGTGGTAAAGTCCTTGCCGCCGAGCGCCTCCCAAAGATAGAGCGACGAATCGTTGAGCGCCAGGATACGGGTCATGTCGGCACCGCAGCGGCCCGGCATGATAATCACATGCTCCCCCGCCATCTCGCGCACTTTGAATTTTTCGCTTATCTTCATTTGTCGAACGTCTAATCCGATGCAAAAGTATAAAAAATTCCGGGAAACACCTAATTTTTCCTACCTTTGTATTCATGGAAAGGCCAGCGGACAAGATATACGACGTACTGAAACGCTACTGGGGCTTCACCGAATTCCGCCCCGTACAGGAGCGTATCATCCGTTCGGTGATGGACGGGCGCGACACCCTGGCCCTGATGCCCACGGGCGGCGGAAAGTCGCTTACCTACCAGATCCCCGGGCTTGCGCAGGAGGGGCTGTGCATCGTCGTGACGCCCCTGATCGCCCTGATGAAAGACCAGGTCGACCGCCTGCGGGCACGGCACATCCCGGCCGTGGCGATCCATTCGGGGCTCTCGCCGCGTGCAATCGACATCGCGCTGGACAACTGCGTCTACGGCGACGTCAAGTTCCTTTACGTCGCCCCCGAGCGGCTCGCAACGGAGGCCTTCCGCCTGCGCGTCGTGCGCATGAACGTATCGCTCGTGGCCGTCGACGAAGCCCACTGCATCTCGCAGTGGGGCTACGATTTCCGCCCCTCGTACCTGCGCATCGCCGAGCTGCGCGAAAAACTACCCGGCGTCCCGGTGCTGGCGCTCACGGCCTCGGCCACGAAACTCGTGGCCGAAGACATCATGCGCCACCTGCGGTTCGCCGAACCGCATATCCTGCGGAGCAGCTTCGCACGTCCCAACCTTTCGTACAGCGTCCGCCACACCGACGACAAGAACGGGCAGCTGCTGCGCCTGGTACGCAACGTCCCCGGCTCGGGCATCGTCTACGTCCGTACGCGCGAAGGCACCGAGCAGGTCGCCGACATGCTGCGCAGGGAGGGCATAACGGCCGCGGCCTACCATGGGGGCATGGGGCATGCCGAACGCTCGCTGCGGCAGGAGGAGTGGGTCTCGGGCAGGACGCGCGTGATGGTCGCCACCAACGCCTTCGGCATGGGCATCGACAAACCCGACGTGCGCTTCGTCGCCCATTACAGCATGTGCGACTCGCTCGAGAGCTACTACCAGGAGGCCGGCCGAGCGGGCCGCGACGGTATGCGGAGCTACGCCCTGCTGCTGGTCTCGTCGGACGACGGCGAACGCATCGTGCGGCGTTTCGAGCAAGAGTTCCCGCCGCTCGAAAAGATCAAGGACATCTACGAACGGGTCTGCTCCTACCTGCAGGTCGGCATCGGCGACGGCGCCCAGGCATCGTTCCTGTTCAACATCCACGACTTCTGCGCCCGCGAGCACCTCTACTCCGGCACGGTCGTAAGCGCCCTGAAGCTCCTGCAGCAAAACGGGTACATGACGCTGACCGACGCACAGGAGAACCCGGCGCGGATCATGTTCTGCGTGAGCCGCGACGACCTCTACAAACTCCGCGTGCAGCGCGACGAGCTGGATCACTTCATCCGCACGCTGCTGCGCCTCTACAACGGGGTCTTCACCGAATTCCGGCAGATCGACGAGGGCGAGATCGCCACCTGGAGCGGCTATACCGTACAGCGGGTCAAGGAGCTGCTCAAACGCCTCTGGCAGTTGCGCGTGATCCGCTACGTCCCCTCCAACCGCTCGCCGATCCTCTTCATGGACGAGGAGCGGCTGCCCCGCGCCGACCTCTACATCGCCCCCGAGACCTACAAACGGCGGCAGGAGCTGATGCGCGAACGCTTCGAACACATGCTCGCCTACGCCGCGAACGAGACCCGTTGCCGCAGCGCCGTTCTGGAAGGGTATTTCGGTGAAGGCGCCCCTGCGGCATGCGGCGTATGCGACATCTGCCTCGCACACAAACGTGCCGGGAAGCGGCAGGCACAGGGCTGCGCCACGCCGTCGGCCGACGGCGGGCTGCGCGAAAAACTGCGGCAAAGGCTATCCCGCGGGGCAGCCGACCCGCACGAACTGGCCGCGGAATTCCCCGGGGAGGCACAGCAGATAGGCCGGGCGCTGCGCGAATTGCTCGACGAAGGCATCGCCGGCACGGGCAGGGACGGGAAAATCGGGTTAAAATAGGGCCGCAACCGCCCGCGGGGATGTAAAAAATCGCCCCGCATGCCGTTTTCCGGAAATAATTCCCTATTTTTGTGAGAATGTTCCACGGCATGACTACGACAAACAACTTTACGGATAAGATCAGCAACGAGGAGGCCGCAGCGCTTCCGGCCATCGAATTCAGGGGCGAAATACGCATCGTCGACAATGAGCGCGACATCGTCCCCGCCTGCAAATTCCTGATGAAACAACGCGTCATCGGTTTCGACACCGAGACCCGCCCGTCGTTCCGGCCCGGGGTGACGTTCCGCGTGTCGCTGCTGCAACTCTCCACGCCGCAGCTATGCTTCCTTTTCCGGCTGAACAAGATCCCGTTCGCCAAGCCGATCCTGCAGGTGCTCGAAAGCAAGGAGATCCTGAAGATCGGCGCCGACGTCGCCGGCGACCTGCGCTCGCTGCGCCAGATACGCCATTTCCGCGACGCAGGGTTCGTCGACCTGCAAACGATAGCCCCCCAATGGGGCATCGGAGAGAAGAGCCTGCGCAAACTCTCGGCCATCGTGCTGGGGCAGCGCGTATCGAAAGCCCAGCGGCTGAGCAACTGGGAGGCCGCGACATTCACCGACAAACAAAAACTCTACGCCGCGACCGATGCGTGGGTCTGCACGGCGATCTACGACCGACTGCTTCACACACCCCAAATCAAACATCCCGAATTATGACACCCCAAGTATACCTGCGCAAAGGCAAGGAAGAATCGCTCATGCGCCGCCACCCGTGGATTTTCTCGGGCGCCATCGACCACATCAAGGCCGAAGACGAATCGGAAATCGCCGAAGGCGCTCTGGTCGAAGTATACACCCGTTCGGGCGAATTCATCGCGCAGGGACACTATCAGATCGGCTCGATCGCCGTGCGCGTGCTTACATTCGACAAGGAACCGATCGACCAGGCCTGGTGGAACCGGCGCATCGCCGTGGCCTACGACGTACGGCGCACGCTCGGACTCACGGACAACCCCGACACGGACTGCTACCGCCTCGTCCACGGCGAAGGCGACGGGCTGCCGGGGCTCGTGGTGGACATCTACGGCACGGTGGCCGTCGTCCAGTGCCACTCCGTCGGCATGTACCTTGCCCGCCAGGATATTGCGCGGGCGATCCTGGCTGCCTACGGCGACCGCATCACGGCCATCTACGACAAAAGTTCGCAAACCGTACCCTTCAACGCCAGGCTGGGTGCTGTGGACGGATACCTGTGGGGAAGCTCCGACCATTCGGCGCACGTGGTGACGGAGAACGGCGAGAAATTTCTCGTCAACTGGGAGCAGGGGCAGAAAACCGGGTTCTTCCTCGACCAGCGCGAAAACCGGGAGCTGGTCAAACGCTACTCGAAGGGGCGCACGGTGCTCAACACCTTCTGCTACACGGGGGGCTTCTCGGTCTATGCCATGGCTGGGGGCGCCGAGAAGGTCTGCTCGGTGGACTCTTCGGAACGCGCCGTCGTGCTGGCCACGGAAAACATGAAACTCAACTTCGGCCCGCAGGCCAACTTTACGGAAACGGCCGCCGATGCCGTGGAGTACCTCAAGAACATCGAAGACAAATACGACCTGATCATCCTCGACCCACCGGCCTTCGCCAAGCACCACAAGGTGCTGGGTAATGCCATGCAGGGCTACAAGCGCCTCAACGCCCGCGCCATCTCGCAGATACGTCCCGGCGGCATCCTCTTCACGTTCTCCTGCTCGCAGGCGGTGTCGAAGGAGCTGTTCCGCACGATGATCTTCTCGGCTGCGGCCATCGCGGGCCGCAACGTGCGCATCCTGCACCAGCTGACGCAACCCGCCGACCACCCGGTGAGCATCTACCACCCCGAAGGCGAGTACCTCAAGGGACTGGTGTTGTATGTAGAATAAGGAAAGAAAGACCGCCCCGAACGGACATGGAAAAAACCGCACACCCGACCTACGCCCACTGCCCGATCCGCCATATCGTCGACCGCTTCGGGGACAAGTGGTCGCTGCTGGTACTCTACAACCTCCATACGAGCGGGTGCCTGCGTTTTTCGGAAATCCACCGCCGGACGGCCGACATCTCGCAGAAGATGCTCACATCGACACTCCGCAAGCTGGAACAGGACGGGCTGCTGTCGCGCAAGGTCTACCCCGAGGTGCCGCCCCGCGTGGAATATGCGCTCACGCCCCGCGGCGAGTCGCTCATGCCCCACCTCACAGCGCTTATCGGGTGGGCAGAGGAAAATTTCGACGCCATCCTCGAAGACCGGGAGCGGGAAAAGATATAGCGACGGCCAGAGCCTGCCCGGCAAATCAAGCGGATACCTGCGGACAGCCCCCTGTCGTCAGCCGTCGGCAAAACGTTGTCAGCCGACAGCAAAATAAGGACGCTCCCACAACGAGCAACGGGAAACGCCCATCCGCGGAACCGGGCGCCCCGCAAGCAAGACAGCGGGAGCCAATCGCCCCCCCGGAAATGCGCCCGCAAAGGCATCGGCTGGCGGCAACGAGATCGGCATCCGGCACATACCCTCAACAAAAAAAGTCCCTTCCGGGACTTTTCCTATTTTACCTTTTCATAGACATAGACTTCGTGCAGTTCGCTGTCGTACCCCGGATAGAAGCCCCTGACCATTCCCAGCACGATGCGCGAACCCCGGTTCGAAAGTACCAGCAGCTCGTCCGTCACAGGATCGACGGTCAGCCCCTCGATCTCGCCCGCGCGCCGGAAATCGGACATCATGCGGAACGGCAACACCGCAGCATAGCTTTTCCCGTCGCGCAGGTCGGCAATATAGAGGTTGTCCGGCTCGTCCAGGTCGGCATCGCCGTCGTCGGCCGAAATGAGCATCTGCCCGCCGGCCATATATATCCCTTGCTGCCACTGCGGCACCGGGCGCAGGTGGACTTTGCGCACATACTTGCCCGTCGCCAGGTCATAACCGTACAGGTAGCGCCCGTCGACCCAGTCGGCCATCCAGACCATATTCCGGTCGCGGTCTACGGCCAGCCCGCACACCTCGACCTGCCCCGAGGCCGGTTCCCAGTCGATCGACCGCTTCCACGTCAGGTCGCCGGCATCGTACACGGCGACCTGGATATTCTCACCCTTGCCGTCGTCGAAAGTCTCAATGCCGGCATAAATCTCACCGTTCCATACGTCGATATCGCCGATATGGTTCGCGGCGAGCGGCAACCCTTCGAACGGCTGCCCGTTACGGGCGACCAGCCGTCCCTGCTTGTCGTACTTGTAGAGCACCGTACTGCCCGAAACATAATAGTAGTTCGAGTCGGCGGCGATCCCCTGCCGTCCTTCGACCGGGAAAACCCGCGACAGGCGGTACTCCCCGCCCAATGTCTGCGCCCGGAGTGCGGTTCCGGCCGCCAACAAGAGCAATACAAAAAAAGTTCGTTTCATCGTTATCTGCAATACTATTTGGCAATCATATACTTGATACGCCCGGCCTCACGGCCCGGATTTTCGTTCCCCACTCTGCGCCCCTGGATTTCCGTGCTCCAAATCCTGCGCCCCGGATTCACACCCGGCTTCGTACCCAGGCAGCTGTCGTGCCCCCTCCCGGGCCGCGCCCGAAACTCCGTCCCGCCCCGAGGCAACTTCGGCCTTGCTGCCCGGATTTTTTCATCCCCGGCTGCGCGCCCCGGCAACTGTTGTGCAGCGCCCCGGCTGCGCCCGCGGCCCGATCCTTCCCGGAGCGCTTCCCCGAGGGGGCTTCTGCCTCGCCGTCCGGCAACACCTGAAAAGGCCGCCGCCGCGTAGTCGGGATATACAATCGCAAACCTGACGGAGCAAAAACGAGGCCGGAGCCGGAAACCCGCATCGCAGGAACCGCCTCCGGCCTATTCATATCGCGTATCGTCGGGCTTCGCGGAACCGCGCGGGCCACCGGGCTTCACGCATCGGCCTGCGCCGTATCCGGCAATCCCCGCTGCCGGCCCTGCGCCGGTGCGAACCGTTTACTTGCGTTTGGTACGCTGCTGCGCCTCCTGCTGGCGGAGGAGCTCCTCGTAGCGCTGCTGGAACTTCGACTTCTTGCCCTTGCTCCGTTTGGCGGCATTGGCCTGCATGACGGCATGGATCTTATCGTCGTCGACCATGCGGCGGATCAGCAACGTCTGGCCGATGGTAAAGAGGTTCGACAGCAGGTAGTAGTAGCAAAGGCCGCTCGAATAGCTGTTGAACCACAACAGCATCATGATCGGCATCATGTAGACCATCATGAACTTCATACCTGCCATCTGGGGCTGGGACGAAGCCGTCTGCTGGTAGTTGAAATACGAATACCCGAACAGCGACACGGCCATCAGCAAGGCGAAAAGGCTCACATGGTCGCCGTAGAACGGGATCGAGAACGGCAGGTTCACGATGCTGTCGTACGACGAAAGGTCGTCGGCCCAGAGGAACGGTTGTTCGCGCAGCTCGATCGAAGCCGGGAAGAAACGGAACATGGCGATCAGGATCGGCATCTGGATCAGCATGGGGATACATCCGCCCATGGGGTTGATGCCCGCTTTCTTGTAGAGCTCCATCGTCGCCTGCTGTTTTTTCATGGCGTCCTCCTTCTTGGGGTATTTCTTGTTGAGCTCGTCCACCTGCGGTTTTATCAGGCGCATCTTTGCCATCGAAACGTAACTCTTGTACGTGAGGGGCGAGATGACGAGTTTCACCAGGATCACCAGGATCAGGATGATGATGCCGAAGCTGGCGATATAGTTGCGCAGGAAGTCGAAGACCGGGATGACGCACCAGCGGTTCACCCAGCCGAAGATACCCCATCCCAGCGGGATCAGGCGCTCCATGTGCAGTTCCTCACCGTCCGCAGCGGCGACCTTCTTGAGGATGGCGTATTTGTTCGGGCCGAAATAGAATGCAAAGTCATACCCTTCGGTCTGCACCGTATAGGGCACGGTCATCTGCGCCGAAAAACTCTTCAGCAATTCCGAACCGGGAGCCGCCGTATCGAACGCCAGGTTGGCGTTGGTGACATTTTGCGGGGCGATGAACGCCGACGAAAAGAACTGCTGCTTAAAAGCCACCCAGTTGACCGATGTGGAGATGCTCTTCGACTTGGATTTTTCGCTCATCCCCAGATCCTCGATCGAGCTCTCGCCCGGGAACCGGTACGAAATCGTCGTGTACATGTTCTCGTTCTGGAATCCCTTTTCGTTCTGGTAGGAATTGTTCGACCAGTCGATACCGATCGACGCCTGGTTGGCCATCTGCGGCGCCATATTCACCAGCCGCACGTTGAAGTCCACGAGGTAGTCGCGCTCGGGCACCTGCTTATTATATATAAGGTACTCATATTCGAGCCAGGCATCCGCTGCCACGGGCAGGCGCATCACCACCCTCCGGGCATCGCCTTCGACCTGTTCGGGCTGGGCCCGGAAGACATAGTCCATCGTGTTGACCTTGACGTTGTTCAAGCCGTTCTTCACGTAGAACGAAAGGTCGAACCTGGCACTCGCGGGATCCATCAGCTCGATCAGCTGGTCACGCTTGCCGCGGGGTGCATACTTGGTGTAATCCTTGAGCGTCACGCCCGTGATCCGGCCGCCGCGGGTCGAAAAGGTCACGATCATCACATCGTTCTCGACGGTAAACTCCTCCGCCTCCGCGTCGCGCGCACCGGCGAGGTATTCGCCCAGCGCAGCGACCTGCTGCCGGCGTACGGCATCAGCGGCATTTGCCTCAGCCTCGGGCACAACCGCACTCGAAGCTGCCACGGCCGTACTGTCGGCTACGGGGACTACGGGGCGCGTCGCTGCCGCCACCGAATCCTGGTAGGCCTGATACGCGGCCATTTCCTGCTGATATTTCTCCTGCTGATATTTCTCCTGCTGTTTGGTATTGAAATAGGCGAACCCCAGGAAAAGCGCCGCCACGACGACAATACCTAAAATTGTTTTTTTATCCATTTAAAATTGTTTCGTTCTTTCGCTGTTATGAGTGTTGATATTATTTCTTCCCGGCATATTCGAGTGCCGCTCCCACAAATGCCACGAACAGCGGCGAGGGGCTCAGCACCGTACTCTTATATTCGGGATGGTACTGCGTACCGACGAACCAGGGATGCCCCTCGACCTCGACGACCTCGACCAGCCCCGTGTCGGGATTGATACCCACGGCCTGCATACCGGCACCTTCGAACGCAGCCAGGTAATCATTGTTGAATTCGTAACGGTGACGGTGACGCTCCGAAATATGGAGCTTGCCGTAGGCCGCCGCGACTTTCGAACCTTTCTTCAGCGTACAGGGATAAGCGCCCAGCCGCATCGTGCCGCCCTTGGCCGTCACGCCCTTCTGCTCTTCCATCAGGTCGATCACCGGATGGGGCGTAGACTCCATTTCGCTCGAATTCGCATCGGCCAGACCCAGCACGTTGCGTGCGAATTCGATCACGGCGCACTGCATACCGAGGCAGATTCCCAGGAACGGGATCTTGTTCTCACGTGCATAGCGCACAGCGACGATCTTACCTTCGATACCGCGGTTGCCGAAGCCCGGGGCCACGAGGATACCGGACATCCTGCCCAGCTTCTCGGCCACATTCTCGGCTGTAACCTTTTCCGAATTGACATAGCGCAACTTGACCTTGCAGTCGTTCACGGCGCCTGCGTGGATGAACGATTCGCAGATCGACTTGTAAGCGTCGGGCAATTCGGTATATTTGCCGACCAGCGCGATCTCGATCTTCTTGGCCGGGTGCTTCACCTTCTCCACGAAGGCCGTCCACGCCGCCATGTCGGGTTCCTTCTCGGCCGGCAGGTTCAGTTTGTCGAGCACCACCTCGTCGAGGTGCTGTTCGTGCATCTTCAGCGGCACTTCGTAGATCGTCGGCACGTCGATCGACTCCATCACGGCGTTGGCGTCGACATTGCAGAACAACGCCACTTTGCGGCGCAGGTTGGTCGACAGCGGATGCTCCGTGCGCAGCACGAGGATGTCGGGCTGCAACCCGTTTTCGAGCAGGGCCTTGACCGAATGCTGCGTGGGCTTGGTCTTCAGTTCGCCCGAAGCGGCCATATAGGGGATCAGCGTCAGGTGCACGAGCGCCGTGCTCTTGTAGCCCAGCGAATAGCGCAGCTGGCGTACCGATTCGATGAACGGCAGCGACTCGATGTCGCCCACCGTACCGCCGATCTCCGTGATGCACACGTCGGTCTCGCCGTCGTCCATGGCGTAGACGCGGCTTTTGATCTCGTCGGTCACATGGGGAATGATCTGCACCGTGCCGCCCAGATAGCCTCCCTGCCGCTCCCGGTTCAATACGCTCCAGTAGATTTTCCCGGAGGAGACGGAGGAGTTGGCGTCCAGCGCCTCGTCCACGAACCGCTCATAGTGGCCCAGATCCAGATCCGTCTCCGCCCCGTCATCGGTGACGAACACCTCCCCGTGCTGATAGGGACTCATGGTGCCGGGGTCCACGTTGAGGTATGGGTCAAACTTCTGGTTCCTGACCCGCAGGCCGCACTGCTTCAGCAGCCGCCCCAGAGATGCGGCGCAGATGCCCTTGCCCAGCCCGGACACCACACCGCCGGTGACAAAAATATACTTCATGGCTCCCTCTCCTTTTGACAGCGGGGCGCTTCTCCGCCCTCTGATTTTTTTACCCACCGATTTTACCGCCGGAGAAAAACGCCGTCAAGCCCGCAGAATCATCAAGATTTTTCCCCTCCCGCCCCCTGTGCATGGGGCAGTCCTCTGAAATTTCCCTCCCGGAGAAAATTTCTCTTGCATCCCGGCCTTCGGCGTGATATGGTAGGTTTGGACCCGCTTTTTCCGCCGGGTCCTTTTCCGCATAAAAACAGCCCTCACGGCAGCGCCGTGAGGGCTGTTTCACCTTTTGTCATTCCTCCTGCCGCAGCAGGGCCGTCAGTGCCTGCACCCGTCGGGCCAGCCGGGCAAATTCGCCGCAGGTCAGGGCCTGCCGTCCGTCGGAGAGGGCCTCCTCCGGCCGGT
>OIBS01000490.1_pt1 | contig 12405 bp, 8 predicted proteins | sample 1581081 | NCBI WGS metagenome assembly OIBS01 (sample SAMEA3882511, study PRJEB24775) | human gut metagenome | biome: human-associated habitat; feature: intestine environment; material: feces | place: Netherlands | collected 2009/2010 | reverse complement strand
TAAGCCAAGAGAGCGCGAAATTGAATGTGTATGACACAGTCACTTACGAAAAGGCAGAAGAAGACAGAGATCCGTTCTATCTGTTAAAGGCTGATCTGGTATATGAAATGATGGATAATCTGGCAGATGCCGCAAATGGTTATCACGCAGGTGTTTCTTTTAGTGATATAGGCTATGAATTATCCTCTGATTTTTACCAGAAAGATCCTACCAGCAGACAGATGGCAATGGAAGAGCAGGCAGAAAAGCTGAAGAGCCTTGATGATAATGGAACGGATATAATGATCAATATGGGCAATGATTATGCAGTTGCTTATGCGGATATGGTCACAAATATGGATCTGGAAGGTACCGAATATTCGATCATTGATAAGAAAATTCCATTTTATCAGCTGGCAATTCATGGCTATGTCAATTATACCGGAGAAGCGCTCAATTTGACACAGAATACACAGAACGAGCTTTTGAATTCTGCGGAGTATGGAGCCGGTTTAGCTTTTACTTTTATGAAAGAATCAGCATTTGAGTTACAGAATACGCTATATACAGAGTATTTTGGTGCAGATTATTCCGCATGGCATGATGAAATGCTGGAGATATATACTCGATACAATGAGGAATTGGGTCACACATTTAACCAGAAGATGGTGGGACATGAGTATGTAACGAGTGAACTGACTTGTACGATTTACGAGGACGGCACGAAGGTTTATGTAAATTACAGTTATGATGAGCTGCAGGCAGACGATGGAACTGTGGTTCCTGCAAGAGATTATGTTGTGGTTCGATAAACCGAAACAAGATTTATTGGAAGATTAGAAAGGATTTGACTATGAAGAAACAGAAGAAATTGAGGGGTCTTCAAAGGCGTAAGGCAATATCCGGATACTTGTTTATCATGCCGTTTATTCTGGGATTTTCAATGTTTATGGTAAAGCCTTTTTTTCAGTCGCTTTACATGAGCTTTTGTAATGTGGAAGTAGATTCGGGTGGTTTTAAAAATATTTTTGCAGGATTATCAAATTATATCAGAGCGTTTACTGTGGATCCGGAATTTAATCAGATGCTGGTAGAAGAAATTGGAAGCATGTGTATCAATGCACTGGCTGTTATGGTATTTAGTTTCTTTGTGGCAATGATCTTAAATGAGAAATTCAAGGGACGTGCTTTTGTAAGAGCAATCTTCTTCCTGCCTGTGATCCTTTCTTCCGGCGTTATACTCGGGGTGGAATCCAATAATGCATTATTGTCCAGTGTGCAGGATATGATCCAGGAAAATGGCTCCAGCAACAGTATTACGGTAGCCATTCAGGATATACTGATGACTTCCGGTATGGGTTCCAAAATCTTTGAGGTTGTCTTCGATATTGTGGATGGTATCTATGATGTAGCTATTGCTTCGGGTATTCAGATTATTATTTTCCTGTCAGGATTGCAGACAATTTCAGAAAGTATGTATGAAGCGGCTGCAATTGAAGGATGTACGAAATGGGAAAGTCTGTGGAAGATCACGTTCCCAATGATCAGTTCTCTGTTTTTGGTAAATTGGATTTATACCATCATAGATTTCTGTATGAGGTCAGATAATGCGGTAATGGAAAAGATAAGTGATGAAATGATCGTTCAGATCAACTATGGATATTCATCGGCCCTGGCGTGGGTGTATTTCCTGATCGTTATGGTCATCATAGGCATAAGCTCACTCATTATCTCAAAGGGGGTTTACTACTATGAGTAAGAAGACAAAAACAGCATATCAAACAATAGGTTTCTGGGAAAGAAATCGAAGATCTCAGGGGTATTTATTAAAAAAGACTGTGCGAAATATTGTCTATAAAATTGCAAGAGCAGCTTTGTTATTCGGTATGTGTTTTATGATCTTACAGCCTATACTGAATAAAATTTCTATCAGTTTTATGGCAGAGGAAGATTTGTATAATCCTATGATCATTGCGATACCGGAACATTTTACGAAAGCAAATTATGAACTGGCTGCACAGTTTATGTCCTATGGGACTTCGATCATAAACACGATTGTGGTCTCGCTGACAATAGCTGTTCTGCAGATCGCAGTATGTACACTGGTAGGTTATGGTTTTGCCAGATTTGATTTTCCGCTGAAGAAGTTCTGGTTCTTATGTGTTATGCTGGTCATTGTCGTACCGCCTCAGACTATTTCAACATCCTTATATCTGCATTTCAGATATTTTGATCTGTTTGGAATTATAGAGGCCGTGACAGGATCGAGTTTGAATTTGAGAGATTCGGTGTTGCCATATTATCTGATGAGTGCAGGGTGTATGGGATTGAAAAACGGGTTGTACATATTTATGATTCGCCAGTACTTCCGCAATATTCCTAAGGAATTGGAAGAGGCGGCATACGTGGACGGATGCGGCACCTTGAAGACATTCGTAAGAATTATGCTTCCGGATGCCAAACCGATTTTAACATCCTGTTTCCTGTTTGCGTTCGTATGGCAGTGGACAGATAAATTTTATTCCAAGATGTTCCTGGGCAATATAAAACTTCTTTCAACGCAGTTAGCGATGATCGCGGACCGGCTGGATTTTTATATTGTAAATACCTTGGGAAATCCGGCAGGAGCATCTATCGGATATACAAACTGTATTACATCTACAGGTACTTTGATGGTAATTGTACCGTTGCTGATTTTATATCTCTTTGCACAGAAAGGTTTTGTGGAAAGCTTAAGCACTTCGGGTATTAAGATGTAAAACGCAAAGAACTATTTTGTATATTATTCCTGAAAGGAACTTGCTGTCCCAGAAAGTGCAGGTGAATGAAAAAGGAATCATATAAAGAAAAAAGGAGGAAAAAAATGAAAAGCAGATTTGTAAAGAAATTAATCGCAGCATCGCTTGTAACTGCAATGTCAGTATCTATGGTTGCCTGCGGAGAGAACACCGATGATGCTCCTCAGAGCAGTACATCTTCGGAAGAGTCAGATGATTCTGAAAAGTATACGGTCATTACTGATGATGAAGGAAATCCTATTGATTTGGGAGGAATTGAAGTTGTCATCCGTGACTGGTGGACTCCAAGCGAAGAAGAAGAACCGAACAACGCTTATGAAGAGGCACGTCAAGAATATCGCGACTGGATTCAGGAAACGTATAACTTTACGATCAAAGAAATGGCTATTTCCGACTGGGGTTCAACTCCTGAAGATTTCTTAAATTATGCGACCAGCGGTGGAGATGAATATTATGTATTTGCGCTTCGCCCGGGCAGCGAATTAGTAGCTGCACTGAACAGCGGTTTAATGTATGACTTGTCTACGCTGGACTGTCTGGATTTCTCTGAAGAGAAATGGCAGGCAAACGGTGTTCATGAAGTGATGTCTAAGGGTGATGCGATTTATGGTATGAGAGGTATTGCTCCAGAACCGAAAGGCGGCATATACTTTAATAAGAGATTATTGGAGGAAGCCGGAATTACAGCAGATTCCATCTACGAATTACAGGAAAATGGAGAATGGACCTGGGATAAATTCGAAGAACTCTGTTCACAGGTTCAGGCGGATACCGATAACGATGGTGTGATTGACCGTTATGCAATGGTTAATTTTCGTTCCACCTTCTATAATGAAGCTGTTGCATCCAATTATGGCGATTACATCGCTATGGATGAAAATGGAAAATATTACAATGATCTGGAATCCAATGAGACGCTAGATGCATTAAACTGGGCTCTTAGAATGCTGGACACCTATGACTATCCGCAGCCTGAGGGAAGCGAATGGGATTACTGGGTAGAAGCATTCCAGAATGGCAAAGGCGCCTTTATCGCCGGTGAAGCTTATCAGGCAAGCGGTGACTGGGCGAACATGGAAGACGATTTCGGTTTTGTGTGCTTCCCGAAAGGACCTGCAGCAGATGACTATACCAACATCCGCAGCGACAACGTGTATGTAATCCCGGCTTGCTATGATGCCGAGAAAGCATGGAAGATTGCATTTGCTTATGATCTTTATACAGATCCGGTTCCTGGATATGAAGATTATAACGATGCGTTGTCAGGATATTATGATTCTTTCAGAGATACAGAGTCTGTTGACTTGACGATCACAAGATTGATGGAAAACGGAAGAGTCACCTACAATAATATGATCCCGAATCTGGATCTTGGTGCAGATTTACTCTGGGGTATCAGCAAAGATAATACTCCGGCACAGGCGGCTGAGGCAATCAGAAATACCTGGGCGTCTTATCTGGAAGAAGCAAATAAATAAATTGAAAGGGGGTGTTTCTGGGAGCCCCTTTTCTTGAAGTTAAGGAGAAATTTTCATGACAGTAATTGCAAAAAACCCTATTATGCCAGGATTTTATCCGGATCCTTCCATTTGTGCAGTGGGAGAAGATTATTATTTGATCAATTCAACGTTTGCTTATTTTCCCGGGCTTTCTCTCATGCACAGCAAAGACCTTGTACATTGGGAACAGATTGGCAATGTGATGGACAGAAAATCTCAATTGCCTTTGAAAGAGGCAGGGCACTCCGCAGGATTGTTTGCGCCCACGATCCGGTATCATGAAGGCGTTTTTTATGTAATCTGTACGAATGTGTCTTATGGCGGCAATTATATCGTAACAGCATCAAATCCGGAAGGACCATGGTCTGAGCCATATTATATTGAGGGAGCAGACGGCATCGATCCAAGTCTGTTCTTTGATGAGGATGGAAAATGTTATTATATTGGTACTCATCCCAATCCGGAAGGCTGTAAATATGATGGTGACTGGTATATATGGATCCAGGAACTTGATGTAAAAACCATGAAACTGGTGGGTGAACACAAAAATGTGTGGAATGGCGCCATGAAAAATATCGTATGGCCGGAAGGTCCTCATCTGTATAAAAAAGGCGAGTATTACTATATCATGCACGCAGAAGGCGGTACAGGACCTGATCATGCGGTAACGGTTTGCAGAAGCAAAAATATCTGGGGACCTTATGAAAATAATTTCTGCAATCCTATTTTGACACATAGACATCTTGGGCGTGACTATCCTGTTAAATATGTAGGACATGCAGATCTGATTGAAACACCTGCAGGTGAGTGGTATATGACTATGCTGGCAGTAAGACCCAAGGAAGGGTATACCACGATGGGACGGGAAACATTCCTTGCGAAAGTGGTTTGGGAGAATGACTGGCCCGTTGTAAATCCAGGTGCAGGAATGTTGACAGATACCGTAGAGATCGAACTGCCGGAGTGGAGACCGGAAACGGATGTAAATTCCTACACATACAGAACAGGTGCTAAGACCTGTGTACCGGGAAGCAGCAGGGAATATGATTTTACCAATATGAAAGTTCTTGGAGATGAATTTTTGTTCCTTAGAAATCCGGAAGAAAATATGTATCAATTAACAGAAAAAGGTCTGAATCTGCATTTCAGTCCTGTTACACTGAAAGAGAAAGCGAGCCCGTCTTACATTGCCATCAGACAGCAACATCACAGGTGTAAAGTAGAAGCATGCTTGAAAACAGATGGTCTTACTTCGGCAAGAAGAGCCGGGATTGCAGTCGTACAGAGTGATGAATATCAGTTACGCGTTGAAGTAGGTGACAGCAAAGCGGACGTAATTCTGTGCGAAAAAGGAATGGATCAATGTGTTGGCTCCGCGGTTGTGGAAGACAAAGAAGTGGTGCTTTCTATTGCCATAGATGAGTTGAAAGCGACTGTGGGAATGAAAGACAGTAAGAGGGAGATTATTCTGGCAGAAGATGTGGATATTCGCGCATTATCAACAGAAGTAGCAGGCGGGTTTGTAGGATGTACAGCAGGTATCTATGCAGTGGCTGAAGGAGAAGAGGCAGATGGATATGCCATGTTTAAGAGCCTTTCTTATGAGGAAAGAGAAGGCAAGTGAATGTGGCAGTTATTTTGTGGTCGATGTACTCTGAGTCTTATATCGTAACAGACATCCGGGATATTTTTCTTTTTGGTGATCTGTTTTTTAAAAAGGAGAAACAATTGTGAGTGATTTTTTTAATTGGGATAATAAATTCATGACTGCAATGTCAAAGGCCAGCGATGCAATCCTTTTAGGTATTCTTTGGATTGCATGCTGTCTCCCGATCGTTACAGTTGGAGCATCGTCCGCTGCGTTTTACTATGCATATCACAAGGCAGTTCGGCAGAGAAGGGGATATGCCTGGAAAGAGTTTTTCAGCGCCTTTAAATCAAACTTTAAATCTGCTATCATCATTTGGCTTATTATTTTGGGCCTGTATCTTGTGACCGGAATGGATTGTTATATTTTGTATACGTCATTGGAAACCATGGATCACGCATTGTTTTTGCTGCTGATGATCATGATCGTGATTGCCTTAATAACGATATGGGGAATCTACGTGTTTCCGTATCTGGCGCGTTTCGAAAATACTACGAAAGTGATCATAAAAAACAGTATAGCGGTTATGGTCATGAATAAATCATGGTCATTATTGCTTCTCGTGATTTTTGTGGCAGCGGCAGCGCTGTTTCTTCTGGTTCCGCCGGCTGCAATTTTTGTGCCAGCCTTTTACATGTGGGTGGATAACAAAATTTTAGAACGGATTTTCCGGAAATACATGAGAAAAGAAGATTTAGAAAAACAGATAGAATTGGACAGAGCAAAATCTGGTATGATTTAAGCGATAACTTTGATTTTGCAAATTCTATCGTTTCATTTAATTACTGTCAGGAAGGAGCAGATATGCGAAAAAAAAGGACCAGCAATGCGTTAAAAGGGATTGCGAGTTGTATGATCTGTGCATGGTCTTTATGTGCCTGCGGAAATGTTGCCGAGGATTCATCGGACCGTAAAGTAATGGAAGAGAGCAAAGCAGCAGAATATGAAGCTTTGTTTGATGAAATTGAGGCGATTACGCCGTACAAATCATTGAGCAATACCAATCCGATCATGACTCAGAGATTTGGTGCAGATCCATACGCTATGGTTTATAAGGATCGGGTTTATTTCTATATGACCGGAGATACTTTTGAATATGATGCAGATGGAAGTGTAACGGAGAATACTTATGGAAAGATCAATACCATCAGCGTAGTTTCAACAACGGATATGGTGAACTTTGAAGATCATGGTACAGTATATGCAGCGGGTTCCAAAGGAGCTGCTAAATGGGCAGCTAATTCTTGGGCTCCGGCAGCGGCATGGAAAGAAATCGATGGAGAAGTAAAATTTTTCCTGTATTTTGCAAATTCCGGCGGAGGGATTGGCGTATTGACTTCGGATAGTCCGACAGGACCCTTTGAGGATCCGTTAGGAGAAGCGTTGATCAACAATCATACACCGAATTGTGCAGATGTCATATGGATTTTTGATCCTGCAGTTCTGGTGGATGATGACGGAAGAGCATATCTTTATTTTGGCGGAGGTGTTCCTGAGGGGCAGGCTGCCAATCCTGGGACAGCCAGAGTGGTGGAACTGGGAGAAGATATGATCAGCATTGCAGGTGAGCCGGTAATCATAGATGCGCCTTATGTATTTGAGGATTCCGGTATACATAAATACAATAATAAGTATTATTACACCTATTGCTCCAACTGGGATGTGGATCAGGCGGGAACAGATCAATACGGGTTCGAAAGCGGAGAAATTGTGTGCATGGAAAGCGAAAGTCCATTGGGACCGTTCACCATAAAAGAAACCATTTTAGAGAATCCGGGGAAATATTTCGGATTAGGCGGAAACAATCATCATTGTGTGTTTTCTTTTAAGGATCATTGGTATATTACCTATCACACCAGAGTATTGGAAGGAAATATGGGGATTGAAAAGGGGTATCGCTGTACTCATATTGATTCTTTTACCATGCAGAAGGATGGCAGTATTGGTCTGATAGATCAGACCCTTCAGGGCAGAGAACAGTTATCTTATGTGGATGCCTATCAGCGTCATAGTGCAACGGAAGTGGCAGTGATGAGCGGTATGAGTACAGTAGCAGGAGATGCAGTTACTGATTTCTATGGTTCGGGAACCATGGCGCTCGGAAAAATCCAAACAGGTTCTTTTGTTAAGGTACAGGGTGTGGATTTCGGGGAAGGAGCACCTTCCAAATGGATCGCAGAGATTAAGAATGCAAATGGAGAAGTTGGAGTGATACAGCTTCGTGCAGATGGATTAAATGGAGATATACTGGGCTATCTGACCATCGATGCCAATACCGGTACAAATTATGCAGAATTTGAGACAAATTTGAATACCGGTATTACAGGTGTACATGATGTGTATATGATTTTCTATGGAGAGGAATATGAGGTGTTATCCTGGCAGTTTGAAAAATAAATAGGGATTAATTGTAAGGAGAGGGAAAGTTATGGCGTATTTACTAAGTTACACTCGTTTACCTGTCGACAGTGTAATTTATGATCCGAGACTGGCATACAGTATGCACCTGGCGATCAGTGAGGACGGTGAAAATTACCAGGCGCTGAATCACAATTCCGGTGTACTGTTTGTGAAGGCAACCGAGAATGAAGATGGTTCTTTGACACCATGGAGTTTGAAAAATCCTGTGATCCTGGAATTGAAAGATGGAGGTTTTGGAGTAGTAGCCGAAAGAATCGGCGCCGATGGAGAAGAGGATACGGAAAGCGCAGGAAAGTTTCTTTATTTTACCACAAAAGACTTTTTGGATTATACAGAAGTAGGATTTCTGTCGAAAGAAGAAGCGGAAGAAAAGAAAAGAGAAGGCAATGCAGACCGTATGAAAGTACCTGCAGCAGAAAAATTGGAAATTCAAGGGGTTGTTCCGCAGAATGTCCTTGAGATTTCAGAAAGCGTGGCGGACAGACTGCGTAAAAAACTTCTGACGCCGGTAAACTGTGGTATGGAGTTCCCTGAGCAGGTAGAGGCATCCAGTGCAGAAGAACTGGAAAAATATCGGGCCATGGCTTTCTATACAGATGGTACAAAGGTAGCGAAAAGAGTGGATTGGGACTTGAGTACCGTGGATTTTGCAGTGCCGGGAACGTATAAGATAAAGGGAAACGTGCATCAGGAACATTTTGAATTTCCGATTGCGTTTTATCGTGCCGATCCTTGTGTGGCGAAGTGGAAGAATAAATATTATTTTATTGCAACGAATGATGCGGACGATAATCATACGCTTTATATCAGAGAAGCGGATACGATTCCGGAGCTGGTAAATGCAGAAGAAAAACTGATTTTGGATTCCACGACTTACCCTCATGTTGGAAATCTGCTCTGGGCACCGGAGTTTCATGAGATAAATGGTAAGCTTTATATTTTCCATGCAGCTACTCCGGATGAATTTTTCAAAGAAGAAAGCCATGTAATGGAATTGCGTGAAGGCGGAAATCCTTCCTGTAAGGAAGATTGGTCTGAGCCGAAGAGAGTCGTATGTCCGGACGGCAGTGATCTTTGTGAAGCGGGTAAAGAAATTACGTTGGATATGACTTGTTTTGAATGGGAAGGAGATTATTATGTAATCTGGTCCCAGAGACAATTTCTGCCGAAAGATTTAGGGGCGTGGCTCTATATTGCAAAGCTGAATCCACAGGAACCCTGGAAATTATTGACAGACCCGGTGGTGTTATTGAAGCCGGATTACGGATGGTCCAACAATCATACCTTTGTAGTGGAAGGACCTTTTGCGCTTCCGCGGGAGAATAAACTGTATGTGACCTTCTCAGGAGCGGCAGTCGATACTTCTTATGTAGTAGGATTATTAAGTATCGAAAAAGGAAAGGATTTGTTACAGCCTGAAAACTGGAAGCAGGGAAATTATCCGATCCTGACTGCAAGAAGTGTAGAAAGCGAGTATGGTACCGGACATAATGCTTATGTGACCGACGAGGATGGCACCGTTTGGAATACCTATCATGCACGCCCGGGAGTGGAAGGAGTAAGAAGCAGCGGCATCCGCAGAGTGCATTTTGATATCGACGGAGCGCCGATGCTGGATGTGACGGAAGAATTGGATCTGTCAGAAGCGTTTGCACAGGTAGAGACGTGTGTCGTCGTGCGGTAAGCCCTGAAACAGATGAGACGCGCTGGATGTGTCGTGGTTACGTAAACGGGAGGTGTGTAATGAAAGAAATCGCAGGGAAAAAAGTAATACTGACAGAGGGTGAGTTTCTCCGTCGTGAAGAAGCAAACAAACGTTATTTGATGAAGCTTGAGACTCCTTATTTATTACGCAGCTATTTACATGAGGCAGGCAGATATTCCGGGAGAGGACCTGATGCAGAAGCCTTTGGAGGCTGGGAAGATCTCAGCTGCCAGCTAAGAGGACATTTCCTGGGACATTGGTTGTCGGCAGCGGCGCTGCATTATCAGGAAACGGAAGATGTAGAGTTAAAAGCAAAAACAGAAGTCATTCTGAAAGAACTGGAGCTTTGCCAAAAAGATAACGGCGGAGAATGGGTATGCCCGATTCCGGAAAAATATTTGTACTGGATAGGAAAGGGAAGGAACATCTGGGCGCCGCAATACAATATTCATAAGCTTTTTATGGGGCTGATCGATGTATATCGAATGATGGAACAGCCAAAGGCGCTTTCCATAGCAGATAAACTGGCGGATTGGTTTTATCGATGGAGCGGCAGATATACCAGGGAAGAGTTTGACGATATTCTGGATATGGAAACCGGCGGTATGCTTGAGGTTTGGGCAGACTTATATGAAATTACGGGTCAGGAAAAATATAAGATTCTGATGCAGCGGTATTATAGGAGCAGATTGTTTGAACCACTATTGGAGGGAAAAGATGTATTGACAAATATGCATGCCAATACTACGATTCCGGAAGTCCTTGGCTGTGCCAAAGCGTATGAGGTCACAGGAGAAGAAAAATGGCTGCATATTGTTGAACAATATTGGAAGTGTGCGGTTATAGACAGGGGATGTTTTGCTACAGGTGGCCAGACGCAGGGAGAAATCTGGACACCTATGAAAAAACTGAAAGCAAGACTTGGTGATAAAAATCAGGAACATTGTACCGTTTATAACATGATACGTTTGGCAGAATTTTTGTTTCGGCAGACGAAGGATCCTGCCTATATGCATTACATTGAATACAATGTTCAGAATGGTATTATGGCTCAAACGTATTGCCCGGAAGGCGGTCTGTTAACTTATTTTTTGCCGATGAAAGCTGCAAGCAGGAAGGAATGGGCCGGAGAAAGAGACAGTTTCTTCTGTTGTCATGGAACTATGGTACAGGCGAATGCTGCATGGAACCATCGTTTGTATTATCAGGAAGATGATCACTTGTATGTGACTATGTATGCCGATTCGCAAGTGTCTTTTGAAATGCAGGGCCGGAAGATTTGCCTTACACAGAATCAGGATTATATGAACGGAAGTCTGATGACCTGTTCGGAAAACAATGCCAAACAGACCATAAATGAAACAGTCAGTGCTTATGCGAATAAACCTGATTTCAGAAAATATGTTTTTACAATACATACACAGGAAGACACCCCATTTCATTTGATGCTTCGCATACCAGACTGGATCAGGGAAGACGCAATGGTTTACATAAACGATGATCTGTATGTAAAGACCAATAATACCGCGAAATTTGTCGCGATAAACAGGGTTTGGAGGAACGATGACAAAGTGACCGTACTGCTTCCGATCGGATTAAAATTTATCCCTCTGCCGGATGATGCGTCCATGGGAGCCTATCGGTATGGAGCCGATGTACTGGCAGGTATTACAGAGAAAGAACGTATCTTAAAGTTGGAGACGGAGAAACCGGAAGATGAGCTTTCTGCTGATACCGAACGGCAGTGGGGAGAGTTCCGTACCTTTTACCGGACAGAAAATCAGGATCCGGGTATTAGTTTCAAAAAGCTGAATGAGATTGGTAACGAACCATATCAGATCTATTTTAAAGTGAAATAAAGCATATGAGGTCCAAATACTCCAAGGAATGTCTGGACCTTATTTTTAACTTCTTATTTTTTACCTTCTCTGCAGGGCAAAGGTTTTTATTGTGCAATTAATATTTCTAACTATAAATGAGCAAATTCTAAATTTTGCACAAAATAAAGACACCCTCTACGAAAAACAGATACGGACGTCAGCCTTGTGACCGTTGGCGGACGTGAATTTTATGTGTATCGGTATGAAGGAAAATTCAATGATATCCCAAATGCGGCAGTGATCCTCAGTTATCCGAAGGAAGCTTTTGGAAATCCCAGGGCACTGAGGGTGTTTATATCCACTAATGCGGAGCTGTCCACACAGGAAATCCTTGATACGTACAGCAGGCGGTGGCCGATTGAACTATTTTTTCGTCAAAGCAAGGGAAAACTTGCACTGGATAAATATCAAATCTTCATGCTTTTATAAAAAATGGAGCGTCGCTGGAAGCCGTTTTCGAAATGATAGGGTAATT
>OIBS01000464.1_pt1 | contig 13018 bp, 9 predicted proteins | sample 1581081 | NCBI WGS metagenome assembly OIBS01 (sample SAMEA3882511, study PRJEB24775) | human gut metagenome | biome: human-associated habitat; feature: intestine environment; material: feces | place: Netherlands | collected 2009/2010 | reverse complement strand
AACGCAGTATTACTGTTCGCGCTTAACGCCCGCGCCCTCTGCTCCGTTTTAAAATTCGGGAGTTCCCCCGAACCCCCGCAGGGGTGAGGTAGAGGCCCCCTTGTCAAAGGGGGCTGGCCGCGTTAGCGGGCTGGGGGATTCCGACGGGCCTTGCGTGGCTGCCCGTTTCCGGTCACCCACCCGCCAACTTGGAAGGGGCGGGCTGCCGCCCTCCCTTGCCCCTCTCGTGCACGACGATTCACGGCAGTCCGTAGGGGCCGGGCATGCCCGGCCCGCAACCTTGTTATGCCCGCCGTCAACGGGCTGAACCCTTCCAGCCTGCTCCGCGGCCACCTCCCCTGATGGGGAGGCTTCTCTCGCGGGCTTCGCCCGCGCAAAAGGCTCCCCTTTTAGGGGAGCTGGCCGAGCCTGCGAGGCCTGAAGGATTCCGACGGGCCTTGCGTGGCCGCCCATCAACGGGCATTCACCCACTAACTCTCGCGGCGGCCTGGGGGCAGGCCGCCCTACGTACCCCTTTTAAATTGGTTTGCAGGGAGGGGTCTTGACCCCTACAGCCGTTACCACTACCCTTTTGCCTGTTGTAGGGGGGGATTCATCCCTCCCGGCAAGGCGTTCCTCACACCTCGATCTTCTCATCCTCGGCAAAATCGCGTTTCGCGGTCTGGCCTAAAATCTCATGCCAGCGCATGGGCGAAATCCCATCCCCCGGGCGCTTCGTTGTCAGATTTTCCTCGGTGAAAACCTCACCCGCTTTGATTTCCCGGGCGGCCACAATGCTCTTGCGGGCAATGGCCTTGTTGGGGGCTTCGCTGGCGGTCAGGTGCTTGTGGCCGTCGCCGAGGGCGGCTTCTGCGTGGCGCACGGCCAGCACCATCGCCGCAAACTCGGCGGGGTCCAGGCTGGCCTTCTGGTCGGGGCCGGGCAGGGATTTGTCCAGCGTAAAGTGCTTTTCAATGACCTGCGCGCCTAAAACCGTCGCGGCTACGTCACATTCCCAGCCGGGCGTATGGTCGGACAGCCCCACCGGCAGACCAAACTGGTCGTACAGCTCGATCATGGCGGTCAGGTTCGCGTCCTCGTAGGGCGTCGGGTACTGCGTGTTGCAGTGCAAAATCGTCACCTCGGGGCAGCCGCCGTCATCCAGCACGCCCAGTGCGTCGGTGATCTCGTCCAGCGTGCTCATGCCCGTGGAGAGCAGCACCGGCGTTTTCTGCGCGGCCATGGCCTCGAGATACGGCAGGTTCGTGATCTCGCCGGAGGGGATTTTTAAAAGCGGCAGACCCAGTGTGCCCAGAAATTTCACGCTCGGCACGTCAAACGGCGCGCTTAAATACTGGATGCCGATGGAATCGCAGTATTCCTTTAATTCTTTATGCGCTTCAAACGAGAAATGCAGCTTGCGGATCATCTCCAGCTGGCTCTCGGCGGCATCGGTGGTCTGCTTCTGGTACTCGGCCTTCTCGGCAAATTTGCTGACCACCAGCTCGGGCACGGCGGTCTGATATTTTACAATGTCCGCGCCGCATTCTTTAGCAACGCGGGCCATCTCCTTGGCCATTTCCAGACTGCCGTTGTGGTTGACCCCGGCCTCGGCTATGATCGTTACAGGCATAGGTAAAAACCTCCGGTTTTTATAGTGAGGAGTGAGAAGTTAGGAGTGAGGAGTTTTTGGTTTCAGCTGAAAGCTCCGTTTTATGTGTCACTCCTCATTCCTCACTCCTAACTCCTCACTGGTTTACTGCTGATTCTCCAGTTTTCTTCTCATCTTCTCCAGCTCCTCCAGCTGGCCCATGTCCATCCAGCTGCTCTCGCTGATGGGATAGACGCCGACCTTCTCCCCGGCCCGGCGGTAGCGCTCGATCACATCGGGGAAACCGATCTTCTCGCCGTCGCGCATTTCCTCCACGACGCGCGGCTCCACCACGTAGACGCCGGTGTTCGTCAAAAAGTCCAGCTCGGGCTTTTCGCGCATGGCGGCAATGCTGCCGTTCTCGCCCAGCTCCACCACGCCGTAGGGCACGGTGTAGTGCTTGAACGCGCAGATCATCGTGACCAGGTTGCCGTGGGATTTATGGTACTCATAAATGTCGCCGAAGTCTACATCCAAAAGCGTGTCACAGTTCGTAAAAAAGAACGGTGCTTTGATTTTTCCTTTCAGCAGGCAGAGCCCGCCGCCGGTGCCCATGAACACTTCCTCGTCGGCAAAGTCCACGGTATAGTTCTTTTCCAGCTCATTGAAATAGGACTTGATCATGCCCTTTTTGTAGTTCACGATCATCGTGAAATTGTGGCAGCCGAAGTCCCGAAAACGGTCCATGATCAGCTCGGCAATGGGCTGCTCGCCCACGGGAATCAGCGGCTTGGGCAGAATTTTTGTGTACGGGTACAGCCGCGTGCCCAGCCCGCCCGCCATCATCACAACGGGAATATCGACCTGCTTGCGGTTGTCCAGATCCAGGCCGTGGGCAAAGACGATGTCGGTGATGATGCCGCGCTTGTTCAGGACCGGCAGCGCGTCGATGCAATGCTCCTGCAAAATGCTGCGGGCCTTGCCGCGCTCGGACACCGAGACGCTCAGCGGATGATAGTTGGCCGCGTGGTCCACGGTCTGGTCCGGTGTGCCGCCGCGCAGGAAAAACTTGCGGATGTCACCGTCGGTGATGACGGCCTTCAAATGTCCCTCCGGTGCAATGAACAGGATGCGCTGGCCGGTCTCGTCCAGCTTGCGCAGCGTTTCCAGCACCGTGGCGGTGGGCGCAATAAAAAGCTCTTCTACTTTTATCAAGGGTGGTCCCCCTTTGACGTTTATTAAAGCCTTCCCCTGAGGGGGAAGGTGGCGCGCAAGCGCCGGATGAGGGGCGAGTGTGTCTCCGCCGCCCGGAAATGGGCTGCGGCGCGGACTTTGCCCTCATCAGTCCGCTTCGCGGACAGCTTCAGTCTCCGTGCCAAGTGCCGCCTACGGCGGTTGCACTCCGACACGCGCCTGCGGGCGCAGCCCCGCGGGGGAAGCCTTTTACAGCCCCAGCACCGCTTCAATCACGCGGTCACAGTCCTCAAAGGACAGGTTCGTGGAGCAGGGCAGGTTGACAATGTACTTGCGGTAGTCCAGCGCCTTGTCCAGACCGTAAGCCTCATTGCGGGGGTAGTCGGCCTGCTCATGGATGAGCGCCCACACCGGGCGGGTCTGGATGTGCTGCGCCTGCAGCTTCTCGATCACTGTGTCGCGGTCCAGCCCGGAATCCTTCAGATACAGGCTGAAGAACCAGTGGTTGGAGCGGCACTCCCCCTCGCGGAAAGGCAGGATGCGCAGCCCCTTCACGCCGTCCAGCGCGGCCACATAGCGGTCATACAGCGCCTTTTTGTGGGCGATGAAGCCCTCGAGCCGCTCGAGCTGGGCAAGGCCTAAGGATGCCTGCACGTTCGTCATGCGGTAGTTGTAGCCGACCTCATCGTGCAAAAATTGCAGCAGATCGGTCTTGGCCTGGGTGGACAGATGCTTGGCGTGCTCGGCCCAGTCAGCGTGGTTGGACACGACCATGCCGCCTGCGCCGGTGGTGATGATCTTGTTGCCGTTAAAGCTGTAGCAGCCGATGTCGCCGATGGTGCCCGCAAACTTACCGGCAAACGGGCCGTCGGTGCAGCGGGTGCCGAGTGCCTCGGTGGCATCCTCAATGACGATGAGGCCGTAGCGCTTGGCTATCGCCATCAGGCGGGGCATATCGGCCATGTTGCCGAACACATGCACGACCTCCAGTGCCTTGATGTGTGCGCCGGTGGCTTTGTTGTACAGCCTGCCGTCCCGCAGCTCGCAGCGGTTCGCACAGAAATCCTCGACGGCGTCGGGGTCAATGCACAGGGAGTCGTCGCAGCCGATGAAGATCGGCTCCGCGCCGACATAGCGGGTCAGCGGGTTGACGGCGGCGATGAAGGTCAGCGTCGGGACGATGACCTCATCCCCGCGGGTGATGCCGGCGGCCATAGCGGCCAGATGCAGCGCGCTGGTACCGGCGTTGCAGGCCACGGCGCGGGGCATGCCCACGTAAGCGGCCAGCGCTTCCTCGAACTCCGTGACCTTGCCGCCGCTGGTGGAAACCCACCCCGACGTGATGGCCTGCCCGGCCAGCTCGGCCTCGCGCGCGCCGAAATTCGGAACCGAAAGAGGAATAAATTCAGACATGGTACTGCCTCCAAACTCTATCCTGGTGCCCGCCGTGCAGCGGCGGACGGAATTTTACAAATATTCTATTTTATTATACCGCGTTTGCAGGATAAGGGCAAGAAAAAGATGTGATGGACTTTCTGTATCTTTCCCCCGGGGAAAGCCCGTTTTTCCCGTTGACAAACCTTCTCCCTTGCACTACTATAAATACTGAATATAAAGAATAAAATAGGGGGTTTACCATGAAATACGGTTTTATCGGCTGCGGCAACATGGGCGGAGCTGTGGCGCGCGCGGTCTGCAAGGGCGCCGGGTCCGGCGATGTGCTGCTGGCCAACCGCACGCCTGCCAAGGCACAGGCGCTGGCGGACGAGCTCGGCTGCGCCTGCGGCACGAATGAGGAGGTCGCCGGCATCTGCGACTTCATCTTTCTGGGCGTAAAGCCCCAGATGATGGCCGATATGCTCGACGAGCTGACCCCAACGCTGGAGGCCCGCGCCGAGAGCCGCCCCTTTGTGCTGGTCACGATGGCGGCGGGCCTGTCGATGCAGCAGATCCGCCAGATGGCGGGCAGCGGCTATCCCATCATCCGTATGATGCCCAACACCCCCGTGGCGCTGGGCGACGGCATGATCCAGTACTGCTCTGATGATGTGGAGCCGGAAAAAATGGCCGAGTGGCTCACCGCCATGGCCCCTGCAGGCCGTCTGGACGCCGTGCCGGAGAGCCTGATCGACGCCGCAAGCGCGGTGTCCGGCTGCGGACCGGCCTGGGCGTACCAGTTCATCGAGGCACTGGCCGACGGCGGTGTCGCTGCAGGTCTGCCCCGCGCCAAGGCGCAGGAGTACGCCGCCCAGATGCTTTTGGGCAGCGCGCGGATGGTGCTGGAGACCGGCAAGCACCCGGGCGAATTGAAGGACGCCGTCTGCAGCCCCGGCGGCTCGACCATTCAGGGCGTGCGCCTGCTGGAGGAGCGCGCTTTCCGCGGTGCCGTGACCGACGCCGTGCTGGCCGCGTTTGAAAAGACAAAGGATTTGGGGAAGAAGTGACCTCTTCCGAGAATGTAGGGGCGAGCATTGCTCGCCCGCAGACCTGACGGAAAAAAGTGCTTTTCCAGGAAAATACCCCGCACGGCAGACGCCTGACGGGCGAGCAATGCTCGCCCCTACAAAGCGGTTGCCAAACAGGAATAGAAAGAGAAATTTTATGCGTATCGTCGTTAAAGTAGGCACCAGCACGCTGGCACATCCCGGCGGGCTGCTCAACATCCGCCACACCGAGGATCTGGTCAGGGTGTGGAGCGATATTCAGAATGCCGGACATCAGCTCATCGTCGTATCGTCGGCGGCCACGGGCCTCGGCGCAGGCAAGCTGCAAATTGAAAAGCCCGGCGACCTTGTCACCAAGCAGGCTGCCGCCGCGGTGGGCCAGTGCGAGCTGATGTATACCTATGACCGGCTGTTCGGCCAATACAACCATACCGTGGCCCAGATGCTGCTGACGTGGGAGGATTTTGACCACGAAAACCGTCTGCACAACCTGCAAAATACGCTGGAGCGTCTTTTGCAGCTGCACGCCATCCCCATCATCAACGAGAATGACCCCGTCGCCTGCGAGGAATACTCTTTGGGCGACAACGACACGCTGGCCGCGCTGGTGGCCAAGTGCATCCACGCCGATCTGGTCGTGCTGATGTCCGACATCGACGGCCTGTACACCGCCGACCCGCACACCCACCCGGACGCAAAGCTCATCCCGGTGGTCGAGGAGATCACGCCGGAAATTGAGATGCTGGCGGGCGGCGCGGGCTCGGCCCTGGGCACCGGCGGCATGCTGACGAAGGTCACCGCCGCCAAGCGTGCCACCGAGGCCGGTGTGGACATGATCATTACCAACGGTGCCCACGCCGAGGTGCTGTACGACATTGTCGAGGGCAAGCCCGTCGGCACCCGGTTTGTGGGCCGCAAGGCATAAGGGAGGTCTGACCCCATGACTACGCAGGAAATTTTGCAGGTTGCGCAGGGCGCAAAGCTGCCGCTGGCGCTGGCCGACGCCGACACGAAGAACGCCGCGCTGGAGGCGATGGCCGTCGCGCTCATCGCCGCGCAGGATAAAATTCTGGACGCCAATAAGCAGGACGTCGAGAACGCCCGCGGGCGTGTCAGCGATGTGATGCTGGACCGTCTGGCGCTGACGCCGGGCCGCCTGACCGACATAGCCAAGGGTATGCGCGAGGTCGCGGCCCTGCCCGACCCGGTGGGCGCAGTGCTGCGCAAAATTGTGCGCCCGAACGGCCTTTTGATCGAAAAAACCGCCGTGCCGATGGGTGTCATCGCCATCATCTATGAGAGCCGCCCCAACGTCACGAGCGACGCCGCCGCGCTGGCCATCAAGGCGGGCAGTGCGTGCATCCTGCGCTGCGGGCGCGACGCCTGGGCCAGCTGCCACGCCATCGTGGAGGCCCTGCGCGCCGGTCTGCGCAGGGTGCGCCTGCCGGAGTGCGCGGTGAGCCTCATCGAGGACACCTCCCACGCCAGCGCCAACGAGCTGATGACCGCGGACGGGCTGGTCGATCTGCTGATCCCCCGCGGCGGGGCCGGGCTGATCCGCGCCTGCGTCGAGAACGCAACCGTGCCCTGCATCCAGACCGGCACCGGCATCTGCCATGTCTACGTGGACAAGGCCGCCGATCTGGAGATGGCTGTGGATATTGTGGAAAACGCCAAGACGAGCCGCCCCAGCGTCTGCAACGCCGAGGAGGCGCTGCTGGTCCACAGGGACGTGGCAGCGCAGTTTTTGCCGATGCTGAAGGCCCGCCTTGTCGATGCCCGCGCCGCTGCCGGCATCACCCCGGTGGAGCTGCATCTGGACGCGCGCGCCGCGGCCATCATCGACGGTGTGCCCGCCGCGCCGCAGGACTTTGACACCGAGTATCTGGATTATAAGCTGAGCGTGGCCGTTGTGGATGACGTCGATGCGGCCATCGCCCACATTGCGAAGCATTCGACCCACCACAGCGAGGCCATCGTCACGGCGGACGCCGCGGCGGCACAGCGGTTCACGACCTGCGTGGACAGCGCGGCGGTCTACGTGAACGCCAGCACTCGCTTTACCGACGGCGGCGAGTTCGGCCTTGGCTGCGAGATGGGCATCAGCACCCAGAAGCTCCACGCCCGCGGCCCCATGGGGCTGGCCGAGCTGTGTACGTATAAATATATTGTGCACGGCAATGGGCAGGTCAGGGGCGGAAGCAGCGCGAAGATGAGCTGCTACACAAACAAATAAGAAATAAAAAATAATAAATAATAAAGATTGCGGACCGCGGTACTGGCGCACCGCTCAAAAAAAGACGTAGGGGTCGGCGTCCCCGACGACCCGTGCCCGTTTGCGGCAGCGGTGACGTCCGCGGGCGGATATGGAATCCGCCCCTACGGATTTTGTTTTTGCCCTTGGGGGCAAAAACTCCACCATCTTTATTATTTTTTATTTATTCTTTATTATTAAAAAAGCACCCGCGTTTCCGCAACGCGAGTGCTTTTCATTTACCTGCTTTTACCCAATATTCATATCCACCGGCTTCGAGATCCCCTTGACGCTGCCGGAGCCTGTGTACTGCCATATATTGTGCTTGTAGCTGAAGCTCAGCGTGTCGCGGTACTGGGCGATCCAGATGTTGTACTTGCTGATGTTCGCAAAGTTCAGCGCGTTATAGAACCAGCTGGCATAGGAGTAAACGCCCGCGCTGTACCCCGCGCTGCGGATCGTCTCGCAGAAGGCGACGGCGCAGGCCGTGCGCTCGGCGGCGCTCAGGGCATTGGCGCGCCCGCCGCCGACACTCTCGGTGTCGTAGTAGACGCCCAGCGGCAGACTGTAGCCGCTGACCAGGCTCAGCACCATGCTGGCCTCCTCGACGGCCTCGGCCTCGTTGATGGCTTGGCTGTAGAAGTAAACGCCGACGCGCAGGCCCGCGTTGATCGCGCCCTGAATGTTCCGACGATATGTAGAATCCTCGACCAGCGCACCGCTGCCATAGCCGCGGTAGCCGCAGCGGATGATGGCAAACGTGATGCCGTCCGCCTTGACGGCGTTCCAGTCAATGCTGCCCTGGAACTTCGAGACATCAATGCCGCGGGCCGTGCGGTTCAGTGCGCCGTCCGCCGCAAAGGTGTAGACATTGCCCTGAATGACCTGCTGGCCCGTGACGGGCTGGTGGGTGGACGGGTCATAATAATACGTTGCGCCGTCAATATCCTGCCAGCCGGTGTACTCGTATATCGTGGTGGTCGCGCTGGTCACGGCAAAGCCGTAGTTGGCCAGCTCCTGCACCGCAATGTTATCCGGCCAGCCCGCCGTCGGGTCGGGCACCTGGGTGGGTGCTTGCGTCGGAGCCGCTGTCGGGGCTTCCGTAGGGGCTGCTGTCGGGGCAGGCGTTTGCGTTTCGGCGGGGGTCTCCGTCGGGGCCTCGGTGGGGGCAGGCGTCGCCTCCGGGGTCGGCTCGGGCGTGCTCTCGGGGGTCGGTTCCGGCGTGGGGTCCGCCGGGACAGGGGTCTCCTCGGCAGCCGGGGCGGACGAGCCGGTGTCCTCCGGCTCGTCCGCGCGGTGTACCCACGCCATGCGGGTGTTGGCCGCACCCAGCAGCGTGACGGAATCCGCCGCGCCGGGCAGCCAGGCCGCCGTGGCCGTGTTGGCGGCGTAGCTCGTATCGCGCATTGCGCCGATCAGGTCCTTCGTGCCGTCCTGATAAACGGGCAGGTAGGGCGTCTCGGTGCCGTCGGCCAGCAGCAGATGTCCGCTGCTGCTCAGCTTGGCTGTGTAGCTCGTCTTGCTGCCGGTCTCGGTCCTGGCGCTGTCGGCGTAGGTCACGGTGTCGGTGACCTCGTTGACGATGGGGGCCGAGCCCGCGTTGCTGACGCCGGAGTCCTCGGCACTCTCGTTGACCTGGCTTGCCTGGACGATCTTCTCTTTAACGGCCTTGACGTCCGCCTTGTAGACGACCTTTTCTTTGACCGTCACGGTCTGGGCCTCGGGCTGCGTGTAGCCCTCGATGGGCTGGACCGCCAGCGTGTAGTCGCCGGGGGTCACGTCCTCGGCCAGCGCGGTGCCGGTCTCGGTATCCAGCTCGTAATCCGTGGCATTGCCCTTGGCGTCGGTCAGCGTGATGGTTGCCGCCACGCCCAGCAGCGGGGTCTTTTCGTTCTCGGCGTCATCCTCCTTCGCGCTTTTGGACGGCGTCGGGGACGGCGAGGCGGACGCATCGGGCGTGGGGCTGGGCTCGGGGGCGCTCTCGACGTAGAGCGTCACACCGACGTCCTGCTGGATGACGCTGGCCTCCATCGTCAGCGGCTTGTCCGGCTCCGGCGTGGGGCTCGGCGTCGGAGAAGGGGTCGGCGTGGCCGCCGTCTCGGGGGTGGCCGTCACGATGGGCGTGGGGCTGGGCTCGGGCGCGGAGAGCGGACCGACGCTGGCCGCAAACGCGCCCAGGCCGATGCTGGCGGTCAGCACCACCGCCGTGCCGCCCGCGGCCAGCTTATACAGCGGCAGCCGCGCAAAGGTGCTGCCAGAGAAATACCGCATGGGGTTCTTTTTATTAAACATTCCTGTTCCTCACAGTTAAAAAGCGATAAACTATTACAAAATGAATCATACCACGAAAAAAGCCCCCGCCGCAAGTAGGCAGGGGTGGAAAAGTGCACAGAAAAACGCCGAAATTTTCAACATCCATAGGGTCTGTTTGTGGATAATTGTGACACCGCGGACACAACTTTCCGGGCATCTAGTGGTCGCGGCTGCCGTCAGGTGCCAGCAGTTGTGTTGGGCAAAAATTCCTCCACCAATAAATCGACACACGCACCGCAGCTGCGCTCCGGCCCCGCAAGAAACGGCCAGCGCCCGGTCAGCGGGTCGTAGAGGTGGCTGTACCCCGCAAAAATTTCGTTTTTGTACTGCTTATTATAGAAGAATAGCACCATGCTTGCAAGCCGGCTGCCTTCCCACGCGGGGGAGGGCTTGGGGGGACTGGATTTTTACGTTGGATTTGCTATAATAAGCGTAAAGGATGCAGGCATCGACTTCTGCAGCAAACGGAGAGCAATATAAGAGGTAAACACCATGCAATACGTCAATTTCGGCACCACAGGCTTACAAATCTCCCGCCTTGGGTTTGGCGGCATTCCCATTCAGCGCATCGACCAGCCCGGCACGCGGGAGCTGCTGATCGCCGCGCATAAGGCGGGCATCAATTACATCGACACTGCCCGCGCCTACACGGTCAGCGAGGCATGGATCGGCCAGTCGCTGGAGGAGGCCGGGCTGCGGGATGACTTCATTCTGGCGACCAAATGCCGCGCGCTGACCAAAGCCGACATGGAGGCCGAGATCGCCACGAGCCTGAAAAACCTGCGCACCGACCACATCGAGCTGTTCCAGTTCCACAACCCGAGCCTCGACGGCCTGAAAACCATTCTGGCGCCCGGCGGCGCAATGGAGGCGCTGCTCGAGGCAAAGGCCAAGGGCATCGTCGGGCATATCGGCATCACGGCGCACCTGGCCGCTGTGTTTGAGGCAGCGCTGGACATCCCCGAGATCGAGACGATCATGTTCCCGTACAACATCGTGGAGCAGCAGGGCAGGGAGCTGATCGACCGCTGCGCCGCGGCGGGCAAGGGCTTTATCGACATGAAGCCGCTGGCGGGCGGTACCATTGAGGATGGCCGCCTGGCACTGCGGTACGTGCTGTCCAATCCGGCGGTCACGGTGTCCATCCCCGGCATGGCGACGGTGGAGGAGCTGAACGCCAACGTGGCGGGCGCGGCCAACACCGCCCCGCTCACGCCCGAGGAGGAGGCCGCCTGCCAGAAGGTGCGCGACGCGCTGGGCACCCAGTTCTGCCGCCGCTGCAACTACTGTGCGCCCTGCACGGTGGGCATTTCCATCCCCAGTGTGTTCCTGTTCCAGGGGTATCTGAACCGCTACGGCCTGCAGCAGTGGGGCCGCGAGCGCTATGCGACGCTGCAGACCAAGGCCGGTGCCTGCATCCGGTGCGGTGCCTGTGAGCCGCGCTGCCCGTACAACCTGCCGATCCGCCAGATGATGCAGAAGGCCGCGGAGGATTTTGGGGAGTAAGGGTAGATAAAACAAGGCGTAGGGGCGGATTCCATATCCGCCCGTGGGGGCTTTCGCAGCCGCAAGCTGCCCGGGCGCATATAGAATGCGCCCCTACAGGGTCAACAGAATAAAGCGGCCTTCCCGCAATCGCACATTTGCCGGTAAGCCGCGGGCCGGGCATGCCCGGCCCCTACCGAGTTATAGCCCGTAAATGGGCAATCGGGATGAACTCTGCCCTCATCAGTCCGCTTCGCGGCCAGCTTCCCCCACGGGGGAAGCCTTTTTTTGTTTCTGAATATTGTTTTTTGCTAGGCGAACGTGTATAATTTAATCTGTATAATTTTGTGCAATAATGTGAGGAATGAGTACTATGCTTTCCGACCCCCAGCTGCATTATCTTGATAACGCCGCCACGTCCCGGGTGGACCCGGCAGTGGCGCAGGCCGTCAGCGAGGCGCTGACTGAGCTTTGGGCCAACCCCAGCAGCCTGTATGACCCCGCCGTTGCCGCGCAGGATGCCATTGCCGCGGCCCGCGCCCGCGTGGCCAAAACGCTGCACTGCCGCAGCGATGAAATCTACTTCACGGCCTGCGGCAGTGAGGGCAACAACATGGCCGTGACCGGCGCGGCCCGCCCGCGTAAGCACTGGGGCAATAAGATCGTCGTCACGGGCTTTGAACACCCCAGCGTGCAGCGCCCCATCCGCGCGTTGAAGGACGAGGGCTTCACCGTCGTCGAGGTCATGCCCGGGGCGGACGGACGCATTGACACGCAGAAATTCCTGGCCGAGATCGACAAAAACACGGTGCTGGCCGCCTGCATGGCCGTCAACAACGAAACCGGCGCCGTGCAGGACATCGCGGCGCTGGGCAAGGGCATCAAGGTGCGCAACAGCCGCACCCACTTCCATGTGGACGCCGTGCAGGCGTGGCTGCGCATGCCCATCGACCTGCAGAAATGGCGCGAGGTCGATACGCTCTCCGTCTCCGGCCACAAGGTCCACGCGCCCAAGGGCGTCGGCGCACTGTTCATCCGGGACAGCCAGCGCCAGACGCTCAAACCGCCCTATCTCGGCGGCCATCAGGAGCGCGGCCTGCGCCCCGGCACCGAGAACACGCCCTACATTGTGGGTCTCGGCGTGGCCGCCGCGCTGGGGCAGCAAAAGCTGCGCACCCGCATGACCCGCATTGCGGAGCTGAACGCCAAGCTCCGTGCGGGGCTGGCCGCGCTGGACGGCATCACCCTAAACTCACCCGCCGATGCAGTGGGGGAAATCGTCAACTTCTCGACCAACTGCATCAACAGCCAGACCTTTATCAATTATCTGAACACCCGCGCGGTCTATGTTTCGGGCGGCTCTGCCTGTGATAAGGGCGAGCCGAGCCACACCCTGCTGGCCATGGGCTGCGCCGACCTGACCGTCCGCACTGCCCTGCGCGTGAGCTTCTGCGCCGATAACACCGCCGAGGACGTGGACGCGCTGCTGGCGGGGCTGCGGGACGGGCTGAAGGAGCTGCAGCATATTTAAAGCTGTGATGCCTCCCCCCCCCCTTGGGGGGAAGGTGGCTGTGGCCCCGACCACAGCCGGATGAGGGGCGGCCTTGCTGGCGTGACCCGTGAACGGGCTGCCGCAGTAAACTTTTCCCTCATCAGCCGCTGCGGCGGCAGCTTCCCCCAAGGGGGAAGCCAAGGATTTATATGGAAAGACTAACTATTAAAAGTCAAGCCCCAAAACAAAATTTTCGAGAGAAATTT
>OIBS01000460.1_pt1 | contig 13098 bp, 11 predicted proteins | sample 1581081 | NCBI WGS metagenome assembly OIBS01 (sample SAMEA3882511, study PRJEB24775) | human gut metagenome | biome: human-associated habitat; feature: intestine environment; material: feces | place: Netherlands | collected 2009/2010 | reverse complement strand
CGCGCCTGAAATGGCTCGCTGGAGTAATACACATTGCCCAAATGCTGTGTGTCGGCTGAAACTGATGCTGTTTAGGAACTTTTAACAAGGAGGTGGTGGGAGTGATTGGTTTCCCGATACTTTCTTGGCAATGATAGATTAGGTAAAACTAATAAAGCTGCGAAGTATCAACCATCTAAATGGGATATCGAAGGCACATAAAATAATATGTCAAGTTTTTTACTTGTAAAACAGCCCTAAAAATGTGCAAATACTTCATCGAAATTGTAAAAGCCGCTAATTTCGGGCAAAATCCCTATAAACTTTCGTTTGCGATACAGTATAGGGAAACCAGTCACTCCCCCTCCCCACCTGTTGAAAGTTCCTATGTACAAATAAGTCCCAGCCAGTACACAGCATTCGGGCAATGGTGATTGCTCTAGCGAGCCATTTCAGGCGCGGTTTTAGCGTAGGCGAAATCCACTGCTTACGGAGACTTAATCGTGAAGGCTCTCCTGAACGATTTAGTCGCAGTTAGCAGTTAGTTCGCTGGAGCGTTGCGCCGGCGAGTGAGCAATCACCATTGTCCGAATGCGTCCGCCTTTAACAACTTTCAACACACTAAATAGCAATTCTCAATATACCTAATATTAGCAAATGTGCCGGATAAAAAATGTAGAAGAACCACTTAGAAAAGGTTCGATGTTTTTCGGAGCGCTTTCCGTTGTAGAGATAGATGATGCAAAGTGCTGAGAGCAGAATTCCGGCGGTGGCGCCGAGGGACTGGATAACAGCCCTGGCAGGAGTGGTCTGCTCCATGTTTTCTACAAGGTTTAACAGACCAAAGAACAGCATTGCCTTTCTGAAAACCTTCCATAAAAGTTTTTTTCGTTCAGGATTCTGGCCGCCAGCCAGATGGCTTTTCTGATCAGCATTCCGGCCGCCGGCTGGCAGCATTTTCCCCTGTGCATCCCGGAGGCCACAGCTTGCGAACCAATAGGTGAAGATAGGGGCAAGAAAGGCCCAGTCGCTGTAGGCGGAGGCAAATACCAGGCCCAAGATGCAGAGTGTCTGCCGGGTTCCTGAAGGGATTTTTTCCATTGCATAGAGAATCAGGAAGCACAGGAAAAGAGTGAATAGCATGTTCATGTTTACGAAACTGATGGTTCCTTCTTCTGTAAATGCAAGACAGAAGGGAATTTCGGAGATCAGGGCAAACAGCAGAAGCCGTTTGCCGTATTTCTCTTTGGAGCGGGTGTAGCCGTAGCCTTCTACCAGAAAGTAGCACATGGTGATAGCGGTAAAATAACCCACGTCCACCATCACCTCAAAAAGGAAGGTACCTGGTTCCAGGAAAATGTTTGCAATATGGTTTAATAGCATGGTAAACATGGCTGCATATTTAATCTGGTCCCGGTTCATGCCTCAAAAATCCTCATCAGCATATCCGCCATACCCACAGAGTATCCAGCTGCTGCAAAAATGCCCTGGCAAGGGCCTTCGGTAATGACCATAAGCGGCAGCTTCTCGGAATCTACGTACATGCGGCGGGCGGTCATTTCCTTGTCCTTGCCGAAATCGTGGAAGTACACCTGAATTTCAGGGAACAGTTCCAGACATTTCACCATAGTAGCATTCTTTAAAGAATCTTTACTGCGAAGGATAAATATAACCTGCTTTTGGATTTTTTCATATTTTTCTTTCAAATCCATCATTTCATTAAGAATGTGCACAGTAGGCTCACGGTCTTCTTCCAGCCAGAAGAGGATGCCTCGTTCAGCCATGCCATTCTCACATTTGGCAGCGTCTCCGCTTATTTTTCCCGTCAATTTGGACACCAGCACCTGATTTCCAGCCCGATCGGTCAGCTTGGAATCCGGAATGGAATGACGGTTGAACATTTCCTTCAGACTATACTCTCGAAGCTCCAGTTCTACCCGCTTCGTCTCATCTTTTTCAATATGAAAATCGTATCTTTTTCCCAGAATGTTTCCGTTTGGCAGACGGTTTCCAGTCAGAATCCGGTAATCTCCCGGCATGATATCCAATTCCAGTTTTCCAGCTTCCCACTTGCGGTCGCTGAAATCCAGGGTAAGGTATCCTCTTCCGTCTGTCACCGCAATGGTCCAGTTCTGGAAATAATTCCAGTCCCCTTTTTCCCCGGCGAAGACTGTAAGATGGGATTCCTTCCGGCTCTCTTCCAATACTGCTACAAACCTCATTCCATCCCAATATTCAATAGCTCCATCAGCAGGATTCAGACGTGCCGGGATTCCCAGGGTTCTGGCGATTGCCACGAAAAGCACCTTGTGGGATTTCTCTCCGGCAATTCCAAGCTCCAGTGCTGCACCAGGAGTGGTGTATGCAGTCAGGCGCTCTTTGTCATTGCGGACTGAAATGTTCTCTTCGATCCAGGTCCAGATGCTCTTGGGATCCGCTTCAAAAGCATCCCTCTGCCCCTTGTCAAAATAGCCCAGGATCTTCTTCCTCCACCTGGTAAGGACCTCATTTTCCACGCGGGGATTCCATACATATGGAATGTAAATCTCATCTGGATTAAATTCGCGATAAACCGAGGCCTCCTGATAATGGCCCTCCAGCACTTCTGGAAAAGCATCCCTTCTGTCTTTCTCAGACAAAACAGCCATCATAGGCTCCACTTCCTTCATGGTATGTCCAAAAAGGCAGCGCTTCCACAGCGGCTGGAATTTCTCAATCTTACGGCGGCAGTGTTCTGCCTCAGCGGCAATCCGGTGATTATTCTCTTCTTCCTGTTCTTGGGTAATATTCCATCTTATTCTGCCGGTATCCTCCGGTGCATTCATGTCAAAATCCACCCAAAGCTCATCCTCATATTCCTCACCAAGAGTACAGGTAAAATGGTCGTCCTCTCTTGTGTCGATTACCTTTTCCCCGTAAGCACCATCATAAACAGCACAGATCAGCAGGCTTCCAAAACCGGTTTCAAAAGAAATACAGCCATTTTTGTCTGCTTCCATTATTGCAATCGGGGAAAATTCCCCATAGTTCATTACCTCAGCCCGTACTTTTGCCCCAGCTGCCGGAGTTCCATCCAGATCTTCCACTGTAATAGTGATCCACCTGGTTTTGGCATATTTACCAAGAAGATTGATGATCCGGTTCATTCCGTCTTTTCCGATCACTTTTTCGTCTGGCATAGCGCGGTCATACCATCTGGAGCCGATCATCATGGCCCTGGATGCTGCATTGGTAAACCAGCTCTTGTCCAGAACAGCTTCTGGCTCGCAAGCTCCCAGATAATGCCAGTCGCCATCGCACCAGACCTCTACCCAGGCGTGGTTGTCATCACAGTGGGACCATCTCGGCACATACACTGGTCTTGCAGGGATTCCGGCACTTCGCATTACATTTACCACAAAGACGGCTTCCTCACCACAGCGGCCTACACCGCTTCTGTAAATTTCCAGTGCGGAGCCGGTACGCATGTCCGTTCCCTGGTACATCACTTCTCCCGCACACCAGTGATTGATTTCCAGTGCAGCTTCCACCATGGTCTTCCCCTGGACCTTATCCTTTATTTTTTTCCAGAAATAGGTACGGCATGGTTTGATTTCTTCATCATTTGTCCGATGAAAAAGCACGTAATTCAGGAAATAAAGCTCTGGATAATTCTTTACATAAGGGGAATTTTCCCAGAGATAGATTCCCTGCTGCACATAATCCAGATAAGTGTCAAAGGTATAGTTTCCCACATCGCTGTAGGGCATATTGCTGTACAGATATTTCATTCCGATCACAATATCAGGACTTAGTGCTTCCATTCTCTTCTTTATCTCTTCCGCTTTTCCTGGCAGTTCCCTGGAAAAATCTTCAAAGTCTTTTTCTATCCGGTCTCTGTTTTTTTCAAGAAACATCTTATAATCTCCTCATCATTTTAAGCGTGATCACAATTTCACTCTAAACGGACATGCCGCCTGTCGGCGACATCTCCATATAGGAAAGTCAGCTGTTCCACGCCTATGGCGCTCCCACTTGGCAAAAATACTTTTGGGCGCAGACTTAATAAAATCGCAGTATTTCATATATCACAAGAGATTCTATTTTATATCAAGCATATTTATAATATTTCCATATCCAGCATCTTCTGCCAGCTGCTGGATCCCATCCCTTATTTCCTCCAGGGAATAGTTGTGCGCTTCCAGAAATTCATCCCCTTTGGATGCAGCATATTCGTAGAAAAACATAGCTTCTGCCAGAGCTTCTTTGTCAGCGTAATCGATCCGGTCAAGAAGTTCGTTCTCTGCCTCGTTGATCTCGCCTCTGTCCACCATGGTTTTCATATGGTGAAGCTTGTCTCCGGAAATCTGATATTTGGATTCTACCGGCAATTCCACCTGAACATATTTTTTCCCAAGCATGACGCTGGCAAGGACACGGGCAATCTCTTTGATCATACGCATAATGTAGTCTTTTTCGTCATCAGTGAACATAAATTTTCCTCCTGGATAAATGAGAGTTCGTGGCTTTAGGGTAGCACCTTCCCAACATCAGAACTATTTCTGACTACTCTTACTGACTGCGGCCACAAAAACCACAAAGGTTCCGCCCTGACACTTGTATGCGTCCTGGCAGAACCTTTGTCATTAAGCTTATTATTTCATTTTTGATATCCTTTTGTCAATATAAGATGAAAGAAATTCAACGCTTCCCTCCACGCCAAGAGTGCTGCTGTTCAGACTCAGATCATAGGTATGGGAATCTGACCATTTGGAATTGCAATGACTGTCGTGGTATTTCTTTCTCTTTCTCTTTGATAAAGCGCTCAGCTTCTTTATCGGTTTTTCCGTAAAGACGGGCTACACGGGCAATTTTCTGATCCATGTCTCCAATAATGAAGATGGAAATCAGGCCCTCATAATCCTTCAGGATTGTCTCAGAGCAACGTCCTACAACTACAAAGGATTCTCCTTTTTCAGCCTTTTCCCGAAGAAAATTGAACTGCATCATAGCAACGTTGTCTGCCGGAGAACTGCTCATTCCTTTCACTGTGCGGTAAAGAAATTTGTTGTGCTTCATCTCGTCAAAGATTTCCAGCTCTTCTGGATTTACGTTATGGCTGTCTGCCACCTCGCGTAAAAGATTGTGATCGTATAAAGAAAGTCCATAGCGCTTGGCGATTCGCTCTGCAATTTCATGGCCTGCGCTTCCGAACTCTCGTCCGATGGAAATGATCACCTGTTTTTGTGTTTTCATGGTATCCTCCCTTCTAACCAGAGAAATCCGCTCTTGTTTCACGGATTTTTCCGGATAAAATGCCGTTAAAAGCGGGCAAGACCAACTGTCAGTTATTCATGGCATGCCAGATCTTTGGCACTGCTTTTTCTCTGATAATTGACAGTTCTACACTTCCCCCTTATGGCATTATAAATATCTAGCATAAATCATCAGCATGGAAACGAGGACAACCAGGATCGTGGCAGGTGCCATTGCCTTGCAGTATTTTCCCCATTTGATCATGTGACCGCTCTTGGCTGCTGTTGCGATACCGACTACGTTTGCAGAAGCTCCGATCGGGGTTGCACTTCCGCCGATGTCAGTACCCATTGCAAGAGCCCATGCCAGAATGGAAATATCAACTCCCTGTGCGGCTGCCAGACTGTCAATAACCGGGATCATGGTAGCTGCAAACGGAATGTTATCAATAAATGCACTTGCGATAGCAGATACCCAGATAATGATGGCGATCATTACCATCAGGTTTCCGCCGCTGACTTTTCCAATAAATCCAGCCAGGATCGTAAGGATACCGGTCTGCTCCAGACCGCCAACAACTACGAAAAGTCCTACGAAGAACAGCAGTGTCTTGTAATCAACCTTTTTCAGAAGGTCCAAAGCATCTTTTCCGGAAGTGATCAGTGTCACTGCTGCGATAAATACACCGATACAGGATACGGTAAGCCCTGTCTGGGAATGTGTTACCAGAAGGACAACAGCGCAGAGGAAGATCACACAGCTGATGGTGAAACCCTTCTTGCTTACAATCGCTTCTTCCGGATCCGGTAACGTAGACGGATCAATTTTTCCCGCATTTTCGGTAAGCTCTTTGCGGAAAATAAAGTAAAAATAGATTACAACCAGCACCAGTGCGATCACCGCGATAAGACCTGTGTTTGTCACGAAATCTGCAAAGGAAAATCCAAGTGATGTTCCAATGATAATGTTCGGCGGATCTCCGCACATGGTAGCGGATCCACCAAGGTTGGCGCAGAAGATCTCTGCAAGGATCATTGGTACCGGATTAAATTTCAGCAGCTGTGACAGTTCTACGGTAACCGCTGCAAGGAACAGGATTACGGTGATACTATCGATAAACATAGCAAGTACAAAGGACAGGAGCATAAATGTGATAAAGATCGGGATAATCTGGTATTTAACCAGTTTCGCGATCTTCATGCATAACCAGCGGAAAAATCCGGAGTTTGCCATGCCTTCTACCATGATCATCATACCAGCGATGAACACGATAGTTTCCCAGTTGATTCCAGCAGAAGCTTCGCTTGCTTCACCTGCTGTGTGCCAGAATCCCGGTGAAAAAATACTATGTATGTTCAGTGTTTCAATAATTGCTGAGGGGCTGTGCATACAGATTCCAAATACAAGAATCAATGTAAGGAGCGCACATCCCAGCGTAACAATATGTCTTTCCCATACTTCTGTGATGATCAGAATGAACATCGCCAGGAAAATTACTACTGCAAAAATCTGTGCTATCATTTCTTTCCTCCATGACTGTCAAACCATGCCATCCAGATACCGACAGCAATGGCTGCAACAATCATTACTCCTATAAAAATATTAAGTAACATATAGTGTCATACCTCCAATCATATACGTTTGTTTACATGGAAAATAATTGCTCTCCACTGCAATGCTTTACTCATAATGAAAACAATTGCAGCAATCAGCAATATGAAACAATGGTATATGATCTTCAGTGTTTCTGTCCATCCTGATGATGGATGTAACAGATAATAAACCGTCTGCCGTCAGCATCATTTCTGGTCAGCAGACGTTTCTTTGCTTTATAAAATACGGTATTCGCCAGCAGAACTGCCAGCATGATGAGCACCACAATTTCCACGCCTGACCTGTGGCGAAGGCGCTGGTCCGCCTCCAGCCTTACAGACACCTGCCGAAGTCCTGTCAGTTCTTCTGCACTTGTCCGGGTACTTCTGGAAAGCTCTGGTGAAATCAAAGAAGCTGAGGCCGGTTTCAGATCGTAAACATGCATAATGCTCTTCGCTTCCATGCCTGCAAAAAGCACACACAAAACCGCAACTGCCACACTGAAAAACAGGCAGACAAGCCGGTTCGCACATTCGTTTTTTTTCACTTGGCCTCACCTCGATACCTACAAAAATTCGTTTTTATAATAGCAGATTTTATAAGGTTTTTCAACTGTTTTTGCAGAGGGCTGCAGGTCACCCTTTTCCATAATTATGTGCTGTTCTATATATTGGACACTTCTTTTTTTACAGGCAAAAATCGGACTGAAATGTATCTTTTCCAATGCATTTCAATCCGATTTATAATCACTCTCTTAATAAAATCCTGTTTAATTTTTACAGATTATTCAGCGTCTGTCTCCTCAGCTGCCTCGTCTGCTGTGTCAGCTTCTGCATCTGCGCTCTCGTCAGCATCTGCTGCTTCTGTGTCCTCAGCCTCTGCGTCATCGCTATCCTCGAATGGGATAACGGCTCCGTCATATTTCTCGTTGATGAAGTCTTTGATCTCGTCAGATTTTAATACATCTACAAGAGCTTTGATCTTGTCGCTGTTCTCGTTTCCTTCTTTTACTGCGATTACGTTTACATATGTTTTGGCAGCTTCGGAATCAGAGGTCTCATATGCAAGTGCATCTTTGGATACAGAATAACCAGCCTGAAGTGCATAGTTTCCGTTAAGGACAATGTAAGAAGTCTCTTCTGCAACACGCGCTACCTGCTCAGCTGCAAGCTCAACGATTTCTACGTTGTATGGGTTCTCCTCAATATCGTTTACAGTTGCCTCAAGGCCAGCACCGTCTTTCAGTTTGATAATTCCGTTGTCCTGGAGAAGAAGAAGTGCTCTTGCCTCGTTTGTGGTATCGTTCGGTACTGCGATTGTGTCGCCATCTGCGATATCGTCAAGGCTGGATTTTGTTCCAGGATAAATTCCAAAGGGCTCGTAGTGGATTCCGCCTGCATTTACAAGGTGAGTTCCTTTTTCCTCGTTGAACTGTTCCATATAAGGAGCGTGCTGGAAATAGTTCGCATCGAAATCTCCACTGTCTACAACTTCGTTTGGCTGTACATAATCATCAAATACCGTTACCTCAAGGTCGTATCCCTCTTCCTCAAGGATCGGTTTTGCTGCTTCAAGGATCTCGGAATGTGGTGTCTCGGATGCTGCTACTGTAATGGTTTTGTCATCATCTGCTGCGAAAACAACGGATGTTCCAACGGTTCCAAGTACTAATGCTCCTGTGAGTGCTGCTGCGATTAATTTTTTCATAATAAAGTTCCTCCTCTTTTTTTAAAAATATATTTAGTTTCTACATTACAATCATTTTTTGACTTATTTTCTTTTATCCAGCTTGTTGGCGATCAACATACCAATAGTCTGGAAAATCTGTACCAGTACTACCAGAAGGATAACTGTCACCAGCATGATGTCCGTCTGCCAGCGGTTGTATCCGTAACGGACTGCAATGTCTCCAAGTCCGCCTCCTCCTACGGTTCCTGCCATTGCGGAGTAACCAAGGATAGTTCCTGTTACAATGGTAGCTCCTGAGATCAGGGATGTTCTTGCTTCTACCAGCATTACCCTAAATACGATCTGAAGGTTGCTTGCTCCCATGGATCTTGCAGCCTCGATAACTCCCGGGTCTACCTCATTTAAGGAAGACTCTACCATTCGTCCGATAAAAGGGATTGCCGCAATGGTAAGGGGTACGATAGTGGCTGTGGTTCCATAGCTTTTTCCTACCAGAAATCTGGTGAATGGAATGAGCAGGATCAACAGGATCAGGAATGGGATGCTTCGGAAAATATTTGCGATCACATCTAGGATCTTATATAGTACTGCGTTTGGCCGCAGACCCTCTTTGTCGGATACTTTCAGCAGGATTCCAAGGGGCATTCCAAATACATATCCGAAGAAGGTGGAAAACAGGGTCATATATAATGTTTCCCCTACACCTGCGATTATCATATCGGTTACTTGTTTCGTCCACATAATCAGTTCGCCTCCCCTATCTCAAGTCCACGTTCTGTAAGGAATTTCTTCATCTCCGGTACATTGGTGCTGTCACTCATGAACTGGAGGATCATTTCTCCTTTGGCTACACCGCCTACGTTTTTGGTGTTTGCCTTCAGAATGTTTACAGGTTCGTGGAAGGTTAATATAAGGTTTGCGATTACTGGTTCGAATGCGGAGTTCTCAGAGAATACGATTCGAACGATTTCGCCGTCCTGGATTTCTGACTGGGTAAGCTTTTTGCTTTCTACGTCGTTTCCAGAATCCTTGCTAATCAGTTCTTTGGCTACCTGTGATTTCGGGTGGCTGAAGATTTCTTCTACAAGGCCTTGTTCTTTTACTTCACCGTCTTTCATAATTGCCACATGAGTACAAATCTCACGGACAACTGACATCTGGTGGGTAATGATCACAATGGTGATTCCGAATTTCTGATTGATGTCCTGCAAAAGTTCAAGTATGGAGGATGTGGTCTGGGGATCCAGAGCGCTTGTGGCTTCGTCACAGAGCAGTATCTGTGGATCGGAGGCCAGGGCTCTGGCGATTGCCACTCTTTGTTTCTGTCCACCGGAGAGCTGTGCGGGATATGCTTTCGCTCTGTCTGCCAGTCCTACGATTTCCAGAAGCTCCAGGGCTTTTGCTCTTGCTTCGGCTTTTTTCTTCCCCTGGATGTACAGTGGGAAGCAGACGTTTTCCAGTACGTTTTTCTGCATGAGCAGGTTAAAATGCTGGAAAATCATTCCTATTTTCTCTCGCTCTTTGCGGAGTTCTTTTGGGGAAAATTCGCTGAGGGATTTTCCGTCTATTAATACTTTTCCTTCGGATGGTACTTCCAGAAAGTTCATACATCGTACCAGGGTACTTTTTCCTGCACCGGACATTCCGATGATTCCGTAGATGTCTCCGGATTCAATGGAGAGGCTTACGTGGTTCAGGGCTTGTACGGAACCGTCTTTGGTTTCGAAGGTTTTGCTCACATCTTGGATTAATATTGAAGACATGTCTTTCCTCTTTCCTTTAAGTGGTGTTTCATCGTCGATATGGTTACTATAACACAATTGGAGTAAAAGTGTTAATTCATAAAAGTTAGGGCTAGTTATAGGGTAAAGCTATAGCTAAAGTGGACGCCAGCGGGGGAGGGATAAATCACGCTCGCCGTCGCAACGTTCTGGTGAGCTAATGACTAACTGCGACTAATGCGCTCGGGAGAGCCCTCTCGCATAAGTCTCCGTAAGTCATGGATCTCACCGCCACTAAGGGCGCTCCTTAAATGGCTCGCTTAGATTTATCCCTCCCCCACTGGCTGTGTACTGGGTATTGGGCAGTTGAGCGCAGCGGACGTTTGGGCGGGAAGGCGCTGCGCTGTTTCCGCCCAAACTGAAAGTGGGGGGGTGTAGTGGGTGGTTAGGTTCAGCTTTAGTTCCAAATGGAAGTTTATGTAAGTGTGTGGATTATCGTAATGCTTTGTCTTTGTATTTGGCAATTTCTTCCAGGTACTTCTGTCCTAACTTGCTAATCGTGGTTCCTTTTCTTGCAAGGTAGCCGATGGTCATGACCTCGTCGGAGTCTAGCTTCACGGCGCAGTAGTCGGAGCCGTTTAGTTCTTCGCAGATGATTCCGGAGCAGAGGGTGTAGCCGTTGAGGCCTACCATCAGGTTCAGGAGGGTGGCGCGGTCGTTGGCTTTGATAAGGCGTTTGTATTCGTAGGTGCTCAGGACTTCTTCGGCGAAGTAGAAGGAGTTGTAGGTGCCTTGCTCGAAGGAGAGGCAAGGGTATTCGCGGAGGTCTTCCAGGGTGATCAGGTCGCGGTCAGCAAGGGGATGGCCTTTCCACATGTAGACATAGATGCTGCATTCCAGGATTGGGTGGAATTCCAGATTGAACTCATGGAAAAGTTTCTCCAGGACTTTGTGGTTGAAGTCGTTCAGGTAAAGGATGCCGATCTCGCTTTTGAAATCTTTTACGTCGGTGATGATGTCGTAGGTGCGGGTTTCGTGGACAGCGAATTCGTATTCGTCCATTCCGAACTGCTTCACCATTTCCACGAAGGCATTTACTGCGAAGGTGTAGTGCTGCATGGAAACACTGAATTTCTTCTTGGTATGTTCTTTGGAAACGTATTTGGATTCGATCAGTTCGTATTGCTCTACCACCTGGCGGGCGTAGCCCAGGAATTCCTCTCCCTCTGGGGTGACGGAAATTCCACGGTTGGTCCTGCGAAAAAGCTCTACTCCGATTTCCTCCTCCAGTTCACGGATTGCTGAGGATAAACTGGGCTGTGATATAAAAAGATTCCGGGCAGCTTCATTCATAGAATTGGAATTCGCCACCGTAATCGCGTAACGAAGTTGTGCCAGAGTCATATGGATTCCTCTTTTCTGTATTGTTCTATTTTACAGGTATGCACCTGTGTTTTCTTATCATAATTAATACCTACTAACAGCATATTATTCTGATATTCTTCCAAACTTTCAAAATACTTCTTATCTTTGATCTGCTTGATCACACCTTCTGCGCTCTTATCCCATTTTAATTCAACTACCAATGCCGGTTTCTCTGCAAATTGTTTTTTCGGAATAAAGACCAAATCTGCAAATCCTTTTCCACCTGCCAGTTCTCTGTGAATGGTATAAAAATTCCTTGCTGCATATAATGCGAGTGAAATCGTATAACTCAATGCATTTTCATCATTATACTGAAGATGCGAGGTCTCAAAGTGTGCTCTTTGGATTCCCTGTGCAACCATCTGCTCATTCTGATTCCAGATTGCATTCAGGACATCTGCCGAATTTTTTAAAGCTTTTGACACTTCACCCCAGTCTGATACAGAAACAGCATTTGCATACTCATTCCGGATTTCATTATTAGGAATATACACACAATGTTCTGTAGAATCATATGCCAGATATCCCAGATGGATCAATAAGGTCAAAACATCATTCTCATCCCGGAATGTCGTCATATCATTTGTAAAATTTCCGGTATTAACAGGAATATGCTCTCCTGCCAGCATACTGAGAATATCATCCTTTAACCCCTCAAAATTCATATCTATATAAGTCTGCAGTGCTTCAAAAGATTCTGTCATATTCCAGTAGTTTCTGATAGAACCAAAAAGCATGCCGTTTACCACAGACCTTGGATTATAAACCGGCTCACAGTTTTCAAACCTGTACCCGTCATACCATTCTCTGATTTCCCTCATATCCATATGATATTTCTCACATAATTCTCTGACTTCTGTCTCTGTAAAACCCACAAACTTCGCCAGAGGTCCTGCATAAATCATAGAAAATTCATCAAACATATTCAGGGCAGAATGTGTTCCATATTTCTTTACCGGCAGGATTCCTGTCATATAAGCAAGATGAATATAAGATTTATCCTTAAGAAAATCCCGCAGAAAATCAAGATACTGCTCCTGTGCTTCTTTATCTGACTTGTATTCTCTGAAAATACAATCCCACTCATCTATAATAATCACAAACTGACATCCTGTCTGCTGATATACATCCTGCATACTTTCAGCAAGATCTTCTTCATCAAAATAGTCCACATCAGGATATTCCTGTTTCAGGTCACGCATCAGAATCCGATTTAATCGCAGGACCATTTTCTCTACTGTCTTACTGCGGCTTAGGAATTCCTGCATATTTATAAAGAAAACATTGTATTTGTTCAGATATTTTGAAAAAGATGAATCTTCTTTTATCTTAAGTCCGTCAAATAATTTTTCAGACTGACATCCTCTGCTGTAATATGCAGCCAGCATATTTGCAGTCACAGACTTTCCGAAACGTCTTGGTCTGCTTACACAGACATTTTGCTGCATGGTGTTAA
>OIBS01000454.1_pt1 | contig 13255 bp, 9 predicted proteins | sample 1581081 | NCBI WGS metagenome assembly OIBS01 (sample SAMEA3882511, study PRJEB24775) | human gut metagenome | biome: human-associated habitat; feature: intestine environment; material: feces | place: Netherlands | collected 2009/2010 | reverse complement strand
CCGGTGGTCTCCGCGATCTGCGAAGCAGCGGTATCGCCTTCGCCGACCTCTACGCCGTCCGGCAGCTCGTACTTGGCAACAATGTCGTCAACAGCTGCCTTAATGGCATTGCTGTCACCGGATTCGCTTTCACCGGTGATGGTTACGGTCTCCTTCTGGTTCTTGCGCACGATGGACTGCGGGCTGAGCTCGGTGTAGACATCCGCTACCATGGACAGCGGTACGGTGCCGCCGGTCATGGTCGGAATCTGCATGGAGCGCAGTGCGTCCAGACTGGTTGCTACATCCGCGTCGCCGGCAACGGTAACGTCGTATTCCTCACCGTTCATGCGGAGCGTGGTTGCGGTCGAGCCGGTTAGCTCACCACGAACCAGACCGCCAATGGTGGCCGCATTCAGACCGAAGCGAGACGCATTCTCGCGGTTGATCTTAACGGCAACACGCGGGGTCTGCTCGCCTGCCGAGGACTCCACGTTGATAGCATCCGGTAGGGCGCTGATCTGGTTTGCCAGATCGTCTGCCGTCTCAGCCAGCTGGTCGTAGTCATCGCCGGTCAGCTCAACGCTGATGTCCGAATCCGTGGACATCGACATGGTGCTACTGGTCGAAACCGTCAGTTCACAGCCTGCAATATCCTGCAGGTCATGGCGCAGCTGCTTGGCGATATCCGCTGACGAGCGGTCACGCTGATCGAGATCTACCAGCGAAATGGTAACGCTTGCGCCCGAGGACGAGGACATGATCGAGGTCGAAGAACCGGTCGAGTAGTAGATCTGCTCCAGCTCCGGGATGGTATCAACTGCGATGGCCGCAATGCGGTCCTCGATGGCGGCAGTGTCCTCCATAGTCGAACCGTTCGGCATGGAAACCGTAACACTCACCTCACCCTCATCCATCTCCGGGATGAGCTCCATGCCCGCCTGGCTGACGCTGAGCACGCTGACAATACAGATGACAACGGTCAGCGCGACGCCTGCCCAGCGGTGGGTGATCAGGAAATTCAGCGAACTGCGGTATGCACGCGACAGCGGCTTTTCGGTGATCGGCGTTGCGCCCGAGCCCTGCGGCTTGATGCTCTGCTGCTTGGTGCCGCCGAGCAGGAAATAGCACAGCAGCGGCACGAGCGTGATGGAAATGATCAGCGAGCTGAGCAGCAGCGCTACGATGGTGATACAGAATTCCTTGAACATCATGCCGGCCATGCCGCCGGAAAGTGCGATCGGCAGGAATACGGCGACCGTGGTCAGCGTGGAGGCGATAACTGCACCGATGACCTCGCCGGTGCCCTTGGTGCAGGCCTCCAGACGGTCGTAGCCGTCCGCTCGATAGGTAAAGATGTTCTCCAGAACAACGATGGAGTTATCCACGATCATACCTACGCCGAGCGTGATACCGCCGAGCGACATCATGTTCAGCGTAATGCCCAGCACGTTCATAATCAGGAACGTAAACAGGATACAGCACGGCATTGCGATGGTAACAGCCATGGTCGCGCCGAAGTCGCGCAGGAAAAGGAACAGCACGATCGCGGCGAACAGCACGCCCATCCAGATGTTCTGAATAGCGTTATCAACCGTCATGTTGATATAGTCGGACTGATCCATAACGATATTCCACTGCAGGGAATCGTTGCTCTTAAGCAGGGAGTCAAACTCAGCCTTGGCCAGCTCGGAAATCTGCGCCGTATTAGAGCCGGACTGCTTGTTGACCGACAGGATGATACACTCCTCGCCGTCAACCTTGGAGATGGCGTCCTGATCCTTCGGCTGCATGGAAACATCCGCAATCTGGCTCAGACGGACCGTGCCGCCTGCCGGAAGCGAGATCAGAGCGTTCTTAACATCATCAATGGACGAATACTCGCCGTCCGTGCGGACAGCCAGCGTCTGCGAACCGTTATCCAGATCGCCGCCCGGAATGGCGATGTTGTCCGCGCCGAGCTGCTGACCGATGGACGAAATGGTCAGGTTATAACCCTTCAGGCGGGAGGCGTCCGTGTGGACTGCGATCTCCTGCTCGTAGCCGCCCGAAATATCAACAGACGCTACGCCGTCCAGGCGCTCGAGCGCCGGCTGAATCTCGTCCTCGGCGATGGACTGCAGAGAAGCCAGATCGTTGCCGCGCAGCGCCACCGAAACGACCGGCATGGAGTCAATATCAATCGACATAACGGTCGGGTCGGATGCATCATCCGGCAGCTGGCTCTTTACCTGTGCAACCTTGTCGCGCAGGTCGGTCATTGCCTGATCCATATCGGTATCATTCGTAAACCGGATGACCAGCATAGCCATATTCTCGGACGAGGTGGACTGGAGCGTATCCAGACCGGACAGACCCGCTACCGCACCCTCGAGTTTTTTGGTTACCTGCTGCTCGATATCCTCCGGACCGGCCCCCGGGTAAGTAGCGTAAACAACCGCTGCCGGAACCTCCATGGACGGCATGAGCGCCAGCGGCAGGTTCTGGAAGCTGTAAAAACCAAACACAACGACCAGTATGTACAGCAGGATGGTCATTACATGGTGTTTGATAAAGGTTTGTGCGAATTTCATGCGCGCTTAGCCCTCCCCGCCGTCTGCGGCGTCCGAGGTGACGACATGCACGGCTGCACCGTCCGACAGATAGGACTGACCCTTGGTAACAACCCGGTCGCCCGCCTTGAGGCCGGAAACGATCTCGGTCGAATCCTTGGTAACCAGTCCGGTGGTGACGGTAACGCGGGTTGCGGCAGTGCCGTCCGCATTTACGGTGAACACATACTGCTCGTTGTTGTTGCCGGTCAGGATGGACTCGGTCGGCACGGAAATCGTGCTTGCGCGGCGGTCGGTATAGAAGGTGACGGTAGCAAACGCGCCGATCGGCGGCTTGGTGCCGGACGGCAGAGAAACCGAAACGTCATACAGATTGGTCTGTGCATTGGCAGCCGCCGGCAGCGTACTGACCGTACCGTTCATCGACTCCTTGGAGACAGCGGAAACCGTGACGCTTGCGGTATCGCCGACCTTGATGCCAGTGAATACGTCCTCAGCGACAGAAACCTGCACCTCAACCGCACCGTTCTCGGCAATGACCACGCTCGGCTGCGCCGAGGATGCCATGCCGCCGCGGTCTACGTTTACAGCCGTAACCGTACCCGAGCACGGAGCGGTTACCGTGCCAAGGCTTGCCTGCTTGTTGATCTGGTCCATAGACGCCTGAATCTGCGCCAGAGACGCGGATTGCTGGGCCTCAGCCTGCGCGACACCTGCCTGCGCCTGCGTCAGTGCCTGCTTAGCCTTGGTCAGATCCTGCTCGGCAGCCGCACCGGCTTCGAGCAGTGCTTCCGTGTTGCTGACCGCCAGTTCCGCCTGCTCCACACCGACCTTTGCCGATTCAATCGCACGGTCGGTCGCGGTCTTTGTGGCGCTGTAGGATTGCTGCAGCGAGCTCATCGTCGAGGTAACCGTCGAGGTATCCACCGTAAACAGGGTCTGACCCTTGGATACGGTGTCGCCTTCGCTGACGTTCAGCGTCTGCACCTGACCCGCCAGCAGCGGGAACACCTGCACCTCATTGACGGCGGCAATCTTGCCATTCAGCGTGTACTCCGAGCTCATCGCACCCGAGGTAACATCGGTTACCTCAACCGCAGTGCTGTTTGAGCTTTCCTCCTCGGTTTCCTCTTCCTTGCCGCAGCCTGCACACAGTACCATCGCACCGGCCAGCAGCGCCGCAAGGATTCGTTTGCTATTGCTCATCGGGGTCCTCCAATTCATTATACATATCTGCTATATTCGCAAAAACGGTCAGCTTATCAAGTTGTTGCCGTAATTACACCGCGTTTTGCCCACTGATAGGTGTTGTAGGCGGTCAGCAGATCAATACGCGCTGCAACCTCGGTCTCCTGTGCGGTGGTGAAGGTGTCAAGCGCATCCGTGTACGCCATCTTGGAGATCATGCCGCGCGTGTACTGCACCTGGCTTACCGTAAACGTCTTTTTCGCCTGTGCGAGATCGGCATCCGCCGCAGCAAGTGCGGTCTGCTTCTCCTGCAGGTCGGTATACAGCTTGCGGAAGGAAGCAGTCGTGCTCTCCTTCTGTGCGTCGCGGTCGATCTTGGCTGCCTGATAAGCATACAGCGTATTGGTCTTGTTGTTCTCGTAATCGTCGGACGCGGTCTGCATTGCGTACTCCTTGGAGTAGATCGCATAGCTGTTCTTGAGCGCCTCGGCAAGGTCCTTGTCATAATCAATGGAGGTGATCTGCTCGGCGGTTACGACCGGAAGATCGCTCGTTTTGATCTGTGTACTGGTGGTATAGCCGCACTGGATAGCGAGCGTGTTGGTCAGCGCCTCTACCTGCGTGGTCAGCGATGCCTTGCTGGCAACGGCGCTCTCACGCTGTGCCTGCAGGCTCTTGAGCGTATTTACACCGGTCATGCCCAGCTTTACCTGCTTCTGCACAGTCGCAATGTTGCGGTCAAGCTGCTGAATGCTGCGGTTTGTCTGGTTGAGCGTATACTTCATGCCGCGCAGAGAAATGTAGGTGTTTTCCGCACTCAGGCAGATCTCATCGGCTGCATTCTGCATCTGACGGCGGGTGTGATCAACCGTTTTCTCCTGATCTTCCTCTGCGTCGTCCTCGTCGTCGTCGAGGTTCCTGTACGAAGCCTCAGCGGCTGCCAGATTGCGCTGCAGGATGGAAATCTGGCTCTCAAGCGTCTTGCGCAGACCGGCGTTCGCCTCGGCGGTTCCCAGTTCCTTCAGCGTTTTCTGCAGTTCCTTGATCTGCTTCTGGTAGGACGAAATCTGCTCGGAAAGCTGGAAATAGCTTTCGATGTACTGGTCACTTACATCGGTCTTTTCCGCGCTGAGCACGGTGTTGTTGTTCGCCTTGATGGTGACGTTGTTCTGGCGGACGGTCTCCTCCAGCTTGTCAAACGTCAGCTTGACCGGCGCCGTCGGCTGGGTCTGGGTGGTGCCGGTGGTGTTCGTCGCGGTCTTGGTATCGGCGGCAAACGCCGGTACGACCATGCCGCACAGCAGAGCAGCAGAAAGACCGGCTGCAATGGTTCGTTTCATATTGTTTTCTCCCTTCTGGTGAGGCACTACCGCACAATTAAAGCTGCGGTACTGCCTTATGCGGCTGCGGTGGTGATAAGTACGCCTTCCTTGGCCCATTCGTACTGGTTATATGCGGTATACAGCGACAGATACGCGCTTTCCACATTCAGCTTTGCGGTCGTTACGGCATCCTGCGCCTGCTGATACGCCAGCTTGGAGATGATGCCCTTCCTGTACTTCACGGTCGCGGTTTTCAGGTCAAGCTCCGCCTGTGACTGTGCGGTTCGCTTGGCTGCCAGAGTCGTCCGGCAGTCCTTGACGGTCTTGTAGGTGCTGTCGAATGCAGCCACTACCGACTCCTTGGCCGCCGCCAGTGCGTCCTCAGCGGACTTGACCGCCTCGGCGGTACCGCTGATGTTCTTGTCGTACGAGTTGTACGCGCTGCGCACAGCGTCCTGCTTCTGCCAGATGAGGAAGCTGTTCTTCTGCGCCTGCTCCAAATCCTTATTATAAGACATCTTATCCAGATTGCCCTCGTACAGCGTCTCAAAGTCGGCCGGCATCACGATGGTGTTCGCATCCAGACCGCACATCAGCGCAACGCTCGAACCGAGGTTTTCGCGGGTGGTCTCCAGTGTGTCGATGGACTGCGCCAGCTTGTCGCGCTGATTCTGCACCGTGTCAAGCTGCAGCTGCCCAATCATGCCGAGTTTTCTCTGCGTTTTCAGCACAGCCAGATTGCGGTCCAGCTGTGTGAGCGTTACCTGCAGGTTTTCCTTGGTGTAGCCCAGATTTTGAATGGTAATCAGCATGGTCTGTGCACCGAGCGCCAGCTGACCGGAGACGTTTTTCGCCTGCTTGCGCAGCGTGTACGCCGCGTCATCCAGCTGGGACAGCATGGCCATTGCCTGCTGCATGCCGCTGACGGCGTTCTGGTTCAGGCTGGTCTGGTAATCCTTTAATACCTGCAGCTGTGCTTCGTAGGTTTTGTACAGATCAGGCTGCTGTGTCTTGTTGATTTTCTTCATCGCATCTTCCATGCTGATGATAAGATCGGTGTAAATCTGACTTTCGCTCTGACCTGCCGAGCCTGTCGAGCCACTCGACGCATATGAGCTGCTGTCCAGCGAAGCTGCCGTTTTGTTCAGCATTTTCACCGTGTTATTGTCGCTCTCCACCGTACGCTTGACGCCCAGCAGACCCATTTTCTTGACGGTATAAGCCGCCGGTTTGCTCTGCGCGGTGCTCGTCCCGGTCTGTGACGCTGCCGGTTGTCCGGTGCTTACCGCGCCTGCAGGCCATACAAATCCGGCGCACAGCACCAGAGACAGCAGTGTGCGCTTCCAGTTTGCTTTCATATAGGCTCCTTTCTCACAACAATTCCCTTGTGATAATACTGGTGTGAATGTATTCGATGCTCTGCCGCGGCGACTCTCCGGTACGCAGTGTATGCGCCAGCACTTCGATCGCGCGCGTCGTCTGCGCCGAAAAATCCTGATCGACGATGAAATCCAGCCGTCCATCCTCCAAATACTGGCGCGCATGCGGCGTCAGATCGTGACAGACAACGTGAATGCGCCGATTGGGCTTTGCGCGCTCGAGCGCGTCCATACAGCCGCGCACGGACTCGTTTGCCATATAAATACCGCGCAGACGCGGGTTCTGCCGCACCTGCTGCAGTACGCCGTCGTAGGTCAGCTCGTACTGCTCGACACTCTCGATGACGTTGACGTTTACGTTATCATCAAAAATCTCGTGCAGGCGGTCAAGGAAGCCGCGCACACGCAGTCCGTGCGCCGTGAATTCACGGTTGCCGGTAACGACGAGCACATCCTGTCCCTCAACGTACGGTGCAAGCAGTCCGGCGGCAATCCGGCCGGATTTGACCATGTTCTGTCCGATATGATACAGGCGGCGGCTCTGCCGCACATCCGAGTCGCAGGTAACGACCGGAATGCCGATTGCGACCAACCGGTCGATCTCCTCACTCATCGCTACCGTGTCCGGCGCGGTGACAATGAGACCGTCAATGCCGCGCTCCTCCATGCGTCCGATGGCCTCGAAATACGCACGGTGCGAGCGGTTTTTCAGCTCCTCCACCAGCACATTTACATCATTTAATCCGCGGTTGTGTACAGCCACGCGAATGCCCTCGCGCATCCGGCGGATGAAAAACGCATCCCAGCTCGGCAGGATTACGCCGATGCGGAACGCGCCGTGTCCCGCACGGGCGGCCTGCCGCTGCGACGGCGTTTTGTAGCCGTATTCGCTGATTATTTTCTGCACGCGCTCCCGCACTTCCGGCGCTACATTCGGTCGGCCGTTTACAACTCGGTCCACTGTTCCACGCGATACGCCGCACTGCTCTGCGATCCACTGTGCAGTTACCTTCATAAGATATTCTCCTTTTCAGGCATCCATGTATCCTCTTTTATCCCTAAAAGACACATTTTTGCCACAATACGTTCATATTTTATCATAGTGCAGTAAAGCGCACAAGCGTTTCACCGCATTTTAGACACCAACGTGCAATGTGTTGCATTTTCCTGTGCATTTTCTATTTTAGCACAATGCACGGATATTTTGCACGATTTTTTTGCACTCCGCTTTGCTATTTTTCACCAAACAGAAGCCCCAAAATTGGGCGGTGCGCTGAAAAATACGCTGTACCCTTGAAGCACACCCGCAAGTGGTTTATAATAGAATCACCTTATATAAAAGGAGAGAATTCCAATGGGCATTTTGAAAATTGGCGTTGTAGGCTGCGGCCGAATCGGCAAGCTGCACATCAACAACCTGATCAACTCCGTACCGGGCGTTCAGGTAGTAGCTGCTGCTGACCCGATGCTCGATAAGTCCGGCGCACGCGAGTGGCTGGCAGAGCGCAAGATCACCAACGTTTCCACCGACTTTATGGACGTTATCAACAATCCTGAGGTAGACGTAGTATTCGTTTGCTCCTCCACTGACACGCACTGCGATGTTTCCATGGCAGCAGTTCAGGCTGGCAAGCACGTATTCTGCGAGAAGCCGATCGACTATGATATCGACAAGATCAAGAAGCTGCTCGCACTCGTTGAGGAGAAGGGCGTTAAGTTCCAGGTAGGCTTCAACCGCCGCTTCGACCACAACCACAAGGCAGTTGCAGACGCAGTTAAGGACGGCACGATCGGCGATCCGCATATCGTTATCGTTTCCTCCCGTGACCCGGAGCCGCCCCCGGCTTCCTACGTTGCAGTTTCCGGCGGTATCTTCTACGATATGATGATCCACGACTTCGATATGGTTCGCTACGTAACCGGTTCCGAGGCTGTTGAGATCTCCGCTGTTGGTTCCTGCCTCGTTAACTCGAACCTGCAGGAAGAGTCCGGCATTCCGGACGTTGACACCGCTGTTGTTACCATGAAGATGGCTAACGGCTGCATCGCTGTCATCAACAACTCCCGTCAGGCAGTTTACGGCTACGACCAGCGCGTAGAGGCGTTCGGTTCTAAGGGCATGGCTTCCGATGCCAACGACCTGCTGAACACCACCACCGTACTGACCAAGGACGGCGCTCACTCCGAGAAGCCGCTGTGGTTCTTCCTCGAGCGTTACAACCAGGCATTCATCAACCAGGTTATCTCCTTCGTTGATGCAATCAACAACGATACCCAGACTGCTGTCGGCGCTATCGACGGCCTGCGTCCGGTTCTCATGGCTAAGGCTGCTACCGAGTCCTGCCAGGCCGGCGGCGTGTTCGTCAAGGTCGGCGAATAACTCTCCTTAGCATTTCTTTCTTCTCTTTCCATATTTCAAATTAGAAAAGCAGCTCCAAATGCTTTTCATTCCCTCAAATACAACAGCAAGACAGTTTTTAAAGTGACCTCTAAAAGTCAGACAAAAATTGTTCAAGCCACCGAAAGGGCTTGCTGACTGTGAATTACAGGCGGCAGGCCCTTTCGCTTTTCCTTTACTCTACACCTCCATCCTATATACAGTTTGTTATATTCCATCTATATATAACAAAAGAGTGCTGTTCCCTCAACAGCACTCTTTCCCTTAATACTGATACTTTTTCCGTCCCTTGACGAGAAAAAACACCGAAACCATCACGCCGAGCGCCTCTGCTACCGGAACAGCCAGCCAGATGCCGGTTTCCTGAAAAATCAGCGGCAGGAGCAGCAGCATCGCCACGAGAAACACAAGCGTGCGCGAAAACGAGATGATTGCAGACACGAGACCATCCGAGAGCGCGGTAAACAGCGAGGACGCGAAAATACTCGTGCCCATGAGCAGGAAGCTGACCGCATAAATCGGAAAGCCGTGCATGGCAATCTCGTACACACTGCTGCCGCGCGGCGTAAACAGGGTCAGCGCTGGCTCGAGCGTCAGCCACGAAAGCACATATGTGCCGAGCGAGCACGCCAGCACGAACGTCATGCAGATGCGGAAGATATGCCTCAGCTGCGAGATATTTTTCTCGCCGAATTTGTAGCTGATAACCGGTGCAACGCCCATTGAGAAGCCAAAATACACCGCCGTAAACACAAACTGGAAGTACATTGCAATCGTGATGGCGGCTACACCGTCCTCGCCGCGATAGCGCATGAACAGCGTATTGAACACGAACGTGGTGATGGCGTTCGCAATGTTGCTGACCATCTCAGATGAGCCGTTGCCGCACGCGGCGGCCAGTGTTGCGCCGTCAAATTTGAAGGGCACAAAGTACAAACTTCCGGTGCGGTTTTTGGTGAAATACACCAGACCAACGATGGACGGCACGCAGTAGCCGAGGCAGGTGGCAATCGCCGCACCGGCAACGCCCATGTTCATCGGGCCCATGAACAGCCAGTCAAGCACCACGTTTGTGATGCCGCCGCCCACCGAGGTCAGCAGACCCAAGCCCGGCTTGCCTGCGGTGACGAACAATGTCTGGAAGGCAGTCTGCAGAAACAGCATGGGTGCAAACACCAGCTGAATGCGTGTGTAAATACGGCAGTCTGCCCACTGCAGCTCACTCGTGCCAAGCAGACGCAGGATAGGGTTCAGAAACAGATTGCCAAACACGGCGAAAATCAGGCCGATGCCCAACGCAACCGCAATCAGCATGGTGAAGTTGCGGCGCGCCTCGTCTGTGCGTCCCTCTCCCTGTCGGCGAGCGATAATAGCGCTGCCGCCCGTGCCGAGCATAATGCCGGTAGCCATCTGCAGGCAGTTGAGCGGATACGACATATTGATTGCGGAAAGCGCGGTTGTTCCGGCAAACCGCGAAATAAACATGCCGTCCACGATGGTGTACATCGACAGCAGCATCATCATTGCAATGTTCGGCAGTGCGAATCGGAGCAGCGATGCGGCGTTGAATTTGCGCGCAAGTGCGTTATTCTGCTCCATTACGAATCTCCTTTTCAAAAGAATCGGTAAATTTTCGGGTCATTTCCACCATAGCGTCGAACTGCTCCGCGCCCATAGCAGCGGCGGCGCGTTCCTCTGTGCGGTACAGACCGCCCAGCTTATCCGCTGTGTAGCGCTTGCCGGATTCGGTCAGGCGCAGCGGCTTTTCCTTGCGGCCGGAGACGCTCACCTTTTCCAGATAACCGGCCTGCTCCAGCTCCTGCACCACCGTGTGAATTGTCTGCTTGGGCAGCAGATATATTTTCGATATCCAACCCTGTGTGCAGGTTTCAAACTGGTCGAGCAGATACAGCACGGCTACCGTGCTCGGTTTCATCCTATTCTGTTTTGCCCAGATGTCATACAGCTCATTCTGCCGGTAGATCTGCGCAAAAAAGTCGTTCATTTGTCTGCGGAAATCCATAATGCACCTCAATAGTCCTAAATCGTATCACGCTATTATAGTATGATTTAGGACTATTGTCAAGTAAAAGAAAAGCAGACCCGTAAAAGAGTCCGCTTTAAATTTACCCCATCAACATAGTCCAGAGTGCGCTGAACGGCATAACGAGTATCAGCGCGGGCATGAGATCGACCAGCGGCACAGATTTGATCTTGGAGACACGAAAACCGGCCGACATAGTCAGCACGCCGCCGCACGCGGACAAATCCGCGAACATTTCCGGTGTGAGCGCACCGGACAGCAGCCGTCCTGCGGTAAACACGCACAGGAGAATCACGCACTGCGGCAGCGGGATGGCGCAGATGGCCTTGCCGAGCGTGGACGCGAAGATCATCGCAGTGAAGAAGTCCAGCACGGACTTTGCAAACAGCAGATTCGGATCGCCCGCGATGCCCTCGGTCAGCGTGCTGTACCAGCCGAAGCCCGAGCAGCAGAACAACGCGACCGCCGTAATGTAAAACTCCATATCAATATTATCCCCGCCGAGGTGCATGGTTTTGACCAGCCGATGAAAAAACCGGCTTGCCCAATCCTCAAGGTGCAGCAGGTGCCCGATGGTAAACCCCACCAGAATCGCCAGCACGACCGCTGTCATGCTGACCGCCTTGATAATGGAATTGATACCGATAGCGATCGAACACATGCCGAACAGCGTCGGCAGATGCTCTTTCAGGCTGTTCGGCAAAACGTGCCCCAGTGCGGAACCGATCACGCCGCCGGCCAGCACCGAGATACAGTTGACAATTACTCCGATTGGCATAGGATTTCCTTCTTTCTCTTTCCCCTTCTCCTCTGTTTTCTATTTTACCGTAGAAAAGCGTCTTTGGCAAGCAAAAGAAAACCGCACAGCCGAAGCTGTGCGGTTTAGGAAGGTTTTGCTTACTTTACGTTCTCGCAGAAGCGCATGAGCATTGCCGCTACCTCAGCGCGGGTAGCATTGCCCTTCGGGTCCAGCTTGCTGCCGGACTTGCCGGTAACAACGCCAGCCGCATTCGCCCACTGGAGCGCCGGAACAGCATAGCTGCTTACGCTCTGCGCGTCCGTGTAGCCGTCGAGGCTGTTCGCGCCGGAAACGTCGTACTTCTTGTACTGCGCGTAGCGGTACAGGATAGCCGCAAGCTGCTCGCGGGTAACCTTGTCATTCGGGCCGAACTTGCCGCTGCCGTAGCCGGAAACGATGCCGTTAGCATTCGCCCAGGCAACCGCATTTGCGTAGTACGCGCCGGAAGCCACATCCGTGAAGGAAGCCGCCGAGGTGCTCGGCTGGTTCTCCAGGCGGTACAGCACGGTAACGACCATGCCGCGGGTGGTGTTCGCCTTCGGGGAGAAGGTGTTGTCGGCGGTGCCGTTCATCATGCCCTTGCCGGTTACATAATCAACCGCGGAAGCGAACCAGTCGTTCGCGGAAACGTCGTTAAACTTGGTCTTGGACGGGGTTTCGGTGGCCTTAACATAGCTTACGCCAACCTTCACTGCGGAAGCAGGCATGGTGAAGGTGTAAACCGTGTCGCTCTTCTTAACGGTGGAGACCGTCTTGCCGGAGCCGTCGGTAACGGTCAGCTTGTCCAGCTTGTAGCCCTTGTCCGGGGACAGGGTAATGGTGATGGTCGCGCCCTTTTCCGCGTTGGACGGAGAAGCGTTTACGCCGCCGTTGTTGACCGCCGAGGTGGTTACCTTGTAGGTCGTCTTGCCGGAGGAGCTGCCGCCGGAGGAGCCGGAGGACGGCTTGGTGTAGGTAACAACAATCGTGTCGTTCTTAACTTCCTTGGTGCAGTTTCTGCCAACCTTTAAATTAGCTTCATTAAAAGTCTTGCCATTGCGATTGATAGTCAGGCTCTTGCCTGCAACCGTAACCTTTTCAGTGCAATCCTTCTGCAGAACGATAGTAGCACCAGTCTGTGCTACATCGATAGCCTCCTTCAAGGACTTGTACGCATTGCCATTTACCTCAGCAACAACATCCGGGTTAGTCAGTGCAAAAGTGAACGGGCTGAAACCGTTGGTGGTGAACTTAACCTTACCGGTGGTTATCAGCAGTTGCAACATACAGGTTTGCACCGTTATTGTGGTTGATATAAACCTTTTTGCCCTTGAAAGCCTCCGGCAGAGTTACCTCAACCTCAGTCGAACCAACCTTTGCATCCTGTGCAGATTTCAGAGTAACCTGTGCTGTCTGATTGTCACCAGTCTTTGCCACCGCAATCAGGTTGTACTTCGGAGCAATGTCCATGGCAACTGTGCTGTTCGCGGTATCATAACCAGTTACGGTAACATCCAGATAGGTTTCCTTTACAACGGTAACGGTAGTATTCTCCGGAATCTTGCCGTTCGTATCCAGAGTAACCTTGTTTTTCTTTACAAGTTCAGTCAGAGCC
>OIBS01000447.1_pt1 | contig 13454 bp, 6 predicted proteins | sample 1581081 | NCBI WGS metagenome assembly OIBS01 (sample SAMEA3882511, study PRJEB24775) | human gut metagenome | biome: human-associated habitat; feature: intestine environment; material: feces | place: Netherlands | collected 2009/2010 | reverse complement strand
GTAGGGGCGCGCATTGCGCGCCCGCGTTTTGTGCAGAATTTGCTTTTTTCTCAATGATTATCCCAAAACAAGGAGGTCGTCATGCATATGACGGAAGATGCAAAACGCATCATTGACGATTCGATTCGGGCGGTTCTGCCCGACGCCGCCGTTTATCGCGCGCTGGAAGGGCGGCGTTTTGACCGCCCCGTTACCGTGATCGCCATCGGAAAGGCCGCGTGGCGCATGGCGAACGCGGCGGCAAAGGCGCTGGGGGAGAACCTCCGCGAGGGCATTGTCATCACCAAATACGGCCACAGCGAGGGCGATATCCCGCGCATGACCATCTACGAGGCCGCCCACCCGATTCCGGACGAGGCCGGCGTGGCGGCGACGCGGGCGGCGCTGGCGCTGGCGGATCGCATGACCGCGCAGGACGAGGTGATTTTCCTGGTCTCCGGCGGCGGCTCGGCGCTCTTTGAGCAGCCGCTTGAAGGCGTGACGCTGGACGACTGCGCGGAGATCACGCGGCAGCTTCTGGCCTGCGGCGCGGACATCGTGCAGATCAACACCATCCGCAAGCATCTTTCCGCCGTCAAGGGCGGCCGCTTTGCCCAGCGCTGCGCGCCCGCGCATGTGCTGGCCATCGTGCTCAGCGACGTGCTCGGCGATTCGCTGGATTCCATCGCTTCCGGGCCGTGCTATCCGGATCGCTCCACCTGCCGGGACGTCGAGCAGCTCATCGAGCGCTATCATCTGGTCATCCCGCCGCACGTTCTGCCCGCGCTGCAAACGGAAACGCCCAAGCAGCTTCATAACGTGGAGACGCAGATCACCGGCAACGTCCGCGCCCTTTGCGACGCGGCGAAGGCCTCGGCCGAGGCGCTGGGCTATCGCACGCTGACGCTGACGACGACGCTTAACTGCGAGGCGCGGGAAGCGGGCGCGATGCTTGCGTCCGTCGCGCGGGAAATCCGCCAGAGCGGCCAGCCGCTCGGCGCGCCCTGCGCCGTGATCCTCGGCGGCGAAACCGTCGTGCATTTGCGCGGCAAGGGCAAGGGCGGGCGCAATCAGGAGCTGGCGGTCGCCGCCGCCGCGGGGATTGACGGCCTGCCGAACACCCTGATTTTCTCCGTCGGCTCGGACGGTACGGACGGCCCGACCGACGCGGCGGGCGGCCTTGTGACCGGCGAATTTGCTGCGCGCTGCCGCGAAAAGGGGCTTTCCATCGAAAAGACGCTGGCCGATAACGACGCTTACAACCTTCTGCGCCAAACGGACGGCCTGATCGTCACCGGCCCCACGGGCACCAACGTGTGCGACCTGACCATGCTGCTGGTGAAGTGACGGGCGCGGAAAGCGGCTGAAACCGCGAGAAAAACAGAAAAAAAACAGCAAGACTTCGTGAAACGTGAATTTCGCGAAGTCTTGTCTGCGTTGTGGCGGTGGGATGGCTTCCACCGCGAACTCCTTCCACCGCCCTGTGGGCGGTCCCCCTCCCTCAAGGAGGGAGGTCTTAAGCTGAAAAATCGAACATTAGAAAAAGACGGAGGGTTTACACCCGCCGTCTTTCACTTTATTCCGCTGTCTGCGTCAGCGTTGCGCCGACGATGGCCTGCGTCCACGTCTGGTTTTCCGTCACGCGGTAGTTTTGCATGCGGGTCGTGTAGAAATCAAAGTACACGTTGGAGTAAACCGGGATCGCGGGCAGAACCTCCGTCCAGCGCTCCTGGAAGGCGACCCACTTCCGGCAGTAGCTCAGCACGTCGCCCGGCTCCGTCTTGCGCATGTCCACGGCGAGCTGGGCGAGCTTCTTATCGCGAATGCCCGTGCGGTTGACGGTCTTCACGTAGGCCTCGTCCGTCGAGTACGTCGTGCTCGGGTCGAAGACGGTGCCGAAGTTCGTCGCCAGATAGATCATGTCGCAGTCGCGCGCCACGCGGCGGTAGTAGATATCCAGCAGCTCGTTCATCGGAACGGCCTTGACCGTCAGGCGGACGCCGATGGCCGCGAGGTTTTCCGCCAGCGTCGCGTTCAGCGCGTCGCCCACGGCGTTCCCCTCCGGATAAATCAGCGTCAGGTCGAGCGCGACGGTCTTGCCGTCGATCTTCTTGGCGCGGATGCCGTCCTTGCCGAGCCGCCATTCGTCCTGATCCAGCAGCTTGGCCGCCTGATCGAGGTCGAGCGGGTAATCCTTGAGCTTGTCGAGGGACAGCGCGTCCCACTGGGCGACGGTCTTCTCGTAGGCCGCAGTCTCCTTGGCGGTCGCGTTGGCCGGAAGATCAACGACGGGCGGCTGAATCGTGCCCGCGGCGAGCTGATACATCCACTGGCCGATGCCGAAATAGCCGTTGGCCTTCAGACCGAAGTTGCCCGTGTAGGCCTTCACCAGCGCGTCGCGGTCGAAGCAACTCGCAATCGCCTGACGAACCGCCTTGCCGGAGACCGTCTGGCGCTCGCAGCTGAAGCTGATCATGCTCAGGCCGCTGCGCGGGTAGTTCGCCACGGCGAACGGCTGATCCGCAGTGGATTGAATCCCCTTGCTGATCGTATCGGCGGCCACCATCTTGTTGAGCAGATCGACTTCGCCGCTGAGCAGCAGGTCGATGGCCTCGTCGTTGGCGACCGTGCGATAGACGATGGTTTCGATGGTCGGCTTTTCGCCGTCCTCGTTGCCCTTGTAATACGGGTTGATGGCAAAGCTGGCCGTGCCGCTCTGCGCGTCGTAGCGCGTCAGGGTGTACGGGCCGCTGACGACGGACGGGTGGCTCATGTAGCCGGTAGCCGCGTCCAGAATCGTCTTTTGAAGCAGCGCCGCGGTGAAGATCGCGGCGCCCGTGCCGCTGGCATTGACGATGCCCACGCCCTTTTCGGTATCGACCACCTTGCAGCCCGGCGCAAGGACGCTGATGGGATACGGGCTGTAATCAAACAGCGCCATCTCGTAGAAATACGGTTCGTAGGCCTTGCTGATCGTGATGGACATCTGCGTGTCGCTCAGCAGGCGCACGCCGCGCAGGACGGACGACTTGCCGGACTGGTACGCATCCATCCCCAGAATCGCGCCGACGGCGGCGGACTGCCCGCCCAGCTTCGCCAGCTCCGGCGAGGCCGTCAGCAGGATGGAAAACGCATAATCCTTCGCGGTGATCGCGCTCCCGTCGGAGAACTTCAAATCGCCGTAGAGGTCGAACGTGTATACGCGGTTATTCTGCGCGTCCCTGGAGACGGCCATGCCCGCGACCACGCTGTCGTTGATCTGGTATGTTCCGGTTTCGTTGTCCCAGCTCATCAGGTTATAGCCGTGCAGCAGCGCCCGAACGTCTATATCCGCGGTGTTGCTGCCAAACAAATCCGTGAAGAACGCGCCGCTCATCGCCGTTGTGCTGCCGACAACCAGTTGATTTCCCGCCGCCATCGCGACGCAGCCCGTCAACATCCACAGAGCGAGCAACAAGGTGAGGATTTTTTTCATGGCCTTCTTCCTCCTGTTGTTGTAGTACGGAGAGACCGCATCCGGCGGGCACAGCGCGCGCCGGATACGGTGAAAGGGTTACTCGAAGCAGTCGCCCACGTTCATGGTGATGTTGCCCAGGCCGAGCGGCACGCCGTAGTCATCCAGATTCACGCCGTCGGCGGTGTAGATGACCGTTACCTTGATATCGCGGTTATAGATCGTGCCGCTGACCACGGTTTCGGAGGCCGTGTAGCCCGCGATGACCGGGGACGTGATATCAAACGTTTCGCCGTTCTTCAGGCCGCCGCGGTTGTAGGAAGCCGCCGCGCGCTTGCCGTTCTGATAGACGTAGTTGATCGTCAGGTTGAACGTGCGCCGCGGTTCCGGCTTCGGCTTCTCGGTCACGGTCAGCGTGCCCACGGACAGCGCAATGCTGTAGTTGGCCGCGTTGAACGCGCCGGTCGTCGTATACTGGATGGCGTTCGGGGTGCTGCCCACCTTGGTGATGGAGCCGGTCGCCTCCGCCTTCGCCAGTTCGCCCGGAACGAAGCCGTCGCCGGTGATCGTCACGGCCGGGCGGGTCAGCGCCGAGCCGTCATACGTCTTGGTCGCGGACTGCGAGGTGATGAGCACGCTGCGCTTATTGATAATCAGCTTGCCCGGAAGAAGGGTGCGCGCGTACATCTCGGAAACGTCCTTGTTGTTCGCATCGACAATCTTGATCTTTTCCGGGTCGAGGGTCAGTTCATAGCTTCCGGCGTTCACGCCGCTGCCAATCACCGCCGCGGAGAGCTTGTGGCCTTCCAGCAGCTTGCCGGACGTGATTTCCACATCCTTACCGGTGATCGCCGCACCGTTATAGGTCGCTGTCACGTCCTTCGGCTTGATGGTGATCGGGGCGAACGTCTTGATTTCCAGCTCGTCGCCGCCGTTCGGCTCTTTCTGCTTCTCGTCGCTCGCCGGGTCTTTGATCTTGTCGCCCTTCGCCGTCGCCGTGTTCAGCACATGGCCTTCCAGCACGTCCGCTTCGGTGACGACGTATTCCGTGGTGAACGTCTCGGTTTTGCCAACGGGCAGCGTTTCGATGGTCGCGGTCAGCTTCGTCAGAGGGTCTTCGACCTTCACGTTCGTATACGGCACGTTGCCCGCGTTCTGAACCTTGATCGTGTAGGTGATCTTCTGCCCCAGCGCGGCCTTCTGCCCGTCCGGCACGTCGGAGGTCTTCGTCACGTTGAGCGTGGTATCCAGCTTGGCCGTGGTGACGTCATCTGTCGCCTTCCAGCTCTTGTTGCCAAAGATGGCCGTGACCGTGTTGCGGAAGACGCCCGCCAGAATGTCATTCGAGGTAATCGTGTAGGTCGCCTGAATCTCCCACGTTTCGCCCGGCTCAAGCGTCTTGGTGGCCTTTGTGCCAATCGCAGCGCCCTGCGGGTCTACAAACGTAACGCCCGGCTGTTCTTCCAGCGTGACCTCTTTCTGCTCGTTGTAGATGTTCGTGACGGAGATCGTGAAGGTGACCGTCTCGCCCAGGTTGTAGCCCAGGTCCGTTTTGAGGTGGGTCTTGGTGACCACGTTCTCCGGCTTAACAGGATCGTCTCCCGTGCCGTCGGTGACGGTCAGAGTGCCCGGAAGGAATGTGAATTTGTAGTTCTTTAGCTTCTTGCCTTCCTTCGGTATAACCTCCGTAATCAGGCTGGAACTGCTTCCAACCAGCGTCTGGCTGCCTGTCAGAATGACCGATTCAATATCATCCGCAAGGGCTAGGTTTCCTTCGTAAAACCCGTAGCCATCCGCTTCCAGCGGCGTTCCGTCGTAAGTCTTGCTCCGGCTGGACGCTTGCAGCGTAACCGGGGCGGGCGTGATCTCAAGCGCGCCGTCAACAACCACAAACTCGACGTTCGTGAAGTTCGCGTTGGTGTTCTTGAAGTCGCCAGCCACAATGCCTACCGGATATTCGCCAGCGTCCTTTCCCTTGACCGTCCACGCAGCGGTCGGCGTTTCCTGCACACTGGCGTCTACGTCATACAGCTCATTGTCAGCCGTCATGCTCGCGTAGCCCGAAACGATATGATCCCCGCCGTCATACGTCGCGGTGCCCGAGTTCTCCTTGACCGTTACCGTCACTTTGGCCGTGACCGCAGTGATCCACAGCTTGCCTTCGGTCTTCTGGATATCGTAGTTGTCTGCATTGAACTTTTCGCCTTCCGTGTAGGTGATCGTGTTCGTCACTTCACCCTCGGAAACATACGTCACGCTGCCCGTCGCCTTGATATCCGTTACTTCACCGTCAACGAAGCCGTCGCCGCCAACCGCCACTTCTGGCTTCGTCAGCGCCGTGCCGTCGTAGACCTTGCCAGCCGTTTCGGAGGTCAGCGTCACCGCGCGCGGGTTGATCTTCACATAGCCGTCCGTCACAACGAACTCGACGTTCGTGAAGTTATCGCTGATGTTCGTGAAGTCCGAATCTTCCAGCCCCATGGGGTACGTGCCCGCGTCGGTGCCCTTTGCGGTCATGTCCTCGTCAATGCCGTTAAACTGCATATCCTTTTTCGGGTTATACAGCGCGTTGCTGACCGTCACATCATAGCCAAAGACGCTGTGCTCCTTGCCGTCATACGTCACGGTCTTCGTTTTGCCCGTGATCGTCACAATCACTTTGTCCGTGACAGGCGTGACTTCCAGCTCGCCTTCGGTCTTTTCGATTGTGTAGTTGTCCGCCTTCGTGCCTTCGTTCAGCGTGTAGGTGAACGTGTTATCGCTCGTGCCAACGACCGTCTGGCTTCCCGTCACGTTGTACGTCGCGCCTTCGTCCTTCGCAAAGCCGTCGCCGCTTACTGTCACTTCGCCGTTCGTCAGCGCATTGCCGTCGTAGACCTTCTTGTCAGAAGCGGAGGTCAGCTTCACGCTGCGCTTGCTGATCTCAAGCTTGCCGTCAACAACCACAAACTCAACGTTCGAGAAGTTCGTATTCGTGTTCTCGAAGTCCGCAGCTTCCCACCCCATGGCGTAGGTGCCCGCATCCGTTCCTCTCGCTCCCTTAGCGTTCTTATTCCAGAAGTTAGGCACTTCGTCGGGGGCTTTTATGTACAGCGGGTCGCTGATGTCGATAACATCATATTTCCAAGCCGTATGCTCCTCGCCGTCATACGTCACGGTCTTCGTTTGGCCCTTGATCGTTACAACCACTCCGCCAAGCGGCGTGATCGACAGCTTGCCTTCGGTCTTGGTGATATTGTAGTTGCTTTCTTTGAAGTTCGTGCCTTCCGTGTAGGTGATCGTGTTCGTCACTTCACCCGCGGAAACGTGCGTCACGCTGCCCGTCGCCTTGATATCCGACACTTCACCGGCAACAAAGCCGTCGCCCGTAACCTTCACAATCGGCTTTGTCAGCGCCGTGCCGTCGTAGGTCTTGCTGGCCGTTTCGGAGGTCAGCACCACGTTGCGCTTGTTGATCGTCAGGCTGCCGTCCTCTACAACAAACGTCACTTTCTTGAAGTTCTCGTTGTTATTCGAGAACTGTTCAGCTTTCAGACCCATCGGGTAGGTGCCCGCGTCGGTGCCCTTCGCTTCCGCGGTGCCGTTGAACGAGAAGTCAGCCGTCGTGTAACTTACACCTTCGGGGGCAATAGATACATCATACCCATTAACGGACTGTTCGCTTCCGTTATACGTTACGGTGCTATTGTGTCCCGTAATCGTCACAACCACTTCGTCCGTGACCGCCGTGACTTCCAGCTCGCCTTCGGCCGTGGTAATCGTATAGTTGATCGCCTTCGTATTGCCGTTCAGCTCGTAGGTGAACGTGTTCTTGCTCTTGCCAACGTTCGTCTGCGTGCCCGTCACCTTGTACGTCGCGCCTTCGCCTTCAACAAAGCCGTCGCCGCTTACCGTCACCTTGTCGTTCGTCAGCGCATTGCCGTCGTAGACCTTCTTGTCAGAAGCCGAGGTCAGCGTCACAGGGCGCTTGCTGATTACGAGCTGGCCGTCAGTCGCCTTCGTAACGATATACTTTTCCGTCGTGTCAACCTTGCCAACAGGGTTTTCGTTAAACGCAACAGTGTCTGTACCGGCATCCTTTCGCGTCACTTCCGGCACATTGACGCTATCGAAGCTAAGAGTTACCGTTTTTTCTTCTTTGACAGTCTTGCCGGTAAAACCGGAAACGCTATGCTCGTTTCCATCATAAGTCGCCGTGTCGCTGTTCGCCGTCAGCTCGACGTTCTTATAATAGTAGAAATCGATTACGTTATCGGCAGAGTTAGCCTTAATCTTGATCGACTGAGACTCATTCGATACCGGCGTATAGCCCTTGACCGTAACGGGGGATTCCGTCACGGAACTGCCGAGCGCCGCAGTTCCTTTTTTAGGCTCTGCAACTTTAGTCTTTGTTCCGTTCAGATAATAGTTTACCGTGTAAGCGGCAGTGTTCTTTTTATAGTAGAACGTCAACTCGCCCTTGTCTTTTTTGAAATCGACGGTCTGCTCTTTCGGGTGACCATTTACAAAATAGAAAGAATAGAGATTTTCCTGCAAGGAATCAGGCGCTGTGATCTTTTCGGGGTTTTGCCCCATAAGGCCTGTCTTTTCATACGAATGAATCAATTCTTTAGTATCATAATCGACATATTTGATCGTATAAACGGAAGGAAGCTGTTTAATATCAATCGTTCCGTTCATGTGCCATGTATACGTTCCCGCCTTTACATAGTTATCCGCGCCATTGTCAATATAGAATTCCGTCCATGTAATTTTGTTTATATCTATTTTTTGATTGTCTGCATGACGGGTAAACCGTTTTTTGTCCAATACGGTGTCAGGCCAAACGCCTACATCACTAAAAGAATGAGACCCGTGCATGGACCAATAAGGCGTTCCCATTCCCGGAACATTTTCGGATTTTCCGATGGTATACCATCCGCTCTGATTTATCGTCAAGCCTGCCTTGTCGCCCGTAACTTTGACGTACACATAAACGTTAGCAGACTTTTTGCTCGCTCTGCTCTGCACCGAATTACTATCCAGTTTCATCCCTTCCGCCAGCGCCCCCACCGGCAGCAGATTGACGAGCATCAGCGCCGTCATCAGAATGGATAAAAAGCGTTTTACTTTATCCCTCATTGTCTTATCCTCCTGTTTCATCTCGAAGCGGCATTACCCTTGCTTCCTGATACGATCAAAGCGAATCTGCGGCCAAACGGTGCGCCGCCTCAAGAAAAAGATTTCGGAAAAGCGGGCGCGTCACTCCTGCGCGGCCTGCTCGGTCGGGAGCGTCTTCCAGCCGAAAATCTCGGCGCTCACGCGCCAATAGCATCCGGCGTTGCTCTCGTCGAGCTGGACGACCAGCGTATCTCCGGTCGCGCCGGAAACATCCGTCCACGTCGCGTCGTCCGTGGAGAACTGCCACTGGAGGGCATAGTCGATGTTGTCAAACCCTATCAGGGTCGCGCGGAGGGTCATCACGTCCCCGTCATACTGGGGCTCGCCGATCACCACTTGCAGCGTGCTGAAATCAATCTCGGGGATTTCGGGTTCGGCGTCTTCTTCGGGCAGCTCGCCCTCTTCGGGGAGGGTGAAGTCTTCGTCAAGCTCGCCGTCTTCCTCGGGCTTGTCGGCGTTGGCCTCCTCGCCCTCAACGGGTTCTTCGGCGGTTTCGCCCATGTCGATGACGGTGCCGTCTTCCGTCTCGGTGACGGTCGGGCCGTCGCCGTCCGGAAGCTCGGCCGGGTCGCCGTCCATCTGATCGTCGATGCGGTTCTCGTCGTCCGCGACGGGCTGCTCGTCCACGACGGGCTTCGCGGTGCAGGTGTAGGTCACGGTCAGGCCGCGAACGTCCTTGTCGTAATCGGTCACGTCGTCCGCGTCAACGGAATAATAGATGACTTCCGCTCCGCGCTGGATCGTCAGGTCGGCGAAGGTGTGCTGCCAGCCGTCCTTTTCGGCGATCTTCGCGGAATAGATCTGGCCGTCGGAGCCGCTGAGGGTGACGGCGCGGGTCATCGGGCGCAGGCCGATGGCGTTGTCCTCGTCCTCCCACTCGATGCGCACGGTGATGTTTTCCTTCTTCACCTCGTCGGCGGCGAGCGCTTCTTCGGCCGGCTGCTCAACCTTGGTGACGGGGACGGTCGGCTGCTCGACGGGCTTCTCTTCCGGCTTAACGTCTTCTGTCTTCTTTTCTTCGGCCTTCGGTTCTTCGGCCTTGATTTCTTCTTCCTTCTTGGTTTCGTCGGCCTGGATGTCTTCGGTCTTCTGCTCGGCCGGTTCCTCGACCTTCTGCTCCGGCACTTCGGCCTTCGGTTCTTCCTTCTTCGGTTCCTCAGCCTTCGGTTCTTCTTTCTTCGGTTCCTCAGCCTTCGGCGCTTCCGGAGCAGGCTCGGCCTTCGGTTCTTCAGCCTTCGGCGCTTCCGGCGCGGGCGCGGGTTCCGGCTCCTTCACGGGTTCCGGCGCGGGCGCAGGCTCTTCCTTCGGTTCTTCCTGCACCGGCGCGGGCTCCGGCTCCTTCACGGGTTCCGGCGCTTCCTCCTTCGGAGGTTCTTCCTGAGTCTGCTGCTCGACCACCTCGACGACTTCGGTGTTCTCGTCCGTCTGCGTGTCCTCGGCAAAGCCGGTCACGCCGCAAGAGACGCACAGCGCCGCCGCGAGCATCAGCGCCACAACCTTGTTCCAACTGTTTTTCATCTTGAAAAACCTCCTTCAGATTGGTTTGTATCTATCTTCTAACGTTCCGCGCGCCTTTCCGGGCGGCGCTTTATCGTCATGGGGAAACGAAATTGTTTCGCGCCCGTCACATTTGCGTGCTCCGGCGGCGCGGCTTCCGTCCGTCCCTTTTCTCCGTTTGATGGGGATGATCCGGACAGAACATATTGTTTTCCGTTAAAAAACACACATCCGCGCGGCTTCCCGCGAAAATCGTTCATTTTTTCAGTTACACATGATGCGTCGTTATCTTACGTTTTCGCGCCCGTTTTCCGGGTTTTCGTCACATTTCTGTAACACTTATTTTCGGGACACATTGTCCTCTTCCCAGCCACTTTTTTCCAATTATAGCACAGCATTTCGAATTTGTGAATCCTCCAAATAACATTCAAAACGGTTTTTTTACTCCGGTTTCACATTTTTTTAGAAAAATCCGGAAACTAACCGTTTTTTTCGCGTAACCCTCACACCCCGATTATACCACAATCTGTCCGTCTGCGGATGGGGCGCGGACGGGTCATTCGTGCCGAAAACCCGCCGTTCGGCCTGTTCGGCCTGCCCACTCCAATTCTTCGGAAACAAAAAAAATCATATGCCCGACGCACGCGGCGCATGTCGGGCATATGACTGGGGATTTGATTCAATCTTTCCCCGCTCCCCCAGACCTCCCTCATCGAGGGAGGGGGACCGCCCCGCGGGCGGTGGAAGGAGTTCGTACCCCATGCGTTGAAAGGCGTTCGCGCCCGCCGTCCTCTCGAAAAAACCTTTTCCAAACTTCATATGCTTCATATGCATCATATGCCCGACACACATCAGGCATATGATGTTTTTTTCTCTTTTTTTGAGTTATTGCGTTCTTTTTCAGCAAACACAGCCCCCGGAAAAAACAACGTTCCCCGTTATCCCGCTCAGCCCTTCTCCGTGAAATAGTTGAACATCGGGTAATATTCAAACTCGATCTTCTCCCCGACGCGGCCGTTTCGGTTTTTCAAAATCACGGCCTCGATCTGCCGGGGATTTTTCTTTTTCGCCTCCGTCGGGTCGAAGGCCGCCTCGCCCGCGCCGCGAAGCTGCAGGCCGATCAGCACGTCGCTGGAATACTCGATTGCGCCGGATTCCTTGAACGCCTCCATGCTGATGCGCTGGCCGTAGCTCATGCGGTTCAGGCTGGAGACGGCGATCACGGGCAGCTTGAAATCGCGGCTGATGCGCTTGAGCTCCAGCACCGCCTTGTCCATGTTCTGCTTGTCCGTCGCCCGCTCGTTGTAGGGCGCGATGATTTGCAGATAGTCCACGATCACCAGCGGGGTTTTGCCGGTCATGTCGATGTGGCGGGCGATGCGCTCGCGAATGGCCGTCACGCCGATGTCGCCCACGCCCTCGGCGATGAACAGATGCCCGGCGTATTCCCCGTAGCGCGTCACCGCGTCGCGGATGACCTCGCGCTCCCGCTCGCCGTACTGCGCGTAGCGGCGGCCGTCCGTCACGCCTCTGGCCGTCTTGGCGCAGGCCGTGCCCCACTTGCGCGCCAGCGCGAGGGTCAGCGTGTGGCGCGAAATCGACTTGGCCATCAGCTCGGCGCGCGCCATCTCCAGCGAGAAGACGAGCACGTCCTGCCCGCCGGAAGCGATCTGGTCGCCGATCTGCGTCACCAGCGTCGTCTTGCCCAGCGAAGAAATCGCGCCGACGATGTACAGCCCCTCGTACAGCCCGCCGTCCAGCGCCCGATCCAGCGCGTCAAACCCCGTGGGCAGGCACGGCGTGTTGACGCTTTCGGCGATACCGTCCACAAAGGCCTGTAAATGCCCCTGTGCGCTCGTCTGCAAGTAGGTAAGCCTTTCTATCTCGGGCAGGCGTTCGCCGTCTCCTACCCGCCTTAGAAACGATTCTGGAGCCATTTGCAGCGCTTCGTTCGCGTCCTTACAGTCGCCGCACGGGTTGTAGACGAAATACGGCAGGCTCGCGGCGCGCAGGCCGTCTTCCAGCTCGCAGGAGGCCTTCCGCCCGCGCTCGTCGTTGTCAAGGGCGAGGATCAGCGGCTGCGCGGGCTTTTTTTCCGCGAGGCGCTCGAGCAGCAGGCGCACGTTTGACGCGCTGCCCAGCCCCACGGCCTCGCCGCCGGCCTCGACGATGCTCATCGCGTCGATCTCTCCCTCGACGATGAAGACGGGCTTTTCCGCCGTGTCGAGCGCCTCAGCGTTGAACAGGCGCGTCTTGCCGACCTTGACCTTCGTGTATCGCGCCTCCTGCTCGCTGAGCTCGTCCTTGCCGCGCACGTCGCGTGCCAGATAGCTGGTGCGGCCGGTCGGGATAATCAGCCGGGGCGAGGGCGGCACGGTCTCCGGCGCCTTGGGGTTGCGCCACGCGGGGTCATACCCCAGATGGAACCGGGCGCAGGTCGCGGCGGACAGCCCGCGCCGCTGCGGATAATCCGTCTGCATAAGGCGCGCCTGCGCGGCATTGAAGAAGGCGGTGCAGTCCGGCTCGGGCGCGGCCGGGCGCGCGGCGGCGCGCTCGGTCATCCGGCGCGGCGCGCTCACCGTCAGCCCGTAATAGGCCGCCGCCCCGGCGAGCTTCTCCGGAAACGTCTCCAGCCCGAACGCCAGCCCGTAGAGATCCAGCACGTCAAAATAGCCGCCGCAGGCAAAGCATTTCCAGTGCGTGGGCGCGCCGGGATCGCGGTGCAGCCCCGTTCCCTTGGGGCCGCTGCCGCTGCCGCACTGCGGGCAGACGTAGCCCTTCCCCTTTCCGTCCCGCGCCAGAAACGCGGGTTCCCGTTCGTTAATCGCCTCGACCATCGCCTCGTTCATAAGTGACCTTTCTTTCTTGGGCTGCCGGCTTGAGGGCTCTGCCCTCAAACTCCCGCCAGGAACCTGAGGTTCCTGGACCTCCCCCATCGCTTCGCGCAGTTTTAAGTGATTTGACGTACAGTGCGCATGCGCACTGTACGCAAAGTCTGTTCAATCCGCCGCGAAGCAAAGCGGAAGGTCAAGGGAACTCAGTTCCCTTGTGGGGTTTGGGGCAACGCCCCAACGTCCCCCGTCTCCCGGCGCCCCGCGGCCTTTTTATTTTAGCATAGGCTCACGCCCTAAAGGCGTGAGCGTGTGCGCCTTTAACCGTTTTAACCGTTTTAAGAAAAATGACCCCCAAAAAACCTAGATGGCGTAAGGCCAAAAAAAAAATTTTGCGGGAACAACTACCCCCCTTTTGCGGGAACAACTACCCCCCTTTTGCGGGAACAACTACCCCCCTTTTTCAAAAATTCCTCCGCGGGCGAAAATGCCGGTTTGCCCATGTGGCGGCTCAATTCCGTGCGGGAACAACT
>OIBS01000435.1_pt1 | contig 13692 bp, 9 predicted proteins | sample 1581081 | NCBI WGS metagenome assembly OIBS01 (sample SAMEA3882511, study PRJEB24775) | human gut metagenome | biome: human-associated habitat; feature: intestine environment; material: feces | place: Netherlands | collected 2009/2010 | reverse complement strand
CCCCTGCCACATCCAGCAGTTCACGGGTATTCAGCATACCGCCGTGGTCGGCACGGGTCAGGGCGGCGGATACATCCTTGACCCCGGAGAAGGAGGGGCTGCCGTGGAGACCCAGCCGCTCCTTGGCGGCGTCGGTCTCATCCAGCAGATGCAACACCTCCTGCGTGTCCGTGGCGGGAGTCAGGCGCAGGCACCGCTCCTTGGCGGCGTCGCTGACCGCCTTGGCCGCCAGCTTTTCCAGCACCGCCGGAAGCTCCAGTGTGCGGATGGATTTTTCAAATAAGTCAGTCATATGTAGGTTCCTCTTGCGGCAAAATGGATTTATAGTAGTCCAGCGTCCGGAAGCTGCGCTCCAGCTGGGCGGTGACATAGACCTCCGCCGCCTGCCCCAGCTGACGCAGGGCGGGGGTATCCAGCGTGAAGCTGTAAAGCTTCTTATCCGGGCAGTACAGCACGTGGCGCAGGGCCGCCAGAGCGGCGGGGGACAGGGGCATGGCCAGCCCGCCCTTTTCCCGGCAGGCGGCGCAGCATACCACCCCGTGGACGGCGTCCAGCACCGGATTCTCAGGCTCCGGCCGCCCGCACACGGCGCAGCCGTCAGCCAGAGGCTCGAAGCCCGACAGCGCCATGAGCCGCAGCTCGAAGGCGGGCTTTACCAGCTGGGGCGGCTTATGCAGGACACTGAGGGCGTACAGGGCATTCAGTAGCAGCCGCAGCAGCTGCGACGTGTCCTCCGCCTGTGCCGTGGCGTCCGTCAGATCGGCCAGATAGGAGGCAAGGCTCAGAGCCACGAAGTCCGTCCGCAGGCCGGTGAACAGCTCCAGCGTCTCCGCCTCGTCCAGCATGAACCACTGACCCTTTTCGTAGATGGTCAGCTCTGAATAGGCCAGCAGCTGACACGCCGCCGCCAGACGGCTGTTTTTCCGCCGGGCGCCCCGTGCAATGAGGGAGATCTTCCCCCGATCCGGGGTCAGCACCGTCAGAATTTTGTCCGTCTCTCTGGTCACGGTTTCCCGCAGCACCAGTCCGGCGGTGACGATGGGTTGGTTTGGCATGATTCCTCCTCCCACCGGTGCAGAAGATACAGCTCCGGCGCTCCGGTCTCCAGAAAAAGATTCCAGTAATCACACATGATCTCCACCCCCGGCATTAGCTTGCCGCCGCCGGGGCGAAACATGAGTGGTAAGTTTTAGGGTCGGCTCATGTTTCTAACGGGAATTACTGTTCGTTGTAGCCCTGTGAACGAATGAAATTCACATTGTCCCGCCAGTTTTCCTTGACCTTCACCCACGTTTCCAGATAGACCTTGGTACCCATGAACTTCTCGATATCCTGCCGGGCCAGCGTGCTGATGCGCTTGAGCATATCCCCGTGCTTGCCGATGATGATGCCCTTGTGGCTGGCCTTTTCGCAGTAGATGGTCACGTCCAGGTCGATGATGCCTGTGTCCTCCCGTTCGGAGAACTTCGTCACCTCCACCGCCGTGCCGTGGGGGATCTCCTTGTCCAGGCACAGCAGCATCTTCTCCCGCACCGTCTCGGCGCAGACCTGGCTGTCGGCCTGGTCGGTGGTCATGCCGTCGGGGAACAGCTGCGGCCCCTCCACGGCGTACCGCTGCATCTGGGTCAGCAGATCCTCCAGACCGTCGCCGGTGCGGGCGGAGATGGGGATGATGGCGTCGAAATCCGGGTAGACCTCGCTGTATGCGGCGATGACCGCCAGCAGATCGTCCTTGCGCTCCACGGTGTCGATCTTGTTGATGCACAGTACGCAGGGCAGCTTCTCCTCCCGGATGCGCTCCAGCAGGATCTTCTCCGGCTCCCCCACATGGGCAATGGGCTCCACCAGCAGCACCGCGCACTCCACATCCGCCAGGCTCTCCCGCACCACCTTCACCATGTAGTCCCCCAGCCGGGAGCGGGCCTTGTGCAGGCCCGGCGTATCCAGCAGGATGAACTGGGTGTCGCCCCGGTTCACTACACCGTAGATGCGGTTTCTGGTGGTCTGGGGCTTGCTGGAGACGATGGCGATCTTCTCACCCACCAGGGCGTTGGTGAGACTGGACTTACCCACGTTGGGCCGTCCGCACACGGTGAGCATAGCGGTTTTGGTGATGTTGTTTTTCTCGTTCATAAGGTGATCCTCAGCTTTCTGTGAGCAATTTTGAATAGGGACAGGGAGAAATTTACTTCTCGTTTCATTCATCCAGCAGCTGCATGGTGTCATACCGCACGCCGCAGGCCGTGCAGACCCAGCCGCAGCTGCTTTTCTTGGCTTTTTATGGAAATAGTCCAGCGGCCCGCCGCACAGCGGACAGGGCTGCGGCGTCTCCTGCCAGAGACTTTTCAGAAGGGACACGGCGTCCTCCCGGCGCCCCAGCCGGAGCCCGGTCAGAGCGGACCTTTTTACCGCTCCAGACCCAGCAGGGCCATGATGGCCTCCTCTCTGGCCCGCATCTGTGCCTTCATAGGTCCCTCGTCCAGATGGTCGTAGCCCAGCAGATGCAGCACCGAGTGGGTTACCAGATAGGAGAGCTCCCGCCGCTTGGAGTGACCGTACTCCCTGGCCTGCGCCGCCACCCGCTCCATGGAGAGCACCATGTCCCCCAGCGGGATAAGGCCCGTGCCGGGGTCGGCGTCCTCCGGGCCGGGCAGCTGGCCGGGGGTCAGTTCAAACTCCGGGAAGCTGAGGACGTCCGTGGGCCGGTCCACCTGCCGCAGCTCTCGGTTGATCTCGTGGATGCCGTCGTCATCCGTCAGAAGCACGTCCACCTCGCAGGGGGCCGTGAGTCCCTCCGCCGCCAGCGCTGTGCGGATGGTCCGACGGATCAGGGCGCAGTTGGCATCGTTGGCGGCGCCGGGTACATCGGTGGTGATGGGGATGTAGTGTGTCTTTCTCATTTGCGCTTCTCCTCGAATCGGGCGTAGGCCTCGATGATCCGCTGCACCATCACATGGCGCACCACGTCTTGCTGGGTCAGCTGGCAGATGCTGACGCCCTCCACGCCCTTCAGGATCTTCATGGCGTCCTTCAGGCCGCTGGGCTTGTCCCCCGGCAGGTCGATATGGGTGATGTCGCCGGTGATGACCATTTTGGAGCCGAAGCCCATGCGGGTCAGGAACATCTTCATCTGCTCCCGGCTGGTGTTCTGGGCCTCGTCGAGAATGATAAAGCTGTCATCCAGCGTCCGGCCACGCATATAGGCCAGCGGGGCCACCTCGATGTTGCCGTTTTCAAGATAGGTATTATAGGTCTCCGGCCCGAGCATATCAAAGAGCGCGTCGTACAGCGGGCGCAGGTACGGGTCGACCTTGCTCTGCAGATCGCCGGGCAGGAAGCCCAGCCGCTCTCCGGCCTCCACGGCGGGGCGGGTCAGGATGATGCGGTTGACCTGCTTGGCCCGGAAGGCCTCCACGGCCGCCGCCACCGCCAGATACGTCTTGCCGGTGCCGGCGGGCCCCACCCCGATGGTGACGGGGCTGTGGAGCACCGCCTGCACATACTGCTTCTGGCCGATGGTCTTGGGCTTGACGGGCCGGCCTTTGGAGGTGATGCAGATCACGTCCTGCGTCAGCTCTCCGATGCGCTCGGACTGGCCGCTGCGGCACAGGCCGATGACGTAGCGGACGTGCTGCTCGGTAATGGACTCCCCCTTGCCGGAGAGGGTCAGCAGCGCCTCCACTGCCTTGGCAGCCATCATCACCTCCTCCGGCTCCCCGGAGATCCGCAGCTCCCCGTCACGGTTCACCACCGTCACATGGAATTCCGCCTCCAGAAGCCGGATATTTTCATCAAACGAGCCGAACAGATTGATGGCCTCTTCCATTCGCTCGATGCTTACACGCTGTTCCATACGGGACAAGCCCCCTTATCTCTGTGTAGTCTCCGTTTCCGGCAGCGTCACGGTCTGGCCGATCTGCTCCAGACACTCCGCCTTCAGCACCACCGTCAGCCGGTCCCCATGCCGCACAGCGGCGAAGCGGGTGTCGGTGACGGTGCTGCCCTCCGGCAGCCGGGCCGACAGCAGGGCCAGCAGCTGCTGCTCTCCCTCCTGACGGGCGCTCTGCTCCGTGCGCTCTGCGGCGGCGCCCTCCCATGCGGTGATGCGCTCCCGCACCAGCGTCAGAGGCAGGCGAAGCCCTCCGGGCAGGGTAAACGGTTTATAGTATGTTATTTTATCACAATCCACCCCGGTGATGCTACCCTTTCCGTAGAATTTTATCCGGTGTTTTCCGATATCCAGCGCCCAGCGGCTGTGGCTGCGGCTTCCGGCGGCGGGTTGCGTGATCTGCAGCGGTACGCTGACCGACAGCTCATACCACGTTCTGGCCCACACGGCCCCCATGCTGTGGACAAACCGTGCGCCGATGTGTTCCGTCTCCGACACCCCGGAGATCAGCAGCTGTCCCTCCGTGACGGTGGCCCCCGGCAGCACCATGGCCTGCCCCTCCAGCGCCTCCACCTTGGTAATAAGACCCGCTCTCCGGGCCACGATGTTGGTGACGGTGCTCCGGTCCGCCGCCTTGGGCGGACGGTGCCGCTCCACCACCTGCACATGGGCCACGCAGCCCCGGACGTTCACCGCCAGCCACGATACCTCCGGCAGGGCCAGCAGCACATGGTTGCGCATGGTCTCCTGATCGATGTGCAGACCCGGCGACCCCACGGTGATGCCGTAGTCCTCCAGCGCCCGGAGAATGGTCTCCGTGGGGACGGTGTCGTTGCCGCTGACCTGAAAGTCCCAGATGACGAGGTTGCCGCCGAACATCAGCACCAGCGCCAGCACCGCTCCGGCCAGCAGCACGTACCGCCGGCGCAGACGCCGCCAGAACACCGGTACGCCGCCGCTGCGGCACAGGTGCAGGCTGCCGCCGGCGTCCTCCGCCGCCTGCCGGCGGCGCTGGGTCTCCAGCTGCTGCAAGTCCCGGCGTGTCTGTTCCACCAGCGCACGTCCGGAGCGTTCCGCCTCTTCCTGCATCTGCTGAGCCTGCTGGGCCGCCTGACGGACGGAGGTTTCCGCCTCCTGTTCCACCTGCGATACCTGCTTCACCAGCTCCAGATACATGGTCGTCACCGCCTTTCCTTGTGAATGGATCTATAAGCATATGCCGTCCGGCCCTTGTAACGGCCCGTTCGGCAGAGGCTGACTTGAAATTGTCCGTTATCTTAGCACATCTTAGTGTGAAAATCAACACGTTGTCTGTTAATTTGCAAAAATAATTTATTTGTATAAAAATGGGACTTTTTCTGAATGATAAGAAAAAGTCCCATTGCGAAAAGCTATTGTACCACAGCGCCAAAGGCAGACACGCCCAGCACGCTGAGGATGCCCATGATGCACCCGGCCAGCAGCACACCACCCATGCAGGCCAGCACGCTCTTCTTAAAGCCCATATCCAGCAGAGAGGCCGCCAGAGTTCCCGTCCACGCACCGGTGCCGGGCAGGGGGATCCCCACGAACAGCAAAAGAGCCCAGAACAAGCCCCGGCCGGCCTTCGCCTGAAGCTTTTGGCCGCCCCGCTCACCCTTTTCCAGACAGAAGGTGAAGAACCTTCCGATGACAGGCTTATCCTTGCCCCAAAGAAGGATCTTCCGGGCGAAGAGATAGATAAACGGCACCGGCAGCATATTCCCCACGATGGCAATGAGATACGTCAGCCACAGCGGCATCCCGTAGGCCACGCCGTAGGGGATGGCGCCCCGCAGCTCGATGAGGGGGACCATGGATACCAGAAAAACGATGAGTCCGTGTTTCATATGCTTCCTCACAAGATTGCCGGACCCATAGACCGGCAGCGTAATTTTATGATAGAGTATTATACCATAGTCTGCCCCGTATGACAAGGCTGCATTCCGTTTGCCGGGAAACTTCTGTGGGAGGGGTATAGAACCGCTGCAAATCTTCATGCTTTTTTCCACAAATTATTCCATAGTTTCTGTCGACAGCCGGAGTTTTTTACGTTATACTATATCCTGTTGAATCAAATATACTGGGAGGGAATGCGTTTTGAGCGTTTCTGATTTCATTTCCCTGCTGGGCGGCGTGGCCCTGTTCCTGTTCGGCATGTCCATCATGGGCGATGCCCTGAAGAAGGTAGCAGGCAATCAGCTGGAGCTGGTGCTGTATAATCTCACCAGCACGCCCATCAAGGGGGTCCTGCTGGGGACCGGCGTCACGGCGGTGATCCAGTCCTCCTCCGCCACCTCGGTGATGGTGGTGGGCTTCGTCAACTCCGGCATGATGAAGGTCAATCAGGCCATCGGCATCGTGCTGGGCGCCATCTTGGGCACCAGAGTTACCGGCTGGGTGCTGTGCCTCAGCAACCTCTCCGGCGGCGGCTGGGTGGCTCTGCTGAGCACCTCCACTCTGACGGCCCTGATGGCCACCATCGGTACTCTGCTGCGGATGATCAGCAGGAAGCAGACCACCCGCCATGTGGGGGAGATCCTGCTGGGCTTTGCCGTGCTGATGTACGGCATGACCGCCATGAGCGGCGCCGTGGAGCCCCTGCGGGAGAGCGAGGTGTTCATCAATGCCATGACCTCCTTCGCAAACCCTCTGCTGGGAATTCTGGTGGGTATCGTGTTCACCAGCGTCATCCAGAGTGCCTCCGCCGCCGTGGGTATCCTGCAGGCGCTGGCCGCCACCGGAGCCGTCACCTTTGAAATTGCCCTTCCTATTATCATGGGTATTGCCATCGGCGCTGCGGTGCCGGTGCTGCTGTCGGCGCTGGGTGCCAACGTCAGCGGCAAGCGCACGGCCTTCGTCTATCTGCTCATCGACGTGCTGGGCGTGGTGATCTGGGGCTGCATCTTTTATGCCGTCAATGCCGTGGTGCATTTTGACTTCATGGATACCACCATGACCACCGTGTCCATCGCTCTGGCGAACACCCTGTTCCGTCTGGCCACGGTGGTGGCCCTGATGCCCCTCATCGGCCTGCTGGAGAAGCTGGTATGTATGCTGGTGCCGGACAACTCCGAGAGCAGCCGGGAGCGCCAGAAGATGGACCGTCTGGAGGAGCGCTTCCTGCAGCACCCGGCGCTGGCCATCGAGCAGAGCCGTCAGGTCACCGACGCCATGGCTCAGTGCGCCATGGAGAATCTGCTGGCCGCCATGGCGCTGGTGCATCAGTACAGCGACAAGGGCTTCCGGGCCGTGGCGGAGACAGAGTCCACCGTGGACCGCTATGAGGACCGGCTGGGTACCTACCTGATGAAGATCACCGGTAAGGAACTCACCGCCCGTCAGAGCGAGGAGGTATCCAAGTACCTGCATACCATCTCCGACTTCGAGCGCATCTCCGACCACGCCCTGAACATCTCCGAGGTGGCGCAGGAGATCCACAGCAAGGGCATGGCCTTCTCGGAGGAGGCCAGCCAGGAGCTGAAGGTCATGGAGGATGCCGTCTCCGAGATCCTCTACCTTTCCATCCACGCCTTTGTGGAGGGGGATCTGGCCGCCGCCAGCCGGGTAGAGCCGCTGGAGGAGATCATCGACGGCCTGTGCGACGAGCTGAAGCTGCACCATGTGGACCGTCTGCAAAAGGGCGTATGCACCCTGAGTCAGGGCTTCGTGTTCAACGATCTGCTCACCAACTACGAGCGGGTGGCCGACCACTGCTCCAACATCGCCGTGGCCATGATCGAGCTGGAGTCCGACGCTTTCGATACCCACGAGTATTTGAAGAGCGTCAAGGACATGAAATCCGACTCCTTCGCCCGCTATTACGAGGAATACAGCAAAAAATTTGCTTTGTAAGACATGAAAAAAGCACCGACAGAGGTCGGTGCTTTTTTCATGCGGATACCTTGCACCATATCGAAAAACGGCCGTCCGGTGATATCGTTGAGAAGTAGAAATAATGACAAAAATCATTTGACAGAAATGGTCGAAAAATGGTATCATTACATAAATGACAAGACATTCGCCCGGTGAAAAGAAATGACGGTCGAACTGCTGAAGGGGAGAGGTAAATTGAGACGTTTATTGTGCAGTCTGCTGGCGGCCTTGATGCTGCTGCCGTGGGTGATGCAGGGGGCATGGGCCGCCGGCGGCACTCGGGAGGTCAAGAGTCGTGAGATCGCCGTGGTGTTCGACAACTCCGGCTCCATGTATGACGCCGGGAATACGGCGTGGTGCGGGGCGGGATACGCCGTGGAGGTGTTCGCCGCCATGATGAACGAGAAGGACCGGCTCAGCGTCTATCCCATGTGGCCGGTGGAGGCCGGAGGGAAGAAGTATTCCAGCAGCAGCCCCCTGACGGTGACGCCCGCAGACGATCTGTCGGTGATCCGGGATATGTACACGCCGGAGGCGTGGAATACCCCCATCGAGACCATTACCGCCGCCAGTCAGGGCTTGGCCTCCTCACAGGCCGATGAGAAATGGCTCATCGTGCTGACAGACGGTGATACCTTCTTTGAAAACGGCGAGTCCATGAACGGCAGCAAGACGGAGGAGCGTTTGGAGGAGGAGCTGACCCGCTGCAATGCCGCAGAGAACGTGATGTATTTGGGCATCGGCTCTGTAGCTGTGATGCCGAAGGTCAGCGCAGGGAAGAACGTCTATTATGCCGACAAGGCCACGACCACGGCGGAGATCCTCACGAAGCTGACTGCCATGAGCAATATGATCTTCGGCCGTGATGAGCTAAAGCTCTCCGGCGACACGCTGGAGTTTGATCTGCCCATGAGCAAGCTCATCCTGTTTGTGCAGGGCAGTGGTGTGGGTGATGTGACACTCACCGGCTCCGAGGGCAAGCAGCTCAACGCTGTCAGCCAATACGCCCCCTCCTATGGCACCCGTGGCGCCGGGCTTGATTATGCGGGAGTCTGTGCGGTGGATACGAGCCTGCAGGGCGTGGTGGCCACCTATGAGGACTGCGACGCCGGGACCTACCAGCTGTCTTACAGCGGCAGCGTCACCAGCGTGGGCGTTTACTATGAGCCGGACGTGGAGCTCTCCGCCTTTCTGGCGGACGAGGACGGCCAGCCGGTGGATATGGATGCCCTATATCCCGGTACATACCGCTTGTGCTACGGGCTGGCGGATAAGAACGGAAACCTGACCAACTCCAAGCTGCTGGGCGAGACGCACTATTCCGTCCACTATGATATCAACGGCGAGGAGCAGACGCTGGAGAGCGACGAGAGCGGCTGGGTAGAGGTGACGCTGGGCAGCAGCGACCACCTGAACGCAGACCTGTCCGCCACCTATCTGAACGGCTACCGTATCGAAAAGGACAACGCCGGCTTAGGCTGGCCGCTGGATGGCCTTACGCCCACGGCGCATCCCACCAGCCGGATCGAACTGAAGCTGGAGGCACCGCAGACCTATGTGGTGCGCTCTCAGCTGGAGGAGGCGCAGCCTCTCACCGCTACGCTGCTGCTGGATGGTCAGCCCATGCCCGCAGAGCTGCTGGCTCAGACAGAGGTCACAGTGGATGGTGAACTGGACTGCACCGTCACGCCCAACGGCGATGGCACCTACACCATCCGACTCTCACCGGAGCAGAGTGCCGCAGACGGCCTTCGGCGGATCACGGTGCAGGCCTCCGGAACGGATGAATACGGCGAGCCGTATCAGATCACAGCGGAGCATAAGCTGGAGCTGGCCAAGTACCCACAGTGGGTACGCATCGCCGTCATTACGCTGACCGTCCTGCTGCTGCTGATGCTGTTCCTGCTGTTCATGGGGATGAAGGTGCTGCCCAGGAAGATCCGGGTATCCAAGACCAACTTCACCGTGGGAACTACGGCGGTGTCCGGTTCGGCCCGCACGGAGTTCTCCGGCGGCGGCAAGAAGAAGGGACGCCTCTCCATCACATCCCCCAAGTATACGGCCAATCCTCTGGCCAAGTGCGGCATGGTGCTGGAGCTGGAGGCGGTGGACAACCGCTGGACCCGTCCCGCTGACCGCAAGGCCAAGGTCACGGCGGTGTCCGCCGTCAACGGCAGCGCCGTTGGCTCCATCAAGGTGGGCACGCTGGTGTTTAACCGTGACCCCGCCACCGGCAAGCTGGTGAGCACCAAAAAGACGGCCACCACGGAGATCGGCAACAACCGGGCCTGCAACGTCAGCGGTCAGGTGCTGGACAGCACCGGCATCCCCGTCCCCATGGGCTTGGGCGTAACATTGAAATTCAGCAAATAAAAGAGAGACAAACCATATATAGAATGATTCGGAGGTAGCAACATGGCAAAGGAACGCATCAAGGAAAATGTGATCGACGCCCCGACTCTGTTTGTGGGTGTTGGCGGCACCGGATGCCGCATCGTCCGGCGTGTGGCGGAGATGTGCCGTCCCGGCGAACGGGAGAACGTCAACTTTGTCTGTCTGGACACCAATGTCAACGATCTGGCCAGCGTGTCCGGCAGCAGGAGCCACATCTACACCGTCCAGACGTCCAACACTCAGACGGTGGGCAACTATCTGGATTACGATGCAGACGCACTGAACAACTGGTTTCCCAAGAACGCCGTCCTGTACGACAAGACGGTGTCCGAGGGTGCCGGACAGGTCCGGGCCATCTCCCGTCTGGCCCTGAACTCCACCATTAAGACCGGCCGCATCCGCCCGCTGTTGGACGCCGTGGACGACCTGTTCCGCAAGAGCGGCAAGGAGATGAAGCAGGCCATGCGTGCCGTCATCGTCTCCACGGCCTCCGGCGGTACCGGCTCCGGTATCCTGCTGCCGCTGGCCATGTATCTGCGGGACTATGTCAAGGATAAGTACCCCAACACCAGCCTGATCGTCCGCTCCCTGATCCTTCTGCCGGAGACGCTGGACAGCGTCATCGACTCCAACACTGAGCGGGAGAGCCAGCGCCGCAACGCCTATGCCACCATCAAGGAGATCAACGCCTTCATGATGAAGGGCTCCGGCTTCTTCGATATCGACGAGGATCTGCGCCGCTACAACAGACTGCACGTGGACTTTGCCAATCCCGGCACCGATGAGATGAAATCCCTGAGCCTGCTGCCCTTTGATTTCTGCTTCCTGATGGATGGCCAGAACGCCGAGGACAGCACGCTGGTCAGCACCATGCAGTATGAGATCCAGGCGGCGCAGGCCCTGTATGAGCAGAACATCGGCCCCATGCAGAAGAAGGCCTTCTCCGTGGAGGATAACATCATCAAGGAGATGTCCAACCCCGGCAACTATGGCCGCAACCGCTTCGGCGGCATCGGCGCCGGCGTTATCCGCTACCCCTATGAGGAGATCGCCGACTACATCGCCTATGACTGGGCGCTGGACAGCATCGGCGGCGAGGGCGAGGCAGCCAAGTGGTCCAAGTATGACAACGCCTTTGAGGTGAAGCTGCGTGAGGCCCGGAAGAAGGGCCTGTCCGCCACCGAGGCCCCCACTCGTGCCGAGGTGTATACCGAGAAGATGAACACCGCTACCGATAACTTCACCAAGGACCTGCGGGCCAAGTTCACCCGCATTGCGCCCCAGCTGCTGGAGTCCTATTTTATGGCGCTGGCAAACCGGATGCACGAGGCCCTGAACGAGGATACCGGCATCAACGCTACCCGCAGCGCCGCCAACAGTCTGGCGGAGGAGATCGACTATCAGCACACCGAGGGCGAAAAGGGCAAGGCCCGTGACAACCTGGGGATGCTGCGTGACTACGAGGCCATGATGCGCATCAACGCCCGCAAGGTGTCCGAGGGCGTGGCAGAGGCCATCTTCGTCAACGAGACCAAGACCATCAATGAGAAGAAGCCCTATACCATCGAGGCGATCCTCCGCAACAGCTTCGGTGAGATTTTCCATCCCAATGCCGTGCGCTATATGCTGTATATGCTGGAGCACCGCTTTGCCGAGAAGATCCAGACTACGCAGAATCGTCTGAATAACGAGATCATCCCCAATCTGGAGACCTATGCACCCGATGCCAACGAGACGGGTATGTTCGACGTGAAGTTCAACGGCAAGAAGAAGGAGCGAAATCTGGACGAGCTGTGCGCCGCCGAAAAGGCCGGCGATGCCAACCCCAATCTGCTGGAGAAGCTGGGCGGCTATGAGAAGATCTATGCCAAGCTGAACGAGTTCTTCCCCGACTACTTTGCCACCATCACCGATTTCGGCAATCTGACGGCGGAGCTGGAGGCCTATAAGTTCGGCTACGAGTATGTCAAGGATCTGTCCGCCATGTTCGAGCGCTTTTATCGCACCTTCGGCGAAAAGGTCACCTCTCTGGTGCGCCGTCAGGACGATCTGGCCGACAGCCTGAAGTTCACCAAGGGCGACTCCGTCTTTAACGTCTGTGCCTCCCGTGAGATGCTGCAGGAGCTGTCCCGCAGCACCCGCAAGCAGGGGGAGGAGGGCGCTCTGCTGGATTCGGAGCTGAATGGCCGCATCTTCGATGCCATCAAGGCCAACGTGGCCTTTGAGCGGGAGATCCGTTCTGCCGATATCGTGGAGGAGGATCGCCGCATCGACGTGTTTGACGAGATCCTGCTGGATTACTTCCGGGATACCGTCCGCCGGGACTGCAAGGCCATCGACATGAACATCATCCGGGCCATCGCTATGGAGAACCGTCTGAAGGCCCGTCTGAAGATGCGGGAAGAGGGCGACGGCGACGGCACCATGTTCGATACCGTCACCCGTGAGGATAACCTCCACTACATCCGTAAGATCATCGCCATGGGCGAGCGCCTGTCCGCCCCCGGCATCCAGCGCATCAACAACGAGGAGCCCCGTGAGGTGAAGCTCTGCGCCTATAACAAGTCCCTGTGCGATATGCGGGAGTACCGCATCGGTGATCTGCTGATGAAGGGCGACGCCGTGGACACCGTGTCCCGCTACGAGCTGCACTTCTTCAACGCCCTGTACAATCTGACCCCCGACAAGCTGAACAAGTTCGCCAGCCCCTCCCGCACGGAGACCCGTGACAAGACTGCCGGCCTCTATCAGAAGGCCTATATGGCCTATGATCTCCACCCACATCGACAAGCGTTGGGATTCCATCGCCGTCATGCCGGAGATCGACTTCGACTTCCAGAACCGCCAGATCATGAAAATTCATCAGGCCATGATCTACGGGCTGGTGTACGATGCCATCAAGTACGTCAATCTCTCCCATGCCGCCGCCGGGAAGCGTGTGTATAAGTACGAAAATTCCGATGAGCGCATGGTGGACATGATCGTCTCCAACGGCACCCTCTGTGACGAATTCTATGAAATTCTGGACGCTCTGTACATCAATTCCGCCGTGGTGGAGGATATCGAGGTCATCAAGCGCAAGCGCCGGACCAAGGACGTGGTGCGCAATTCCAACTACTCCGACACCGCCTTTGCCCACGCCGTCCGCAAGTTCTCCATTGACATCCTCCACGAGGGTCCTGCCAGCCTCTTTGAGATCCCGCTGGCCTACTATACCTCTCTGCCCAACAGCCAGCGCTTTGTGGCGGAGATCACCGCACTGGTGGAGGCCGTGGTCAAGACTCTCAGCGACGAGCTTTATATGTGGGAGCGTCCCGACGATGCCAAGTTCATCCTGTGCGACGTGCTGAAGGAGCAGTTCGTGCTGCTGATGGAAAATTATCGCAAGACGCCCCAGTTTGAGCGGAGCCGCAACGCCGAGGACAATCTGGTGATCTCCATTGTCTACCGCAAGATCAAGGAGACCATCGAGGAGACGCCGGAGCCCGACGATTTCGAGGCCACGCTGGAGATGC
>OIBS01000415.1_pt1 | contig 14105 bp, 8 predicted proteins | sample 1581081 | NCBI WGS metagenome assembly OIBS01 (sample SAMEA3882511, study PRJEB24775) | human gut metagenome | biome: human-associated habitat; feature: intestine environment; material: feces | place: Netherlands | collected 2009/2010 | reverse complement strand
CCACCAGGCCGCCGGTTTCATGGTCGGCCGTGACGATGACGAGCGTCTCGCCGTTCGTGTCGGCGAATTTCAGCGCCTCGGCAACGGCCAGGTCGAAGCTCAACATTTCGATAATAGAACCGGGCAGGCAGCGCGAATGCCCCGCATAGTCGATCTTGGCGCCCTCGACCATCAGGAAAAACCCGTCGCCGCCGCGTTCCTGCAATTTGGCGATCGAAGCGCGCGTGGCATCGGCCAGCAGTGTCAGGTTGGCCTCCTCGGCCGCATCGTCCATCGCCTCGTCGATGCAGATGACCTTGCCCTTCGCGGCATCGATCCCATCGACCGAACGCACGAAATCGTATTGTTTCTCCAGTTCCCCGACCAGGTCGATCCCGTCCTTGCGGCGTGTAAATTCACGGATGCCGCTGCCGCAGAGCAGGTCGATGCGCCCGTCCATGAGGCAGCGGGTCAGCTCGTCGGCATTGTCGCGCTCGACCGAATGCCCGTAGAAGGCCGTCGGCGTGGCATCGGCAATGTTACCCAGCGTCACGACGCCCACGGGCAGCCCCCTGTCGTGGAAGAAATCGCTCAGCGAGGGATAGGGCACGCCCTCCGGGCTCATCGAGATATGGCGGTTATCGTGGCGTTCGCCCGTGGCCAGGGCGCTGCCGCCGGCAGCCGAGTCGGTCGTGAAGGCATCCAGCGCATTGTTCTGTTGCAGGCCGATATATTTCATCTGCAGGGTCGACAGCCCCTTGTTGGCATAGAAAGCCGCCACGATCTGCGACAGCCCCATGCCGTCGCAGATCAGGTAGATCACGTTGCGAACCCGTCCCCGGCCCCCGTCGTTGCGGTAAGTCGGGGTGTAGACGTCGATGCCCTTGGAGAGTTGCAGTTTGTCGTTCTGGAAGCCCCGGAAATCGCGCGTGGTCTTGTCCAGGCGCTTGGTGCCCGTCACGCCTTCGGCGGCCGTGCGGCGTTCGCCGATCTGGAAATTCTTGTTGCCGAAATCATCGAAGAACGCGGCGCACACCTCGGGGTGGTCGGTATTGAGGTAGTCGATACCCATATCATAAAAGGTATAGTAAACCGTCGTCCCTTCGGGGGCGCCCCAGAAACGCACGGGTTTTCCCCAGGCATGTGCGCGGTCGATGACCGTCTCCAGTTCCGCACGCTCGGCCGGGATGATCGAGCCCTTGCCGTTCCACTGCGAATAGTCGCTGAAATCGGCGCTTATCAGGGCGATGCGCTCCAGTTGCGCGGGCGTATAGTCGGCATCCCACACCCCGTCGAAACGGATATAGGAGGGATATTTGCCGAAATCGGCCGGTGCCGGGACACGCCCCGTGACAACGATCCGCACGGCCTCGGGGTTCACCGCCGGGTCGAACACCTCGGGATAGCGGCCCAGCAATGCCGCAACGGCCTGTAAAGTCGGTTCGGTAGCAGACTTGAGCTCGACCATCAGTTGAAGGTGTTCGCCGGAATCCTTCCATGCCCGCCCGCCGTTACGCCCGAAGAGCGTCACCAGCGGTTCGACGTAGAGCGCCTCGAAGGTCATGCCGGGCGAAAGGTCTTCGACCTCGTGCCCCACGAGCAGCTTGCCGCCGTGCAGGAACACGTCGGCCTCGATGGAATAGACCTGCTGGGCGTACGCCTGCCAGAAGGGGGCACGGCGGCAATAATCGTTGTGCGAATGGATCAGGATGGGGCGCTCGGCCACAGCCGTGGCGCAGGTGCACAGAGCTGCGAACAGCAGCCAGCTTTTGAGTATCTTTTTCATTGCGGGATGTTATTTTTCGAATTTGACGATGGCCATCACGGGGGCATGGTCGGAGACATAACCGCCACCGAGCGTATCGGGCAGCACCTCGTAAAGGTCGGCGGCGATGCCGTCGCTCACGAAGATGTAGTCGAGCAACGGGCGTTCGGCCTCGGGTATCTGCCCGAAGTCGGAAAAGCTCCACTCCGTGCCGGATTTACGGGCGGCGACCTGCTTCACGTCATGCAGTACGCCGTCTTTCTGCACGTGCGCCACGACCGACGAGCCGGGCTCGGAATTGAAATCGCCCGTCAGGATCACAGGCCGATCCCCGCGCAGCGCTTCGATGCGCTCCCTGAGCAGGTTCACGCCTTCGTCGCGGGCGACCTGCCCTACATGGTCGAGGTGGGTGTTGACGAAGAGGAACTCCCGGCCCCCTTCCCTGTCATGCAGTACGACCCAGGTTGCCACGCGCTCGCAGGCGCCGTCCCACCCTTTCGAGCCTGCGACGTCGGGGGTTTCGCTCAGCCAGAAAGTCCCGGATTCGAGGGGCGTAAAACGATCCCGCCGGTAAAATACGGCACTGAACTCGCCCGCCTCGGCACCGTCCTCACGGCCGACGCCCACCGCAGCATAGCCGGGCAGCAAACGCTTCAGGTCGCCGAGCTGGTTGGCAAGCAGCTCCTGCGTGCCGAAAACGTCGACGCCGTGCGAAGCGATCACCTCGGCGACCCGCCCGCGGCGGAAACGCCAGTTGTCCGCCCCGTCTTCGGGGTTGTCGTAACGCATGTTGAAGGTCATGACGCTGAGCGTCGTGGCCGAACCGCAGGCAGTGAACGCCGCTGCCGCAAGAAGATAGAACAATCGTTTCATAACTTTATAGTTTAATCAGCGGGACAATCGGGAAATTCAACGTACAAACGCTCCGCGGGGATCTGCTCGAAGAGAGCCGCTCCGGGCGCCCTCCAGCCCCAGGAGAGATCCTGCCCCTCGTAATCCTCGAAATACATGAGCGTATAGGGATGCAGACCCGCTTCGAGCGCCACGCGCCCGGTCGCCATGACCGAAGCGTGCGACCCATCGTTGTCGACCACCTTCCGGTCGCCGATCACGAGCACGCTGCCGTCATCGCTCTTGGTCATGAACTCCCACACGCCCCGTTCGGGAATACGGATCCAGCCGTTGAAAATATATCCGAAATGGTCTTCCTGCGGGGCATCGGCAATCGACGGCTCGGGCATTGTCCCGGACGCCACGAGCTTTCCCCGGCGAATCTCGTCCACATGCGAGAACACGCCTTCGTAACAGGCATAGGCGACACCCGGACGCATGGCCGCGCCCGCTCCGGGCAGTCCCTTGCGGAATACGGCCTTCTCGGCTTGGAGCGTCAGCGTACGGCTCGGTGCGGCTCTGGGTTTGAATCCCCGCGCTTTGAGCGTCAGCGAGCGGTCGACAACGACGGGCCCGGCATAGAGCACCGAGGTTTCGTCCGGCTCCGAGCCGTCGAGCGTATAGCGGATTTCGGCTCCGGCCGTCGTCGTGGCCAGGGCGACGGGCACAGGCTCGGTGAAGAGGCTCACGTTCTGCGTGGTATAGGGAATCGAAACGACCTGGCCGCGCGTAAGCGAATAGGGCTCTGCTGCGGCATCCGTTCCACGGGCGTAATCGGGTTCCGCACGGAGTTCGAAATGCAGTTCCCCACCCTGCATCAGTTGTTCGTAGGTGATGAAATTTTCGGTCACGGGCACTCCGTCGAGCGTCACCGAAGCGATATAGGTATTGCGGCGGGGGTTGTTTGCCGTAACGGTCAGCGTGCGGCCGTTGGCCAGGCGCACGACGGCCTTCGGGAATTGGGGTGCGGTCAGCGCAAACTGGTTCGAGCCGGGGCAGACGGGATAGAAGCCCAGGCTGGAGAAGATGTACCACGCCGACATCTGGCCGCAGTCCTCGTTGCCGATGATCCCCGCGGGCGTCGGGGCGTACATCCCGTGCAGCAGGCTGCGCGTGAGCTCCTGTGTCCGCCACGGCTGCCCGACATAATTGTAGAGGTAGGCCATGTGGTGGCTGGGTTCGTTGCCGTGGGCATACTGCCCCATGAGCCCCGTCACGTCGCTTACGTCGAGCTGCATCTCGTCCGATTCGAGCGTAAAGAGCCGATCCAGTTCACGGACGAATGCCGCGCGGCTGCCGAAAAGCCCGGCGAGCCCGTTCACGTCGTGCGGCACGAAGAAACGGTAGTGCCACGGCGTGGCCTCGGTATAGTCGCGCCCCGTGGCGAACTCTTCGAACGGCTCAGACCAGTTGCCGTCCGTCCCGCGGCCGCGGAAGAAACAGGTCGATCCGTCGAAGACATTGGCGTAGTTGAGCGCCCGCTGCGCATATTCCCGGGCGACGTCGTCCCGGCCCATAGCCCCGGCCATGCGGGAGATCGCCCAGTCGTCGTAGGCATATTCCAGCGTGCAGGAGACCGACTCGCGCTTGATATTGGAAGGTATAAACCCCTGTGCCACATAGTAATCGGAACCTTTCTTATTGATGTTCGACGAGCGGATCATCGCATCGAGCGCCTTTTCGGCATCGTATCCGCGGATACCTTTCAGGTAGGCGTCGGCAATGACCGACGCGGCATGGTAGCCGATCATCGTCCCCGTCTCGCCCGACGCGAGCGGCCAGATCGGAAGCTCGCCCGTTATGTCGTACATGTCGAGCATACTGCGGATCATGTCGTTGACTAACGTCGTATCCACCAGCGTCTGCAACGGGTTCCACGCGCGGAAAGTGTCCCACAGCGAGAATGTCGAATAGTAGGCACCGCCCTGCGGCATACGCGCGATGCGCTGGTCGTGACGGCGGTACTCGCCGTTGACATCGCTCATCAGATTGGGCGTCAGCTTGGTATGGTACTGCGCCGTATAGAAATTGACCATTTCGTCGCGCGAACCGCCCTCGACGACGATGTCGCCCAGCGCTTCGCGCCACAGCGCGGCGGCACGCGCATGCACGGCATCGAAATCCAGCTCCGGCACCTCGGCGACGCTGTTGAGACGGGCATTCGCTGCGCTGACCGACGACAACCCGACGGCTATCGTAAGCGTTTCGGTGTCCGGCGCAAAGGTCAGCACGGCCTGTTTGTCGCCCAGCAGCCGCACGTCGGCGAAAGGCTCCGAAAAACGGGCGGAGAAAAAGACATACTGGTCGGGCACCCACCCCTGCGTGCGGCGCATCCCGGCGATCTCATCGGGCGCCGTCGTCCGCAATTCACGCATGTCGACCTGCTCCTCGGCGATCGTGTGCATCAGGTCGACGACCACCTGCCGCGGCCCCTTGCCCGTAAAGGTATAGCGGTGCACGCCCGTACGGGGCGCCGCCGTAAGCTCCACCCGGATATTTTCACCGGGTAACTCCACGGCATAATAGCCGCAGAGGCCTTCTCGTCCCCGTGCGAAAAGAAATAGGGCTGCAGGACGCAGGCGCCGTCGTGCAACACGATTTCGCGCGTGGTGGGATGGAACAGGATGTCGGCCAGGTCGGCACACCCCGTACCGCTGAGGTGCGTATGCGAAAAACCGTCGATGGTCGTATCGTCGTAATGGTATCCGGCGCAGGCATCCCAGTCCCCGGCACGCGTGTCGGGGCTGAGCTGCACCATGCCGAACGGCGTCGTTGCGCCAGGGTAGGTATGCCCGTGGTAGCCCGTGCCGATGAACGGGTCTACATAATCGACCGGGCCGGCCGGCCGCGGCGCGCACGCAAGGAGCCCGAGGGCCAGCAAGGCGAAGGTAAGTTTTTTGGTCATGGCAGTTTCGGTGTATGCGCCCCGTCCGTAAAGCGTTCCATCAAAGATAAGGATTCCGGGGCGGTATTGCAAACCCCGGCAGCCGTATCTGCGCAGCATCGGAACCGGTCGCAGTTTAGGTTATACAAATATAAGAGAAGAGAAGCGTCCCGTCCGTGGCTATTTGCGCTTTTACATCCTCACATCGCGCAGAACCTTCCTATCCGGCGCCGAAACCCCGGCAGGAGTGCCTTTTCGCCCGAAATTCCGTCCTGGGGCAGAAAATTCCCGAAAAAAAGCTATCTTTACCCTCGAAGAGACCCAACCAGACCATGGCACGCGTAATTTTCCTGACCGATTTTTCCGAAGCCTATGCCCGCGAACTGCTGCTCGGCATGGCCCGCTATGCGCACGACACGGCGCAGGCGTGGAGCCTTTGCCGGCTGCCGTTGTCGATACGCGACAAGTTCGGCATAGAGGCGGTGGTCGAATGGGCCGTGCGGATGAAGGCCGACGCCGTGATCGGGCAGTTCTACAACACGGACAACGTCGGTCTGTTCCGCGAAAACGGCATCATCGCCATCGCTCAGGATTTCAAGAAGCGTTTCACGACGATCCCCAACATCACCGGGCCGCACCACCTTGCCGGCCGCATGGCCGCGGAGTATTTCCTGAAAAAGGGGTTCCGCAACTTCGCCTTCTACGGGACGCGGGGCATCGACTTCTCGGACGAACGCTGCCAGGGTTTCCGCGAGACCGTCGAACAGGCAAACCCCGATTTCACCTTCTCGTCACTGCGCAGCGGCGCCCAGAACGACCTGTGGTACTACGACACGGCGCAGCTCATCACATGGCTGCAATCGCTGCCCAAACCGGTGGCCATCATGGCCTGCGACGACAACCAGGCGTACCATATCACCGAGGCGTGCCTCCAGATCGAGGGGGGGGGAATTCGCGTATTCCGAACGACATAGCCATCCTGGGGGTAGACAACGACGAGACGATCTGCAAGCTCTCCGCCCCGAACCTTTCGTCGCTCAGCCAGGGCGTCGAGCAGGGCGGCTACGACGTGGCACGGCTGATCGACCGGCTGATCCGCAACCCCGAAGCGGAATGGGAAGACGTCATGGTGATGCCGCTCAACATCATCACCCGGCAGTCGACGGACATCTATGCCAACAACGACCCGCACATCGCCGAGGTATTGCGCTACATCCATGAGAACATCAGTCAGAAGATCACGGTGGACGATCTGGTGAAGCTGGTACCCCTGTCGCGCCGCCTGCTCGAAACCCGTTTCAAAAAGAGCATGGGCACCTCGATCTACGATTACATCATCCAGACTCGCATCGAAAAGATGATGCAGTTGCTGTGCGAAGGGCTGAGCGTATCCGAGGCGGCCGCCGAGCTGGGCTTCTCCGACATCAAGAACGTCTCGCGCACCTTCAGGCAGCTGAAGGGCATCACCCCGTCGGAATACCGCGAACAGGTCGCCCCGAAAAGGCGTTAGCACCGTCCCGCAAACAGGTGTCCCGCCCCTTCCGTTCCGCGCAGAGATCAAAATTCAGGCATATCGGCCGTTTTTTGCGGAGGATTTACTATCTTCGGGGCAAATTAACCGTTCAAACTGAATTTATGTCCTTAAAACCGCTATTCCTATTCGCATGCACCCTGTGCGCGCTGCCGCTCATGGCACAGAAAAACTACACGCTCACCTCGCCCGACGGCACGCTGCAGGCCACCGTCGCCACCGGCTCCGACCTCCGGATCTCGCTCTCGGCCGACGGCGAAACGCTGCTCGCCCCGTCGCCCGTCTCGATGACGCTCGGCGGCGGCGAAGTGCTGGGCAGCAACCCCAAAGTCACCAGGGCCAGGAAAAATACGGCCGACGCACGGATCGCCTCGCCGTTCTACAAGAAGAGCAGCGTCCGCGACCACTACAACGAACTCGAGCTTACGATGCGCGGCGATTACGGGCTGGTAGTCCGCCTTTACGACGACGGGCTGGCCTACCGTTTCACGACCCGGAAAAAGGACGGCATCCTGGTCGAGAACGAGCAGGTCGCCTATACCTTCCCGGGCGATTATACGGCGTACGCCCCCTATGTCGGACACAAGCGGCTGCTCGATTTCGAAGGGCAGTTCCGCAATTCGTTCGAGAACACCTACACCCGTCTCCCGCTGACGCAGCTCGACCCCCGCAAACTGATCTTCCTGCCCGTGCTGGTGGAACTTCCCGGCGGCCGCAAGATGGTCATCACCGAGGCCGACCTGCAGGGTTATCCGGGCCTCTTCCTCAACAACTCGACGGAGGCCCCCGTGCTGAAGGGCGTGTTCGCCCCCTATCCCAAAAAAGAGGAACAGGGCGGCCACAACCAGTTGCAGATGCTGGTCACGGAGCGCGAACCCTACATCGCCGCGACCGAAGGCACCCGGTCGTTCCCGTGGCGCGTAATGGCCGTATCGAAGGACGACAGCCAACTGCTCGACAACGACCTGGTCTACCGCCTCGCCCCGGCCTCGAAGATCGCCGACACCTCGTGGATCAAACCCGGCAAAGTGGCCTGGGAGTGGTGGAACGCCTCGAACCTCTACGACGTCGATTTCAAGGCGGGCATCAACAACGAAACCTATAAGTATTATATCTGGTTCGCCTCGCAGCACGGGATCGAATACGTGATCCTCGACGAGGGATGGGCCGTGAACAAACAGGCAGACCTGATGCAGGTAGTGCCGGAGATCGACCTGGAAGAACTGGTCGAATACGGCCGCGAGCGCAATGTAGGCATCATCCTCTGGGCGGGCTACTACGCCTTCGAGCGCGACATGGAACGCGTCGTGAAACATTACGCCGACATGGGCGTCAAGGGTTTCAAGGTCGATTTCATGGATCGTGACGACCAACGGATGGTCGATTTCCTGCACCGCGCCGCCGAAGTCTGCGCCGAACATAAGATGCTGCTCGATTTCCACGGCGTATTCAAGCCCACGGGGCTCAACCGCACATGGCCCAACGTACTCAATTACGAGGGCGTGTTCGGCCTCGAACAGCTGAAATGGTCGGCCGAATCGACCGACATGGTGAAATACGACGTCACGATGCCGTTCATCCGCATGGTCGCCGTGCCGATGGACTATACGCAGGGAGCCATGCGCAATGCCTCGCGCGGCAACTACCGCCCGGTGCACAGCGAACCCATGAGCCAGGGCACCCGCTGCCGCCAGCTGGCCGAGTACGTGGTCTTCGAGTCGCCGATCACGATGCTCTGCGATTCGCCGTCGAACTACATGAAGGAACCCGAGTGCTTCGCTTTCATGGCCTCAGTCCCGACCGTATGGGATGAAACGGTGGCCCTCACGGGTTCGGTGGGCGAATATATCGCCATCGCCCGCCGCTCGGGCGACACGTGGTACATCGGCGCCATGACCGACTGGACACCCCGCGAACTGGAGCTGGATCTGTCGTTCATCGGCAACGGCAACTACGACGTCGAGAGTTTCGCCGACGGCATCAACGCCGACCGGGCAGCCCGCGACTTCAGGAAGACCGTATCGGAGCTGCCGCAGGATCGCAGGCTGAAGATCCGGATGGCCCCGGGCGGGGGCTATGCCGCCCGCATCTACGCACGATAAACCAGCCTGCCCCCAAAAGGCAGCGGCCTGCGCAGGCCGCTGCCTTTTCATTGCGGGCGATCCGTCCGGCGCTGCCCTGCAAAGCGGGAAATCGCAGGCGGAACCGTGCGAAACCCCCTGCCTGCGATGACAATATGAAAAGAATTTCGTATCTTTGCAGGCGTTATTGAAATCTAACGACAAATAAATAGAATGGCTTTACAATGCGGCATCGTAGGTTTGCCCAACGTGGGTAAATCGACCCTTTTCAACTGCCTGTCCAATGCGAAGGCGCAGGCGGCGAACTTTCCTTTCTGTACCATCGAGCCCAATGTGGGCGTCATCACGGTTCCCGACCAGCGGCTTGTCAAACTGGCGGAGATCGACAATCCCAAACGGGTGATCCCGACCACGATCGAGATCGTGGACATCGCCGGGCTGGTGAAAGGGGCGTCGAAAGGCGAAGGGCTCGGCAACAAATTCCTGGCCAACATCCGCAACACGCACGCCATCATCCATGTATTGCGCTGCTTCGACAACGGCAACATCACCCATGTGGACGGGTCGATCGACCCCGTGCGCGACAAGGGCATCATCGACACGGAGTTGCAGCTCAAAGACCTCGAAACCATCGAAAACCGCCTCGCCAAGACGCAGAAGCAGGCCACCTCGGGCGGCGACAAGAACGCCAGGCGTGCCGTGGAGCTGCTGCTGCAATACAAAGCCGCACTCGAACAGGGCAACAGCGCCCGCACGGTGGAACTGGAGAAGGAAGACCGCAAGCTGGTCGCCGACCTCAACCTGCTGACCGACAAACCGGTGCTCTACGTCTGCAACGTAGACGAGAAAAGCGCCGTGACGGGCAATGCCTATACCGAAGCGGTGAAGGCGGCCATCGCCGGCGAGAAAGCCGAAATGCTTGTCGTCGCAGCAGCGACGGAGGCCGACATCGCCGAACTGGAAAGCTACGAGGAGCGGCAGATGTTCCTCGAAGACCTCGGCCTTGAGGAATCGGGCGTGGCACGCCTGATAAAATCGGCCTACAAATTGCTGAACCTCGAAACGTTCTTCACCACGGGCGCCGACGAGTCGCGGGCCTGGACATACGTGCGCGGCATGAAAGCCCCGCAGACGGCAGGTATCATCCACACCGACTTCGAAAAAGGATTCATCCGCGCCGAGGTCATCAAGTACGACGACTACGTGGCGCTGGGCTCGGAGAAAGCGTGCCGCGACGCCGGTAAAATAGGCATCGAGGGCAAGGAATACGTCGTGCAGGACGGCGACATCATGCACTTCCTGTTCAACGTCTGACGTCCCCATCCGGCACACCGAAACGCAGCGGACACCCGCAATAAGGACACCCCGGACATGGACACGTTGTGCAGCATACTGTTCTCCCGCCGGACGCAGGGAGTGCTTTTCGGCCTGATCCTCGCCGCTGCGATCCTGCGTAACCGCACGATGTGGATTATCACGGCGGCAATCGTGGGAACAGCCTGCGCGGGCATGGCAATCGTCGCGGCCGCCGGGCTGCGCAGGTGCGGCAGGGCGTGGCGCGATTTCCCGGATACGCCCGAATACGACGCTTACGCCCGGCGCAGGGAAGACGAACTGAAACGAAACGACAAAAACAAAATAGAATCATAACATGGCAAGACCCGTAAGAGTGCGCTTTGCACCGAGCCCCACGGGGCCGCTGCATATCGGCGGCGTCCGCACGGCCCTTTACAACTACCTATTCGCCCGCAAGATGGGCGGCACAATGATCCTCCGCATCGAGGACACCGACTCGCAGCGTTTCGTACCGGGCGCCGAAGAGTATATCCTCGAATCGCTCGAGTGGTGCGGCATCCGGATCGACGAAGGCGTCGGCGCGGGCGGCCCCCACGCCCCCTACCGCCAGAGCGAACGGCGTGAAATCTACCTCAAATACGCCCTGCAGCTGGTCGAAGCCGGGTGGGCGTACTATGCGTTCGACACGGCCGAAGAGCTGGACGCCCTGCGCAGGGAGGCCGAAGGACGCGGCGAGGCATTCGCCTACAATTACACCGTGCGCGAAAAGCTGGCCACCTCGCTGGCGCTGCCCGCCGAAGAGGTCAGGGCGCGTATCGACCGCGGCGACCAGTGGGTGATCCGTTTCAGAATGCCTGAAAACGAAGTCGTCGAAATGGACGACCTGATCCGCGGCCACGTGGAGGTCAACACCTCGACGCTCGACGACAAGGTGCTCTACAAATCGGCCGACGCACTGCCCACCTACCACCTTGCCAACATCGTCGACGACCACCTGATGGAGGTCTCGCACGTCATCCGCGGCGAGGAGTGGCTTCCTTCGCTGCCACTGCACTACCTGCTATACAAAGCATTCGGATGGACGGCGACGCAGCCCGCGTTCGCCCACCTGCCCCTGCTGCTCAAACCCACGGGCGGCGGCAAACTCTCGAAGCGCGACGGCGACAAGATGGGGTTCCCCGTGTTCCCGCTCTTCTGGAAATCCCCCACGACGGGCGAGACCGCGCACGGATACCGCGAGGACGGCTATTTCCCCGAGGCATTTATCAACATGCTGGCGCTGCTGGGGTGGAACCCCGGCACCGAGCAGGAGATTTTCTCGATGCAGGAGCTGATCGACAATTTCTCGCTGGAACGCGTTTCCAAGTCGGGCGCACGCTTCCAGCCCGACAAGGCAAAATGGTTCAATGCACAGTACATGCACCATAAGAGCGACGCCGAACTGGCCGCGCTCTACCAGCCGATCCTGCGCGGGCACGGCATCGAGGTCGCGGACGAGGTCGCAGGCCGCGCCGCCGGCATCATGAAGGAGCGCGCCACGTTCATCACCGACCTGTGGGATCTAACGTCGTTCTTTTTCGTGGCCCCAGCCGAATACGAGGAGAAGCAGACCAGGAAATACTGGAAGGGGCAGAACCCTGAAATCCTGCGCGAACTGCGCAGCGTACTGGCCGCGATCGACGATTTCTCGCTGGAAAATACCGAGCGGATCGTACACGGCTGGATCGAGCAGAAAGGCTACGGCATGGGGCAGGTGATGAACACGCTACGCCTGGCCCTGGTCGGCGCCGGCAAGGGCCCCGGCATGTACGACGTGACGTCGTTCATCGGCAAGGAGGAGACCCTGCGCCGCATCGACCATATCCTGGCAACCTTAAAACCCGCAGAATAATATGGTAACTATCGAACAACACGTATGGGGCATGACGCCCGAAGGAGAGGCGATCATCCTCTACACGATGCGCAACGACAAGGGCGCCGAAGTGAAGATCTCGAATTTCGGGGCGGCGATCGTCTCCGTGACGATGCCCGACCGCGAAGGCCGCATGGCCGACGTGGTGCTCGGTTACAAACACCCCGAAGGCTACTTCTTCGACGGGGCCGCCTCGGGCAAGAGCGTCGGCCGCTGCGCCAACCGCATCGCATCGGGACGCATGACCATCGAAGGCAAAGAATACTCGCTGGAGGTCAACAACGGCCCCAACCACCTGCACGGCGGCACGAAGAATTTCGCCAACCGTCTTTGGGAAAGCCGTGTCGAGACCAACCGCGTCGTCATGTCGCTCCTGTCGGAGGACGGCGACCAGAATTACCCCGGCGAGCTGAACGTCGAAGCCGTATTCGATTTCGACGACGACAATGCCCTGGAGATCACCTACCTCGCCAAGACGGACAAGACGACGGTCGTGAACCTCACGAACCACGTCTATTTCAATCTCGCGGGCGACGGAAGCGGTTCGATCCTCGACCACGAACTGCGCCTGAACAGCTCGAAGGTGCTCGAAATGAACGACAAGCAAATTCCGACCGGGAAATTGCTCGACGCAGCGGGCACTCCGCAGGACTTCCGCCAATTCAGGCCCTTCCGCCCCGGCATCGGCTCGGAGTTCAACCATATCCGCGATTTCAAGGGGTACGACCATCCTTTTGTCATCGACGGGTGGCAGCCCAACATCCTGGGCGAGGTCGGCGAACTGCGCGAAAAAGGCTCGGGGCGCTGCGTAAAGATACTTTCGTCGCAGCCCAGCGTAATGGTCTACACCGGCAACTGGCTCGCAGGCGGATGCCCCGAAACCAAGACCGGCGGACGTTACGACGACTACGACGGCGTGGCGATCGAATGCCAGAACTACCCCGACGCCGTGAACCATCCCGATTTCCCGTCGCCGCTGCTCAGACCCGGCGAACTCTATTGCCAGAAGATCGTCTTCCGGTTCGGCACCTTTTAGGCTGCCCCGGCAAAACGAAAATCCCTGCTACATGTAGCAGGGATTTTTCGTACAAGAACCCGGCGTGAACGAGCGGACGGACACGGGAGATTCCGCTCCGTATATGCGGCCTGCAGGGTTTCTTACTCCTTTTCCGTCCTACCTTTTTCCGCCCTACTTCCCCGTCCCGGACTGGGCGGCCAACACCCGGGCGCGCTCGAGCGCCGCATGGATGTCGGGGCAAATGTTCTCCTCGCCGAGCAGGTTGCAGATCCCGGCATTCTCCAGCGTAGCGCGCACGCCCGGGTTCACGCCCGACAGCACGAGGGTACTCCCCGCCCGCTGCGACATCCGGCACAGGGTTTCCAGATTATGGAGCCCCGTGGAGTCGATGAACGGCACGCGGCGCATACGGATGATCCGCACCCGGGGACGGTCGCCCATCTGCATCATCAACTCCTCGAAGCGAGTAGCGATGCCGAAGAAATAGGGGCCGTCGATCTCATACACCTCGATCCCGGAGGGTATGGCCAGCGGCTCTTCGTGCAGCCGGGCATCGGAACCAGCCGAGGGGTCGATTTCATTGCGTATCACCGATATTTCGGTCGTCTCCATCACACGCCGCAGGAACAGCACGCAGGCGATGAGCAGCCCCACCTCGATGGCCACCGTCAGGTCGAAGACCACCGTCAGGAAAAAGGTAACCAGCAGAACGGCCCTGTCGGAAAGGGGCGTGCGCAGCAAAGCCCGG
>OIBS01000395.1_pt1 | contig 14624 bp, 10 predicted proteins | sample 1581081 | NCBI WGS metagenome assembly OIBS01 (sample SAMEA3882511, study PRJEB24775) | human gut metagenome | biome: human-associated habitat; feature: intestine environment; material: feces | place: Netherlands | collected 2009/2010 | reverse complement strand
CGTAAGGAATCACCCTTTTTCATTATTCGTACTGGCCGGACTTGAGCCGTTCGACCTCCTCGCGGGAGAGGAAACGCCAGGCTCCGCGCTTGAGGTTCTTCTTGGTCAGGCCGGCGTAGTAGACACGGTCGAGCTTGGTGACCGTGTAACCCAGGAATTCGAAAATACGGCGCACGATACGGTTGCGGCCGGAGTGTATCTCGATGCCGATCTCCTGTTTGTTCTCCTTGACATAGGAAATTTCGTCGGCGAAGATTTCGCCGTCTTCAAGTGTGATGCCCTCGGCGATGCGATCCATATCGGCACGCGCCAGGGGCTTGTCGAGCGTCACCTGGTAGATTTTCTTTTTCAGGTACGAGGGGTGCGTGAGCTGCTTCGTAAGGTCGCCATCGTTGGTGAAAAGCAGCAACCCGAGGCTGTTCTTGTCCAGACGGCCTACGGGGTAGATGCGCTCCGTGCAGGCACCTTCGACCAGATCCATGACGGTCTTGCCGGCATGGGGGTCGTCGAGCGACGTGACATAACCCTTGGGCTTGTTGAGCACGAGGTAGACCTTCTTCTCGCCCTGCACGCGGCTGTCGTTGAATTTCACCTCGTCGGTGGGAAGCACCTTGGTGCCCAGCTGGGTGACGATCTGGCCGTTGACCGTAACGAGGCCCGCAGTGATGAAATCGTCGGCCTCGCGGCGCGAGCAGAGGCCCGACTGCGCGAGAAAACGGTTCAGGCGCATTTCGCCGACCTGCTTTTCGGGCGTGAATTTCGGGTAGGACGCCGGTTTGTCGTCGTGCTTCCTCGGCCCCGGCTTATAGGGTTTGTCGCCGAATTTACGGTCGCCGTATTTCTTATCCCCGAACTTACGTTCACCGTAGGCGGGCTTGTCGCCATATTGGCGGCGCGGCTTGTCGCCGTCGCGGTGCTCGTAGCGGGGTTTGTCGCCGAATTTGCGCTCGCCATAGGCGGGCTTGTCACCGTACTGGCGGCGCGGTTTGTCGCCGTCGCGGTGCTCATAGCGGGGTTTATCGCCGGACTTACGCTCGCCGTAAGCCGGTTTGTCGCCGAACTGGCGGCGCGGTTTGTCGAATGCAGGGCGATTGTCCGCCGTGAAATGGGGATTGTAGGAGGCCCGCCCACGGGGCCCCTCGCTGGACGGTTGCTCCGAATCGGCAGCATCACGCTGTAAACGCGGGCGACGCTCGACACGCTCCGCCGTAGCAGTCACGGTACGCTGGCGCTTGTCGCGTCCGAAACGCGAAAGTACCGTGGTCGAGTCGTTTTTGTTGTCTTTCATACGTATTTGAATGAGTTTGTGGGGCAAAGGTAATCCATTTTTCCGGATTACGGCATATTGCAGACCCGATTTGGCGATAAAAGACAGGGGCCGTTACAAATTCGCCGCTTTTGCCTTATCTTTGCACCCGTAAACGACGTCCGGCAGGGGTTGCCGGACATCCCCGCCCCGCACCTATGAACATGAACCGCGAAATACTGCGCATCGCGCTCCCGAATATCGTTTCGAACATCACCGTACCGCTGATGGGAATCGTGTCGACGGCCATCGCCGGGCACTGGGGCGCGGATTCGGCGGCGACGATCGGCGCACTGGCCATCGGGGTGTCGATCTTCAACTTCATCTACTGGAACTGCTCGTTCGTGCGCATGGGAACCAGCGGACTCACGGCACAGGCGTTCGGCGCCGGGAATTTCCGCGAATGCACCAACATGCTCGTAAGGGCGATGGTCGTGGCGGCGGGCATGGGATTGCTGATGCTCGCCCTGCAATACCCGCTGGGCGAGCTGGCCCTGTGGGGACTGAACGGCAACGAAATGACGCGCGAATATTTCTACGCCCGCATCTGGGCCGTACCGGCTGGCATCCTCCTGTTCGGGTTCAACGGCTGGTTCACGGGTATGCAGAATGCCATGATACCGATGTTCACGGCTATTTCGGTCAACGCGGTGCATGTGCTGTGCAGCCTTTGGTTCGCCTTCGGCATGGACATGGGGATCGTCGGCATCGCCTACGCCTCGGTGATCGCACAGTGGACGGGCGTGGGACTTTCGCTGCTGCTGCTCATGCTGCGCTACCGCAAGGTGCTGACGGGCATCGACTGGGCCGAGGTATTCGACATGAAACCGCTCAAAACCTTCTTCATCGTCAACCGCGACATCATGCTGCGTACGCTCTGCATCGTGGCGGTCTACACCTTCTTCACGGGGGCTTCGGCCCGCATGGAAGACCCGGTGCTGCTGGCCGTGAACACCCTGCTGTTGCAGCTCTTCACGCTCTTCTCGTACATGAACGACGGCTTCGCATATGCCGCCGAAGCGCTGACCGGACGGTTCATCGGCGCCCGGGACGTAAAGGCGCTGCGCGACTGCCTGCGGCGCTGCATCGCATGGGGCACGGCCGTGTCGGTACTGTTCGTGGGAATCTACATCGTCTGGTGGCGCGACCTGGTGGGGCTGTTCATCGACGATTCGGCCGCAAACGCCGCGACGATCGTGGAGGTCGCCGGACGGTATATCGTATGGATCATCCTGATCCCCGTAGCCAGCGCCATGCCCTTCATCATGGACGGCATCATGGTGGGCGCTACGCAGACGCGCGTCATGCGCAACTCGATGTTTTGGGCTACGGCAGCCTATTTCGGCATCTTCTATATCGGGCATACGCTCATAGGCAACAACGCCCTGTGGCTCGCCTTCACGCTGTACATGTTCCTGCGCGGCGTGCTGCAATACTTCATGACGCACAGCCTGCGGACAATCTACCGCAAAGCCGGCGCATAAGGAAGGGGCGGTGAATCCCCGGGCAGGGAGAGGCCGGAACGGCCCGGGAGAGGCAACGTCCGGAATCAGGAAGGTTTCCTGCGATAACAGGCCGCATATCCGGGGATAATCACTAAATTAGCGGAACGGAACCCCCCAAAAACCCGCCATGATCTTATCCGAAAACGCACTCTATATCAAATATATCCGACTGAAAGAGGCCGGAGATTTGCCGCACGAATACCCCTATACGGTGCCCGCGCTGGCGGGGTTCAGCGGGTTGCGGTTCCGCCGCCCGGTGACGTTCATCGTGGGCGAGAACGGCATGGGCAAATCGACGCTGCTGGAAGCCATCGCCGTAAAAGCGGGATTCAATGCCGAGGGCGGGTCGAAGAACTTTCGGTTCGCAACGCGCGAGACTCATTCCCCGCTATACGGGAACCTCGTGCTCGGACGCGGGTTGCAGCCGCGCGACGGCTATTTCCTGCGTGCCGAAAGTTTCTACAACGTCGCCACCGAAATCGACCAGATAGCCGACGGCATACACCGCTATTACGGCGACAAGTCGCTCCACAGGCAATCGCACGGCGAAAGCTTCCTGAGCCTGCTCGAACACAGGCTCCGCGGGAACGGGCTCTATATCTTCGACGAGCCCGAGGCCGCCCTCTCGCCGTCGCGGCAGATGTATATGCTGTGCCGGATAAAACAACTCGTGGAAAGCGGATCGCAGTTCATCGTCAGCACCCACTCGCCTATCGTCATGGCCTACCCCGGCGCCGACATCTACGAGATCGCGGACAACGGGCTGCAACTCACCGAACTGGAGCAAACGCCGCATTACCTGCTGATGAAACGCTTTTGCCTCGACCACGAAGGTATGCTCCGGCAGTTGGGGTTCGGCATCCCGGAATCTTGAAGCGCGGGTCGCGCCACAGGCCGAATGTCCCGGAGATCGGCACAACCGCACAGGCATTTCGCACGGATGCCGCACAGGATTTGCACGGACGTCTCGCACGGATATTACCCTACGAATTCGACGGCACGGACATCACGACAGGCACATCGGCGCATGAAAAATCCCGGCTCCGTGTTTCGGAGCCGGGATTCCTGTAAGCGCAGGGCGGCAGCGCCGCCCCCGCAGGGAATTACTCTTCGCCTTTGGCTTCCTTGAGCAGGGTATTGTACTTGTTGTACTTGTCCATCATACCCTCCTCGTCGCGCAGGCGGAAGCAGATCGACTTGAGGAAGTCGAGCGTGTTGACGTCGTCCTTCTTCAGCTCGTATGCCTTTTCGAACCAGGGCACCGCCTCCATATAGACCGCATTCACCTCCTTCAGGTCGGTATCGTAGGCAGTCTGGCTGCTGTACTGCTTCTCGTTCATCACCTTGTTCATCTCGTCGGCCTTGATCGTGTAGAACACGCCCAGGTAATAATTGCCTTCGAACAGGTCGGGCTTCAGCTCCACGACCTTCTTGAACGATGCGATGCTCTCGTCGTAGTTTTTCAGCGCATAGAAGATACGGCCGCGGCCGAACCAGAGGTCTACGTTCTCGGGGTTGTCGGCAATGGCCGAGTCGATCAGCGTTACCAGGTCGGCAGGGTCGCCCACGCCCTCTTCGGCCGTGTAAAGCTGCATCAGGCCGTCGAGGATACGCTCGTTCTTCGGGAATTTCCCGATACCCGTGATCAGGGCGTCCTTGGCCAGCATGACGTTGTCCTGGCTGACGTTCTTCAGGCCGTAATAGCAGTGGAAGAGGTAGTAGTAGATGTTACCCTCCTCGTCGGTATACCCCAGGTCGATCGCTTTCTTGAGGTACTCGGCACCCTGTCCGAACGACGAGGGGTGCGCCGAACCGTCCACTGTGCGCAGGTAACCGGCATAGTAGAGCAGCGCGGGATCTGCGGCTGCGCCGTAAGCGGGGCTCGACTGTGCCCGGAAAGCCGTGGCATAGGCATCGGCGGCGGCAACGTACTCGCCCGTGTCGATACCCGTGTTACCAACCTGCGAACAGAAATCGCTGATCTGCTGCAACCCGTCCTTCGCCTTCGCAGCGCTCTTGGGGTCGATCTCGTAAGCCTTGTTGTAAGCCTCGATGGCCATGGCGGGAGCCTCTTTCAGCACCCAGTCGGTCTGCGTCCAGGTAACGACCTTGCCGTCCTTGATGTAGGCGATGAAATAGGGGTACTCCCACGCTTCGTAGGGAACGTTGAGAAGCGTCACCTGCTTGGTGGCCGAAGGTTCGCCCACGGCCAGCTTCAGCATCGCGGCGTCCATGTTGACGAAGAGGCTCTTCGTCGGTTCCACGGCAGCCTCGTACAATGCTTTGCCACGGTTGATCCACGTGGAGGCCTTGGCGTTCTTCTTCGCATCGGCGATGTCGGCGTCGCTCTTCTCGATCTTGGTGAGGAGCCCGCTCTTGTTGACTTTCTGCGCCTGCACGGCAGGGATAGCCACGAGCAGCGCCGCGAAAGCCGTCAAAAATGTTTTCTTCATAACAAAATTTAATTTAAAGTTTTCAAATTCATTTCATCTATTCCTCGGCCGGCTGTCCTGCTTCGGGCGTTGCGCCCCCGTTTTCAGCAGCCTCCGCGGACTGTACTTCTTCTTCATCGCCGGCAGCAGGCACAGCCATCACCGAGGCAATGGCATCGCCGTCGCGCAGGTTGATGATACGCACGCCCTGCGTGGCACGACCCGCCAGGCGGATCTGCGACACGGCCGTACGTATGGTAAGTCCCGAACGGTTGATAATCATCAGGTCGTTGTCGTCCGTAACGGCCTGTATGGAGATAAGTTTACCGGTTTTCTCCGTCACGTTGATCGTCTTCACACCCTTACCGCCGCGGTTGGTGATGCGGTATTCGTCGAGGTCGGTACGCTTGCCGTAACCGTTTTCGCTCAGCACCAGCACGTCCTGCGTCGAATCGGGTTCCACACAGATCATGCCGACCACCTCGTCGGACTCCTCGATCGAGATGCCGCGCACACCGGCGCCGACACGCCCGATCGGGCGCACCGTCGACTCGTTGAAGCGGATGGCCTTGCCTTCGCGGGCCGCAATCATCACTTCGGCGTTGCCGCTGGTGAGCTTGGCCTCGATCAGCTGGTCGCCCTCGCGGATGACGATGGCGTTCACGCCGTTCTGGCGCGGGCGCGAGTAGGCTTCGAGCTTCGTCTTCTTGATCGTACCGTCCTTGGTACACATGATGATGAAGTTGTTGTTCACATACTCGGCGTCGTTCAGGCGCTTGACGTTGATATAGGCGCGAACCTTGTCGTCGGGTTCGATCTGGATGACGTTCTGGATGGCGCGTCCCTTCGAGGAGCGTGCGCCCTCGGGGATCTCGTAGACCTTGAGCCAGTAGCAGCGCCCCTTCTCGGTGAAGAAGAGCATCGTATTGTGCATCGAAGCCACGTAGATATGCTCGATGAAGTCCTCGTCACGCGTAGCACTGCCCTTGGCGCCGACGCCGCCGCGGTTCTGCGTGCGGTATTCGGCCAGCGGGGTGCGCTTGATGTAGCCCATGTGCGAGATGGTGATGACCATGTCGTCGTCGGCATAGAAATCCTCGGGGTTGAACTCCTCGGAGGCATAGACGATCTCCGAACGGCGCTCGTCGCCGTATTTTTCCTTGATTTCGAGCAGTTCGTCCTTGACGATCTGCATCTGCATGCCGACATTCTCCAGCACGTCCTTCAGGTGGGCGATCAGCTTGGTAAGATCGTCGCGCTCGGCGGTCAGTTTGCCGTACTCCAGCCCCGTCAGGGCGCGCAGGCGCATCTCGATGATGGCCGAAGCCTGGATGTCGCTCAGCTCGAAACGCTCGATCATGGCCTGCTTGGCCAGGTCGGGGGTCTGCGACGAACGGATGATGTGCACGATCTCGTCGATGTTGTCCTGTGCGATCAAGAGACCCAGCACGATATGTAGGCGCTCCTCGGCCTTGCGCAGGTCGTAACGCGTGCGGCGCACCACCACGTCGTGGCGGTGGTTGACGAAGTGCATGACCAGATCGCGCATCGGCAGCAGCTGCGGACGGCCGTTCACCAGCGCGATATTGTTCACCGCAAACGAGGTTTGCAGCGGCGTATTCTTATAAAGGGTGTTGAGCACGACGCTCGCCACGGCGTCGTGTTTGAGGATGATGATGATCCGCAGGCCGTCACGGTCGGACTCGTCGTTGATGTAGGAAATGCCGTCGATCTTCTTCTCGTTGATCATGTCGGCGATCTTCTTAATCATCTCGGCCTTGTTGATCATGTAGGGGATTTCGGTGATGACGATGCACTCACGGCCGCTGGGGGTATGCTCGATGTCGGTCTTGGCACGCATCATGACGCGGCCGCGGCCCGTAAGCATGGCCTCCCGGACACCCTCGTAGCCGTAGATAATACCGCCCGTGGGGAAATCGGGGCCCTTGATGAAATGCAGCATCTCCTCGCCCGTGATCTCGGGGTTGTCGATATAGGCGCAGCAAGCGTCGACCACCTCGCTGAGGTTGTGCGGGGCCATGTTGGTGGCCATACCGACGGCGATACCGCTGGCGCCATTGACGATCAGCAGCGGGATCTTGGTGGGCAGCACCGTGGGTTCGGGGATCGTATCGTCGAAGTTGAGCGTCCAGTCGACGGTCTCCTTGTCGATGTCGGCCATCACCTCGTCGGTGATCTTCTTCATGCGGGCCTCGGTGTAACGCATGGCGGCCGGCGAGTCGCCGTCCATCGAACCGAAGTTACCCTGGCCGTCGACCAGCGGGTAGCGCATCGACCACTCCTGTGCCAGACGCACCATCGCGTCGTAGACCGACGAGTCGCCGTGGGGGTGGAACTTACCGAGCACGTCGCCGACGATACGCGCCGACTTACGGGTCGGTTTGTCGGAGTAGAGGTTGAGCTCCGCGCTCATATCGTAGAGGATACGGCGGTGCACGGGCTTCATGCCGTCGCGCACGTCGGGAAGCGCACGCGACACGATGACCGACATCGAATAGTCGATGTACGCCGACTTCATCTGCTCTTCGATATTGATAGGAATGATACGTCCTGTCAAACCTGCATTCTTTTCTTCTTCAGTTAGCATCTTATCTCTTTAAAATTACAGTCTTTTAACGAACAAAAATACGATTTATTTCCGATCTGAGCAACTTTAAGCCGATAAATATCGCCTCCGCGCGGAAGATTTCCGGGACGACGCCCCGTTTTTGCCCCTTTTCCGGCGATCTGACGGCCTCAAAAAAAATTCCCGGCAGACTGACGGCATCCGCTTGCGCGTTCCGGATCGTTTCACTACCTTTGCGGCCTCTATTTCCCGAACATGGCACAGATAAACACACCCAAGGAAGTACTCGCGCTGGCTCAGAAGTCGGCAACGGGCAAAATGCAACTCCCGGCGGGCAAGACCCTCCTGCTGGCATTCCTGGCCGGCGCATACATCGCCATGGGCGGACTCTTCTCGCTGATGGCGGGGTTCGGGTTCCCCGGGGTGGCCGAAGCGCCCGGGTTGCAGCGCCTGCTCTCGGGGCTGGTATTCCCGCTGGGGCTCATCCTGGTGGTATTCGCCGGGGCGGAGCTCTTCACGGGCAACAACGCCGTGCTCGTACCCGGGGCGCTGGGCCGCAGGTACGGATGGGGCAAGGTGCTGCGCAACTGGGGGCTGGTATACGCGGGGAATTTCATCGGGGCGGCCTTCTTCGCCTATTTCCTGGTGGTGCTGCCCGGCGTACTCTCGTCGGAGCTGTGGCGCGAAGCGGCCTGCAACGTGGCGCAGGCCAAGGTCTCGATGCCGTGGCTGACGGTATTCCTGCGCGGCGTGGGCGCCAACTGGCTGGTATGCCTCGCGGTATGGCTCGGGCTGAGTACCGACGACGCGGCAGGCCGTATGATGGGGTTGTTTTTCCCGGTCATGTGCTTCGTGGTGATCGGCTACGAGCACTGCATCGCCAACATGTTCTTCATCCCGCTGGGGATGATGCTGGGCGCCCCGGTGACGGCGGCGGACATGGTCGCCGCAAACCTGGTTCCCGCCACGCTCGGGAACATCGCGGGCGGCGGCATCTTCGTCGGCGGGCTCTACTGGTACCTCAACCGGAAATAGGGGTCAATCCGCCAGCCTGAGCCACAACCGCCCGTGGCGGAAATCGAAGACCACCCGGAATGCGGAGAAGAATTTTACGCCGAGGAAACCGTCGCCGGGGAGTTTCATCGGTTTGTCAAGCACCACGACAGGCAGCCCGCCGAAGGAGTAACACCCCATGAAAGTGGCGACGGCGGGCATCAGCACCCGCAGGGTCATCCCGCCCGGCGTATGGCCTTCCACCAGATCGACAGGGGCGCGTGACACGAATTTTCCGACCTCAGGTTTGAACGCAAAGAGTGCCAGCAGGTTGGCGTTGCCCAAATCGACGACCAGCCGCATCGGCATCGCACGGCTGCGTCCCCGGTCGTCGGACAAGCGCACCGTATCCATGACCCAGAACATCCCCGAATGCCCGTCGGGCACCAGTTCGTAGGCCTCCCACCCGTCACCGGGCTGCGGCAGGCTCCCGGATGAGAGCGGACGGAAAATGCCGCGGCGGACATCGAGCTCGAAAATACCGGGCGCGGCCACGCTGTCGGTCGTGAAGGTATGGAGCGGGTAGAGCAGGTCGCAGGGCTTGCGTCGCCGCAGATCGACGACATAGCTCTCGCACAAACTGCGCGTATCCCCCACCCTGAGCCCCGGCGCCAGTTTATAGCGGGCCGAATAGTCCGTGCCGCCGGCCATGCGGAAACGCACGGGGCGTTCGAGTTCGACGGGTTCGAAAAGCCCGGGGTGCGACCAGACCAGCGCGCTGTCGATCAGCGGAAAATAGACGCCCGATTCGAGGAACACCCGCACCGGTATGGAATCCCCTACGAAAGACGCCGCATAGAGCAGATCGCGCTCGCAGGTAAGCTCCCATGCCGTGCCGGAAGGCTGTTGCCCGGCCGGGCTTCCGGCTCCGGGAACCGAACCGGGCATATCCGCCGCAGGGCGGTCATGTCCGGCGGCAGGGGTATGCCCGCCCGCCGGCGACGGGTCTTCCGGCGCCGCAGCCAGCATCGCCGCGGGGATGGCGACGGACAACAGCAGCATAATCGGCCGGCGGAACATGGTCAGCGGAAGTCGATGAATTCGTACCCGGCGTAGTTATCCTTCGCAAAGGCCTTGAGCGGCGTTTCGAGGGGCTTGATGCCCAGCACCGAAACCTGCACCTGCTCGCCGTCGTAATCGTAGCGGAGCGACACGGGACGCATCGCGGCGGTATCGACCGTAAGGACGATATTGCCCGCCGAGGAGGTATTCCCCGGCGCAGGCGTCAGCCGCACCACGGCACGGCCTTCCTGCTCGCCGGCGAGCGAGGCCGCATATTCGCTGCCGAGGAAATCGAAGGCATGGACGGGGTTATTGAGGATATTGCGGCTGCCGGTGTCGACCACGTCGATCGTCACCTCGCGGCGGCGGTTGTCCACCTCGTAGCGCACGGCTCCGTCGCAGTAGACCTCGGCATCGCCCAGCACGAGGTAATAATTCTCCCCCTCGACGGCATAGCGCCCGCGCGTGACGTATTCGTCCGAGCGAACCTCGAACGACACCCCGTAGGCACCCAGCGCCCGGAAGCCGTCGCTGACCCCGGCCAGGATCGCGTCGGCACGGCCGGCGGCCGGAACATTATTTGCGGCAGCCGGAACATCCGCGGCAGCCGGAACTGCGGCGACGGATTGCATCGCGGAAAGCAGCAACAGGAGGGACAGGAGTCGTTTCATGGCAGCATCAGAATAGGCCCAGCTCCTGCAACTTGGCTTCGAGCGAGGGCATGTCATGGAAAAGGATGTCGCGCGGCTTGGCTCCCTGCTGGCGGCCGACGATGCCGGCACGTTCGAGCTGCATCATGATGCGCCCGGCACGGTTGAAGCCCACCTCGTAGTTGCGCTGGATCATCGAGGTCGAGATATTGCCGCCCGAAACGGCGTCGCGGGCGATCTCGGCGAAGAGCGAATCGTATTTCACGGGGGCGGAGTCCTCGCTGCCCATGCTCCCCGAAGAATCGCCCGTATCGGGCGTATAGTCGGGCAGCGAATAGGCCGAGGTATAGCCCTGCTGCTTCGATATATACTCGACGATGCGTTCGACCTCCTTGGTTTCGACCAGCGCGCACTGGATACGGATCAGTTCCCCGTCCTTCGAGAAGAGCATGTCGCCGCGGCCGATAAGCTGGTTGGCCCCCGGCTGGTCGATGATCGTACGCGAGTCGATCATCTGCATCACGCGGAAGGCGATACGCGCGGGGAAATTGGCCTTGATACCGCCCGTGATGACCTTCACGTCGGGGCGCTGCGTGGCGATGATCAGGTGGATGCCGACGGCACGCGCCTTCTGCGCGAGGCGCATGACGGGCCCCTCGACCTCGCGGGCGGTCATGATCAGATCGGCGAACTCGTCGACCACCACGACGATATAGGGCAGGTAGCGGTGCCCGTTGAGCGGGCTGAGCCGCCGGGCGGTGAATTTCTCGTTGTACTCGGCGATGTTGCGCGCCCCGGCTTTCTTGCAGAGTTCCAGGCGGCTGTCCATCTCCGTGCAGAGCGAATTGAGCGTGTAGACCGCCTTCTTGGGGTCGGTGATGATGGCATCGTCCTCGGACTCCATCTTGGCGAGGAAGTGGCGCTCGATCTTGGCATAGAGCGAGAACTCGACCATCTTGGGGTCGATCATCACGAACTTGAGCTGCGCGGGGTGCTTGCGGTAGAGCAGCGAGGTGATGATGGCGTTCAGCCCCACGGACTTACCCTGTCCCGTGGCGCCCGCCACCAGCAGGTGCGGCATCTTGGCCAGGTCGAACACGTAATTCTCGTTCTGGATCGTACGGCCGATCACCACCGGGAGCTCGGCCTTCGACTCCTGAAAACGCAGCGAACGCACGGCGGAGTACATCGACACCACCTGCTTATCGCGGTTGGGCACCTCGATGCCGATGGTTCCCTTGCCGGGGATAGGGGCGATGATGCGGATACCCAGCGCCTTGAGGCTCTGGGCGATGTCGTTTTCGAGCCCCTGGATCTTCGAGATCTTGACGCCCTGCGCCTGCACGATCTCATAGAGCGTCACGGTGGGGCCGACCGTGGCCTTGATACGCTGGATGGGGATGCCGAAATTGCGGAGCGTATCCTCGATCTTGGTCTTGTTCTCGAAAATCTCCTCGTCGCTCACTTCCGAGTCGGAAACATAGTCTTCGAGCAGCGTCACGGGCGGCTTGTGGTAGTTCACGAGGTCTTTCAGCGGGTCGTAGCTCTCGGTCGGGATCGCCTTTTCATCGACCAGACGGGCTTCGTTGGCCTCGACGGTCACGACGACGCCCCCGGCAGGAACGGGTATCTCGGTAAACGGCCCGTCGGGGAGCGGCTCCCCGGATACAGGAGCGGCAGCGGAGGGCATCCCGGCAACAGAGGGCATCCCGGCAGCCGGGGCCGGTGTCCCGACGGGGTCTTCCCCGCCCAGGGATAATTCGGTGAAAGGTTCGTCGGACACAGGCGCAGCAGGCCGGACAGCAGTGCCGGCGGCAGGACGCACCGCGGGGCGTTCCAGCTCGACAAGCCCGCTGGGGCCGATCACCAGCCGGCCTTCGGGGCGCGACAGGTCGACCTCGGTAAACTCGCCGTCGTCATCGGATGCGGCGGCCTCTGCCGCCTGCGGGGCTTCGGGCACAATGGGCATGCCGTCGGGGCCCAGTTCCACGAACGGATTGTCGTCCGCATCGCGGCGGGCGGCCTGCGGGGCGGCGGGAGTCCCGGCGGCAGCAGGCCCGGGAGTACGTACAGCGCGGGGCATTTCCGGCACCGGACGCTGCACGGCCAGTTCGAGTTCGGGACGGCGCACGACCACCTCGGGCTCCGCCTTCACGGCAGACTCCACGGCCGGAGTGTCGGCCGACCGCCTGGCAGGCCTCTCCCCGGGATTCCCGGCGGATTCCGCAGATACGGCAGCCGCATCCCCGGCGGCATCGGACGGTTGCCCGTGCGCGTGCACGACCTTATGTTTGACGATCTCGACGATCTTGCCGCTCTTATCGACCATGACGTTGCCCGCACGGTTGACCTTGTTGATGAAATTGCGGTTGATGAATACCCCCGTAAGGATCCAGCAGCCCAGCAGCAGGATCAACGTCCCCAGCACCCCGATATGCGTGCGCAGCAGCGCTGCGGTCTCGATGCCGAAGGCACCGCCCCACCCCGTCGAACTGCAAAGGCTCCACTTGTCCGAGAAGGCGAAGCCCAGCGTCAGCGAACCGAGGATCAGGATGAGGAAAAGCGAGAGGATCGAATGGTTGAACAGCAGCGGGCGCTGGCGGATGACGCGCACGCCGACGAGCACCACCATCACCGGGATCAGAATGCCGGACACGCCGAACGAGTTGTCGACCAGCAGGCGTCCCAGCCTGGCACCCGCCCAGCCGCAGAGATTTCCAGGCTCGACGCCCAGCGTGGCACGTTCCTCGGGCGAGAGCAGCAGCCCGCTCTGGTCGGCCGCCCAGGTAAAAAACGAGAACAGTACGGCCGAGGCGGCGAACACCCCGATGAAAAGCAGCAGCAATCCTGCGACCCAGCGCGCACTGTCGCTGTTGGAACGCTGGACTTTCTGCCGTCCGTTGGGGGATGAGGATGTATTTTTAGATGCCATCTGTGTTGCGCTTGATTTTTATCAAGCGAAGTTACGCATTTTTTTCGACATTTCGGAATATCGCGATGTAAAATCGGGTTCGGAAGCGAATCCGGCGCTATTAAAGTGCCCCCAAGGCCTTGCGTTCCAGGCGGAGGCGGTAGGCCTCGTCGGCAAAGGTGCGGAACGTATATTCCGCGCGGTGGGCGGGGTCGACGTGCAGGCCGTAACGGTCGAGCAGCTGCACGACGCGGCGGGCGACGGCGGGCGAAGGGTCGACGACCGTGACGCCGCGGCCCGCGACGACACGTTCGAGGACGGGAAGCAGGAAAGGATAGTGCGTGCAGCCGAGCACGATCTGGTCGGCCCCGTGCTCCAGCATCTCCGCGACGGCGGCACGGACGGTAGCCTCGGCCTCGGGCGTAGCTTCGAGGTCGTTTTCGACCAGTTCGACGAAGCCCCGGCCTGGCGCCGTGACAAGGTCTACGCCGTCGCCGTACCTGGCCGCCGTGCGGCGGAAGAGCTCGCCGTCGAGGCTCCGTTCGGTAGCCAGTACCCCCACCACCCCGCTGCGGGTCGCCAGGCAGGCGGGTTTCACGGCCGGCTCCATGCCCACGATCGGCATGGGGGCGTATTTTTCGCGCAGGAAGTCGATGGCGGCGGCCGTAGCGGTATTGCAGGCCACGACGACCAGTTTGCACCCCTCCTCCACGAGCCGCGCGACGGCTGCATCCGCAAGCGCACGCACCTCCTCGCGCGGGCGCGAGCCGTAGGGGCAGTTCTTGCCGTCGCCCAGATAGAGCAGCGACTCCTCCGGCAGCAGACGCCGCACCTCGCGCCAGACGGTCAGCCCGCCCAGCCCCGAATCGAAAACACCGATGGGTGCATTATTTGAAAGTTTATCCACGTCTTTCAGGAGTTGCAGCATATCATCGTCCGCGGCACGGCCGCGTCGTATCGTTCGCTGCGGTTTCCGCGCCCCCGGGTACTCCCGGGGCCGCAGCCGCAGGGTCTTTTCTATTTCAGGCCGAGTTGCCTCAGGATATGCTCCACGACCTGGTCGTCGGACATCGCATCGCAGTCGACGACCAGATGCGCCTGCGCATAGAAGGGTTCGCGCACGGCCATATCGCGTTCCATGAAAGCGACCAGTCCGGCATCGTCCAGCCCCCGCAAGC
>OIBS01000381.1_pt1 | contig 15107 bp, 7 predicted proteins | sample 1581081 | NCBI WGS metagenome assembly OIBS01 (sample SAMEA3882511, study PRJEB24775) | human gut metagenome | biome: human-associated habitat; feature: intestine environment; material: feces | place: Netherlands | collected 2009/2010 | reverse complement strand
TCCAAAACTGCCATCACTTTGGGATACTCCTTGTAGAGTTCCTCTATCCTTTCCTCTATGAAATGGTATTCTGGATTTTCTTTGGGCAGCTTTGCGATAACGGAGCTTAGATATTCAGCAAAGATGTTGCTATGCACATCAACAAAGGTTTCAAATCTGAAATTATCAAGCACACCTTTCACCTCCGACATTTACTAATCTACACCTATTATACTTCCCAGAAATCAGCAATACAAATATGCAAACCGCATTATCTCTCCCGACTTGCACATTTTCTTTCGGGCTGTTCTTCTGTCTGCTCTGGCTCGGTATCCATAACAGAAGTATCTTTTTCATTCAGATTCAGCTCAATGTTAAGAGCGTTCAGCCGTTCTGTTTTTTCTTTCAGCTCATCTTCAAAGGCAAAAGGCTTCTTGATTTCCTCCTTTGCGGTTTCAAGCTGTGCGATAGTTTCCGCCTTTTTGGTCTTGGCAGCTTCCAGTCTGGCAGGGAGCTTTGACAGCTCGTTTTCAATTCGGGTCAGATTTCCGAGGGCATCAGCACCTAAATCAACCTTATGCTTTGCTTTTCCGCAAAGTTTCATACAGTAATGGGTGTTGACCGTATCATAATAAATCTCCATTCGGAAACCTCGGTAGCTGCCAATTTCGGTAGGTGCGGACATCGGATAATCCTTGCAGATTGCAAGGAGCATCTCGCCTGCGTCTGCCTTTTCGGTGTAGGTCACGCCTTTTAGGGTCATCGGGCAGAACTTATCCTCGCCCTGCGGCTTGTGCTGCTCGGCAAGAGCTGCATCATTTTCATAGCCTGCAATGCGTTCCTCATACTCCTTAATGGTCTGGGGATAGTATTTCAGCACCCTGTCCTCAAGGTCGTAATGTTCGGAAAGATAACTCTGCTTTAACACTCGGAGCTTGGAAACCTGTATATCCAAATCCATCTTTTCCTTAAAACGGGCATCACCTGTGGCAAGCATTTTAACCTCCGCAAAGGACAGGGCAACCTCGTCCACATCTTCGGCAGAGCGTACAGGGCTTTTGCTCGTCATTATCTGGCTGATAAATTTCTGCTTGCTCTCCACTAACTGATAGAGATAAGCATCAAAAGTCTGCTCGGTCACATATCGGTAAACCTCCACCTCTGGAAACATATTGCCTTGCCGTTCAATACGCCCCTGCCTTTGTTCAAGGTCGGAAGGACGCCACGGACAATCAAGGTTATGGATTGCTATGAGCCTGTCCTGCACATTCGTACCTGCTCCCATCTTCGGAGTAGAGCCGAACAGCACACGGACTTCGCCGCTTCTTACCTTGCCGAACAACTCTTTTTTCTGTGCATCGGTGGTCGCTTCGTGGATAAAGCGTATCTGCTCCGCAGGGATACCACGGGCTATCAGCTTCTCCCTCATATCGTCATAGACATTGAAAGTACCGTCATTTTTCGGGGTGGACAGGTCGCAGAACACAAGCTGTGTCGCTTTGGTAGCGGCGTGTTCCTCCCAGATACGGTACACATTATCCACGCAGGCATTGACTTTACTGTCTGGGTCATCTGGCAGCATCGGGTCAATCATTCTCTGGTCAAGAGCCAGTTTCCGTCCGTCATTGGTTATCTTGAGCATATTGTCAATGTTCGGCTCGACAAGCCTTGCCCTGACTTTCTCAGCCCGCTTCGCAAGGGAAGCTACCATTTCGGTCTGTATCTCACTCGGCTTAGTCTTAATATTGTGGTAATTGACCTTTGGCACAGGGAGCTTTAGCATATCGGCGGTCTGTATATCTGCCACCTCACGGAACATCTGCATCAGCTCTGGCAGGTTATAGAACTTGGCAAACCTCGTCTTGGCTCGGTAATTCGTGCCTTCGGGTGCTAATTCCAGAGCTGTAACCGTTTCTCCAAAGGTAGAAGCCCAACTGTCAAAATGCTGCAAACCGTTCTGTGCAAGGGTGTCATACTGCAAGTACCTCTGAACGGAGTACAGCTCAACCATTGAATTGCTGACAGGCGTACCCGTTGCGAAAACCGTGCCACGGTTGCCCGTGATTTCGTCCAAATAGCGGCATTTCATAAAGAGGTCGCTTGATTTCTGGGCTTCGGTCTGGGCGATACCGCCTACATTCCGCATCTTGGTGTAGAGGTACAAATTCTTATAAAAATGGCTCTCATCAATGAAAAGCCTGTCAACGCCGAGCTGTTCAAAGTCGATAACCGTATCCTTACGCTTGGTGTCGTTGAGTTTTTCGAGCTTCGTCTTGATTGCCTTTCGGGTTTTCATTAGCTGTTTGACCGTGAACTGCTCTCCTTTGGAAGCCTGCACATCGTCAATGCCACGCTCAATATCATCAAGCTGCTTTTCCAACTGCTCCCTCTGGCGTTCTATGCTCATCGGGATTTTTTCAAACTGCGAATGCCCGATAATGACTGCGTCATAGTCGCCTGTGGCAATCCTGCCGCAGAACTTCTTGCGGTTTCCTGTTTCAAAATCCTGCTTTGTTGTCACAAGTATATTTGCACTCGGATAGAGCCGCAGATACTCGGAAGCCCACTGACCGACAAGATGATTTGGCACAACAAACATGGATTTCTGGCATAAGCCGAGCCGTTTGCTTTCCTGTGCGGCGGCTACCATTTCAAAGGTTTTGCCTGCTCCCACCTTATGGGCAAGGAGTGTATTGCCGCCATAAAGGATATGGGCGATGGCATTGACTTGATGGGGTCTTAGTGTGATTTCTGGGCTGATACCTCCAAAAGTGATATGGCTTCCGTCATACTCACGGGGTCGCACAGAGTTAAAAGTGTCGTTGTAATAACGGACAAGGCGGTTTCGCCGTTCTGTGTCTTTCCATATCCAATCCTGAAACGCCTGCTTGATGACTTCCTGCTTCGCCTGTGCCGCCGTGGTTTCCTTTGCATTGAACACCGCTTTTTTATTGCCGTGTTCGTCATACACATAATCAAAGATACGGGTGTCACGCAGGTTTAAGGTGTCCTCAATAATGCGATAGGCGGAAGCTCTTTTCGTACCATAGGTGCTGTCCGCCTTTACATTCCCCATATCGGAGCTTTTATTCTCTATGAACCAGTCTCCGTTTATCGGGGTGTATCGTACCTTTAATCTGCCTGCGGCATAGCTTGACGGAGTTAAAAGCTCCATCACAAACCGCTGTATATCGTCCTGCGGTATCCAAGTCGCACCCAGACGGACAGAGATTTCCGCCGCCGAGAGGTCTTTGGGAATGACCTTTTTCAAGGCATCCACATTGACCGCAAGCTCTGGGTCATTCTTCGCAGCAAGCTCCGCAACCGTCAGCTTGTTTCGGACATTTCCCGACAGATACTCGTCTGCGGCTACATAGGAAACAGGCTCACAGTTCGGTACTTTGAAGATAACACCTTGTAAATCCTGCACAAGCTCAACCTGCGTTTTGCCTGCGAGCTGCTCCATATAAGGCAAATCAACACGGGCTTTCTCTCCGATAGAGAGGGCAAGGGCTTCGCTTGCAGTTTCAACCGAAGTTACTTCTCGGTGGGGTTTGATAGTCCGCTTTGTGAACATATCTGCCTTCCGTTTGAAGTTGCCCTCATCATCAAGCACCTCCAGAGAACATAAAAGGAAGTAGCTCTCATCTGAAGCAAAAGCAAGATAGTTTCCTCGGCTGTTGATTAGACCGTATTTTGCGGTATAAACATCATACAGACGGTTGAGGTTTTCCTGCTCGGTGCGTATCATTTCCTCTGGGTAATCATCGGTCTGATACTCTATGAGCTTACGCACACAGTCACGGATTTGGATAAGTCCCTTAATACGGTTTTCTGCGGTCATCGACACAGAAGCAGGTTGCATACGGTCATTCTCTCGGAAGTAAACCCTGCCGTCCACCAGAGTAAAAGAGAAGTTACGCACATTCGGGTCAGCAGGAACAGAAAGCTCCTGCTCATCGGAGATTTCATCAACCCTATTATCAAGCTCTGGGATTTCGCCGTTTATCCTCTGAACTGCATTGGACAGAAGCTCGGAAAGTGGTATATCCTTACGGGCTTTACAGGCAGGCTCGAAAGTACCAAAGCGTGTGTTTTCCATCTTTATCTCGCCCAACACCATTTCGGGGTGTTCGACAAAATATCTGTTCATCGTAACACCGTTTTCGTCCGTATCAAGGTGTACCCAGTCTGGCTCTATATCCATCACTCGGTCACGCTTTTGCAGGATAAGAATATCGCTCGTGACCTCCGTGCCTGCGTTTGCCTTAAAAGTGTTGTCAGGCAGACGGATAGCTCCGAGCAGCTCGGCTCTCTGGGCAATATACTTGCGTACCTCTGGACTTGCTTTATCCATCGTACCCTTTGAGGTAATGAACATCACAACGCCGCCGGCACGGACTTTATCCAGTGCCTTTGCGAAAAAGTAGTCGTGTATGAGAAATTTCTGGGCGTTGTATCGGCTGTCATTGACCCTTATCTCCCCAAAAGGCACATTACCGAGGACTACATCAAAATGGTCGTCTGGGAGATTTGTTTTCTCAAAGCCCTCAATGGCAATGTTCGCTTTTTGGTAGAGCTGCTTTGCAATCCTGCCTGTGAGAGAGTCGATTTCCACGCCGTGGAGCTTGCTGTTTTGCATACTTTCGGGAAGCAGACCAAAGAAATTACCTGTACCGCAGGACGGCTCCAAGATATTACCCTGTGAAAAGCCCAGGCGGTCAAGTGCGTCATACATCGCCTTGATAACAACAGGCGGCGTATAAAAAGCGGTCAGCGTTGACTCCATAGCGGCACGGTATTCCTCTGGGGATAGGCTGGCATATAGCTCCTTAAATTCCTCCGCCCACGCCGCATTGTGTTCATCAAATGCCATAGAAAGACCGCCCCAACCGACATACCGAGATAGGACTTCCTGTTCTTCGGGTGTGGCAAGGCGGTTTTCGATTTCAAGCTCGTGCAGCAGGTTGATTGCCGCCATATTGTTATGGAACTTTTCTTTTGCTCCGCCGACACCGATGGCGTCATCGGTAATACGGAAATTATGACGGTCAGTAACAAGAACGGCAGGAGTTTCCGTTTTTTCTTCGGGTGGTAATTCGGTTTTTTCCTGTTCCAATAGCTTTTGGATATAGCCGATTTTCTCCACTCGGTTTATCGGAAAACCCACATTGTTCTGGAATGTGATGTCACGCAGGGACACATCGCCGCTGATTTTGCCAATATTCTCAATGAGATATTTACGGTTATCTATGATGATTTCCCTGCCTATGAGGTCATCTGTGGATTGCTCCATTTCAATGACAGGAGCTTCTGAGCCATTCACTTTATCGGCATTCGCCTGTGGTTTTTCTTCGGCTTCCTCGGCTGTCCTGTACCAATCACTTTCGGTAGCCATAATCTCATCAAGGAGCTTTTCGTCCTCTTGGGTCAGCTCGGTGTGCTGTTCCAAGAATGGGATAAACTCATCTCTGCCACGGAGCAGGCTTTCTCGGTCATCTCCATATAGCTGTTCGCCCTTTGGCGATAAGGCATAATCGTAAAAATTCTTAATGTGGGCAATTAAATCGCCCTCACCATCGCCAATATCAAACCGCCCTTCATAGTTAAATTCCTCGCCGCCGATAACAGCCTTGATAACAAAATCTGTTTTGTGATACCACCCGATATTTTTATCGCCCTCACGCTCACGGTGCTGTTTCTCGTCCAAAATACCAAGCAGCTTATTACCCAGCGCAAAGCTCAAATCCGTATAGCGGTCATTAAGCTGTCTGTCATAAAAGGCAGGGTGTTCGGAAAAACCGATAGAAAACTGTATTCCGTCCTGCTTTTTCTCGGACGATGCTTCTGTTCTCTGTTTCTCAGTTACGACCACCTTCAGATGGTCGTTTGCAGGATTTTCCGTTAGCTTTTCTTCAAAGTCGGCTCGGCTGTATTCCTGCCCCAAGATAGGGAACTCGGCATTTTGCAGATAGACCTTTTCCTCGGTAAGTGTTGCAATCTCATATTTATCCGTACCGATATACACCACATCGCCCTCATTGTAGAGGTAGCGGAGTGGGTGCAGCTCCCTTAATTCCTCGGTAAACTTCCACCCATTACTACGGCTGAAAGCTGAGGTCGTTTTCCATTGTACCTGTGCAAGAAAGTCTATGAGCTGTTGAACAGTTGAGGGGTCGGATAAGTGCTGTTCCATTTGCTCGGCGGTAACATCTGCAAGGTCGCCTCGTCCCACAACAGGTAACAGGTCTTTTTCGTACCTGTCCAAGTCACGGATAAAGTCAGATAGCCGCAAAGCAAGGGTATCCCGTTTGTCGGCAGGCGGCAAGTCACGGTGGGCGTCAATAAAACGCTGCCTTGCTATTTTCCTCTGGGTGTCAATCTCATATTGGGGAGCTGACACGCTCTCCAGATAATCGGCATAATGGTCTTTTTCTTTCGGATTAAGATAGCGGTTATCCTTAATCAGCTCACGCAGACGCTTTTCAACCTGTGACCATTTCAACACAAGGTCGTGATTGGTATAAGTGCCGTTTCGGTCAATGGCAAGACCTTTGCTGTCATGCCAAGAATGACCGCTGAAACCATCGGGGAAGATGTGCGTACCGCCGCCCGTTCCATACTCATTTTTAAGGAACTCAATATTTTTCTGTCTGTCCTCGCCCTTTTGGAATTGGCGGTAGATACGGTATTTTCCGTCCGCAACGCCACTGCCTTTCTGAAGCACGGAGTCAATATCTTCTTTGGAAATAGCAAAAGCAGAGGCTTTTTCGTCCTCTGCTTTTGCTATCATTTCGATTTGTTCATCTACGGTTGGAAGATTGACCCTAACCTCATCCTCTTTGGCAACGCTTACTTGTAAATCAGTTCGGTCAGTATCACTTCCTCCGCTTGACTGCGGATGTTGTTCATCAGTCCGACCCACTGCATCGGTGCTTTCTCTTTCAGTTCCTCTGTCACGCCCTGCTCGGCTGAGAGCTGCTTCGTCAGAAGCTCCAACCTCTGGAGTGCTGTCTGCTCTACCTCGTGCAGATGCCCGTTCAGCCTGCCCGATGTCAGCAGATTGAGATAGGTCACTCGCTTGTGCTTCTCCAGATAATCCCTGTGCATCAAAGCGTACCTGCCAAGCGGAAGCTCTGGCTCTGTCGGTAATGTTAGGTCGGGAATAAGATAATCCCCCTGTCTGCTGTAAGTGATTTCGCTCATTGTATTCGCTCCTTTCGGGTTGTTGTCTGTCTTTATCATACTGAGCCTGCGTTCTTTGTGCAAAGGTGCGATTCTGGTCTTTTTCCGCCATTTGCACATTTCGGATAGACTGTGAGATTTCCCGTAACGCCATTTCCGCAATATCGCTCGTGGCAACGCCGATGGCGTTTATCGTTGCAGGGGTATTGAAATTTACAATATCCGCAAAATCCTCTCGGTCAAAAAACTCATTCGTATCCAGACCGCAGCGGCTGATCAGCATAAAAGCAACGCTGTTTGCTGCCAGCCGCCTGTAAATGACTTCTATATTAAAGTCATCCAGTTCTTCCAAAAAGCTGTCTTTCGTGCAGTCCTTTAACTGAGAAAAATAGTCTTGCAGATTGTCCTCCACGGCGTTCTTTGCCGTTTCCATTAAGGCAGAAGCAAGGTCAGTGCTTTCCACATCTCCAAACCTGTCCGAGAGCCTTTCCATAACAGCCTGCTCGTATCGCTCATCCATCTGCCATATCGGAACAGGGCGGCTGCCATAATAGCCCTCGTGGGTGTCGGACACATCAAAATAGTATTTCAGCGTATTCCTGCGACCTTTCGGGTCAAATACGGCAATACCCTTGCTGTCCTTATTGACCCAACGCTTGAACTGCCTGTTCCAAGTTTCGAGCTTCGCAACGGCGACAGCATCGGGGCGTTGGGCGTATATTAAAAGCTGTTCGTCAAAACGGCATTTATAGTTGCGGCAGGCAGAGGACAGAAAGCCCTGCCACGCCTGCGGATTTTTTGCAACCGCAATGCCTGTACGCCGATACAGCTCTGTGATTAGCTGATACTTCGCAGCCATTCAACCTACACCTCCTTATCGTTTCTGTTTCAAATATTCCTGTTTACTCACTCCGCACCACCGCCAAGAAAAGAAATGACCTTGTTCGATTTAATGCTCTTTTGCAGGTCATTGATGAGGGTAATATCCGCAACCGTAATGCCCTGCATAGAAAGAATATCGTCCATAGTCATAGCGGCAATCGCTTTTTCATCGGTAAAGCCTGCTTCCAAGACCTTATTCAAGACCTTGACGGCTTTCTGATTAACAGCCATATTCTAAATCCTCCTTATCGTTCTAAATCCTTGTGCTTCGGTGTTTTCTGCGGCGTTTGTTCCGCAGGTTTCGGCTCATAGGTCGCCCCGTTTTTCTGCATACGCTCGGCAAACTCGCAGATGTGGTACAGATTGCTGCCGACTTCGGTAAGGTATTCATCAATAAAGCGGCAGGGATACTCCCGTTTCTCTCCCCAAGAGGTCGTGACAATGACCTTTCCGCCGTCTGGGATACGGAACAGTTCTTTATATTGAGGGTCAATAAATCGGATACCTTGTTCTGCTTTCTGGATATGCTTATCAAGCCATTCCTTCACATAACAATAGCAGTAAAAATTATAGTCGCCTTTGGTGGGATTGCACCGAAGCAGAAAAGCGTGTTTCTCCGTATCCACACGGAAACCGTACTCAGTACAATAGTTGCCCTTTATCGCACTTTCGGGAAAATGCCTTGCAAACGCACTCATATCATAGCGGTTATGCAAAAGCCCTTTATCCTCCCGTAAAGCATTGATGACCGTATCAAGGTCTGCCTTAAATTCGTCAGATTTCCATTGGGGTCTGGTATCAAACCAAGTGGTGTAAAAGCCATAGCCCGTCGTGGCAAAGTCACCACGCAGATGCCCGATAGTGCCTGTCTGCCCCTCAAGCTGCATACTTTGGGCATAGGTGTATTTCTGTTCTGTCGGGGTTAAAGGTCTTGTCTTTATTTCATTACTCATTCGGCTGCTCCTTTCTTTCCTTTTTCTCTTTCTGCTCGTCTAAAATCTTGCGGATACAGACATCGCAGAAAATAACTGACCCGTCCTTATATCGGGGATAAGGACAGGTCGTGCAGTCATATTTTATTTTATCGCTCACGGTCATCACCGTTTTTCTGCTTCTGGGCAGGCTGATTATAGGGCATACGGCACTCTGACTGGTATCGTTCATTCAGCTTTTGCCGTGCAGCATCAAGCTCATTCGTGTAATAACCCCAGAAATAATTTGAGCCGCCCTTGCAGTACCAACACACATAAGGGTTGGGTGCGTTGGGATTGTGACCGATGACAAGCTCTGTACTCCCGATAGTACAGCTCTCAATGATTTCATAGTTCTGATTGGAGCGTTTTTCTTCGTCCATAAGCACCTCTCTATTCTTTGGCATAACGCCGATAGGCTTTTTCGCCCGTGGCTCTCATTTTTTGAACAGGGCGGCTCCCTGCAAGCTCTGGATGCTGTGCCTGCAGCTTGCGGCGTGTCCTGCTGACGCTCTCAAAGCTCGGCAGACCAAGATATTTGTGCTGCGTCATTATCTCTGCAAGCGGCATTGCCCCTGCATCCTTCAGACAGGCATTACAAAGTGCAAGATACAGCACCATATCGTCATTTCTGGCATCTTCATTCTTTTCCAGAACAGCTCTGACTTTCTTTTCAATGGTTTTTAGGTTTCTCATCTTTACCTCCATAAAGGAAAGGGCGGCATCTTTCAGCCGCCCAAACCACTTACTTATTCTTTCTGTTACGGATATTCAGCCATACCGCCGCACCCACAATGAACACGACAAGCACGATTGCGATAATGGTTTTAGCGTCCATCAATTAGTCCTCCTTTTTCTTCTTTCTGTTCTTATAGCCGACAAATCCGAGAACGCCCGCACCGACAACAGACAACGCCGCAAGGCTTACCCATAAGCCCAGATTGAAGTCATCGCCTGTTTTCGGGGTATCCCTGAACTCATTGTGCATCTGCACGATAGCCGTAGCGTTCACCTTTACCGTTGCCTGTTTATCGGCAGGAAGGATATATCCTGCGGAAGCCTTGTCGCTTACTTCGGATACGGTATAGTCGCCAATCCGCAAGCCCTCAATCACGATTTCCCCGTTCTTATCTGTCTTAAAGGTCTGGTCATAGTCCACGCCTGTCACACGGAAAGAGAAGTCCTCCACCTTACCGTCAGAGGAAGTCTTTACGATTTTAAGAGAGCCTTTCTGTGCTGCATTGATAAAGCCAACACCCGCCTTGTTTTCCACTGTGTAGGTCTTTCCGTTCTCCTCGATGGATACGGCATAAACATCTTCATCAAGCACAAAGCCTGTCGGAGCTTTGGTTTCCTTTACCAGATATTTGCCGTAGCGGAGTTCACTCATCTGGTAAACGCCGCCGTCAAGTTCTTTCATTTCGCCAAGCAGCGTATCGTCTTTATCCAGTTTCCCATCGCCATTAGTATCGGAGTAAACCTCAAATACCGCACCAGACAGCTTGTTGTCGGGATAATCCTCATCAACCTTTGTCAAAGCGATATTGCCCTTAATGAAGTAGTTGACAAGTTCAATTTCCACAACTTCGTCCACCTTGCCGATTGTCACGGCGATTTCTTCCTCGGAGAGTACATATCCCTTCGGGCTTTCGATTTCACGGATTATCCAAGTTCCATACGGCACTTTGGCAAAAGAAAAACTACCATCATCTTTTGATGTGGTAGCTGCAATCGCATTTTCCTTTGTAAACTCGGTAGTTCCTGTCGTAAAGATACCGATAACTGCACCTCCCAGAGCCTTTCCGTCCTCATCAGATTTCTTACCGCTTACAGAGCCGTAAATAATGTCATTTGTGATAGCTTCGCCCTCATTGGCTGTGATGCGGACAGTTTCGGTATCCTGTCCTGCGTATTCAAAAATAACAGGGTATTTTGCATCGCTGACAATATATGCGGAGTTGGTCGAGATTTCCTGCACATAATAGCTGCCCATCGGCAGGTCGCTGATAGCTTTCCCGTGACCGCTTTCATCAAGGGAAATGACCTCAATCAGACCGTCCGCAGGAATGGTCTTTCCATCTGCGGCTGTGAGTTCCTCCGCCGCATACAAGCCAAAGGTCACATCAAAGATTTCTCCATTCTTGCCAATGCCGTAGGCTTCATCAATGGCAAGGCTCTTGATGAGGTCGATTTCAACACGCTGTCTTTCATTATAGAAAGAAGTAGCCGTTTCCGTTACATCAACATTCTGTCCTGCATACACAAGCTCAACAGAACGGACTTCCTCATTCAGCACCATTCCATACGGAGCTGTGATTTCCTTAACCTCATATTTTCCGAGATACAGTTCTTTGGATTTTGCTGTACCGTCCTTTCCTGTCGTAACGGTATCCACAACCTCGCCCTTTTTGGCTCTGACCGTTCCGTCCAGAGTGACAATATCCTCGGCTGCGGTAATTTCATAGACTGCACCCTCAAGACCGCTGACAGAGAAAATCGGCTGATACAATCCCTTATCGCCTGCCACGGAGCTGAATACTTCGCCAGACTTTTCTACTGTAATTGTACCTTTCTGTGCCATATTGGAGCGTACTACCTCAATAACGGTAATGCCGCTTTCTTCCTCGGAATTTTCCTGCACCACATCAAAATAAACAGGCTCGGAATTTAAGACATACCCATACGGGGCTTGTACTTCCACAAGGGAATAGCCTTTGCCGTATTCCAATGTCTGCGGTGTGATAAGGTCGCCGTCTGCCGTAGTATAGAAGGTGTCAATGGTCGTCACTTCGGGATAAGTGAAAGTCATAGTCACAAGATTTCCATTCGGGTCGTAAATCTGGAAGCCTGCACCTGCATACGGGATTGTATTGCCTGTTTCTGCATCTTTCTTTACGATTTTGATATAGCTCTCAAAGTTAGCGTTGTTGATAAGGTAGCGGTAGGTCTGACCGTCCTTGCTAATAAACACATCAAAGTCTTTCATCAGTTCACGCCCCTCCCAACCAGAGGTCTGGCGGACGGTATAAATGCCATACGGCATATCCTTTGTCTGGGCAAAACCGTTCTCGTCACATGTCAGCACATCACGCTCGGTTTCCTTTGCATTTTCATAGCTGCCTGCGGATTTGAGGAACACTTCAAATACCGCACCTTCTTCGGGTGTTTCAATCTGGGTTTCCCCGTTATCCGTATGCTTGATGAGTGCGATATTGCCTTTGATGACCTGTTCATTCACATCGTTTGCGGTACTGTTCAGCTCTACCGTGTATAGCTCTGGTTCTGCACCTACCTTGTGGATTGCGGTATCCAGAAGATACCCCTCGGACGGGCTGATTTCACGGACAGTCCAATCATTATCACAGATATAATACTTGGTCGTAAACTGACCGTTTTCATCAGTCGTGTAGGTGTCAATCAGTTCCTCACCCTTATAGATGGCGTAAACCGCACCTGCAAGGGAAGCGTCGCCCTGCGGAGAACCTGTTTCTGCATCGGTCTTTGTCACAGTCACTTGGAATTTCTTCAATACATTGTCGAAGCTGCGTTTTGTGACCTTGTTCCATTCAATCGGAGCTGTCTGGGAAGCAGGAACGACATAGCGGACTGCGGTATCCACTTCCTCAACCACATACGGGGTATCGCCACTGATAAGGACATTTTCAAACTTAGCCAGTCCATTTTTATCAGTCACGGCATACTCGTCAACAGGCAAGCCGCTTAAAGATGTGCCATAAAGGTGGAATTTCATTCCCTCCACCAGATTGTCCTCGGAAGTCTTGACGATTTCCAGACTGCCACGCTTCAAAATATTGCTGAAGGTCACAGTAGAGGTTTTTCCTCCGATAAGTGTGACGGTCTGGGTTTTCTGCGGCTCATAACGGTCAATAGACTGTTCTGTGACCGTATAAGTGCCAGGGAATAATCCCTCCACGGAGACAGAGCCGTCCTTTCCTGTCTTAACTGTCTTATTGAAGTTATCACCTTTGATTGTAAAAGAGATGCCCTCCACAACTCCGTCCTCAGAAGTCTTTTTGAGGGCAATCGTGCCTGTCGGCGTTTCGATATTGATATATGCAGACACGGTATCAGCATTCTCCACACCTGTTACCAAATCCTGCAAGTTCGGGTCGCCATAGGCAATGAGCTTTGCACTGCTGCTGACAGTCGGCACATTGTTCCTCTTTGCCGTAATGCGGACAGAACCGCTGATAGCTACGGTGGAGCTGATTGTCAGCTTATTTCCAGACTTCGATACACTCACATTGCTGTCAGAGCTTGAAAAGCTGTAATCGGAAAGGACGCCGTTGCTGTCCGTCAATGTGATGCTGTACTTTCCGTCCTTGTAGGCAAGCTCCTTTGTGATGTCATTCTTACCGCCCGACATAAAGCTCGGAATGGTGTTATGCTCACGCAGCATCGCAACAATCTGGTCATACACTGCCCTTGCTCCGCTGTTGGCATAATTTGAACCGAAGTGCAGGCTGTAAACGGTAGTGCTTGTCTGGTTATATGAGCCTGTGGCTTCACGGCAGCCTGTGACAAACTCCCAAACGAGTGTCTGCGTGGCAAGCCATTTTTCATCATCACTTCCTGACAGATTATTTCGGTTGCCCTGATACCCATAGAGCAGGGCAAGCCCAACCGCCTTTTTCTGATTGGCTGAAAGGGCGTTCCAAGTATCAGAGGAAGCCTTTTTCAAGGTGTTTCCTGTTTTCAGCGGTACTCCCGGCTGAATACAAAACGCATTCTCTCCGTCCACAAACATACGGTACTTGTAATTTCCCGTTCCGCCTGCGGTATAGCCGCCGATATTCGCACTGGAATTGTACCTCATCGCATTACCGTTGCTGTCATAGGTGTGGGAAAAGGAAATCGTCCCGATGTCACCCGCAGCAAACGCCGTCGCAGGCATTATGGATAATGCCGTGACCGCAGCCATTACAAAAGCCGCAGCCTTTTTGAACAATTTAGGGATTTTCATAGTTACCTCCTGTAATTTGGATTGAATATTTTGCCTTACTGACCGAAAAAAGCTGCCCGTTATGGACAGCTTAAAGTATTTCTTTTCTCGGATAGTTACTGGCAGTAGTTAGGGGGTGAGGTGTGGAGAGGGGGAAGCCAAAATAATGGCTATCCACTCAAAAAGGCAGACCTCGCCCTCGGTGTGTGGCTATCTCTCGTGAGCCTTGTTCCGCTGCAAGTGTCGGTTATAAAACTCCAACGCCTTGACAACAAAATCCGTTTCCTGCCCTCTGGGAACAGTCTTGGGAATGAGCTTGGTTATCCTCTCGTCACGGAAAGCAGGTTTTTCCTTCTGGTTGGGCTTTTCTTCCTCCATAATGGACTGGATAACCTCGGAAGTGAGCTTGCCGTCTTGGTTATACTTCTTCATTTTGATAGCCTGTGCCAATGACGGGGTAGCATCGTTGTACTCCATTGCTTCAAGCAGGGTGTATTGCTGTTCCTCGGTCAGATAGGAAATTTCAACCGCAGGACGGAATGCAATCTGCCTTTCATCTACCATTTGCAGGATTTCGGGTACAAGCTCCGTTAGACGGATATAGCGGCGTATCTGGTCTTTGCTTTCTCCAACAAGTTCTCCTAATTCCTCATCAGAACGCCCTTTTGATAAATTAGTCGCCAATGGCGACGCATTTTCTTTTGGGGGTCTGCCTGCCTGTCGTTTCATAGCTTCCAACCGCATTTTATACGCAAACGCTTTCTCACTCGGCAAAATAACAGAGCGTTGGAGATTACTTTCCACCATCACAATAATGGCTTCGTCACGGGTAAGCTCTTTAACCTCGCATTTCAGCGTTTCAAGCCCCGCAAGTTCACAAGCCTTTTTTCGCCTGTGACCACTGATAAGCTCATACCGTCCGTCCTCTTTTAAGCGAACTGTCGCAGGGGTCATTACACCGTTTCGCTTGATACTCTCAACAAGTTGTTCCATATCTTCGTCCATTAAAACCTTGAACGGGTGGTCTGGAAACTCGTCAATCTCCGATATGGGAATATCCCGTATCTTGCTTAGCTTTGCTTCCTCACGGCTTTCGTCCGTCTGAAAAAGGTCATCGTATGCGGTCA
>OIBS01000376.1_pt1 | contig 15242 bp, 15 predicted proteins | sample 1581081 | NCBI WGS metagenome assembly OIBS01 (sample SAMEA3882511, study PRJEB24775) | human gut metagenome | biome: human-associated habitat; feature: intestine environment; material: feces | place: Netherlands | collected 2009/2010 | reverse complement strand
GTAGGGGCGACCATTGGTCGCCCGTCAACTTACCGCAGCAACGCATTTTCCGGGATAGTTTCTTGCAAGGCAAACGGGCGCAGGCGAGCAATGCTCGCCCCTACAAGAGTTTTTCGACAGCCTGAAAAAATCCAACCGCCCGGAAGCAGTTGGACATCTCTATAAAACGCACTTTGAAAATCGCTCACTGCCTTTGCCTGTTTTGTGCGATACAGCAAAGAAAAAAAGCTGCGGCAATATCTTTGCCGCAGCTTTTTGGTGGGAGCTGGTGGATTCGCAAGCCGCGGTCTAAAAAACAGTCCGCAGGACTGTTTTTTGCTGTCTGCGGACGGCCGACCTGTTCGAATCCTACCAGCTCCAGCACAAAAAAGGACCCGCAACCTAAGTTGCGGGTCCTTTTTGTCTGAGTGTGACAAAAAAGATACCCAACAATTTCAGTAATTCAAAAAACAAAAAACGAATATTTAAATTTTTTCTGCTTTTCAGTCTTGCTCTATGGATAACTTAATAATATTATAGCAAATTTTTCCCGTTACCACAAGACAACCGATTACATTTTCCATGAAAAGAAAAAGGGATATCTCCCCTGCTGAGGATTGCAAACCATCAGTATGGGAGACTTCCTTTTATTGATGTTGCTTATTCTGTCCAATCACATCTATTCTTTGTCGTTGGCCATTGCAGCATCCATTCAAGATATTCTGCCTGTGTACTTTGCCCAGTTTCCAGTTTCTTTTTGAGTTCATACCATTCCTTTAAATATTTGCTTACTTTCTCAAATTCATCGAATAGCAGTATCATACATACCAGAACACTTCCATCGCATCCATGTTCCCAATCGAACCAAATCAACAAGCGGATAATGTCCTCTGGCGTCTCTGCTTTTACAAAGAAATTTTCCTCACGAACATTCAATGCTTTGGCTATTTCCTTGGCTCGCCTTTCTTTAGGCGTCCGGAATCCTGACTCATATTGAGCAATTCGGTTGCCGCCCGCATCACCTAAGTTCAGTCGTTCTCCCAACTCCTGCTGTGTTAGATTCCTGTGAACGCGTATCAACTTGATTTTCTTTCCCAGTTCCATATTATCTTTCCTTCTCATACCAATGGTATTACTTTTTCATAGCCACCAATGAACCGTATTTCAATTTCATTGCGAGATCTCACCGTGATTTTCTCAACGATTCGTGCAGTCAGCGCATCGTCATATTCTAGGATTTGCAGGTCTTTGGCTGACAGCAGCATTTCCGGCTGTCTGGCTTTTTCCTGTCGGGCGGCGCTGTCCTCGATGGCTTTTTTCAGACTCTTAATTTTATTATTCAGCTTTTTCAACCTGTTATCCAGAAACGGAGTATCCTCATCGAAGTCCAAGGACATTTCCAGCAGGCGGTCGAATTCCTGTTGGGTCTGCTCCAGTTGCTCCTGCAAATTAGGCTTTATGCTTTCGCCGGTCTGGATGTCATGCAAGATGCCGTTGATCTGGGCAGCGACTTCATCGGTGAAGTTTGCCGCCAAATCCTGCACCGCTTTCAAAATGGCGCGGTGCAGTTCTTCTTCCGGGATGGACGGTGAGCTGCCGCAGAATTTCGTGCCATACTCGATGCGATTCACGCACCGCCAGACGATTTGCTTTCTGCCGTGGATATTCCAAGTCACTCGCTTGTAAGGGCTGCCGCAGTCACCGCAGACCAGCCGTTCGGTCAAGGCATAGGTTTTACACCCCTGTTTTCCATCCCGTTTAAAGCAAAATGATGGGCAGCAGGCGCTTGGGGTCCTGCTGCCCACGATTTGCCCTAAACGGCAAAAGTAGATAGTTAAGTAAGTGTGCCACATTTGCCGCCCGCACCCCTGACACCGGGAACACAACAGGCAGGGTGTTGGCACACCCGTTCACTGACTCCGCCGGAGTCTTACTGCTTACAACTCCGGCTCGGTCACCCCCTCTGACGCTGGAGGCCGCTGGCGTATCATTATGGTCTTTCCCACCGCAATTCTGGTTTGCCGGACCGCCCACTGGGGCTTGCTGGGAAAGTAACGTACCTGTTATGCTGGGTATTCGGTTGTCAAGGTGCTGGGTAATCATAATTGACTACCAAGCAAAATCGGTCAAAATTGTCTCAAGGATTTTCTTGATTTCATCAGGGACATACAGCAACGCTCTATGTAATGCGAGTGCCTGAACAGGAGTCATGTACATTTTCTTGAACAAGTGGTATCCGTCTGGTAGGGAAAGGCCTCCATTTCGGCCCCGGACTATTTTTATTGGATAGTCCTCGTTTAATGTTGCTATGTCCCTGCTGATAGTATCTGTTGAAACATGGAATTCTATTGAAAGATGCTCCATCGTATCTTTCCGGCGCTTGTCTAACAAGCGAATTATTTTCTTTTGTCGCTCGTTAGATGTCATCTTTGAAATTCCTTCCGAATTTGCTTTGCACTTATAATATCGCAAATACCCCGCAACTTTTGCGGAGTTAAACTTTAAATCCGTTCGAATTTTATCTGGATTACTATAATTTATAAATATATGAATTTCCGCTTGTTGGTTCATGTGTTTGCCCGTCAGCATTTTCTGCTGGCATTCTGATGCCGCCTCACGATGGATGTCCTTGCCTTCGGCTAGCGCTTCCTACTGCTAAGCGCGTAGCATCCTTTCGCCAGTTGTTGCCCAACCGAGCACACAAAAAAGCCCGCCGCATTTTGAGATGCGACGGGCTTAGAGCTGCAGCGTGAGATTTATTTTTTCTCCTGAGAATTTGTCAGAGGCTTTTCGGGCCGGTGTGGCTGATAATTCCAAAACATATTACACGGTTCATTGGCTTCTTTTCGAATTGATGCCTGAACTACTGCACGCAAGTTTTTGTGTAAAAGACTTTCTTTTGCTTTCATGGTAAAGACCTTCCTTCCGGTTTGATTTGGTTTTATTTGATTCCAACCCCAATTTTAGCCAAAACCAGTAGAAGAGCATCCGCAGCTGCAGCTACAATCCAGACAGTGCTGTACAATGGTTTCAGCAACAAAAGGGGTGGAACAAGCAAGCAATATAATACAAGTCTTTTGCGTACCGCTATTTTCATGTCCTGCAACTCCTCGTTGCTGCAATGAATCGCCGAATTATTGCAAGGAGCAAGTGTTAAAATTAGCGTAACAGAGACAATAAGCAGCGTAATTGCAGCTGCTATCGTAGAAGATTGCAGTCGGTCAATCAGATATAAGCAGGTATATTCACAAAATAAAGAGGTGATAAAGCAGGAAAATACTGTTGGCATATGAAGCCCATTTGTCTTTTCCCGTAAAAGCGCCAACCCAAAATTCAAAAGAATCACTTGCGGTAACGGCGCAACAAGTGTTCCAAAGCAAACGAGAATAAAGAAACCGCCAAAGTTCATGAATTTTCGTTGTAGCGAGTATGCCATCCAATCGCGTTGACTTTCTTCAATGAGTTCGCTTTGTATACACTTCTCCACGATTCTTTCAACGATTGCTTCCATATGTAGAACCTCTGTAAATCAGAACTATCTTTATTAAAACAGAGTTTTCAGCTTTTTCATCATTTTTGTAGTGAAACAGTAGTTTTTTGTCATGAAATCAGAGTATTCGGCAGCTCTGTTGCAAATTCAAACCAGCCGTTTTCATAGTCCATAGCGTAAAGTGTGTGGTACTTTTCCAATGTGGTATGAACATTTTGCAAACCATACCCGTGAAAAGATGGATTTTCCTTGGTTGATGCCGGCAGTTGATTTGCAATCATATTTACCGGCAAAGATTTATTACGGACAGCATAAAACAGTTCATCTTCTTCAAGCAGTGCCTGCACATAAATTTGCCGGTCTGTTTCCGGCAGTTTTTCGCACGCTTCAATCGCGTTATCCAGTGTGTTGCTGATTACAACCGTCAAATCCACCATGTCAATCTTTATGGGAGACAAATCGTTCACACTGAACTGTATATCAATTTTACGATTTTTCGCAACAAGCGCCTTCTGATTCAAAAGTGCATCCAGTGCTGCATGGTGGGTATTGACGAGCAGGATGCGTTCGTTTTGTTTCGATTGTAGGCTATGGATATAGGTTTGTATTGTGTTGATATCTCTGTTTTGTTGCATCAGCATTCCGTCTAACGTACTCAGATGAGCGCGAAAGTCATGTGTCAGTTTACGTTGCTGAGCGTATGCAGCACTCAAGGCTTCGATGCTCTCTTGCTGTGCTTTTGATTTGGCTTGTAGGCTGATTGCTTCTTCACGGAAGTTGGCGTTTTGTTCCATCCAGCTGATTAAAAGTAATGCTGCTATCTGTATTACGGTAATAAATGTGGCACAGACACATAGCGGCTGAATTGATATTTGCCCTTGCTGAAAGCAACTTCCGAAAAAGAAAATAAGCAAAACACTTGCAAGGGAAAGTACTGCGGGAATGGTGTACCATCTAAAATTGGTTGCTTGGCTTAACTTTCCATTTCGCGCCTTTGCCTGTAAAAAGCATACTACTATTATTATACCGTGTACAAGCATACTTTGGCATAGCGCATTCCCAAGAAATACACCATTCAGTGTTTCAGATAACAAAAGAGCAAGAGTATGCCATAAATTATCTATACAACACATCGTTGCATAAATAATAATTGAAATATATAAGCCAAAAAATCTATTACTGATGTACAAAATTCTATGCACAAAATAATACAGGACAAGCGCAATTAAGATTTTCGAATAATCAGGCAATGCCTTTGAGGCAATGTTCAGAAATGTTGCCTCCAGAAAAGCAAGGCTCGTCACAATAATCCAATGGCGAAAACGTTTCATCTTTCTTGCGGAAAATGCATCAAATAGCAAAATTGCCGAAAAGCACTCCATCCAAGTCCACAAGTAGGTCAAGAAATAATCGCTCAACGTGCATTCCCCCAGTTTTTGTTTTTCCAACTCAGATACTGGACTTTCATTTGTGAGTACCGCTTCTGACTTACCGATAGCTCTTTTCCATCGAAGAGAACAACTCTGTCATAATTGAATTTTTTGATGTATGCCATATTGACCAGATAGCTTTTCTGAATTCGGAGGAATCCGTCTCCTTCCAATTCTGCCGCTAAATCTTCCATTTTTCCATAAAAGCGGTCTGGTGCCTGCATAGGCTTTACTGTGTACAAATATATAACTCTTTGATTACTTTCCAAGTAGAGAATATCTTTGTAGGGAATGTTAAACGACTCCGCGTTGGCAGAAAAATGCAGAACTTTATCATCACGCGGCAATTCTGCCAATGCATCCCGGAAATAATTGGGCAGCTTTTGCTCCAGTTCTTGCTTGAGAAGGTATCGGAATGCCCGGACTTCATACCCTTCCATCGAAAATTCCGGATAATTTGTCACAAAAATAATCACTGTATCCAGATGCAATTCCCGCACACGGCGGGCAATGTCCATGCCGCTGCGTTCATCCATGTCGATGTCCAAGAACATAATGTGATACTGCGATAATTGCCGGTCTGTTATCTCGGCAGGATTCGAGCTTTTTGTTATGCAAATGGACGCTCCGGGCGGTACCGGCTGGCCAGCAACCGCGTCTGATATTCTCTGCAAAAAATCCTTGTCGTCATCGCAAAGTAAAATATTAATCTTCATGCGTGTATCCTTATCGTTGTTTCGCCGTAGTAGACGTCCCTCTTTGCCATTCAACATACGTTTAATTCTCCCGAAAGTCAAGTATTTTCTCGAAATAACACTTATAGTGTATTATTATACTGTTTTTACACCGTTTGGCAAGCTAAATCATTTAAAATTGAATTACCCTAAGAAGAAAATTCATTGATAAAGCAAGCTGGACAAAGACATGAAAGATACCGAACGTCACAACTATATTGGAGATCACATTCGTAAGCTGCGAGAAGAAAAAGGCTGGACACAACAAGTATTAGGCAAAAAGTTGGGCAAGAAGACTTCCACTATCAGTGCCTATGAAACGAATGCCAAACTTCCGTCTGTCGATTGCCTTATTGAAATGGCCGAATTGTTCGATGTATCGCTTGACACACTGGTTTATGGGGATCGTTCAAATTTGATTTCTATTCGTGCCTTGCGACCAGAGCAAAAAGAACTGATTTCGGAGCTTACGCAAGTTTTTTCGGCAAGGCACACAACCGCTGAACAAAGGCTTGGCTTGCTCAGCAAGATTGTTAGCCACTTATCGCAATAATTTAGAATTCCCATTTTGTGGGCCTTTTGATTTTTCCTGCCCCGGCTTAGCAGCCGGGGCAGTTTGTTTTACTCGTGTTTTATGACAAGTAACTCGGATTTTGTGTCAATTTTGTGGAAATGAAGATTTTCTTGTGGTATCTTGAAGTCAAGATAAATAGGCGCTCCCGTTACCTAGATTGAAAAGTTCTATATGTATGTAAGCGTCGGTGCACAGGCGCTTGTAATTGTCCGAATACATGGAACTCTTGAAATACTGCCGAAACGTGGCGAATGTGAAAACTTTTTGGTATAATGAAGTTGTTCCAAAGAACCGCCATCCACATCTAAGGCTCAAGCATCGGCGCGCAGATGCTGAACATATCCGCCCCGAAACAAACCTGACATAAGTTTCTTTCAGAATGGAGGAATACATCATGAAAAAAATCAGCAAACGTTTTCTCACCCTTGCAATCACCTGTGTTATGGCTATGGCCATGGCCGTTCCGGCGTTTGCGGATTGGACAATCGAAGTTGATGATAACAGCAACCGTTATATCAACGTGTATGGCACATATGGCAGCTCTTTGAATATGCGGTATTTAACTCTCTACAAAACCAGTGCTCCGAAGAGCGAACAATGCTTCCATCTATACCGTTCGAGCGGCTTCGGGGACAATTTTGTTCTGTGTGCTTCTACAAACTCTCAGTACGCAATGAATCGTAATTCCAACAATGGTCGTGCATGGCTGTGGAGTTTATCAAACAATGGCTATGGTGACTCTCGTTTAAAAACTCCACAGTCGGATTCTTCGACCCTTTTGGTTTCCTACCGCTATGGAACAATTGGCGTATCTGGCTCTAATGTTATTTTTGGGGCCTCTGGCGCAAGTTGGTTTGCATCCGGAACGCCAGAGTTTCCTTTGAGCACGACGAATGTGGATATAAATCCATATCTTTAAGCAGTTCGAATATCGCAGACGATTGTTATATTGTATAAAGCGGATCCTTGCTTTATGAAAGCACTTCATCTCATCAGATTCTAAAAAAGTCGTTTCTACTAAAGCAGGGGTCCGTCTTTTCTGTAAAATATAATGCATTTGTAGCAGATCGAGAGAACAGAATGAAACATTTTAATCTGTTGGCAATTGGAACCTTGTCTTTGCTTTTAGTCGGATGCTCCTGCAATGTCGGCGAAGCAACGCCAACGCCATCATCGCAAATGGCATCTGATGATATAGTCACCCCCTCAACAACCGAACATACATTATCACTTTGCGTTCCGAGCTCCGAGAAAGGGATGTATACTGTAGATTCGATTGCTAATGGGTATGGCAACATTTTTTATATTGATTTTGAGACAATGCAGCAGATACCTTTATGCGATACACCAAATTGTACACACTCAAATGATAGCTGCACTGCCTGGCTGCAAATTGATGAAAGCGGTTTTCTCCCCGGAATTTTACAACTTGGGAATTCAATTCTTCTTGTGCAAAACGGCGAGTCATCAAACCACCCTGCTTGCATTTGGATTGCTGATGCGAACGGAGAAAACAAGAAATTGTTATTCAGTGCCCAAAGCGGACAGAGCATCGGCCCTGCTTTTTATACAGATGAAACAAATTCGTCATTGTATTTTGTTTTGTCAGAGGTATCCGAATCGTCGGGCGGGATAACGGAAAAAAAGACCTTAAGCAAATTAGATGTAAAAACAGCGAAAATAGTTCCGTTAATGGATATAACAGATTGCGGCCTCTATTCGGCTTGCGGAGACTGTTTTATAGTTTATCAGGCAAACGAAAGAGAACAGCACTTCTATTACCTTTATCCGGGATATGACACGGCCGCGATTCTTGCGAGTACACCTTTCTATAGCAATGAGACTTCAAAAACAGGAGCTTTTGTTTCCGTCGACACACTTTTCGAGTATGACTATCAAACAGCTTCTCTAAAAATGCGGAATTTACTTACCGGCGAGGAAAAATGTTTTGACTGTTCCCCTTATGCAGAGCAGCCGGATGATGAGCATCGTCCTGATTGCAGAGGACCATATGGGAAATACCTGCTTTACGAAACATCTTATGTGAGCAAAGAGGGGTATTTTCTGCCACACTATCGAGTATTAAATCTCGAAAACGGTGAGTTTTCCGAAGAGATGAATTTGAAAGATTCTCAAGGGAATTTCCTTACATCGTTAACCGTAGTAAAAGATCAATTTTGTGTTGTCTACGATTACACATCCGTCAATATCGCCGTTGCCGATGACAACACGATGGAAAATGTTTTGATTCCAAAATACGCATTGCTCTCACAAGATGACTATTTTCACTCGCGTGATAATTTTCATCCGATTTCTAACGATAGCTTTTGATTCATAATGGCCTGATTCCTTTTTTATGCATTTATCTTTTCGCTACACGGAGAGACTCTGCCATGCAACTGGAACTGAACGATCTGCGCAAAACCTATCTGCTGCCCGCCCCGCTGCTGCACCGCCGCGGGCAGGGCAAACCGAAAACCAAACAGGCTCTGGCCGGGGTGTCCATCACCCTCGGCCCGGGCCTGTATGGCCTTTTGGGGCCGAACGGCGCGGGAAAATCGACGCTGATCGGCATCATCACCGGCGGATTGGCCGCCGATTCGGGCGAGGTGCTATGGTGCGGCCGCCCCGCGCACGGCATTGCGTTCCGCCGCATTCTTGGCTATATGCCGCAGCAGCAGGGACTGTACGACAGCTATACTGGGCGGCGCTTTCTTGCCTACATGGCTGCCTTAAAAGAAATTCCTAGAAAAGCCGTTGCAGTCGAGGTTGATCGTGTGGCCGCTGCCGTAAATTTGACTGCTGAGTTGGACAAGCGCCTTTCTGCATATTCCGGCGGCATGAAGCAACGCCTGCTGTTGGCATCCGCCCTGCTTGGAGATCCGAAGCTGTTAATTTTAGACGAACCAACGGCAGGTCTTGACCCAAAGGAGCGCGTCCGTCTGCGTGAATTGCTGGCAGATATGGCGAAAGACCGCATTATTCTTGTGGCAACGCACGTTGTTTCGGATGTAGAAACAGTAGCAACCAAGGTTATTCTTTTGCGCGCCGGCAAGATCGTGGATGCCGCGCCCGTGCCGGAGTTGATTGAAAAATACGCACCCGGCCAAGGTCTTGAGGATGTCTACCTGAATGTGTTCGGTGAGGGGGACGGCAAATGAGCCTGTTTTTTGCTGAACTCCGCAAAATTTGGGGCGGCAGGGTGTTTCCTGTCCTGTTGGCGATACTGGCATCCGCCAATCTCTTGCTGCTGTGGATGGGCACCCGCCCCACCGCCAAACAGCCGCCCGCGTCTGCCTACCGGGCTGTAGGCGCAGAACTGACAGGCAAGACCATGGAGGAAAAAGGCAGCTATCTGCATGACAAATACACCGAGATAGAAAGCCTTGTAAAAATCGGACAGTATTACCGTGAAATGGCATACGGTGGCTATGGCCTTTCCCAGTATCGGCAGGACAATGCCGCTATGTTTGATGCCTATGAGCAGGAATACAATGACAAATCCTACACCCTATTCACAGATGATTTGAACACAGAGTACCGCCTGTTCAGCCAGCTGCAAAGCGAGTATGACACCGTGGCTGCTTACAACGACTTCTTGGAGGGGGTTCAAACCAAGGCCACCCAACTGTCCGGCATCTCCATTTTTCAAAATGACCGTACCGGGTACGATTTAAAAAACATAGAACTGACCGCGCAGGTTTATGCCGGGCTGGCAGATACGCCTATAGAGTATTACCCGCAAAAGGGTTTGTACACGGCCATCAGCTATGCATTCACGGATCTTATCCTGTTGGCGGCTATGCTGCTGCTTGCGCTGATTCTTGTACGCCAAGAGCGCGACAACGGTTTGTTGAGCCTGATTCGCAGCTTACCGGGTGGACGGTTAAAAACGGCCATTGCCAAGCTGGCGGCATTTGCTGCCAGCTTATTGGTCGTTCTGATGGTGCTGTATGGAGTCAACCTCGCATATTGCTCGGCGTCGTTCAGCTTGGGGCCTATGAATCGCACGATTCAAAGTGTTCCCGCATTGATGCGCTGCACAATGCAGATTACCGTTGGGCAGTATCTTTTTCGATTTTTACTTGCAAAGTGGGCCGGTGCGTTTGTGATGGGGCTGTGGGTTATGCTGGCTGCCCTTATCGCCAAACGCGCTGCCGCCGGGTGGGTCGGTGCCTTGGCCCTGCCCTTGGCAATGTACGGCATTCGTGCTGCAATCCCTGCCACAAGTCATTGGAACGTTGTAAAATATGCGAATATGGTGAGCCTGCTGCAGACCAACGAGCTGCTGGGGAACTACCGGAATCTTTTCTGGTTTGGTAATCCTGTCAGCCTGCCGTTGGTCGAATGGTTGACGGCAGCCGTTTTGGGCGGCAGCTTGTTTGCGGCATTCTGTACGGTATTTGCCAAGGCACAGCTACTGCCTGCTGCCAAGCACAGCTTTGCACTTCCGTTTTCCCGTAAAACGCGTGCGACCTCTGTTACCCATGAAGAGGGCAGGAAGTTATTGCTGATGAATGGAGCCGCAGTATTCTTGGCAGCGTTTCTGGTGTTTGGCATCTATCAGGGCGTGACGGCGGAGAGCTACATAGACGCGGACGAAATTTACTATGCCTATTATATGAAGCATATTTCCGGCCCGTGGAGCGAAGAAAGCCGCGACTGGATACGAAATCAGCGTAACGAGTTTATTCCCATGCTGGAGACACAGAAGCGTGTCAACAGCGGCGAATTGAGCAGTGATGCGTTGCTGGCCTACAGTTCACTGCGGCAGAAATATTCTGTCTATCAGCGTGTAGTGCAGTCCAACATCAATTACTATCTGAAAGAGAATCCCGGTGCATGGCTTGTCTATGAAACCGGATATAAAAAGCTGTTCGGCTTTACCGGCACCGGCGATGTACAGGATACACTTCTGGCGGGGCTGCTGTGTGCGCTGTGTTTCAGCGGCTTATTTGCAATGGAACGCAAAGGCGGCATGGATGAGATTCTGACCTGCACACCATTGGGCCGCAAATACACTGTAAAGGCAAAGCTGCGGCAAAGTACCGCCGTGGCAGCGGTTATATCGTTCGGAACCGTTCTGCCTCACCTGTGGCAGGTGCTGCGTGACTATGGCCTTCCCTCTTTGCTGGGACCTGCGATGAGTATCTCCGACTTGCAGGCTGTACCCAAGTTTATAACTCTGTCGGATTTGCTGATTTTCTGGTTAATCTGTCGTTTCGCGGCCTGCCTCTGCATGAGCCGGATCACCTTATGGCTTGGACAGAAATTGGGGAATTTGCTGACCGCGCTCTTTATCAGTGCAGTTGCCTATTGCCTGCCCGCGCTGCTGAGCCTTTCCGGAATGAAAAATGGTATCGAGTGGCTGGGATTCTATCCTCTATTCCATGCTGCAGCGCTCTGGCAAAACCAAGGCTATAACGCCAACGGAGAAAGCTACAACGCAATGTGGATTCCGATTTTTCTGGTATGCGCAGCATTCTTTCTCGCATGGGCAATCGGACAGGCTCTTATTGACGATTATGACATGATAGGTGTTCCAGATGAAGTACTATAAAAATCTGTCCATCGATGAAAGCGATTTCTCCGTTCAAAGGCAAGGCTGCCGCATTCACCTGACGACCACAGAATATCAACTATTCATTACGCTGCTCGACCATTCCGGGCACATCTGCTCTCGAAACTTTCTGCTGGCATCTGCATGGAATATCACAGTGCCGATTCAAACGCGGACGGTCGATGTGCATATCGCAAAGCTGCGGAAAAAACTGGATTTAGGCCCGGATGATTTGAAAACCGTGACGAGGCAGGGGTATGCGCTTTCTACGCAAGAAAGCTATAGAGCAAATCATTCAGCCTGAGATTTTTTATAATGTGAAGTAGCGCAATACATCCGCACGATTGCCGTCAATTCTCACCTCCAGATGCAGATGGTTACCCGTCACCCTCCCGGTATGCCCGACATATCCGATAACCTCTCCCGCCTGCACCTGCTGACCGGTGGTGACGCAGATGGACGAACAGTGGGCATACAGTGTTTCCAGCCCGCCGCCGTGGTCGATTTGAATGTAGTAGCCGTAACTGCCGCCCCAGCTGTCAAGACCGTTGGCAACGGTAACTGTACCATTTGCCGCAGCAAGAATCGGCGTACCCTCGGCGCAGGCAATGTCGGTGCCGGTGTGGGAGCTGACCTCGCCGGTGATGGGGTCCACGCGGTGACCAAACTGCGAGGTAATCGTACCCGCAACGGGCAGCGGCCATTGCAGCGTGCCAGTTGGGGCGCGTGTACCATCAGGAGACATGACTTCTCCCCCGCCCTGCTCAAAGCCGCCGAGCAATTCTGCCCACAGTTCCTCATACTGTGGGTCTTGCAGGAGTTGCAGATAGGTGTTCTGGCGGGTGGTGAAATGATAATCTGCCGCCATCTCATCGGGTGTTTTGTGGGTAAGACTTATTACTAGGACGGTTTCGGTTATTTCTGTTGTGGTTACTTTACCGTTCTTGTCCGTCGTTTCTATAACAGCGGTTTCCGCACGGGTAGAGTAGTCCACCGCATTCATCGCCCACATAGTTTCCCGCAGCTTGTCCACCTGTTCTTCCGTCAGTGCCGCAACGGGTGCGCCCTGTTCGCTGCCCGCCACATACGAAGAAAAGACCGCCAGGACATCCTGCCAGCGGATGTAGTATACATCATCGTTGGCGGTAATGTCTTGGCGGTCGTGCTGTACGGTATCGGAGATTTCTTCCAGCCTGTTGCGGTATTCTGCCGTCAGGGTTTCTACGGCTTCTTGCACTGTGACAGCATTTTCATTGGGCGCATTTGCGGCAAAAAAGATGCCATAGGCCGAGCCGGACACAAACGCCACAAGGCTGATGACGATAATAATACTGAGTGCCACGCTAATCCCTGCAGCAATGGCCGCGACAAGACTGTGCAGGCCGACAAGAAAATGCCGTACTGCCGAGCGCACCGCCACAGCCGTCTTGCAGGTGCTGCTGGCGGCTTTCTGGATAGCAAGCTGCACTTGACGGGTACGGGTCTGCATTTGTGCTTGGGTTGTTATGCTCCGCACAGTTTCATTTGCGGCGGTTCGCAGTTGGCGCTGACCTTGGGTCACACCACGAATATCTCGTGGTGCGGTCTTGGTGGTGATGGCTTTTTCTTTTGCCCTCTGGCGGGGCAAATCTGCCCCACGGTGCGGGCGTTGCGCCGCATCGGGCAGCGTGCCGTACTCGACTTGTTTCGGGCTGACACCGCGCTCACCGGCGGCGTGGGCGCGGGCAGCAGCCTCTTTTTGGCGGCGCTGTCGGGCTTGGGTTTCTGCCAATTTCCGCCCCTGCCGCCACACAAAAGATGCCGACTGTTCCGCAGCCAAACCCGCAAGGTCTGTCGGTTCCTGCTGTCGGGGGGCGGTGTCATTTTCATGCGCGGCGGTGCGGGTTTGCTCTTTTGTTTTTATCCACGCCGCTTTTAGGGCGGCTTTCGGTATCGTTCCCGCTGTACTTTTGGGGGTGCGGTTGCGGGGCTTTTGTTTGTTTTCTTTTGGCGTTCTCATACTCTCACCTCGGTTCGGTTATACGCTTTGCCACAACGACCACCCTGCTGTTTTTGCCGGAATCGTCGCAGGTGGACAGCGTAAGCAGCTTGTCCCCATAAGCAGCCGTCACGCCGGTTTCGTACAGGGCAGCGTTCTTGCAGGCGTCCACATAGGCGGCAAATTCCTGCGGTGTTTCGGTATCGGTACATTGATAATAGGCAAACAGATCCTCCGCTTCGCCCCGAAATACCGCCATCACGGTATATTCTGCCTGTGCCGTCATGGTATCAAAGCGGATAATTCTGTGCTGCTCCCAAAAGGATTCGCGCTTGTATTGCAGCAAATCCGAGAACATAGTGCCGTCCTTCATGTTGTGTCCGTACACAAGGATGTTGTCGGATGGCGTTTGCAGGTCGCAGTTTGTCTGCACATACGGGCAGCCGTGCTGGGAGTCAGCTTTTTCAAAGTTGTGCTTTAGGTAAAAGTCGGGGTCATGCTTTGACTGCATGACCGGGTAGTTGATGTTGGTTCCGTCAATCTGTATCCACCCGGCAAGGTCGCTGTTTTGCGCGTACAGCGCCTGATACTGCGGCAAAAAATCATTCCCCGTTGACACGGCGTCATCGGGGATTTTTTCTGTCTGCGCGGCAAGTTGCCGATACATTCGCGTTTGCGTACAGGAGTCGGCGGCATAGCGGGCAATACCTGCGGCACTTGCAAGAAAAACAGCGGTAAGAGGTAAAAGCAGGAAGCGGTAGAATTTCAACATAGGGTGTCCTTTCTCGGAATCGGTTTGCAAAGGAAAAACAGACGATGTATAATACAAATGGGTGTAATCATCAACGATACACAGGCCATCACATTTGAGGAAGCGGCAGAAGTCGCATCAAAGAGAAATGGTTCGGATTCGGATTGCTTTACGGCGCCAAATTCTGAACGTAAAATCGTAAGATTCTGCATTCTTTCTTTATGCAGGAAAGCGACTGCACACTTTCTGCACACCAGTTGCACATTTCCCGAATATCAAGTCTTTTTGCGCAAGATGCGCACTGCCTGCTTTCCTTTGCATAAAAGGAAGAAAAGTTAGGCGAACAAGGCTCTCGTCAACTCTCTGCGTTCGTCTGCGTCCATCAGCCGGATGGCTTCAAGAATCTCCTTGCCGGAGATTTTTGTTGCCGCCGGCTTTTCGTTTTGCCGGGGGTGGGGTGCTGCCGGGGACATATTTTGGGAATAGAAGTTTGCCTCGATCTTCTCGGTCAGCTCCAGCCGGGGCTTGTCCTGTGTGTGGGCGTAGGTATCCATTAAAACGGCGGCAGTCGCATGGCCGATGTTACCCTGCACCGACTCGAGGTCGCCATCCGACTGCAAGAACTGGTAAGAACATAATAAAGGCAATTATTTGAAATTTTTGAAAAAACAGAAATCATTTTGATGATGTTGAACGTTTTAATAGACAGGAAGGGGGTGAACCGTATCCAGACAGAATTATTGCTG
>OIBS01000373.1_pt1 | contig 15361 bp, 7 predicted proteins | sample 1581081 | NCBI WGS metagenome assembly OIBS01 (sample SAMEA3882511, study PRJEB24775) | human gut metagenome | biome: human-associated habitat; feature: intestine environment; material: feces | place: Netherlands | collected 2009/2010 | reverse complement strand
ATAATAGAAGGCTATAATACATGGAAAAGAAAAGTATTAGAAAGAGATAATTATACTTGCCAAAAGTGTAATAAAAAGGAACATTTAGCAGCACATCATATAGAAAATTATTCAGAAAAAGAAGAACTTAGAACGGATATAAATAACGGAATAACACTTTGTGTTGAATGTCATAAAGAATTTCATAAGGAATTTGGAAACAAAAATAATAATAAAAAACAAATTGATATATTTTTAAATAATAAACTAATACCGTGATAAATTAAGGAGTTAAAATGCCTTAATCATTGTAGAGCATAGGAACTGAACCTATGCTTTTTCTTATGGAAAAGTATAGAATATAATGTTCCCAAGAGCCCTTAACACGATTATATATAGGATAATCTGAAAACCTAACGTTAAACGAGGGTGAAAATATATGCCAAACTGAACTAGAATTGACTAGTTGATGAAAATGGAGGAAACTCCCAGAGGTGGATGTAGGAATTGACCTACTATTAATAGATAAAAAGCTCCACGTTAATAACAAATGGATTACTTAACAGCATTTGGGTTAGAGGCTGACCAAGCGGGTCGTATGGCAGACGTACTATCTTATGCACAAGCTAACTCGAATACAACAACTGAAATGCTAGGAGAAGCATTTAAGAATTGTGCAGTCAATGCACATAATGCGGGTATGAGTTTGGAAGAAACTACTGCAATACTTAGTAAATTTGCAGATGCTGGTCTAAAGGGTAGTGAAGGTGGTACTGCTTTGAATGCCATCATTAGAGATATGACTCAAAAGATGAAAAATGGTGCAATACAAATAGGTAATACAAAAGTACAAGTACAAGATGCTAATGGAAACTTTAGAGAAATGACTGATATTATAGCAGATGTAGATAAAGCAACAGAAGGAATGGGAGATGCCCAGAAGACTGCTGCACTAATGACAACATTTACGGCAGACTCTATAAAAGGTATGGGAATTTTATGCAATACCGGTGCAGACAGTATAGAAGAATTCACAAAGAAATTAGAAAATAGCAATGGCACAGCTGAAAAGATGTCTAATATGATGAATCAAAATTTATCAGGTGCATTAAAGACTTTGAGCAGTGCTTGGGAAGCATTGCAACTTAGCTTAGGAGACTCTACTGGACCACTTTCGTTATTAGTAGGTCTATTAACTAAATTATTATTAGCAATTAAAAATTTACCTGCACCAGTTAAACAAGTAATAGTAACTTTAGCATTATTAGCAGCAACAATCGGTCCAACATTATTAATCATAGGGAAAATGATACAAGCATGGGTTAAAATGAAAGAAACTATTGGGATACTAAGATCTGGATTTGGTCTACTACGTGGAGTATTGTCAGGTTTACCTTCAGTATTTGGAATAATTCAAGGAGTAGTTAGTACTGTTGGTGGAGCATTAAGTTCCTTATGGGCAGTATTAATGGCTAATCCTATTGTATTGGTCATAGCAGCTATTGCAGCACTTGTAGCTGGATTTATATGGGCATGGAATAATATTGATGGTTTTAAAGAATTTTGGATTAATCTATGGGAGAACATAAAAACTGTGGCCAGTAATGCCTTACAAGGACTACAAAACTTCTTCACTCAAACTGTTCCACAAATGATAAGTAATATAGGAACATGGTTTAGTAATTTACCATCAACTATATGGTATTGGTTATGTTTTGCGGTATCATATGCGGTACTTTGGGTAGCACAAATGGGACAAAAGGCATATGAAGCAGGTTCTAAATTTGTACAAAATGTAATTACATTCATCCAACAATTACCGGGTCGTATATGGACATGGTTAACAACTACTATTAGTAGGGTTGGAAGTTGGGTAGTTCAAATGGCAAGTAGAGCTCAACAAGCTGGTAGTAGATTCTTAAATGGTGTAAGTACATTCATTCAACAATTACCAGGTCGCGTATGGTCATTCCTAGTATCAACAATTTCAAGAGTAATATCTTTTGCCGCAAATTTTGCTCAAAAGGGTAGAGAAGCTGCACAAAGATTCAAAGATAATATTATAAACGGTATTAGTAGTTTACCTGGAAGAATGGTGAGTATAGGAAGTAATATCATACACGGTATTATTACTGGTATTACTAATGCGGCTGGTAATTTATTTAGCACAATGCAAAATATAGCAAGTAGAGCCTTAAATGCTGCAAAAGATGCTTTGGGTATACATTCCCCATCAACAGTATTTAGAGACATGGTAGGGAAAATGATTCCTGCCGGTGTAACTGTCGGTATTGAGGCGAATGCAGGTAAAACTATACAAGCTATTAAGGATTATGCCAAAGACTTAGTAACTACTATAGACACAAATAAATTCTTGGGTAAAGTTAATATGAGTACAGCTGGTATTAATATAAATAGTGAAAACACAGTTGATAGTAATTTACTTTATGCTATAAAAGGTATGGCACAAGCAATGCAAGATAGTAAACAAGAATTCGACTATAAAGAAATGGGAAAAGAATATAAAAAGGCGTTACAAGATACTAATACTCCAATACTTATGGACAAAGTAGTGGTGGGACAAAAGGTGGCTAAGTCAGTACAAGAAACCAATGACTACTACAATGACCAAAAAGAAAGATTTAGAGGCGAGAGAGATTATGTATAATTATTTTAATTTTAATGGCAATCAGATAAATGATTTAGCAATAGTAACTAGTATAGAAAAACCATATATACCAGAGAAGTCTATTGATACTATAAATGTATCTAGTAGAGATGGAGAAATATTTGATGGAGCAAAATATGACTCCATCTCTATTCCTATATCACTTGCAGTAATAGGATCTACTGAGGATGATTATAAAACTCGTGTACAATGTTTACATGATATACTAAATACTAAACAAGAAGTACCAATAAAATTCTGTGAGAATATCACTATATATGGAATGCTGAAAGGTGCACTAAAAGTAAAGAAAAAGAATAGTATGAGTGGGTATGCTGACATTGAACTAATATGTCATACACCATATAGTTATAGTGATAATGTACATGCCTACAATGCTGAGGATGGACAACAGACTGTAGTAGTTGAGAACAATGGTGAATTAGCAACTCTACCATATGTAAGTATAGGCTTTGGAGCAGATGCACATTTTGCACAGGTACAAAATAATAAAACTGGAGAAAAAATATTAGTAGGTGATTATCCACAACTACAATTAAGTACAACAAAGAGTGAACAAACATTAATACTACATGACCCATGTACAAGTGTAGGAACTTTAATTCAGAGCGGAGCTAATATTAATGCAGGTCGTGGCACAGATGGTTCTTTTACTATATCATCTGGAGGTGAAAGTTTTATACTTAGTGAATTAGGTAATAGCTCAGAAAAAATAAAGGGTGCCTGTGCCCGTATCGCATTAAGTAAGAACATAGATGACTTTAAAGTAATGGTGAGAATGCAGTGTAGGTCAAGTGGTAAAAATGGTGATCCAAATAACTTTCTTAGTGAACAAGAAAAAGTAAAAGAAACTGTAGTTTCTGGTACTAAGACTAAATATTACGAAGTAAATGCCAATGGACTTAATTACAGAACCGGACCGGGAACTAATTACACATCTAAGGGGATTATCCCAAAGGGAACAAAATTAACAGAGGTTACTATACAAAATGGATGGGCAAAGATAAAATACAAAACAAAGACATATTATGTATACGCTAAATACCTAACTCAGAAAATAAAAGATAATTCAAAGAGTACTGTGCAAGAATTTACAGTAGCTAATATGTGGCTTACACCAAGTAAAACACTAACAGGAGCTAGTTGTGTTGTATATACAAAGCCTGACCTAGGTAGTAAAGTGGAATGTACTATACCTTATGGTACTGTACTTAGAATAATACAAAGAACGTATACATACACATATACAGATTCTAATAACAGTAAACAAACAGTAAAATTTTATAGAATTTATAAACCTTGGAAAGATAAAAATGGTAAAAATCATTATGGATATATAAATGTAGATAACCTTAAAGGAGCAGCAGGTATGGATACGAGTGTAGATTACACAAATGACCCTGCATACGCAGACCATAAGACAGGAATAGCTGAGGTATATGGCTTCGATATAAATGGTACTCAAATATTTAGATTATATTTAGGTGACATTAACCCATATTTTGAATATAACCAAGCTGAGGTAAGTGTAAGTAAAAAATCCATATTAATCACAAGTAATGATAATCCAAAGGAAAAGACAGACAAAACAGTTGATGCAGACGGTAAAACTGTTACTAATCATTATATGAGTGGTCAGTATGGTAGTTGGAATGATGCCAATGCATATTTTACATTAACACGAAAAAAGACAGGACAATATTATGTATATAGTGCTCAAGTACAAAAGAATGATGATGGGACATTTACACAATCTGTATCAGCTAATAACAAACGTAGTAGTGAATACTCTACCGAACCATTAAGTTACTTAGCTATATATCTAGGAACAATGGCAGATAAGTTAGAAAATGCTTGTGGAGTCGGTATTAGTGATATAAGAGTATATGAATTGAATCCGGAGAGTGAGGAGATTTCTAATATAAAATACTTTGAAGCAGGTGATAAATTAGACTTGGATTTTGAGAATGGTGATTGCTATTTAAACAATGAGCTGAGAAATGATTTAGTAGATATCGGTAGTTCATACTTTACTGTAGATGAAGGCGAAACAACATTACAAGTATTTAGCGACGACACTACTGCCAGTATCGGAGTATTAATAAGGGAAAAATGGTTAGGTGTGGTTGATGAGGACAGAAGTACACCATCCCAAGATTTGAATTTAACCAGCGAATAGGAGGTATATGTATGAATAAAAACTTATATATTTTAGACAACACGAAAAAACTGATAAAAATTATAAATACCATAAACACAATTAGTATAAAAGTATACGATGATACATATACCAGTGAACTTTTAACGGGGGCAGAAACTTACACTGCCTCTTTTAAAGTAAGTTATCAAGACCAACCAATATTTTTAGAAGGTAATTACATTGGATTTTATTGGCAAGATAATTTCAAATTGATGCAAATTAAGAAAACAACTAGTATTGAACATATAGACGACGTAACTATTACAGTTTATGCGGAGTTTATAGGAATTGAATTATATAATAGCTATGTAGAAAAATTTGTGGCAGATGGGAACGCTACAAAACTACTAGAAACAATATTGATGGACACTAATTACAAAGTAGGATATGTAAGTCCTTCATTAGATGAGGAAGCCTTTAGGGTAGAGACTACAGAAGTTACTAGTGTATATTCAGTTATACAAAATGCTACTTCAATATTATACGAATGTGAATGGCAATTTAGAACAGTTCCAGTAGATATAAAAAGAGGTAAATTTAATTTTTATGTAGACTGTTTTGCAAGTGGAGAGCGTGGCACTAAAAGATATAAACGTTTTGAAAGTGATAGAAATAGTTATGGCATGAAACGTACTGGAGATATTACAAACTTTTGCAGTGGTATTATACCAATAGGAAAAAATGGACTTACTATTAGTAATGTAAAATGGGAAAAAGAACAAGGAGATCCAACGGATAAACCCCTTGGTCAGAACTACATTTTCGATGAGAAAGCACATGAAATGCTTAATAATGGTGGCAAATACGTATTAATGAAATACAAAAGTGATGCTGATGATATATACACATTAATACACGAAGGGTATGTCAAATTAAAGGAATTAAACAAGACTAAATTTAGTTATGAAATTCCTATATATATGAATGAAAGAGATTATGAGGAGATTGATGTCGGTGATACTAACTATGTTGTGAGTAGAAAATTCAACCCACCAATTCAATTAGAGGCACGTATTACAAAGTTTGAAATTAGTTTTACAGATAGAACTAAGAACAGTGTAACACTAGGTAACTACAAGGAAATACGTAGCAAAATGAAATCTTTAAATAAAGATGACATAGTTAATGATGTTGTAGACATTATAAAGAAACATGGTAAATTAACCGCTAGTGATTTACTTGCTATTAGAAATTATCTAAATCAATTAGGAGTGGATAAAAAATTAATTGATAAACTTATTAAACAATATACAGATAAAGTAGTACCTGACCCAGTAAAACCTGGAGATGATACAAGTAAAATAAGTGAGGACACAGAAGATTATAGAGCAATAAATATAAAGAAAATAGACAATGGATTATGGATAGGAGATAGTAGAATTCATGACTGTATAAAATACAAATGTGGAGAAATAAAAGGTAAAACACCTACTACTCAACCACAACCTGATAAAAAAGAAGATAGTAGTAAAACTGCAAAACAATACAAAGCGGCAGTAGATTATTATGCTAAATTCGACTTAGGTAAATGGAGTGATAAATATAGTGATTTAAAAAATTTGAGAAGTAAATCCAACCATTGGAAAATATATGTTATGGTAGAACATTATAGTAAAAAATTTGGACTTGACCCACAACTAGTTTATGCAATAATATATGCAGAATCCAGTGGCAATCCATATGACGCTACTAAGTATAGTGGTGGAGGATATGGACTTATGCAATGTGAAAGGGACGCATATTTTGGAAAAAAACAAACTATAGAATTTAAGGATGGTAGTAAAGACTACTTTACCCCAAGCTATAGTACTATGAAACCTAAAAGTTGTGGTACACGTACTATTAACGGGGTAAAAGTGGATAAGGGTGTAGCTAATCAAGTAATGTTTGGTTGTAATGAACTTAGAAAATCCTTAAAACGTTTTAAATGGAACATATTCGCCGCATTGGTTGGATATAACTTTGGTTTATATGGATGCGATTTATTAATATGTAGATATGTTGCAATGAAAAATGGTTTATCATGGGTTAATAGATATGGATATACAGTACAAAGTTCTAAAGTACAATCTTTATATTTCAAAGAATTGGAAAAAGGTACTGCCGCATGGGCTAACGGTAGAAGTTGGTATGTATCTACAAAACACGCGGGTACAGCAAAAAATATAGAATACTATTTAAGATGGTATAAGGTAGTAGACGGACAATTACCATATTGTATTGACGAAAAAGGTAGAAAAAGAGGCTATGGAGCAATAAAACCAGGTACATCAAATAAGAGCGCAGAAGCTACTGCTGTATCAACTGAATCCGCAATGACTAGAGCAGCAAGTGTTAAGAGTGCCCCTACATGGAAAATAGAGGGTAACACTACTAATAAAAAAGGTGTTGCTGAAAACGTTAGAAAGAAAATAGTCAATAAGGCTAAGGAAATATGTGAATTACACCAGAAATATAAAAAAGCTACTTACTATGCAGGAGCTTGTATATATGATGATAGTAAAAGATTTAGAGTTAAAGGTACTATACATGGTATTAAAAATCCATACTGTTATGTGTGTTCTTCTCTTAGTAGTTGTGCATATCTATATGCTGGACTTAGAAGTGTAACTGCAAAATACGGTGGTGCCAATTGTGCTTATGGTTCTCTAGTGAGATATGCTACAAAATATAGTGGATATACATTAAAGAAATTAACAAGCACAACAATTAATGAATTATTACCTGGAGACTTAATCATGCTAAGTAATGCGACTGTACCTTCAAATGTAACTGTTACTTGGGCATCAAAACCAGGTGGTGATTCTAAATATGCCAAAGCCGGTACTCACCACGTAGTTGTGTATTGTGGAAAAGTTAAGGGTGAACGTATGATAGCCCATGCTAGTGGAGGGCATAAATGGCCAGATGCTATAAGATATGAAGACATGAGTATAACATATAGTAAAAGAGGTAGTATGTCTCATTGGTATACACATGGTATAATACTTAGACCATGGGATTTAGCAAGAGCGGATAAAGAGGCAAAAGTGAAAAATCAATCAGCTACAAAACCAACACCTCCAAAAGATATAGTGGATGATGACGACGGAACAACTTATGAAATTACTTTTAAAGGACTTAACAGTGCTGCACCTAAAGATTTTGTAGAAGGTGGAAAACTTATTACTAATATCACTGTCAATGGAGTTACTGACAAAACTCCATATCCTAAGACTGTCAGTCATGTAATGCTAGCATTTGGAGTTCCTGCACTAGGGGATAATGTGGATAACGTTGTGGAAGATTATAAATCTCTTATAAAAGCCTTACTAAAGAAATACCCTAAAAAGCCTATATTTGTATGTGAGGAAGCTCGTTTAAGAAGTTCTCAATCAGGCAACTACAAACAAATGAATGAAGCAATAGACTCACTTAATAATATGATGTTGGATTACTGCAATAAAACAAAATACGTAATATTCTTAAGAAAACCAAAGGATATGTGTGATACCACTGATAAATATTACTGGCTTAGCAGCTTAACTACCGACGGGTATAGAATGAAGGATAAAACATCTACTCAGACTTATTATAAAGAGTATAAGAAAAAGATATTATACTTTGGTGAGGGAGCAGAATGGGAGAGCGACAGTGTTACAAGTAATAAAATGTTAGACAGTCAACGTGTATACTCTTATAATAAACCACTAACAAAATTACAATTTAGAGTGCCGGCAACTTCATCAACAAATTACAATGATAGTTACTATGCACGTATTGTATTCACTACTGCAAAAGGATTCAAGCTAATACAACCTGGCACAGTATACCTAGAAGGTGTGGACTGTAAGAATGGAGTACTATTACCTAAAGTAGGTACTACTTATATTGTATCTGTGTATTATAATCCCGACACTACAATAAGTGACAAGCCGTATTTAGGAAGTGTTGGAGCTAAGAAAAAAGGCACTAATTATGCACAACCATTATTTAAATATTCAGCTGATCTAGTTAAAATTGCTAATAGTTACTATAATAATAATAGTAAGTTCAGTTATAATAGTACAACTCCCGCAGATTTCAAGAATCCATCCGAAAACATTAGTAAATGGAAGGTCAACAATAAATATCAAATAGATGATAGCTGTTTTCTTAACTACGTATTAACAGGTTGGACTTATGAAAAATCTCCTTTTGGTAACGAGAAAAAGACTGATAATAATAGAAATAATAGTGTTAGCTGGGCTATACCAAGTACTAGAAATGAAGCTAATATAGGAAAATATTTTGTACAGAAAAACTGGGTAGTAGATGTAGCAGATTTAGAAACATTTAAGAATCTAGCAATTGGAGATATAATATTCATGGACGCTGACAGTAAAAATAATGGTGAATTCATGGCGATATCACATACTGCCATAGTAATAGAAAAAGATAAAGCTGGAGATTATGTGGCACTTGAATGTACTAATGGATTATCAAGTGGCGTATTTAGGAAAGTGAAAGTAAAAAAACTTGCGAGTAAAAATATATTATTTGTAGGCAGATTTATGATAGGATAGGAGGTGAATATATGATAGGTGATGGACAAGAGCGTGTAGACAGACCCGTATATGATGATGACGGTGAGATAATTATATGGCCAACACTAGATGAGGATATGGAAGAATTTGCAGAGGAACCAGAAGTAGCTACTGTAGCTGCTTCTGACGATACTACAGAAGATGATACGTATTATGAAGTACCTGACACTGTAGAAGATGACCAAGATAGAATTGATGTGCAAGTTGAAGGTATAGAAGACGAAGAATGTGAGGATCCCAAAATAGGTGATATTCAACAAGCCGGAGAAGATTATAATGAGGCTATGGATAGAATTGTTGGTGTATTAATGCAAGCATTAAGTACAGAAGAAATGACAGAGGAGATGAGTGCAGAACTACAAGACGCAACTAACAACATGGAAACTGCTAAACAAACTATAACTGATTTATGTGGTGACCCTGAAACAAAAGCATTACAAACTGACCCTGATACTAAAATTCCACAAAATCTACAAGAACTGTTAGAGACACTTACAAAAGATGGAAAGGCTCCATGGCTATATATAGATGATGAAGGTAATTTATTATTAGATGGAGAAAGCGTACCCAAACTAAAAGTAGTAGAGTTGGAAGCACAAAAGATAAAAGCTGACTATGGTGAGTTCAAAGACCTTACTACTAAAAATTTTACGGCAGTTAATGCTAAAATAGATAATTTAAATGTTGGAGATTTAGATGCTATTAATGCGACTATCACTAACTTAAAAGCTACAGTAGCACAGATACAAACGTTAATAGGCGGAAACTTAACTATGGATAATATCCACTCTTTAGTATTAACAAGTGATAAAGTAACTATAGCTAATGCATTAATAAAGGACGCAATGATTGATACTGTTAGTGCCAATAAGATTAATACAGGTATTCTTAATACAAATAATGTGCAAATACAATCAAAAGATGGAAGTATGTTATTGCAAGGCAATCTTCAACAATTTAAAGATGACAAAGGCAATGTACGTATTCAAATAGGAAAAGATGCCACAGGTAATTTTACATTCAGCTTATTTGATGCTACTGGCACAGGTGTATTAATAGATGAAAAAGGTATTAAATCCGGTGCAGTAGCTAATGGATTAATAGTAGATGCCATGGTTAATGATAATGCTAATATCGCTGGTAGTAAATTGGATATAAGTAGTGTTATTAGTAGTATAAATAATAATACTAATACCATAAAAGCGAGTCATATAAAATTTGATGATACTGAACAGACATTAGATGTATCATTCAATCAGCTTAAAAAGACAGTTGATACAATTAAGAATATTACTGTAGATGGAGACTTAAGCAGTGTTATTGAACAAGTAACTACTAATACAACTAATATCAGTGTTGCTCAAGGTCAAATATCCAGTCTTATTAGTAATACAACTATAACTAAGACGGACGGAACTGTAACACAATTAAAGGATGAATATAATAGTACAAAAGACACTGTGGATAAACATACAACTACAATAGGAAAATTAGAAACCAATGTAAATGATGTAACTAGTAAACAGTCAAAATTAGAGCAGTCTTTAGATGGGTTCAAGATGACAGTTAGTGATACATATGCAACAAAAGAGGGATTAAATCAAATAAAAGAGTCAATTCAGAATTTGGATGGCTATACTATAATACTTAGTAAAGAGTGTCTTGTAACTACTTGTGATTAAAGGAGGTAATAAAATGGCAAGTATAACAGTAACAAGTAACCCCAGTACAACTGAAGATACATTAACAGTTAATTTTACAACGGACGCTACCAATATTACAGATATATTAATTAGTAAAGATGGAGGTAATTCGTACACTAGTGCTACTTCATTTACTAACACTACAGCTGTTTTCAATGTTAGTAGTTGGAGTAATGGGACATATAGTAACTGTAAATTAAAATGTGTATATACGGAATCTACTGGTGGTGGAGGCACTGGAGGTGGTGATACTACTGAAACACTAACTATAAGTAATATATCAAATATAACACAAAATACTAAAACACCATTCTATATAGAATATTCCACAAATATACCAGTAACAAAACATGAAGTATCATGGGATGGTGGACATACATTCTACGATAAAACTAGTGAAGTTACCTCTAGTGGGAATAACCATAAGTTTTTACATGATGATAAAGCGAATGCTGGAACATACAAGATGGCTATAAGAGTTACAACTGCTAAGGGTACAACTAAGACAAGTAATGTATTCACAGTTACATTAGTGGATAACAGTGGATTAACTTTTACTCAATATAAAAAATTGGATAACGGCGTAGTTACTGATACTACAGATACAAAATATTATAGTACAGTGGATAAAATAGCAGTAACTCCATCTGGAAAATATACACTTGATTTAAATCCTGTAAGTTATGTTTGTGTATGTTTCTATAATAGTAGTGATACTTATTTAGGTAATGATTCAGGAGGATTTATAGAAAACAATACTCCAGACTGGTCAGTTGGTTCATTATCAACAACAATTAATGTTCCAGCAAGTGCTTCATATATTAGAATATGTGGTACAAGTGATAATACGCAAGTAACTGGAACACTAACTAAATCAAGTAGTGGTGGTACAACTACACCAAGTGAATTATTAGATAGTGATGGAGCATACGTTGTTGATGACTTCTCAAGTGGCACAATAGATTCACGTAAGTGGTCATATGAATTAGGATATGTAAGAAATGGTGAAACTCAAAAATATACAAATACAAATGCTGAAGTTAACGACGGAATATTAGCTTTAAGAGGTAAAAAAGCAAGTGATGGTTCTTGGACATCTGCTTCTATTATTTCAAAAAAACATTTTGCTTTCATGTATGGTAAGATAGTTGCTAGAGTTAGAGCATGTAATTATAATGGAGCATTCGGTGCGTTTTGGACTTTAGGTGATAGTTTTGAATTTGGATATAAGGAAAATGGTAGTCCTGATACATTAGGTGAATGGTGGGCTTATTGTGGTGAGTTTGACGTCATGGAATTCTATAATGGAAAATTAACTTGTGGTACGTTCTTCAATGAAAAAGAGGAAAGTGGACGTGTATGGTACAATAATTATCCTACTGGCGATTGGCATGAATTTGCAATGCAATGGAATACAGATGGTAGTTTGATTTTCTCTATTGATGGAAATGAATTATCAAGAACAAGTGCTACTGATAACAGAGCATTCCATATACCACACTTTATTTTACTTAACCAAGCGATTGGTGCTAGTGGCGGTACTCCAGATAGTGATACAACTGAAATAACACAATATGTTGATTGGGTTAAATATTATCCATTGAGTACTGATAATCTAGTATTAAATTCTAACGACTTCTCTTTAACTGCTATGGATTGGAATGATAATTCTCACAACTGTATGGTAAGACCTACTTTTAATGATAATTGTATTAATAAATCATTAACATGGTCATCTAGTGATAGTAAATTAGTGTGGGTTCATAGTGGATTATGTACTACTTATGCAGGGGCTAATGGTAGTGTTGTAATAACTGCCACAACACAAGATGGAGTATCAAGAAGTGTAACATTAACAGTAAGCAATGGTACGTTGAGATAGGTGGTGATTTTTTATGAGTGAAATATACAGTAATTTATTCACAACAAAAGTCGATAGACCAGCTACGAGTACTACGATATATAGTAACCAATTTACTACAACAATTAATAAAACAGTTGTAGGAGAAACTAGTAATAATACTCAAATTAACATCTATAATGGAACTACTCAATTAGTCGCAGTTGATAGTACACCAACTACTGGTCAATATAAAGTAACTATAACCGACACTACTAACTGTACTGCAAAATTAGAGAGTGATTATAAAACAATCACTCTCCTTACAGTAACAGGTAATGCGGGAGAAATACACGTAACTATTAATATTGAAGGAAAAACAACTGTAAACAAAACTATACCTGTAGCAGCTATTACTAAAAGTTCTGTAATTAAAGCTGCTGAAACACAATATCAACAATTATCTGATAGATTTTCTTGGTGGGTTAGAGGTAATAGTACAAGTTCAATGCAACTAACACAAGATGCATTAAATATAATAACAAAACAAGTAAAAGTAGATGGTGATATGATAGTTGATGGGGCTATTGATGGTAAAACTATTACAGGAGCAACTATTATAGGTAGTACTTTTAGGAATCAAGGTAATACTTTTAGTGTAGATAGTGAAGGAAATATTGTTGGAGCACAAATAAAAGGTAGTGAAGTTGTAGGAGATAGTTTCTCAGTTGAAGGTGAATTAACTGCTGATACAATCACCGCCAATAAAATAAATAATGCACAATATCCAAGCACACTGGATGACGATATACAAATTGAAATAGACCCTTCATCAGGTAGTGATGATGTTGAATTAACAGAAGGTGCAGTATATAAAACAATGGGAGGAGTAATAGATGCCTTACCTAAATTTCTTAATGGTAAACGAATAAATATATGGATGCGTGGGGATATAACCGAAAATGCTGACTTCCAAAATTATACTAGTGGACAAATAAGACTTTATTTAGATGGGCACACATTATACGGATACATTAGAAACTATATGAGTAGTGCCAAATTATGGGTATATGGTGGCTGGCCAGGTACCGAAGAAGGACAAATCGGTGTTGTCCACCCCGACACAGGTTGTGCAGTAGCTGGTAGAACTGGTAGTATTATATCGCAGGAAAGTAGTTCACTCAATACATACAGCGTTAAAGTTTATGGTAGTGATAATAAACACAGTGATGGGCAAAGTAATATTGTAGGTTATATCGGGGATGCCTTTGCCTCAATGTATATTAAAAATACTACATTAGTTAACTGTGAAATAGGGTACAGAGGTAGTGCCTGTGCAAGAATACACGATGCGAGTTCCGCCGGTGTATGTAGTGAATACGGATTTCAAACTACTAGTGGTGCATTTATAACAATAGCCAATGCAGCTCACTGCGGTGGTTTAACTGCAAATACCGCTCAAACATTACCAGGACAAATTATACAGCACGCAAAAGCAACATTTGCTGGAGGTAGTCAAACCACAGACCCAGGCAAAGCCCCTACTACATCAACTAAAAAGACTATAACAATAAAATCTAACAGTGGTGATACCTATAGAAGTAGTGTATACAACAACTGGAAAAAAGATAATACTGCAAGACAAGGTGATTATGGCTACGGTGATTGTAATGGATGTTGGTTCTTTGGTACTCAATTCAACCAATTCAAGGGCAAAGATATTAGTAAAATTGAACTTACTATTAAGAGAATATCAGGTGGTTCTTATGCAGCAGTCCCAATAGCAGTTAAAACTCATAACTATGCAAGTAGACCAAGTGGAAAACCTTCATATGGCTCAAGTTGTGGTAGTGTAAGTATAGCAGTTGGTGATAGTGGTAAATTAACTATTACAAATAGTACTATATTAAATGCGCTATCAAACGGAACTATAAAAGGATTTGGTATTCAATCTTCTTATAATGCTAGTAGCTATGCCGTATGCTCTGGTAGTGTAACAATGAAGGTAACTTATACAGAATAGGAGGTGATTGAATGGATGCAATAAATATAATAACTGAAATATATAAACAAGAATTGGCACAAGCTAATCATCAAAAAGTACTATTTCAAGCTCAATGTGAAATATATAAGCAACAAATAGATAAACTTAAAAAAGAAAATGAAGAATTAAAATCCACAGATAAAATAGATAAATAAGCAGAGAATTAAAATTAAATTTTTAGTTCTCTTTTTTATTTTGAAAGGAAGGTGTTTGAAATGGCTAATAATGATTACATCACAACCGATTGTAAGTTGACAGTTTCAAAGAATACAGCCAAATTAGATGAAGAAATATCTCTATATAAGAATGATAGAAATATTAAATTGTTAATAGAAATTGTA
>OIBS01000366.1_pt1 | contig 15813 bp, 10 predicted proteins | sample 1581081 | NCBI WGS metagenome assembly OIBS01 (sample SAMEA3882511, study PRJEB24775) | human gut metagenome | biome: human-associated habitat; feature: intestine environment; material: feces | place: Netherlands | collected 2009/2010 | reverse complement strand
GGGCAAATTCCCCGTGCGCCGATCGTCTTCCCGTATTATTGAAAAATACCAAGCAATTCACACTTACTGCGCAGCATCAGGAGCCACATACGAGTATGCATTGGACATCTTTGCAGCATTGTTTGTCAGAGTGACAGCCTCTCTGTAGTAGGCAACAACAGGAGTGCCCTTATCCACAGCGTTGAACAGCTGCTCTGCAAAAGCAGGCGGCACATTGATACATCCGTGTGAGCCGGAGGTTTTGTAAATTGTTCCTCCGAAGGTATCACGCCAGCTGGCATCATGGATACCTATATTGTAGGCAAACGGCATGAAATAGCTGACAGGAGAAGAGTAACCCTCACCGACAAGAGTAGCATTTCTCTGCTTGTAAACAATCTTGTATACACCATCTACGGAACCATTCTGACGGGCGAGATTACCTGATACGAAATCAGACTCCATCTGGAGAGCACCATCCTTGTAATACCACATGTGCTGCTTTGTGTAGTCAATCTCTATGTATGTATTACCTATGTCGTCAGCGCCTCGGTAGAGTGCTGTCTGCTCGTAAACAGGCTCTCTTTCCACTGGCTTGCCTCCCTCTAAATCGGAAAGAAGTTTGGCCTTCTCATTTTTCTTGCTGACTACCCATCCGTAGTCTCCACCACCTATTTCAATAGTATCACCGGACGATGTCTTGAATGAGCGTTTGCGGCCGAAGGTATTGTACTTGGAAGCAAGCTGCTGGACATATTTAGTGACCTTGGCATCATCTATGCTCACGCTGCCGTCATCTGAGATGCTTAGCATATCAAGGATTTTGGCTGAGTCAAGCTTCTCGTCGGCACCTTCAATTTTGTAAGTGACGGTTGAAGCAGTGTATTTGTCGAGGGCTTCTTTTTCATTTTTGATTGTATCGCTTTCCTTTGTGATTTTTGGAGCTTCATAACAGTCATCACTTAAGCTAAGCTTTGGAAGCTCATTGTCCAGGGCATCCTTTACCTCGGCAAGGATGCTGTCATATATCGGCTTGCAGCCATTTTTCTCTTCAATCACATCGTATTTGCCGTCTTTTATCTCGATGTGGGCATCCTCCGGATTTTCAATGTAGTCATCACTGAAAATGTCAAGAGCCTTGAGCTTTTCCGCCAAAGCGGCATCGTCATATTTGGACGAACCCTTTAGAGTATAGTTTTGAGATTTGAAGAGACTGACAGGCCATGTAAAAGCATTCTGGCTTTTTAGGATTTGCTCCTCGTCACCGTTTGAGACATATTCATAGGAAAAATCAGGTCCCTTAAGTGAGAAGCTGTTGCCTTTTCTATCAGTGATTGTGAGCAGATAGTCGCGGCTTAGGGCTGTATTTTTTTCTATTGCCTCTTTTGCGGTTTTCCCTGCGTATTTTACAGAGTTAATCTTTGTGTTGAACAGATAGTGGCTGCTAAAATAAAAGGCAAAGCCAAGATAAACAGCCAAAATCACGCCAAGCACAACGGCGCAGGTTATAAGTACTTTTTTCTTCATGTAAATCGACCTCCTTGGAGATATGCTGTTGCTGCCCACACCGGGGTGTAGGCGGCAGCTAAAATCAGTTACATTTGTGAAGATGTGACACATCCATATAGTCAGGCAGACCATTCTTGTAGGCTACAGCGGTTTCTCCCTGAATAAGTGGCTTTAAGTATTCGATAAGCTCAGGTTTCACATCATTGCCAGCATCATTGATCCACTCTCTTGGCACAGACTTGGCCTCGTTTGCGATATCCTTGATGGCAGAATATGTGTATTCTACCTGATAAGGATCATTTGAGATGCGCTTTAAGCATACCATTGATGCGGTCACACCCTCTGCTGCAATAGTGACACCCTTTTTACCCTGAGCAAAAGATTCCTCGATATCGGTTAATGATGCAAGGTGTGAGGCACAGCGCTGGAGCACATTTACCTCTACAGAGCGCACCTTGACACCGATGTTTTCCTTTACGATGAACTCAAGAGCTTTTCCGGCACCGCTTAGCTGCTGGTGTCCGAACTGGTCGCATGAGGCATTTGATGATGTAATGTATGAGCCGTCTGCGTCATGTATTCCTTCGGATACGGCAACTATTACATTGTTAGTGTGCGTAAGGGCTTCTTTTATATCGGCAACAAATTTGTCCTTGTCGAAATCCACCTCAGGCAGATAGATGAACTGAGGCGCTGTATTGTACTTATTACGTGCGAGAGCGGAAGCGGCAGTGAGCCATCCTGCGTCACGTCCCATGATTTCAACGATTGTCACACTCTTAACAGCATAGATAAAGGTATCATGGGCTATCTCAAGCATGCTTGATGCGATATATTTGGCGGCAGAGCCAAAGCCCGGAGTGTGGTCTGTCATGCACAGATCATTGTCGATGGTCTTTGGAATCCCTATAATTTTCACATCACTGTTGATTTTTTTTGCATAATCGGATAACTTTAATACGGTATCCATCGAATCATTTCCACCGATGTAAAAGAAAGCTTTTATAGAAAGCTTATCGAACTGGTGGAAGATGTATACATATGGTGAATCATCATCCTTGTAATCAGGGAGCTTGTGACGGCATGAGCCAAGATACATGGCAGGTGTGGTCTTGAGCTTTTCAAGATTAGCATCATCTGCAAAAATATCTGACAGATTGAGATAATTCTCATTTAATATGCCGAGTATTCCGTTTACGGCGCCATAGCAGATATCGTATTTCTCAGAGCTTTTTACTCCTGCGATGACTCCTGCAAGGCTTGCGTTGATTGCAACAGTTGGGCCGCCTGACTGGGCGACGATACAGTTTGACTGATTCATTGTAATCTCCTTATTGTGTATTTTAACTATTCTCTTCTGTAAGAATAGTTATGGTATAATTTTAAAATGACTACTGAATGCGCATGGCATATGCACCGCATAATCATATAGATTGTAGTATCAAACATTATTTTTAGCAAGGGTTAAAATGAAAAATATGAATAAATACGAAAATTGCTTATTGTGTCCCAGAAAATGTGGCATAAACAGAAGAACCGGACAAACAGGTGTATGTGGCGTTTCATCTGAAATAAAGGTGGCGCGCGCAGCACTTCATTATTGGGAGGAGCCGTGCATATCAGGAAAAAGAGGAAGTGGGGCAGTTTTTTTCTCAGGCTGCAGCCTACACTGCGTGTTCTGCCAGAACAGGGAGATTTCTGACGGAAAAGAGGGAAAGGTAATCAGTAAAGAGAGGCTGAGTGATATCTTCATGGAACTGGCGGGCAAAGGCGCAAATAATATCAATCTGGTCACACCAGGGCAGTATATCCCTGATATAGTGTGGGCGGTAAACGATGCAAAAAGCCGTGGCATGAAGCTTCCTATTATATACAATACGAGCGGATATGAAAATGTGACAGAGCTAAAGCTGCTTGAGGGCATAGTGGATGTGTATCTTCCGGATTTTAAATATATGGACAGTACGCTTTCGGCAATGTATTCAAGGGCAAAAGATTATCCGTCTGTCGCAAAGCAGGCGCTTTCAGAGATGGTCAGGCAGCAACCGGATGTCGTGATTGACGATTCGACAGGACTCATACAAAAGGGAGTTATTGTGCGACAGCTTCTACTGCCGGGACATGTGAATGATGCAAAGGCTGTACTTAAGTACCTGTATGATACATATCATGATCACGTATATATAAGCATGATGAGCCAGTTTACGCCGATTGCACTAAAGGATTATCCTGAGATAAACCGCACAGTGACAAAGAGAGAGTATGAAAGACTTGTTAACTATGCCCTCGAAATAGGAATCACGAATGCATTTATACAGGAGGGTGACGTGGCAAAGGACAGCTTCATTCCGGCATTTGACTGTGAGGGAGTATGATATTTACCGTTTTTCTTAATAAAATAGTAAGAATTGGCAGGGAAAAATGACTGGATTTTGTGACGTCGGTGTAGTACTATGGTTATGTGATATTTTTTAACTGTGAAGGTACTGAACAGTTACGATATTTTGTTATTACTCACATCCCGGTGTGACAGACGATAATGTTTTTAATCACACAGGATACATTATTCAATAGAGGATACATTGATGAAAAATATAGGAGAACAGCAGATAATAATTGAATGTCCGAATACTATCTTTCATCTATACATTGACAGTGAGGATGAGCTTTCAAAGGTTAAGGTGTTTATGAACAATATGAAGAATGTTGATTCGATAAGTCTGCATGATATATACAACTGGTGCAACAGACAGCATTTGCAGTACACGACGACATTTAATTATGACAGTAAAATGACCTGGACAGAAATGATAAAATCCTACATATTTTACTTCAGACAGAAGCTTAGATATGTAAATAATAGTGATAGGATGATAGAAACATGAGATACCCTGAATTTCTAAAGGATAGAGGAACAATAGGCTTTGTGGCGCCTTCGATGGGCTGTACAACAGAGCCGTACAGGAGTGCCTTTGACAATGCCATTAAAAGGTTTCACAGCATGGGTTATAAGACGATAGAGGGACCTAACTGCAGGTGCGACAGTGGCATAGGCATCAGCAATACACCTAAGAAGTGCGCAGAAGAGCTGAACGAGAGCTATGCTTCTGTTGACAGTGATGTGCTTATATCATGTGGTGGCGGCGAGCTGATGTGCGAGGTAGTGCCTTATATTGATTTTGAGCGCGTGAAGCAGTCAAAGCCGAAATGGTACATGGGCTATTCCGACAACACGAATTTCACATTTTTGGAGGCTACTATTGCAGATACAGCAGGTATTTACGGGCCGTGTGCGGGCAGCTTTGGCATGGAGGTGTGGCATGAGTCACTTACCGATGCATTTAATCTGCTTTGTGGCAGGAAGCTTTCTTTTACCAATTACCCTATGTGGGAGAAGGAATCGATAAAGGATGAGAATGCTCCGTTTGTGGGTTACAACCTGACTGAAAAGTCGTGCATCAGCTCTATTCCTGCGGTGGCAAAGGAAAGCATGCTTTCTATGAGAGGCAGGCTGCTTGGTGGCTGCATGGATTGTCTTATCAATCTGCTTGGTACATCGTTTGACCATGTAAGGGAATTTAATGAGCGCTACAGTGATGATGGTATCATATGGTTCCTTGAGGCTTGTGACCTTAATGTTATGGGCATGAGAAGGGCTATGTGGCAGATGAAAAATGCAGGATGGTTTTCAAATGTAAAGGGCTTTCTTATCGGACGCCCGGCGCACTTCGGAGAGGAAATGTTTGGCATAGACCACCGACAGGCGCTTTCATCACTGCTTAGAGATTTTAATGTGCCGATCATCATGGATCTGGATATAGGTCATATGTCGCCGATGATGCCTGTGGTATGCGGAAGCATGGCAGATGTCAGCTTCGACGGAAGCAGCTTTACAATTTCGTATGATATAGAGCAGTAGATTGGAGGAAAAATGATTAGATCAATAAAGAAAAAAGCAAAGAGTATTGTATGTAGCGTGCTTGCTGCGGTGACACTGTTTACAATGAATCCGGCTGTATTTGCAACAGAGACAGCTACGCAGACTGATACAGTTTCAAGCGTTGATGTATCAGGCAGTGACGCAGCTGATAAGAGTAACACAGACAGTACTGCAGACAGTACAACGCCAGCCGGCAGTGAGGCAAACGACAAGGTGACAATCAGCAAAAATGATAAGCCATACTTAAGTCTTGGAGCAGAACTCACACCGGATCAGAGAGCGACAGTGCTTGGATTTATGGGAATCGAGCTCACTGATCTGGACAAGTACGATGTGGTCTATGTAAATAATGATGAGGAGCACAAGTACCTCGATTCATACATCAGCAAGAGCGAGATTGGCACAAGGTCACTTTCCTCAGTACTCATTACAGAGGATAAAAAGGGTGCGGGTCTTAGTGTTTCCACACACAATATCAATTACTGTACAGTAGGAATGTACAAGAATGCGCTTGCCACAGCAGGCATAGCTGATGCTAAAATCATAGTCGCAGGACCTTTCCCTATTTCCGGAACGGCAGCACTTGTAGGTACACTAAAGGCATACGAGGAGATGACAGGCAAGAAGCTTGACGACAAGGTGACAGACGCAGCGATGGATGAGCTTGTCACAACAGGAGAGCTCAACAAGAGCATTGACGGCGATTCGCAGGATATCGAGGCAATGATTGCAGACCTAAAGAAGCAGCTTGCCGATGGAAGGCTCAAGGATGAGAGCCAGATAAAGGATGCGATAAAGGAGGCTGCAAAGGATTACGACCTGAAGCTTTCTGATGATGATATTGCAAAGCTGACATCGCTTCTTATGAAGCTTAAGGATGCCAATATCGACTGGGATTCAGTCATCAACCAGGCACAGGACTGGGCATCAAAGCTTGGCGATAAGATAAATGACCCGGGCTTCTGGGAAAAGATTGGTAACTTTTTCATGGATTTATGGGATAAGATAAAATCTCTGTTCAGCTAGAAAAGCTACAAGAGACAGTAAGAATAAGCAGAATATGAATCAGACAACTCCCTGAAACGTAAGCATGAGCTGCACGTTGAAGGGAGTTTTTTGATTAAAGGGTCAAAAGGTATCATCGATGCATGCTTGCATGCAATTCGATGTATACCTTAAAAAAAAATAATAAATTTCTGCCGAATACATTGATACAAAGGTCATATTCTATTATAATTAAATAGATAATGGATTAATGTAAACAATGCACATAAGAAAGATGGGATTTGATGATAAAGATAAATAAATTTCTGGCAGCCTCTGTCGTTACATTGTCATTAGCTGCATGTGACCTGGCACCATACAGCAGCATAGCAGTCTATGCGGATCAGGCGGCTAAGGTTGTGTGTGATGAGAGATACTGGGTAGCGGCGAGAAGCGGACCGGGAACAGAGTATGAGCTGGAGCACAAGCTTTCAAACGGCAAGGATATTACTATTCTTGAGCAGACCACAGGCGCAGACGGCAAGGTGTGGTACAAGGCAAAGTACAATCTGGCAGCAAATAATGAGGAGTGTGTCAGCTATATCAGGTCTGATTTTGTATCAGCAGGTACAGCTGCATCAGACAATGCGCAGACAGGGGATGCTTCGGCAGACACCGGCAATGCGGATGCCATACAGCAGAATAATGAGGAGCAGATTGCCCTTGCAGCTGCATCGGGAGCATATGCTACAGGTACGATTACAGGTGGCAATGTGTATGTCCGCAATGCAGCAGGCACATCCGGCACTACCAAGGTTGTCTCACTCAACTGGAACCATCAGGTTGACATAATTGGAGAGACCAGGGTAAACGGTGTGGTCTGGTACAATGTCAAGGGTACTTTAAACGGCAAGGCATTTACGGGCTGGACTATCAGTACATACATAAAGGTGACATACAATAACAGCGGAGACAATACTGATTTTGTCACGGCTATGAAGAATGCAGGCTTTCCTGACAGCTATATTCCAAACCTTACAGCTCTTCACAATAAGTATCCAAGATGGACATTTGAGGCTGTAAATACAGGTTTGAATTGGGATACGGTGATTGAAAATGAAAGTGTAAACGGACTTAATCTGGTATCCAAATCAGCAGACAATTCCAAGAAATCCACAGCTGCCGGAGCATATAACTGGTCAACAAATACGTGGGTTGAGTACGAACCGGGATGGGTGTCAGCAAGCAGTGCCTATATTGCTTATCTCATGGATCCAAGGAATTTTCTTGATGAGACCAATATTTTTCAGTTTCAGAGTCTGGCATACAGTCCGAATGAGGCACTTGAAGGTGTTCAGTCCATAGTAAAAGGCACATTTATGGAGGGAACAAAGACCTATTCCAACAATGGTGAGAAAATTAATTATGCAAGCACATTCATGGATGTGGCAAAGAGCAGCGGAGTAAGTGCATACCATATAGCATCGCGTTTAAAGCAGGAGCAGGGACAAAAGGGAACGAGTCCTCTTATTTCGGGTACATATTCCGGATACGAAGGATATTATAATTATTTTAATTTTAATGCAACCGGAAACACGAAGGATAAGATTTATAAAAATGGTCTGTCTTTTGCCAAGAAGCAGGGCTGGAATACAAGAGTAAAGTCCATAAGCGGCGGAGCTGTAAAGGTGGGCAGCAATTATATAAATAAGGGTCAAAATACACTGTATTTTGAGAAGTTTAATGTAGTAAATACAAGCTCGCTGTATTTCCATCAGTACATGGGCAATGCCACAGCGGCTCTTACTGAGGGACAGAGTCTGGCTAAAGGATATTCAGACAAGAATCAGGCTTTTGTATTTAAAATACCTGTATACAACAATATGCCATCGTCAGCAGTGGGCTTCGATAAAGCTGGCGATACCAATAACTATCTGCAGTCGCTTGCGATAAGTGGTGTAACACTCACACCGGCCTTCAATGGAGCGACAACAAACTATTCAGCAGTTGTTTCAAATGCTATAAGCTCAGTGACTGTTTCGGCAGATGCAGTTTCAGGAAACAGTGGTGTTTCAGGCACAGGAAGCTATTCGCTTGCTGTCGGAAATAATACAATTAAGGTAAATTGCAAGTCGCAAAGCGGTGATACAAGAACATACACTATCAATATAAACAGGCAGGCGGCATCTGCAAATAATGCAGGTGGCAATAATAATCAGAACAATAATAACCAAAATAATACAGATGTAAACATAACATCAGGTAAATACAGTATAGGTACTTATATTACAGGCATTGAGCCTGGAACCGGTGCAGCTGATTTTGTGAAGAATATAGCAGTATCAGCATCAGGTACTGTAAAGCTTCTGACAAGCTCAGGCTCAGAAAACAGCGGAAAGGTTGCAACAGGCAATAAAGTGGCTGTTTATGATGCTTCGGGTAACCTGAAAAAGACATATGATATTGTTGTATATGGAGATATCAATGGTGACGGTGCTGTAAATGCCCTTGATATGATTAAGCTCAACAGACATATTTTAGGAAAGGGAACACTCACAGGTGCTTATCTGGAGGCAGCTGATGCCAACAGAAAGGGTGATGGTGGAAATGCCCTTGATATGATAATCATGAACAGACACATACTGGGCAAATCAAAGATATCGCAGAATTAGAAATGTGAGGAAAATATGAAGAAATTATTTGGATGTATATTATCACTTGTTATGGCGGTGATGCTTGTTTTCACACCTGCCGAGCATGTATATGCGCAGGGACTTGGATTAAGTGTCAGCTCAAGCTCTGTAGCTGTTGGAAAAACAGTCAAGGTGACGGTTTCTATGCCGTCAGGATATTTTGGCACTGTAGTTATCTCAAGCTCCGACGAGGGAGTACTGAGTAACGGAGGAGATGGTGTGGCCAATATTGGTGACGCTGCAGGATATCCCACATCGCAGTCATTTTCATTTACGGCGAAGGCTGCAGGAAGCTGCACTATAAAGGCATATTGTACAGTTGTAGGAGATGCAGAGGCCAACGATGCCGGAGGTATAATTACCGGTGCCAGCACGAAGGTGACGGTAACAAGTGCTTCATCAAACAACGATTCAAACAGCAACAAGGATAACAAGGACAATTCCGGCAGCAATACCGGCAATGACAGCAATGCAAATAAAGATAATGAAAACAAAGAGGAAAAGAAATCCTCAAACGCATCTCTTGGTTCGCTTGTTATCTCGGCAGGTACGCTTTCCCCTGAGTTTTCTGCTGCGACAAAGGATTACACAGCTACGGTAGATTACAGCTGTTCAAGCCTTGCGGTTACAGCAAATCCGGCTGATTCCAAGGCGAGTGTGACATCAGTCACAGGCAATGATTCACTTGAGGTTGGAGAGAATACGGTCAGCGTTGTTGTGACAGCAGAGGACGGCAGCACAAGCACATACAATATAGTTGTTACCAGAAGAGCCGAGGATGATCCGGAGAATGCAGATAAGCAGGATAACTGGAAGAAGTTCGATATAAATGGCACAGAGTGGACTATGGTAAATGACATTCCGGAGGATGTTGTTCCTGAAGGCTTTGAGCACTCAAAGACAGTGATTGACGGACTTGAATACAATACCCTTCATGGCACCTTTGGTGATATCACGCTTGTGTATTTACAGTCGGAAAGCGGCAATGGGCTTTTTGTATATGATGCAGCACAGAATGCAGCATATGAGTTTGTCCGTATCAATTCAGAGTCACATTTTATAGTGGTTTTACTGCCTAAGGTGGATGATGTGCCTGAGGGATATAATGAGATATCGCTCTCCATAGAGGGCAAGGGTGTGGCAACAGCCTACCAGACCAAAGGCGAAAAAACCGATGATCAGACAAAGGATTTTTACCTCATATACGCTATGAATGACAATGGTGAGAGTGGCTGGTACACATATGATAGCGTAGATGGCACATATATGAGAACTGAGCTCAGTACACCTACAGTGGCACAGGAGGAAAATGATACAACAAAGAGTGAGCTTGTCCCGGGAATTGCCAATAAATATCTTGTTTTGGCTGCAATACTGGTTCTTATTATCATTATTCTGTTACTGTTGCTTATTGTATCAGCTGTGAAAAACAGAAAATATAAGGCAATGGACTATCATGATGACGATGATGATGTAGATGATGCAGCAGAAGATGTATCAAATGAAGCTTTGGAAGAAACAACTGATGAAACTGCGGACGAGATAGCAGATGAGCTGGAAGAAGAGGTTACAGAAGAGCCGTTAGATGAAGTGGCAGAAGAAGCTGCAGAAGAAACAGCAGATGAAGCTGTAGAAGAGCCGGCAGATGAAGTCGCAGAAGAAACAGCGGAAGATGCTGCAGATGAGCAAAAGATGGCTACGGATGAAAATATATCAAATGCATCCTATGTCGGAAGAACCGTAGAAATTACACCTGATTCTAAGAAAGCTGTTGAGAATGAAAACTCTGAGTTTGATTTAAAAGACGATTCAAGGCAGGAAAACGTTTCTGACACAGAAAACGATGCTGATGAGGATGCTTTAAAGAATCAGCTTCAAATGGCACTTGATGGCTTTGTCAATGAGGGAAATAAGCCGTCTGAGACTATAGACAGCAGTGCAAAGGATGATAATGAAGATGACAGCGAAGATGATGATTTGCAGTTCATCGACTTAAATTAGTGAATATGACTGGAGGATATGACTTGAAACCATATACAAGTAAGGCTAAAAAAGCAATAGATTTGGCTGCACGTATATCAAAGAAAATGAATTACAGCTATGTTGGAACAGAGCACATACTGGCTGGCCTTATAAAAGAGGGCACCGGTGTGGCAGCTGAGATTCTAACAGCCTGCAATGTGGAATATGATAAGCTTATTTCGATGATTGAAGACCTGATTTCACCGGGGGATAACATCGAAGTGATGGACAGGGATGGCTATTCACCAAGGACACAGAGAGTATTGGAGCGCGCATCGGAGGAAGCCGATAGATTTGAGTGCAATGAGATAGGTACAGAACACTTGCTGATGGCTATAGTACTGCAGGGAGACTGTGCAGCTGCAAGACTTTTAAACACCATGGGTGTTAACAGTCAGAAGATGTTTATAGATATTCTTGGTGCGATGGGTGAGGATCCGTCTGCATACAGGGATCTGATGAAAAGCTATGGTACATCATACAATTCTGCAACTCCTGTATTAGATCAGTATTCCAGAGATTTGACAGATATGGCAGAGGCAGGGCTTCTTGACCCTGTTATAGGCAGAAAAAAGGAGATGGAGCGCGTTATCCAGATACTTTGCCGCCGTGGCAAAAACAATCCATGTCTGATTGGAGAGCCGGGAGTGGGCAAGACCGCTATAGTAGAAGGACTTGCGCAGGATATAGTCAGTGGCAATGTTCCGGATATTCTTTTGGGAAAGAGACTGGTTTCTCTTGATATGTCCGGGCTTGTAGCCAAATCAAAGTATCGTGGTGAGTTTGAGGAGCGTATCAAGAAGGTGATAAGCGAGGTTTCAAATGCCAAAAATGTACTGCTTTTCATTGATGAGCTTCACACTATAATAGGTGCAGGAGGAGCAGAAGGCTCGTTAGATGCATCTAACATATTAAAGCCTGCGCTTGCCAGAGGCGAGGTACAGGTAATCGGCGCCACTACCATAGAAGAGTACCGCAAATACGTGGAAAAGGATGCTGCGCTTGAGCGCCGTTTCCAGCCGGTGATGGTTGAGGAGCAGGGTGTGGATGAGACAATAGAGATACTCACAGGATTAAAGGGACTCTATGAAAAGCATCATGGTGTCATCATAACAGATGAGGGTGTGAAAGCAGCAGTAAACCTTTCTGCACGATATATAAATGACAGATTTTTACCTGATAAGGCGATAGACCTGATGGATGAAGCGGCAGCCAGGATAAGGCTTAAGAATCTGACATCATCTGACGAGCTGCTTGCTCTGAAAAAAGAGATAACAGATAAGCAGAACCAATTGGAAAATGCTTTGTCGAAAGGAGATCTCGCAGCTGCCGGCGCGCTTATGTCAGAAAAGGAAGTGCTTGAAAATAAACAGCAGAAGCTTATGAGAAAGAACCGTCGCACAGGAGCTAAAAATCAGCCTGTAGTCGGCGAAAATGAGATAGCGGATGTAGTATCGGGATGGACCAAAATACCTGTAAATAAGCTTACAGAGTCAGAGGCAGGACGACTTGCAAAGCTTGAACAGATACTTCACAAGCGTGTAATAGGACAGGAGGAGGCTGTTTCTGCTGTCGCAAAGGCAGTCAGACGAGGCCGTGTTGGTTTAAAGGATCCTAAGAAGCCGATTGGCTCATTCCTGTTTTTGGGACCGACAGGAGTAGGTAAGACGGAGGTGTCAAAGGCGCTTGCTGAGGCTGTCTTTGGCAAAGAAGATGCCATGATACGTGTTGACATGTCAGAGTACATGGAAAAGCATAGTGTTTCAAAGATGATTGGTTCACCACCGGGATATGTGGGCCATGAGGAGGGCGGACAGCTCTCAGAGAAGGTCAGACGCAATCCTTTTTCTGTTATACTGTTTGATGAGATAGAAAAAGCACATCCTGATGTGTTCAATATACTTTTACAGGTGCTTGATGATGGTAGAATCACTGATTCACAGGGGCGCACGGTTGATTTCAAGAATACAATAATCATCATGACATCAAATGCAGGAGCTTCTTCTATTATAGAACCAAAGCGCCTTGGCTTTGGCGCTGGTGAGGATGAAAAGCAGGATCACGAGCGTATGAAGAACAGTGTCATGGAGGAGGTCCGCCGTATATTTAAACCTGAGTTTTTGAACCGAATCGACGAGACTATTGTATTTAGAGCTCTCAACAAGGATGACATGAAGCATATAGTGACACTTCTTGTAAAGGAGCTTAAGAAACGCTGTAAAGAACAGCTTGATATAGAGCTCACAGTGCGCGACAGTGCAAAATCCTTTATCGTGGATAAAGCCTATGACAGAAAATATGGCGCAAGACCTCTTAAACGAAAACTTCAGGAGGAGATTGAAGACCGTATGTCAGAGGATATTATTACCGGCAAAATTAAGCGCGGCAATAAGGTAATAATTTCTACGAAAAACAAACAAATTTCATTGACTGTTGAGTAGAATTGGATTTATAATTAATATATCAATATAGCTACGGGAGGATAAAAATGGCTGTAATAAGTGAATTAATCCGTACTGAGGAAAACGGAAAGCTCAGCTTCGGAGATTATACATTGGCTGCAAAGGCAAAGCTTGACAATTTTGAGAAGGATGGAGATATCTACAAGGTAAAGACCTTTAAGGAGATTACAAAGCTCGAAAGAAACGGACTCTTTGTATACGAGTCTGTTCCGGGAACAGCGGTTATGGATTTCGAGGAGACTGCTGATACAGTGACATTTACTGTGGAGGGACCTGAGGATGCTCAGATTACTCTTGGCCTTGAAGAGGAGACAGAGTACGAAATTGATATAGCTGGAGCTGTTGCAGGTACTATGAAGACAAATCTCGGCGGCAAGCTCAGCTTAAGCGTAGAGCTTGAGGGTGTTGATTCAGTCGATATCAAAGTATCAAGAAAATAGAGCATATTTTTAGCCCGGTGAAAGCCGGGCTTTTTGTATTTTATAAAGGAGAACAATATGGCAAAAGGAAAGACCTCTGTATTTTTCTGCCAGGAATGTGGTTATGAATCGGCAAAATGGATGGGACAGTGCCCGGCCTGTAAGGAATGGAATACATTTGTAGAGGAAACCGTAGATAAAAAGTCGATAAGCTCGTCGGGAAAAGTAAAAAAAGAATCAAAGGCGGCACAGGTTCTGCCTCTTTCGGCAGTAAAAAGCGAGAAAGAGGAGCGTATAGTGACAGGTATAGCCGAGTTTGACAGAGTGCTTGGTGGAGGAATTGTGAGGGGGTCACTTGTGCTTGTGGGAGGAGATCCGGGTATAGGAAAATCCACGCTTCTACTTCAGGTATGCAGGGAACTTTCACAAAAAAAGGTGCCATTACTTTATGTGTCAGGTGAGGAATCCCTGCATCAGATAAAGATGCGTGCCGACAGACTTGGTGATTTTACGGATTCACTGGAGCTTTTATGTGAGACAAGTCTTGATATAGCAAAGGATGTGATTCAACGAAAAAAACCGGAGGTTGTTGTAATAGATTCCATCCAGACTATGTACAATGAGGAGATAGCGTCGGCACCGGGCAGTGTCTCACAGGTCAGGGAGACAACCGGAGTGCTTATGCAGCTTGCAAAGATCCTGGGTATTTCTGTTTTTATAGTAGGACATGTGACAAAGGATGGTGCGGTTGCGGGGCCGAGGACGTTGGAGCATATGGTTGATACTGTGCTTTATTTTGAGGGTGACAGGTATGAGTCGTACAGGATACTTAGAGGCGTTAAGAACAGATTTGGTTCGACCAATGAGATAGGCGTATTTGAAATGAAGGCGGAGGGGCTTGTTGAGGTGGAAAATCCGTCGGAGTATATGCTTAGCGGTAAGCCCGAGGGAGCATCAGGATCAATTGTCACATGTTCCATAGAGGGAAGCCGCCCGATACTTCTCGAGATACAGGCTCTTGTATGTCACAGTTTTTTTAATAATCCAAGGCGTACAGCAAATGGTACAGATTATAATAAAGTAAATCTACTCATGGCGGTCCTTGAAAAAAGAGCCAACCTGCCACTGTCAGACTGTGACGCTTATGTGAATATAGCAGGCGGTATAAGGATGAACGAACCGGCGATAGACCTTGGGATAGTGCTTGCAATCGCATCAAGCAAAAAGGATATTATAGTGCGTGAGGATACCATATGTTTTGGAGAGGTGGGCTTAAGCGGAGAGGTACGCGGAGTTACCATGTCCGAGCAGCGTGTGGCTGAGGCAAAGAAGCTTGGCTTTAAAAAGTGTATTGTTCCCAAAGTGTGTCTTGCAGGAGTGTCGCATATTAATGGAATTGAGATTGTCGGTGTGGCAAATATCAAGGAAGCGATAGAGGCTGTCAGATAGTAATTGTGAGAATTGTATATAATAAACAGACAATTTAGAAAATTTGTGCTTTTTAAGATAGTTTTACTACTTTAATTAATTGCAGAAAATCCGTTGACATATGTGTGCCAGGATGATATTATATCAAAGCTGACTCGCGAGACACATTGAGTTGTAGAGCTTGTGAGTTACATTTTACAGACATGACTTTATAGATATTGCTTTGAAAATAAGCTGAAAAAGTTATGAAAAAAGTTCTTGACAAATGTAAAACATTTTGATAGAATAAACAAGCTGTCGCAAGACAGAGAACTTAAAACGAAGTTCAAAAAAATAAAAAAGTGCTTGACAAACGAACAGCGATTTGATAAAATAAA
>OIBS01000278.1_pt1 | contig 19409 bp, 20 predicted proteins | sample 1581081 | NCBI WGS metagenome assembly OIBS01 (sample SAMEA3882511, study PRJEB24775) | human gut metagenome | biome: human-associated habitat; feature: intestine environment; material: feces | place: Netherlands | collected 2009/2010 | reverse complement strand
TCTATATTGGCAATGTGTGGTATATCTGATACTTCCAACAATCTTTCGTATATCAGTTTGATGATCTCTTTGGGATTGGCAGTATTAAGTTCGGCCAACAAATCATCAAAACTAATACAGCAGTCATCATACTTTCGGTATAAGCCATTTATTTCCTCAAACCTTGCGATTATATCTGCGTAAAAATGTGAATCAGGTAAATTATCCTCTAAGTATGATTCATAGCTTCCGAGCGCCTGGAATCCAAGTGCTTCTCTGTCCATATCCCGAATTTCTTCTTCATCATCTTCGACGGGGTGTTCTTCAACCTCATATCTGTTGCGTCTTGAATCGCCACCCAAAATAACTGTAAACGGAAACACTTTGAACGTCTTTTCTGCTCGGTCAATCTCGATTCTGCACCCAAACCGTGCTTTATGTTCCTCGCGCATTTTTATTGTATCAACAAATACATATTCTTTTTCTTCGGGATCCCAAGGGGCATTGGCATAATCCTCATAATAGCAATCAGCGGAAATATCTGCTTTACATGAGAGCGTGACGATGGATTTATTTTCGGAAATTTCATCTACGGAATGGACAGAAAATGTCACATCTGAAATGCTATGCAGATAAACTTCACTGTAATCGTACCCGGATTCTATCCCGTCTTTGTCGTATGAAAGACCATGCACATCTATATTTTCGTTGCCTTTGATATACTCTTTCACAGCAGCGCTTATGCGTAATTGTAGGTCCTTGATAACGGCCATTGTTTCATCATACGCTGCATCTTCTTTACTTATTGCATTATATAGCTTGCCTAAGGAACTGAAGAAAAGATGATTTTCACTTTCTCCGCAAGCCCTTATAAAACCTTTATCGTTACTGATAATTACAACTTCTTCTGTCTCGCCAAATCGTTTTCTGATCTGTTGAGCAATAAATGCATCTGGAAACTCACTTTTTTTCTTTTCGCTGTTTTCAAATGGTGGCTTAGTTTCAAAATAATCACCGAGTACCAAACCTACATCTATTAAATCTGCGCCAAGAATTTCGGTATTGATCGTTCGGAGAAAATCATCAAACATTTCCTCACCTTTTGATATGAGTTCACCTTTGTTTGTTACGATTCTCAATATCTCGCCCAGTCCAATAGTGCTTATGAGATGTTCAGTAGATTCCTCCAAAGCGGCAGCTCTTGCCTTTCGCATAATCCCACATATTTTCTTGATCTGATCTGCAATATGTCTTTTTGATTCCCGTACAACAATATCACTTAGAACAACCTTGATTTTCCCGTTTTTAACATAGTTTTCGAGCGTTTTGAGGGGACTGGCATCACACAGGTCGAATTTTGCTGCGTCAAATATGTTTGTATCAATCGTTACTGCCAAAGGATATTTGAACATATACAATCATTCCTTTCAATCTCATTTGTCACGCTTTCAAACTCGTTTTTCATAACTGGCAGGAAATCATACGCCCTTTGTGTTTCCCACGCTGTAAAGCCGCTCTCAGCAAGGCATATTGGCACTTTAAGCCGTGACCTTGTACTTGCTTTTAGTTATCCCGTGCGCGTAGGTGCAGCGCACCGACCACGAGGAATACCAGAGCGAAAATCACCCAGCCCCAAGTGGGATCATGCTCTGAAATGAAGTAGGCCAGCAGCCCAAATACCGCTGCATAGATCAGCGTAAGCAGCCCGCCGACGAGCCAGAAACCGATGCTGGTATTTTGCAGCCACAACAGTAGCAGGAATGTTGCAACGCCGATCACAAGGCACAGCGCTGGATGAATTGCGGTGAACTGATTGCAGCACACTCCGGCGGCAATGCCGAGAGCGATGCTGTCAAAGAGAATGATATGCCCGAAGAATAGTCCAATCACCGAGCAGACAAGCCCGATAAAAAGCCCAATCGCCATAATCGCGCCCTGCGCTGCCAGCCAACCCATAAAGAAGCCTCCTTTCGTTTACACCATGATTGCGTCCATAATTGTCTGAATGGTATTACAGGTATCATCAAAGGAAATATCCTTTGCGTACTCATACTCGCGGCTGTATTTCTCCCATAGCTTGCGAAGCGTATCGCTTTCGCGAATCTCTTTCATAATCTCCGGGTAGTCTGTCAGGATCATGCCGCTGCCGCGTTTCTGCGTCGTCCGTTCCAGCGCTCTGCGCAGCGTCGCTCTGTCACACTCCGCGCCGCGCAGCGCGTACAGGATATGTACGTCGTAATAATCTCTCGGACGGGTATTCGCAATGTTGCGGGACAGCACAGTTTCCAGTTTTTCCGCCAGCACCGTTTCAAGGTTATAGGCAAGAATACTGATCGTGCGGTCATCGAACAGCAGCGAGAATGTGTATTCCACCTCGCGGGGCGTTATCATGTCGCCCGTGGTGACATCCACCGTCAGCGGTACGCTGATCGGCGGATAGTTCGCTTTCAGCGCGACCCGGATGCCGGGGTAATCGTCGGTTTCCCGAATGTCAGAGATACCGACGACCTCAAACTGCACGTCGTCGGCAATCTGGACAGCGCAAATCTCTGTAAAGATTTTGCGGATTGCTTCATGCGTCAGGGTGAAGCCCTTGATCGTTGTGTCCAGATCCATTGTTGCCCGTGTGTCCAGCCCCACAATGGCGGAAATCAGGAATCCGCCTTTGAGAATGAAATTGTTCTTATAGGGCGAGAGCGAAATCCGTTCCAGCAGCCGTTCGAGCATATAGTTCTGCATGACGAGCTGCGCCGAGATATGCTTCTCTGCCGCTTTGTTTTTGATAAAGGCTTTCAGTTGCATCGGATTTTTAGTCATCATAGCAAAACCTCCATGTATCGCAGCACCTTAGGCTTCACGCGAAGCTGGTCTGCGTACTGCATCAGTTTGTGAATGTTCTTATCCTTGGACGCTGCATAGCGTTTCATAGCTTCTCCGACGATCTGAACATCGCTGCCGCTGCCGCGCAGGATGTCACACAGCGTCCGTTCCAAATCGTAAACACGAATCGGATTGCCGGAGGGGGATTCAATTTCAATTCTGCCGAACTCGTAGTTCTCCGGCACAACGCGCTTGACAATTAAATTTTCCTGCTTTAAGGACAGGGCATTGTAGCCCTTGGGAAAGGTCATCGTATATTTCGCCGGGGTACGGTCTGAATAGCCCAGCAGATACAGCGCGGTATCGTGCGAGTAGATCCCGCGCCCATACTTGCGCTGCAAGAGGTAGAAATCGTCCTCCCATGCGCTGCTCCGTACATACAGGCCGCGCCCGAAGCGGTACATCTCGCCGCTCTTGACAAACTCCTGTAAGACGCTGCGGTGCAGTCCGGCTTCCGTCACCTGCGCTGCGGTGATCGTGCCGTCCTCCGATGCTTCCAGCAGTTCTTCGATTTTCTCCTTGGCGTTCATGCTTCTCACCTCGCTTTGACAATCGCACATTATATTATAGAGAAATAATGTGCGATTGTCAACCGTGGAACGACGAACACACATCAAATTGTTTGAAAATAATGTGCGAATGTCAGAGAAGCTACAAGGCTTTGTCCTGCTCCTGCCCGCGGTTGGGGGACAGGATGCTGTCGATGTTCTGCTTGACGGCATCGTATTCCCGCATACGTTTTTTCAGGCTTCCGTACTCAGCGTACAGCCGATTCTTTTCTTCGGACAGTCTGGAATATTCCTCGCGCAGCTTGGCAAGGTCAGGGAGCTTGTCACCGACGCCCGCCGCTTTCAGCGCCCGCGCCGACGCTTCAAAGAGAATGATTTCGCGCTCACGTCCGCGCAGATACTTTTCCTTGTCATGGGATTTCTTGTATTCGCTATACAGCGGCTTTAGCTCTTTGTAGGTGGCGGTATGCTTTATCAGCAGCGCCAGATTAGACAAGCGGTGTTCCGCCGTTTTCAGCGCAGCGGCCGTTTGCTCGTTGCTGTCCTGAAGCTCCGTGATCTTCTGCTCCAAATCGGTATAGTGGGAAATATCGTGCTGGTCGAGAAATACCATTGTGCGGGCGGCGCGTTTCAGGTTTTCAATTTTTGCCCAGCGTTCATAGCCTGCGGATTGCTGCGCCTTGATGCAGGTTTCAATGTCAATCAGCAGCGACACGCCGCTGCGTTCCGGCTTCGGCGTTTTCAGAATGACCTTGCCCTTGATGCGTTCGGCTATGGCTTCCTCGGTGTAGGCTTCACCCAACGTCTTTGCACGGGTGAATCGCTCCTGACCGGGAGCGCGGAATGAGATATACTTTCCACGCTTGATTTCATACCCCTCGGCTTCCAGCCGACGCAGGAGGTCATCAAAGTCTTTGGAAATGGGAATAAGCCTGTCGATGGCGATTTTTAGCTTTTGCTTATAGCTTGTCCCTTTCCGCTGCGCGTCCCATTCGGCATACTGCTTGCCGCGCTCCGCACCGGGCGCGACAACGGACAGCCCGTTTTCCCGGCACAGCCTGTCGCTGACACGGCGGATCTGCGCATAGCTTTTGCGGTTGGAAATGTATTTCTTATGTTCCGCAAAATCCACAGCACAGAAAATGATATGGTTATGGCAATGCTCCTTGTTGATGTGAGTAGCAATGACATACTCATACTTGCCGCCGAGGATTTCATCGGCAAGCTGCCGTCCGATCTCGTGGGCTTGCGCATAGCTGACCTCACCCGGCTCAAAGGCCTGTATCAGATGGTGAGCGAGATTGTTGCCTTTCTGCATAGCAAGCAGCCGTGTTTTTTCAAACTCAAGGTCTGCGGTTTCCACGGCGCAGCCGAACGAGGACACCAGCAGCTTATCGTCGGTCTTTGCAGGATCAACGATGTAGTCAATGGCTTTTTTCAAGGTGCTTTTGATAGGATGGATCTTTGTAATTGCCATATCTCCGCCATCGCCCCCTTGATGTCCTCCATGTCCTGCGCATAGAGCGTTCCCGTAGCGTTCACACGCCTTGCAATCTGATTGATGTTTGTGCCGATTTTTTGCAGCTCGGCGGTCATTGCTTTCACGTCGCTGTAATCCAGCCGGATCACATAGCCGTCTATGAGCATTTTCCGCGCATAAACGGAAAAACAGCCCGTTCCCATCTGCTGCATTTTACGCTCGATCATTGCCCGTTCCTCGGCAGTCACAGGAACGCGCAGCACAATATTCCGCGTTCGGTTTGCCATTTGCTCACCGTCCTTTCCGCTCCGAATAAGGGTTTGGGATTATCCCAACAAGCAAAGCACAGACAGGTGCTTTGCGGGAGTGTGGCTACACTCCCTATGCTTGCTACGGTATCTCCCTCACTACTACAACGGCGGCACAGCCGCAATTTGGCAAACCGCAGGCAAACTTTTTCAAAAGAAAAACGCCATGAACCACCTGTTCATAGCGTTCCTTATACCGTATTCAATTTTCTCCCTCGTTGTCCGTCCTTGCATCCAGCAACGCTTGCGCGGTTGCTGTGAGGATTTTGATTTCAGCGTCCGTCAACTCATCCAACAGCGTTTCAAACTGCATCCGCTCCGTGGACTTGCCCTCCATAGTTTCACCATGAAGAATCTGATCCACAGAGATATGATAGCGGGACATCAGTTCTAAGAATACCTGTACGCTGGGATGCTGCCCCTTATTTTCGATGTTGGCAAGATAGCGCGGCGAAATAAACAGCGCGTCGGCCGCCTTATTCCGGGATTCTTTCTGCTTTGTGCGCCCAGCTTTGATTGCTGCACCATACGGCTTGAAGTCGATTTTCGCAACAGGGCGCTTTTCTTTTTTTGCTCTTTTAGACATTTTCAATCACCCTATTACATTCTACTGTTCCCCTTTCTTTTGAAATATGTCTTGATTATTCAATGCAGTAGCTTAAATAATTCATATTACAGGAAGCGCTAAGCGGCGTGACCTCTTGCAAATATCTGAATAATGCAAAAACGCCATCTCGTGAAATTACGAGATGGCGTTTTTTGACGAAGCATGTATCGTATGTGAATACATGAAATGCGCACTTTATAGAACATATCGAAACGGGCGTACAATAATACGCAACAGCGATTGAAGGACTTGTTTGGTAGCTGAAACTTTTGGTGTTATATACAATTCTCCCGTAACTGTCACTCCGTCTGGTGATATGGTTTTGCCCTCGTACATCATCTGCTGTGCTTCATCCCGAAGTATAGCATTTAGTGCAGGACAGTCTATCAACAGCATCATTTCCGTATCCAGATAGGCACTACGCATATCCCAGTTAAATGATCCGATGATGCTAATTCGATCATCAATCAGAATCGTTTTAGTGTGCATGGAGAAGCTGCCGTTCCACTCACATATATCAACACCCGTTTCTAAAATATCATCCCTATGATTGAGATAATCAGCGCAGCCCCACGGATTTGCTCCACTCTGCGGCGCGTTGGTAATGACCTGTACCTGTACATTGTCGGTGACCTTTTTGAGTGCATTATACATAGCTTGGTTGCAGATCATGTATGGGGTTTGCAACACAATATTTTGTTCACCCTTCTGCATCAGCGTTGTCAAGGTATTCAGAAGCATCGGCTCCTTATTCCACGCAGTGCAATCACCACTTAAAAGTGCGACTTCATTTGTCTGGAGCGTTTCTGTCTCCCAGTTAATCGCTGTTAACTGTTTTGCGTCATTGATCTCAGTCCAACGTCTTGCAAGAATGGCAGTAGCTTTTTTAACCCTGTGATTCTCAGCCTCTGCGTGGAATGCACGGTTGGTATCGAGTAACCATATCCTATCAAAATATTCTAACAAGGTATTAGCGGACGCTGTTGTGAAACCGCCGTTGTATACGACTATATCACGATCTATGTTCTGACGTGACGTACCCCCACTCCCAAGGAATAAGTCGCTGGTGTTCCGCCCACCCATAAGATATGTAGATCGGTCGATAATCAAGTATTTATCGTGGCAGCGATAATTGACCGTCCAAAGTTGCGTCAGCCGAATAGGGTTGTAGAATTTGACCTCCACATTGTCGTGCGCTGCCAATGCCTGAAACACATCACTGCCGCTTAAATGCAGTTGCGCATTGATTCCGTCAATAATGAGCCGTACTTGTACGCCGCGCTCTGCCGCGCCCCAAAGCGCCGCGATCACATCTGTTCCACTGCTGTCGGCGCGGAAGTCAAAGGTTGAGAGAATGATTTCTTCCTGTGCCGAACGAATGAGCCTCAGCCTCCAAAGAAGTGCATCCTCGTTATTGTCAATCAAGCAAACTCGTTCAGACGTTGTTATGGATACTTCTGCCTGCGTATCACTCTTTTCATGTGTTCCAATCAGCGGAGGAATAATTAAAGAAACAAGTAGATATATCAAAAAGCATAATGACACACCTAAAACTAGTTTGAAGCATTTTATGCGAAAGGTTTTTTTCATGTTTGATTCGATTTCTCCAAGCAAATCATTTTTTCCTGAGTTGCTAATTTTATCTGCAAAATTGACTTATTTATGAGGACTATCATTCTCGTCTGAGTTGCTTTGTACATTGGACAGCTCCGGTTTGCGGGTATGCAGCCGCCGTTCGATTGATTCGTGTAGAAGCTGAGATACAAGAGCCATTAACGGAATAAAGAAGATCATGCCAAGGACACCGAACAGTTTACCGCCCAGCAAAACCGCCAACAACGTCCAGAACGGGGATAGCCCTACACTGTTTCCCACGACGTGCGGATAGATGAACTGATTTTCAACAAACTGAGTTGCCTGATAGACGATGAAGCATAGGAGCGCCTTGTTCGGAGCCGCCAATAAAGTAAATAAAATGCCGAAAGCGCAGGAGAGAAATGCTCCAATATAAGGAACGAATGCAAAGGCGGCAGTTAAAACGGCTGTTAGCCCCGCATATGGAATCCCTGCAACAGAAAGCGAAAGAAAGATCAATGTTCCAAGAATCATAACCTCGACACACTGACCAGAAAGAAACTTCGCATAGGTGTCATGTGCAAGTTTCGAAATATGACAAATTCTATCTGCAACGGATTCCTTACAGTAGGCATACAGTGCCCGTTTGCTTTGACTGCTCAATTCACGCCATCCAATTAGCACATAGAATGTGATCACAAGTGAAATTGCAACATCAGCAATCGCAGATACCGTAGAGCCAGCAACATTGGCAACTGAGGAAATCACTGTGTTCATTTCGCTCGAAATGCTTTGCAGAATAGATTTCCAATCGAGCGCAGCAAAATGTGCCGACAGTTTCTCTGTGTCAATGCCGTATCTTTGCAATAAGCCGACCCAGTCAGGCCATTTTTCTTGAACAAGAGCAGCAATGCTTTTTACAGATGCAGTGAGCTGTGGAATCGCAATTACACACAGAAGAGCAATAATCGCAATAACACATATCAGCGTCAGTAACAGGCTTATCATGTCTATTTGCCGATCTGTAGCTTTAGTCAGCTTTCGTCGAAGCCTCTTTGCCAGTCCGCGCACGGGTACACTCAGAACAAAGGCCAGCAAAAGGCCTGATAAAATCGGAGCGAGCAAGCCAATACACGATTTTAGAAAGTTGGCAACATAGTTTAGATTGTTGAATGCCGCAAATAAGATCACCCCAAACGTGATTAGTAGAAGCGGTTTTTTGTAGGATTTATCCATGATTACATCCTCGTAAGAAATCGGTTTGTTTTATTATTGGGGAGTATCTTATAGGCAATCCACCAACCAAAGAAACAGACTGGCAATGCAGCGAGAACATCCATGATAGAATGCTGTTTCATAAAAACGGTGGAGAGACTGATACACACGGCGATTGATGTAGCAGCGATTTTCCATCCGACGCTTTGGAGCGCCTTGCAATCCCATAACCCAAACATCGCGGCAACAGAGCCTATTACATGAAGTGAGGGGCAAACATTTGTATTGGTATCGAAACTATAGAATAATTCAATAAAGCGTGTAAGTAGATTATTGCGTACAAATGCTTCTGGCCGCAAATTTTGGCAGGTTGGAAAGAACAGGTAAATCAAAACCGTGATCGTATAGGTGACTATCACAAAATACATCATACGCCGAAATGCAGGTACATCGACGAAAAAAGTATAAACCAACGTACCGATTAGAAAGACAAACCAAAATAGATACGGAATCAACGCCCATTCACAAAATGGTATTATATCATCGAGTCCACAATAGACGGGATAGTAATTTCGTTGCGGTTGCAACCGCTCAAGAAACAAAAACAGCAAGCCGAAAATTGGCCAGTAAAGCAATAGCCTGACGTGAGAAAATTCAGGTGTATTAAGTTTATGGATGCGGAACTCACGGTAATTAACTTCCGGCTTTATATGATTACTTTGCATGACTGTATATCCATTCATAGATTTTATCGGCTGCCGTACATTCCGTCTGCGACCGCATTGCCGCGCGCATTTTAGAAAGAAGCACTGGGGCATTTAGCGTTTTTATTGTGGTGTCTGCGATTGCTTTTGGCGTATTGGCTGTGACGGCCATTCCATTACGCAGAAAAAAATTCAGATTATGTGTCTCGCAGCCAGCCACTGCATCGATAAGCACCATTGGTAACTCTGCCGCCATTGCCTCAGATGTACTTAGACCTCCGGGCTTTGTCAGGAATAGGTCTGAGGCTTGCATGAGCTGCGGCACATTATTGACGGTTCCCAGAACATGAACTTGAGAATACTTTTCTGTTCTTTTTTGGAGTTTTTTGCGTAAATCATCATTTGTGCCGCATACAACACTAAGTTCTTGTTCTGTTGTGAGGTAAGGGCAGAGATACGATATAATCTCCTCCATTGGACCGCAGCCCATGCTACCGCACATCATTAAAATATGCTGATGAGCAGGAGAGATTCCGGCGTTGGCTTTTCCTGCTTCTTGTGACACACGCTGGTAGAATTGCTGCCGCACAGGGATTCCACTGGCGATCAGCTTTTGAGGTTGAAGTCCACATTGTTCAAACTCACCTAACAGCGAAGTGGACGGAATGAAATACCAGTCCAGCGCAGAATCCGCTGTGCAGGGAGCGCAGGTATAGTCTGTAGAAATGTGGCTCGTTACAAGCTGTAAGCATGGGTGCTGTCGGCGCATTTCTGTCAACGCCAAGGCTGGGAATACATGAGTACAGATAATATTATCGTAGCCTGCAGAGCGGATGTATTGATACATCCGCTCTGCGCCGGAGGAAAGTAGCTTATAGATCGGCGTTCCCTCACAAAAAATATCTTCGTGAGATTCCGCACGCTGATACCCAGCATCAAAAAGCCTTGGAGCATGGCGGTAAATTCGGGTATGCAAATTAGAAATAAACGTGGATGCTTTTTCTGAAATAAACTGCAAAGAATCTGTAATATTGCAGATTTCTCCGCGAGAGTGGTAGGCTTCCTGAACTGCTTGCGCACAGGAGTTATGCCCTGCGCCAGTGTTGCAGCTTAGAATTAGTGTTTGCATTTGAATCTCCTATTTTTTCCTTTGCTGCATAGCAAACAGCTTTTGCAGGCGTGGGCGATTATAGCGCTGGACAACAATAAACGGCAAATTACCCAGCACAATGTAGATAATCGTTATACATACCCCGCCAACACCGGACCATATTTTCAGCAGTCCAAGACCGGCGATAGACAACAGAATATGTGTCCACTCTGCCACGCAAGTTTCTTCTATCATGCGCGGCAAGTTCTCATAGTTTTCCTTTGTCAGTTTCTTTTCCGGCATGATTTTAACGAATATGCGGCTCATATCGGGGATCTTTGCCTGCCATTTCCGAACATGAAGCCGCTTCCATAGTTTTTGCTCTGCCGGGTGGCAGACCCAAGGAAAACGATCGGCGTGAAACCAATGCTTCGGGATCAAGCGCCCCACTACAAAGGAGAGAACCCCTAACGCCGCGATATATAGCAGACACATAAGAAAATGCTTCATAAAAACCTCAACATAGCGGTGCGAAAATACGAAGGACACCATCTACGACCCAGCGGCGCGAATAATGTTTCATATCATAGGGCTTTACCTCTTTACATTTTGCCTGTGTAGCGATGAAATCGTCCTTTATTGCTGCAATAATACTGGAACGATAAAAGAACGAATTGTTTTCAAAGTGGAGAAAGAGACTGCGGTAGTCCAGATTGACAGTTCCTATCGTCGCAACTTTGTCGTCTGATACAAAGCTCTTTGCATGAACGAAGCCGGGAGTATACTCATAAATCTTGATGCCGCCAGTCAGCAACACCTGATAAAAGCTCCGAGACATACGGAAAATCAGCTTCTTATCAGGGATGCCGGGCATAATGATCCGCACGTCTACACCACGTTGAGCAGCGGAAATCATTGCATCCATCAAGTCATCGCCAAGCATAAGATACGGTGTAAAAAACCATGCGTAATCCGTGCTTTGAGAAAGCAAGTCAATAAAGAGCTGATTACTGGTAGCTTCATGGTTAAGGGGCGAATCGTAGTAACTAAGCACATAACCATCAAATGTGTGCGGCGGCGCAGGATACCTTTTGGGATATGTGGGCATTGCAAGCTGCCCTGCTTCTTTTTCCAGCGAAAATGCGTTCCAAAAGGTCAAGAACATATGGGTAAAATTTTTTACTGGCTCACCAGTAATCCGAAAGCTTGTGTCCTTCCAGTGTCCATAGGGATGTTCCAAATTGATATACCGATCTGATAAGTTGATACCTCCGCTATAAGCAACTTCGTTGTCAATAATCAGCATTTTGCGATGATCGCGATAGTTTGCAGTTCCTTTTAAGGCAAGGAAAGGATTAAAAGGAATACATGGAATGCCTTTCTTTTTCAGTTCACGGACATTACTGAAATTGAACGAAGAAATACTGCCAAGATCATCGTATATCACACGTACATCAACGCCCTGCTCCATTTTTATTTCCAGTTCGTTCACGATTGCGTCCCACATATGCCCCGGCTCAATAATGAAGTATTCTACGTAAATCGAGTTTCTTGCATTTTTCAAATCGGCAAGCATATCAGGGAACATATTATCGCCCAACGGATAGTAACGAACCTGCTCAACTGCACACATCGGATATTGCGTTTTTTCTTCCAGCCACCGCACTGTTTGCCCCATGCGTTTTTCGCCGTCAAAGGGCGCTTCTTTTATTGGAAGAGGCTGCGGATTGCAACTCTTTTGAACTTGCTGCAAGCGCCTTTTTAGAGGGCGGGCCGTCCGTTTATTTCCAAAGAGCAGATATAGTAACGCTCCTACCAAAGGTAGTGACAGAATAACCAGCAGCCAAAGCAATTTATAAGCGGTTTCATCTCTCTTTATAATAATAAATACCACCAAGAAAAACGCTGCAACGGAAAGCAGTGACACAATAATCGGTGCGTAAGGGGTCAGCCATTTCATCAACAGCAAAAGCCAGAGCGATTGTAAAGCCACCGCTGGAATAATTGTTAGAATGCGTCGAATGATTTTCCCCATATGTTTACCCTCCTCTATGCTATTTCTCCTCCGAAGATGCTTCCCAATCGCAAACTATTTGTGCCATTTCCTGTGGGGTTTCTTTATAGCCTCGTAATACCCACGCATTCATAAGCCCAAACAATCCATATGTAATAAATTGGATAAAGTAGTGCGTTTTGGCATCGGCATTAGCGACAATGGATGCCGCTTCTTGTAAATAGAAGTTTAGAATCACATATTGGCGATCAGCTGAGTAGAGCAGATCACAAATAGGACGAATGGAAAGGCAAAATTCAAAAAACAGCCTGATGCCGTCATAACTACCAGTGGCGAAGTTGGTAGCACCGTGTTCGTCGGAAAAGCGCTTCCACAGACATGTGATTTTGAAAGACAGAACTTCATCTTTACTTTTGAAATAACGGAAATAAGTGGAGCGACCTACATCTGCCTTGGCAGTCATCTCCTCAATACTGATTTTTTCAATGGGTTTTTCTTTCATTAGTTCCAGCAACGCTGTACCCATACATTCTTTCAGATAGTCTGTTGTAGCCGTTGTCCTTCGCATAAGAAACGTCTCCTTTAATTGCGTATCATTGAAACAAGGATTGTCATTTGTTCCACTTTCGCTCGGACTATTGACAACGCCTGCTTCTGTGATATTCTAGCATCTATGATACTATCGCCTCATTTATACTATCATTTGTTATTTGCCCTGTCAAGCTAAAATGCGAGTACGACGAGCAGAAAGGAAAACTATGGGTACGATTTTTTCCCGTGTAAAACTCAGCGGAAAGCATGTGGCCGCCCTCTTGGCGCTGATGCTGCTCTCCGCTGTGACAGCCATGCTGCTGCCTACTGCCCTGGCCAGTATGATTGACATCGGAGTGGCCGGAGAAAACCGAAACACCATCCTAATCATTGCGGCGGTGATGGCAACCCTGGCCATTCTGGGCTGTCTTTTCAACATGGCAGCCACGGTGCTGTCCGCCAAGGTGTCCACTAAATTTGCCGCTGATTTGCGGCGTGAGATATTCCATCAGGTGCAAGATTTTTCCGCCGCTGAAATGGAGCGGTTTGGCACCGCTAGTCTAGTGACCCGCAGTACCTCCGATGTGACCAACATCCAAATGTTTCTCTCATTGCTGTTGCGGCTGGGGGTGACTGCACCGCTGATGGCGGTGGCTGGGCTGGTACTCTCTTCTCTGACCGGCGGCGAACTCAGTTCCGTGCTGAGCTTGGCCATTCCCGCCCTCATCATTGGCGTAGGTGTCATTCTGATTTTTGTTTCCCGCTACTCGGTGACCCTGCGGCAGCGGATTGACCGACTGAACAAGATCTTTCTGGAAACACTGGAGGGGGTACGGGTGATTCGGGCTTTCAATCGGCAAGGGAAAGAAATGGAAAGGTTTTCCCAAGCCAATGGAGAACTGGCCTCCATGACCATTCTCTCTGGGCGGGTGACCGCACTGCTGATGCCGGTGATTCAGGTGATCTTTGGTGTGACTACAGCAGCGGTCATGGGCATGGGTTCCTGGTATGTGTCCGCCGGGGAGATGGCAGTGGGTGACCTGGTGGCCAACAGCCAGTATATCAGCATGATCCTTGCCGCTATCATGATGCTGGCATTGGTCATTATGCTCTTTCCTGTGTCCTATGCCTGCGCTAAGCGCATCGCAGAAGTGCTGAATACCGAGAGTTCCATCAAGGACGGCAGATACAGTGCCGCCTTGCGCAAAGGCCGCGCCTGTGTGGCCTTTGACCATGTGACCTTTACCTATCCTGGGGCGGACGAACCAGTGCTGAAGGATGTTAGCTTCGAGTGCCGGGCCGGGGAGGTCACCGCCATTATCGGGCGCACCGGTTGCGGCAAGTCCAGCATCCTCAAGTTGATCCCGCGGCTTTACGACGCCACGGTAGGCCATGTCTATGTGGACGATATGAATGTAAAACAATATAAATTGAACGAGCTGCGGGATCTGATCGGCTATATCCCCCAGAAGAATGTACTCTTTTCCGGAGACGTGGCCTCCAACCTGCGCTTTGGAGATCAGGACAGCAGTGAGGAACAGTGGCGGCAAGCGGCCTACGTCGCCTGCGCCGACGAGTTCATCGAACAGAAGCCGGACGGCTACCACGCCGAAATCGCTCAAGGCGGCACCAATTTGTCCGGCGGCCAGCGCCAACGCATGGCTATTGCTCGGGCTGTCGTAAAAAAACCAGAAATCTACCTGTTTGATGACAGCTTTTCCGCCTTGGATGTGAAAACAGATAAAACACTCCGCATGCGCCTGCGGGAGAGCATGGGGGATTCCACCATGCTCATTGTGGCTCAGCGGGTGGGTTCTATCCTGGATGCTGACCGTATCTTGGTGATGGAGGACGGACAGATCGTGGGGAGAGGCAAGCACCGGGAACTGCTACATACATGTCCGCTCTACCGGGAGATTGCTGAATTGCAGCTGGGAGAGGAGGAAGTGAAACATGAACTGGAATGCGTTTAAACGGCTGTTCCACTATCTGGGACGGTACAAGCTCCGCCTGATTCTAGTGATGATCGCCGCTGTCCTGAGTACCCTGTTTACCGTTTTGACCCCAGCGGTGACGGGCGGCATCACCTCGGAACTGTACGATGGCGTGGCAAGCGGCTCCTTCGACTGGGAAACGATCGTCTGGCTGCTCGTGACGCTGATAGCCCTTTATCTTGTGGCCCAGCTTTTCGCCATTCTCCAAAGCTTCAGCATGACTAAGCTGACCGCCTGCGTTATGGAGACTCTGCGGGGTGATATTGACCGGAAGATGCACCACCTGAAGCTGGACTATTACGACTCTCATACCCAGGGTGAAATCCTCAGCACCATCACCAACGATGTGGACACGGTGAACAACGCCCTGAGCCAGAACCTGACCCAAATCGTCACCCAGGTGGTCACCGCTGTGGGTATCCTGGTGATGATGTTCACAACCAGTCCTATACTGACGGCCATCGCAGTGGCTATGGTGCCGGTGTCTCTGCTGGCCTCTCTAGGCGTTATGAAAACGGGAGCCATACACTACGCCCGGCAGCAGGAACTCCTGGGACAGCTCAACGGCTACATCGAGGAGGTGTACCAAGGGCAGGAGCTGGTGTCGGTGTTCAACTACACGGATCGAGCAAAAGAGGAGTTTGATCGAATCAATGGGGAACTCCAGCGTACCGCTCAGAGTGCCGAGATTGCATCTGGTAAGGTCACTCCAATCACCGACCTGGTAAATAACCTTGGCTACGCTGTCAGCGCCCTGCTGGGATGTCTGTCCGTATTGCGTGGTGAGATGCGGATCGGCGACGTGCAAGCCATGCTCCAGTATACCAAGCAGTTCTCCCAGCCCTTCACCAGCATTGCGGGGATGATGGGCAGTTTCAGCGCAGCGTCCGCTGCCGCAGGGCGCATTTTCGCTCTGCTGGATGCCTCGGAAGAGACACCAGACCCTGTTCCCGGACTGATGCCTCAGGTCAGCACGGGCGCGGTGGAATTTCGCCATGTGTCCTTCGGTTACTCCCCGGAGCACCAGCTGATGCATGATGTGAACATCACGGTGAAGTCCGGTCAGAAAGTGGCCATCGTGGGCCCCACCGGGGCTGGCAAAACCACCCTCATCAATCTGCTCATGCGGTTCTACGATGTGGACGGCGGTAGTATTTTAGTGGACGGGGTAGACACCAAGGAAATGACCCGTCACGAGCTACGGGATCGCTTTGGCATGGTGCTCCAGGATGTCTGGCTCTTTGAAGGCAGCATCCGGGACAACATAGCTTACGCGCAGGACAATCTGCCGGAGGAAAAAATCATCGCCGCCGCACGATCCGCCAGCGTGGACAGCTTCATCAAGACCCTGCCAGGCGGTTATGATTTTGAACTTTCCACAGGGGCGGAAAATATCTCACAAGGTCAACGCCAACTGCTGACCATCGCCCGAGCGATGGCGTCTGACCCGGAAATCATGATCTTGGACGAGGCCACCAGCAACGTGGACACGCATACGGAGCAGCTTATCCAAAAAGCACTTGCAAAATTGATGCACGGACGTACTTCTTTTGTGATTGCCCATCGGCTTTCTACGATTCGGGATGCTGACATGATCCTTTACATGGAACATGGTGATATTCTTGAGCATGGCAGCCACGAAGAGTTAATGGCACAACATGGAAAATACGAAGCATTGTATATGAGTCAGTTTGCACAGTAATATTACAAACGTTTAATTGGCTGCTTAATTGCCATTTGAGGAGAAACAAAACTACTATCAAATACTGCCCCGTCCGGGGAAAGAAAAAAACCGTTGGACGGGGCAGATGATTTCCTGCGCACATTTAGCTCATTATTCTGTCGGCGGTTTTGATGGACTCAGGGCCGCCGTTTCTTTGCGTTAACACAAACCAATGACGACTTGCAGGGACACGGCAACCGATGGGAGGTTATTTTGCCGTGTCTACTTTACTATTCTATTCTATTTCTCCTGTGATCTGCACCAGTCAAAAAAAGTTCGTACCCGCCGTCGGGGTATTCTGGGTATGAATATGAACACAGAAATCATGTGAATAGATTTTATAATTCTTCTACGCCTGTCTGCATTTTGCAGACAGGCGTTTTTTGTCGTTTTCTTGGGTTTTGTGTCGGCTGTCGATCACCTCCTGTATCTATCCCTTGCAACGCAACGATGAAATAGGAGGTGCAGCGCATGGATTCTTCCTAAAGAATTTTTTTCAAAAATTTTTCTGCGCGTTTGCCAAAACGCATGATGCAGACCGTTTTAGTGGCGAAAGGGGAAGAAAACCGTATCACCCGCCTTTGCGGACGCGAAGGGAGGTGAATACATGAAACCTCATTCGCACGATGTAGGAGTTGCCCGTGCCTTTGATTGCTTCTGCAAAAAGGTACTGCGGAACGAAGCGCGGGACTATCAGGACGCGCTGGCACGGAAAAGAAACCGAGAGGTCTATTTTTCCGAACTGCCCGTCGAAGTGCTGGAACAGTTCGCTGTCCGTGACACCTATTTCACGGATAGCCGCACATTTGAAGTCATCGGCCATTCGGTTTGTATCGACGATGAAACGCTGGCGGAAGCGATCTCCGCTTTGCCTGTTGACCGCAGAGATATTATCCTGCTGTCCTATTTCCTCGATATGTCCGACGCTGAAATTGCAAATGTGCTGAACATGGTGCGCCGTTCCGTTGCCTATCGCAGGACAAGCACCCTAAAGCTGCTGAAAAACCTGATGGGAGGAGAAAACAGATGACAAGTCAATCGAAGAATAACCGTCTGTTGCCGCTGACCGTCATTGAAGCGGCTGCTGGCGGTGACGTGGAAGCGATCAACGCCGTTCTGAAACACTATGCAGGGTACATAGCCCGTCTGTCGATGCGTGAGCTTTACGACGAGTACGGAAATCCCCATCTTTGCGTGGATGAAGAACTTCGGCGCAGGCTGGAAACGAAACTCATTACCAAACTGCTCACATTCCGCGTGAGATAACTGACGCCTGACAGAAACGTGTCCCCCCTTTCCTCGTTTCTGCCTGATGCTCCTTGACAAATATGCCCGCAAGAGAACGGCGGCGCATCATAGGCAAAACGGGTACGTTCCTTTTGCGCCGAGCTGGGCGGCTGGTACGCCATGACGTATATCCGAGAGGATATGCCGAGCGACAAATACCGCGCCGTAAAGCAAGTGTGGCAGCTTGCAGGCGACGACGCGCAAAACACATAATGATACGACCTTACAGCCACAGTCCGAGCGTTCAAAGCGTCGCAGGCGATGGGTAGGGCTGCACGAGAACCGTGCGGGGGGTGAAACTCCCTTGGAGCTGCGCCAGCAGCCGTCCGTTTTGTCATTCCCTTTTGTAGTTATTTCGTTTCCCATGAAAGGGGGATTTGTTTCTATGGAAACAACCATGAAGAAAACATCGTCCCCGATTGTACGCGAGTACAAGATCGGGGATATAACGTATATCGTCAAGGCCGTCATCAAAGACGGCGCGAAAGAGGACGCCGTGACAAAGGTGCGCCGCCTGATTCAGAATGACTTGCGGGGTAAAAAAGTTACAAATAATTTTGAACCCGCCTAATGACGGCGAGCGAGATCCCTGGTATAATATAAATAACCTGTTTGTCCGGCTGCCGGAATAGGAGGCAACATGAAAAAGCAGCCCGACAAAATCACCGCATATTACTACCGTGCGGCGAACAAACAAACAGACCTGAACCTTGACAATCAAATGCACCTACTTTTGAGCCATGCACAGGAAAACGGAACGGACACCTATATGTTCTTCGTGGACAATGGGTACAACGGCCTGACCGCAGAGCGTCCGGCATTTCAAAATCTGCTTGCAGCAATCCATGAGAACCGCGTGCAGAAAATCGTTGTCGTATCGCTTGACCGACTTTACCGCAGCTATCTTGCAGCGTTGCAGTTCCTTGATGATATGGAGCAGCGCGGTATTTCGATTTGCTCCATTACAGACGGCGATCTACCCCTTTGCCGAGAACTATATCACGGCATTGTCAACGCCTACCGCAGTTCTTCCGAGAAAGGCGGTGAGTGCAGATGACGGGATTTACCTTTCAGAGCTTGAAGCCGCAGGACAGTTTAAGCAATGAGCTTCGCAGTGTGATCCGCGATAATGTTTTGCAGTTCTACACCAAGGGGCTATCTACGGAAGCAGAGGAAGAAGGTCTGACCGCTCTGTATGAGCGCCTTTCGCAGGAAGATAAGTTGGATGGTGAAAGTAACTCCATAGCGAACCAGAAGAAGATTCTGGAACGCTACTGCAAGGATCACGGGATTACCGCCTACCGCCATTATGACGAGGACGATGGTTATTCCGGCACAAACTTCAACCGTCCGGGCTTCCAGCGTATGCTTGCCGACATCAAGGCTGGGCGGATCAAGCGTGTCATTGTAAAGGATTATTGTGCGATAATAGGACTAAATCAGAAAGACCTTGAAAACCAAGGCATTCTGGCTTAGTCCCTTCTTTTTTTGACCGAAAACAAAGGACTTTCAC
>OIBS01000271.1_pt1 | contig 20084 bp, 20 predicted proteins | sample 1581081 | NCBI WGS metagenome assembly OIBS01 (sample SAMEA3882511, study PRJEB24775) | human gut metagenome | biome: human-associated habitat; feature: intestine environment; material: feces | place: Netherlands | collected 2009/2010 | reverse complement strand
GAGATCGCTTTCCATTGCGCCTCGCTCCCGGCATAGTACACATCGGTCAGAGATGTGCAGTCAAAAGCACCCCCTCCAATGATCGTCACACTGTCCGGGATCGTCACGCTTGTCAGAGATGTGCAATTATAGAAAGCATACCAGTCAATGCTCGTCACGCTGTCCGGGATCGTCACGCTGGTCAGAGATGTGCAACCATCGAAAGCATACCAGTTAATGCTCGTCACGCTGTCCGGGATCGTCACGCTGGTCAGAGATGTGCAGTCACGGAAAGCCTGACCGTCAATGCTCGTCACGCTGCCCGGGATCGTCACGCTTGCCAGAGATGCGCAGTAAGCGAAAGCCTGCTCTCCAATGATCGTCACGCTGTCCGGGATTGTCACGCTTGTCAGAGATGTGCAGCCAGAGAAAGCATAAGAACTAATACTTGTCACACTATCCGGAATGGTATATGCTCCGGAAAAAGCACCCGGGCACTGCACCAAAGTTGTCTTATCTTTATTGAACAGAACACCGGACGCATTGCCGGAGTAATAACTGTTGCTTTCGCCTACCCATATACCGGTCAAAGATGTACACGAAGCGAAAGCGCCATTGCCAATGCTCGTCACACTGTCCGGGATCGTCACGCTGGTCAGAGATATGCAACCTTGGAAAGCCCAAGCACCAATGCTCGTCACGCTGTCCGGGATCATCACGCTGGTCAGAGATTTGCAATTATAGAAAGCCCAATCGCCAATGCTTGTCACGCTGTCCGGGATCGTCACGCTGGTCAGAGATGTGCAATGATCGAAAGCATACCAGCCAATGTTCGTCACACTGTCCGGGATCGTCACGCTGGTCAGAGATGCGCAATCACGGAAAGCAGACTCACCAATGCTCGTCACGCTGTCCGGGATCGTCACACTCGTCAGAGATTCGCAGCCATAGAAAGCAGACTCACCAATGCTTGTCACGCTGTCCGGGATCGTCACGCTGGTCAGAGATTCGCAGCTACCGAAAGCATTATAGCCAATGCTCGTCACGCTGTCCGGGATCGTCACACTCGTCAGAGATTTGCAGCCATAGAAAGCAGACTCACCAATGCTTGTCACGCTGTTCGGGATCGTCACGCTCGACAGAGATGTGCAGCGAGCGAAAGCCCAATTGCCAATGCTCGTCACACCATCTGTAATGATAACAGATTTTACTCTGACATCTCTCCCCCATGGCGAAGTAGAAACATAATTTCCCATATCACCGCTGCCGCTGATCGTCAGCACGCCGTCGCTGTCCAGCGTCCAGGTCAGATTGCTGCCGTCACCCTCCGCGCCGCAGGTACCGCTGGTGACAACGTCCGCCGCCAGCGCCGTGGCCGGCAGGAGCGATGCGATCATCAGCACCGCGAGCACGAAACTCAAAAGTCGTTTTCTCATATGTTTCCTCCCAATCCGTTTTTTCTGCCGTCACTTTGTCAGCAGCTCTGCCGCCGCAGAAATCAGTACGCAGGCCGCCGAAGTGTTCGGCATTGCGATTAAACAAAGTAAATTTATTATAACATTTTTTATCAAATATGCAATACCGTTTACACATATATGGAAGCATCCCGGCATACTCCCCGCGGCCGACAGCGCCTCAGCCTCATATTCCCGGTAAGGCTTCATATACTGAATTACGCAAATATGGGGAGTGGTGTCAGTGCACACGGACATGGAAGCACGCGCATGCGATCTCGCGGAATATCTTCTCGCCAACAATACCACCGTCCGCGCCGCCGCCAAACAATTCGGCGTTTCAAAATCGACCGTCCACAAGGATCTGACGGAGCGGCTGGAAAAGATCAACCCCGCGCTCTATCAGCAGGTCCGGCAGCTGCTGGACCGCAACAAGGCGGAGCGGCACATCCGCGGCGGCATGGCGACGCGGCGAAAATACAAAGGTACATAAACCGGCGCGCGGCCTCCCGGACGGGCGGCCGCGCTGCGCATATTTCTCACCAAAACGGAAACGCTACCGTCGAAGGTGATTGCTTGAAATCCAAACGAATCGGACCTCAGACCGTGCAGTTTACCGCCCCGCCCGTGATCCTCGCCTCCGCCAGCGTCGTGGGCAAAAAGGAGGGCGAGGGCCCGCTGCGCGACCGCTTTGACAGCGTCAGTCAGGACACATATTTCGGCACGAAGAGCTGGGAACAGGCCGAGAGCGCCATGCTGCGGCAGTGCTTCGACCTCGTGTGCCAAAAAGCTGGGCTGCAGCCGGAGCAGCTCGACTATGTGCTCTCCGGCGACCTGCTCAACCAGTGCGTGGGTTCGGCCTATGCCATGCGAGACATCGGTGTGCCCTATCTGGGGCTGTACGGCGCGTGCTCGACGATGGCGGAATCGCTCAGTCTGGCCGCCATGCTCATCGACGGCGGCTACGCCGAACACGCCGCCGCGCTCACGAGCTCGCACTTCTGCTCTGCCGAGCGGCAGTACCGGTTCCCGCTGGAGTACGGCGGCGTGCGCACACCGACCGCGCAGTGGACCGTCACCGGCTCCGGCGCGCTCATTCTCGGCGCGTCTGGCAACGGGCCGCGCGTGACGATGGTGACGACCGGCAAGATCGTGGACGCGGGCATCACGGACGCGAACAACATGGGCGCGGCGATGGCGCCCGCCGCCTACGAGACGCTCCGGGCGCACTTTGCCGACACCGGGCGCACGCCGGACGACTATGATCTGATCGTGACCGGCGATCTCGGCAAGATCGGTCACGCCGTCGTGACGCGGCTGTTTGCGGACGATGGCGTGGAGCTCGCAGGCAGGTACAACGACTGCGGGCTGATGATCTACGATCTCGAGGCGCAGGACGTGCACGCGGGCGGCTCCGGCTGCGGGTGCAGCGCGTCCGTGCTCGCGGGGCATCTGATGAAGCTGCTGACGGGCGGGCAGATCCGGCGGCTGCTGTTCGCAGCGACCGGCGCGCTCATGTCCCCCACAGCATCCATGCAGGGCGAGAGCATCCCCGGAATCTGCCACGCCGTGGCGATCGAAACGCAGGTGAACACATGATCCTTGGCTATGTAAAAGCATTTTTGATTGGCGCCATATTGTGTATGATCGGTCAGATTCTGATTGACAAGACAAAGCTGACCCCGGCGCGCATCCTCACGCTGTATGTGGTGGCGGGTGTGCTGCTCGGCGCTGTCGGCGTCTATGAGCCGTTTGCGCGTTGGGCGGGCGCGGGTGCGAGCGTGCCGCTGACCGGATTTGGAAGTCTGCTGGCGGGCGGTGTGCGCAAGGCCGTCGCCGAGCGCGGCATACTCGGCGCGTTTACAGGCGGCTTCACGGCCGGCGCTGCCGGAATCTGCGCGGCGATCTTTTTCGGGCTGCTCGCCGCCATACTCTTTCGCTCAAAGGACAAGCAATAAAAAAAGAACCGATCCGCAGATCGGTTCTTTTTTCGTTATGGGTAAGCTCAGCCTCTTGCAGCGGCTTCGCCGGCCTCGAGCGCCTTCATGTTGCCCTCGAGGAACTTGGCCTTCCTCTCGCCAAGCTCGATGCGGATCGCTTCGCCAAGGATCTCGTTGGAGACGACCGGAGCCTTCTCCATCAGAGCGCCGAGGATCGCAACGTTCGCGCCCTTCGGATTGCCGACAGACTCGGCAATGCCGTTGGCGTCGCAGTAGACGACCTGGATGTCATCACGCTCGGCCTTGCGGTCAATGATGGAGCTGTTGATGACGAGGACGCCGCCCGGCTTGACGTGGCTCTCGAACTTGTCCAGAGACGGACGGTTCATCGCCACGACACAGTCAGCCATGTCGACCAGCGGGGAAGCGACCGGATCGTCGGAGACGATGACGGAGCAGTTCGCCGTGCCGCCGCGCATCTCGGGGCCGTAAGAGGGCAGCCAGGAGACGTGCTTGCCGTCGAGCATGCAGGCCATAGCCAGGAACTTACCGATCAGGAGCATGCCCTGACCGCCAAAGCCAGCAAAAATGTATTCTTTCTTCATGTTATTCAGCCCCCTTGTCCTTCTTAACGCCGAGCGGGTAGTACGGAATCATGTTCTCTTCCAGCCACTCCATCGCCTTGATTGGGCTCAGGCCCCAGTTCGTCGGGCAGGCGGACAGGACTTCGACCAGCGTGAAGCCCTTGCCTTCCATCTGGTAATGGAACGCCTTGGAAATGGCCTTCTTCGCCTTGACGATGTTCGGGGTGTTGTTAACGGCGACGCGCTCGATGTAGTAGGAGCACGGAACCTCAGCGAGCATCTCGGAGACCTTCAGCGGAGCGCCGCACCAGTCCTCATCACGGCCGTAGGGGCTCGTGGTGGTCTTCTGGCCGACCAGCGTGGTCGGGGCCATCTGGCCGCCGGTCATGCCGTAGATCGCGTTGTTGACAAAGATCGTGGAGATCTTCTCGCCGCGGTGCGCAGCGTGAACGATCTCAGCGGTGCCGATGGACGCGAGGTCGCCGTCGCCCTGGTAGGTGAAGACGAGGGTGTCCTTGCCGACGACGCGCTTGGCGCCGGTGGCGACTGCGGGTGCACGGCCGTGAGCGGCTTCGTACATGTCGCAGTTGAAGTAATCATACGCAAAGACGGAGCAGCCGACCGGCGCGACGCCGATGACCTTGCCGTCCAGATTCATCTCATCAATGACCTCAGCGACCAGGCGGTGGATAATGCCATGGTTGCAGCCCGGGCAGTAGTGGAACTGCTTGTCCGTGAGGAGCTTGGTCTTTTCAAAAACAACAGACATTTACTTGCCCTCCTTCATGCTGATAATCTTCGCCTTGATCTCTTCGGTGGTCGGCATCTGGCTGCCGAGGTGGCCGAAGAAGTCGACCGGCTTTGCGCCGTTGATGGCGAGCTTGACGTCCTCGAGCATCTGGCCTTCGTTCAGCTCGACATCGAGCACAGCCTTCACGCCCGGAAGCTCGGCAGCCTTCTTGACCGCGTCGTACGGGAACGGCCAAACGGTGATCGGGCGGACCAGACCAACGTTGATGCCCTGCTCCTTGAGCTCGGCAATGGCGGACTTGGCGATACGCGCAACCGTGCCGAAAGCGGTGATGACATACTCAGCACCCTCGAGGTTGTACTCTTCCCACTGCTGCTCGTTAGCAGTGATCTCACGATAGCAGGCCTGCAGCTCGTCGTTGTGGACGGACAGGGTCTCGGTATCGATGTAGATGGAGTTGATGACGCCGCGCTTGGCCGGATCGTCGCCCGGTTTCCAGCCGGTGCAAGCCCAGGGCTTCTTCTCGGGATCGATCTTGTAGTCGACCATCTCGGGCATCTCCACGGGCTCCATCATCTGCGCGATGATGCCGTCAGCGAGGAAGAGGACCGGTATGCGGTACTTCTCAGCCTTGTCGAAGGCGTACATCATGATGTCGATCGCTTCCTGCACGGATGCCGGAGCGTAGGTCAGCAGGTGATAGTCACCGTTGCCGCCGCCCTTGACAGCCTGGAAGTAGTCGCCCTGAGAAGCCTGAATGTTGCCGAGGCCGGGGCCGCCGCGCATGACGTTCAGAATGACAGCCGGCAGCTGCGCGCCTGCGCAGTAGGAAATGCCTTCCTGCTTCAGGCTGACACCGGGGCTGGAGGAAGAGGTCAGCGCACGTGCACCGGCACCGGCTGCACCATAGATCATGTTGATAGCCGCAACTTCGCTCTCGGCCTGCAGGAAGCAGCCGCCGATTTCGGGCATACGTGCGGACATATATTCAGGAATCTCCGTCTGCGGAGTGATCGGATAGCCGAAGAAGTAACGCGCGCCTGCACGAATCGCAGCCTCAGCGATAGCTTCGCTACCCTTCATAAGCGTCAATGCCATTTTCGATGTACCTCCTTAATCTCTCACAATGCTGATTACCACGTCCGGGCAAGTGCGCGCGCAGGAAGCGCAGCCGATGCAGGCCTCCGGATTCGCGACAACGGACGGATGATAACCCTTTGCGTTGAGTTTGTCCTTCGCCAGCGCCAGAACGCCCTTCGGGCAAGCTCTGACACAGAGACCGCAACCCTTGCAAAGATTCTCGTTGATGGTCACCTTTACCATTTTTGCTACCTCTTTTCTGTTCTGTTTTGCGAAATTGCCTATGTAAACCGCAAGAGCGGGTTACGCCTGTTTCTTCTCCGACAAGCTGTGGATATAGCTGTCCCAGTCGCGCTTCATGATGATGTCTATGGCGACGGGCTTGCCGATATACTTCGGGTCGTGGCCCTCGGCAAGGAAGATATCGAGCATCTCCTTCTTGCCGGTCGTATACATGACCGGAACGCCCGTCCGGTCACTGACCTCGCGCAGCATCTCATAACCGTCGCGCAGCTCCGCCGGCGTGGTCATGGTGGCGAGATTCGTGTTATTGATCATACCCGTGATCTTCAGGTGCGAATGGATCTGCATCTGCTCCTGCAGGTCGATGATCTTCTCCACCGTGCCGGCGAGCGGACGGCGGATGTTGACCACGTTCAAAACCTCCAGCTGCTCCGGCCCCATGGCCATGAAGTCCTGAAAGTCCTCATAATAGCGGCCGAGCGCCGTGGAACCGACGGCGTCGCCACCGACGTCGAACACAACGGTGTCCCAGTTCATGGCAAATGCAGAAGCGACCTCTGCCGGCAGGGACAGCGTCTCCACGCCGGAGCAGGCATAGTTCGGAGAGATGAGACGAATCTCTTTCTGCTCCACGAGCTTGCCGCGCTCTGTCAGGCGGAAGTAAGTGTTGACCAGGTCAAGGTCAATGAGTTCTGTCTTTCCGGTTTCAGCCGCTTTAAAAGCAAAATTCAGCGCAAGCTCACTCTTGCCGCTGCCGTAGTTGCCGATCATAACATATATCTTTTTCAAAACGATGCTCCTCCCCTCAAGGGGTATTCAAGATGCGCAAATGGGTATTAAAAATCGAAATACATCCATTCAAATATTCAAATCTCAACGATTATCATAGTAGCACAATCGGGCGAATTCGTCAACAAATGTTGTTCTGTTTTGTGGAACGTTACCAATTTCACTCGTCATTTCTGGGCATGATGCCAGTTATCTGCAAATTAACAATGCCGTCTAAGAATTAACAGCCGCGTTTCCCTGTTTCAGGTAGAGATACCACGCGCTCATGCCCACCAGAAGCACGCCGCCGACAAGATTGCCGAGCGTGACCGGCAGCAGATTCCCGAGCAGCGCCCTGCCCCAAGTCAGCCCTCCGGCCGCCGCGCCGGTCTGCGCCGCAGTCAGCAGCCCCGCCGTGAGATAATACATATTGGCCACGCTGTGTTCAAAGCCCGCAACGACGAACGTCATGATCGGGAAAAACACGGCCAGGATCTTCCCGGGGACAGACTTTGCGGCGCTGGCCATCCACACGGCGATGCAGACGAGGAAATTGCAGAGGATGCCGCGCACAAACGCATCCCCGAACGGCAGGGCCGCCTTCGTCTGCGCGATGGCAATCACCGACGCTGCCAACCGGCCGTCAAACGCAGAAAACACATGCCCCAGCACGCAGAGCGCCGCAACGAGTGCCGCGCCCACAAAATTACCCAGATAGACAACACACCAATTACGGAGCATCTGCCGCGTGCAGATCACGCGCGACAAAACGCCCATGATCATGAGGTTGTTGCCGGTGAACAGTTCGCTGCCGGCCACAATGACCATGGCGAGGCCGGCCGGAAAAACGCAGCCGGAGACGAGTTTTGCCAGCGACGGGTCGCCCACCGTGGCCGCCGCAGCCGTGGATGCGACACCCGCCAGCGCGACGAAGGCCCCCGCCATGCAGGCAAGCAGAAACATCCGGCCCAGCGGCAGTGCCGCCTTGGCCCGGCAGGCAGAGAGATAATTCTCCGCGACTTCTTTGGGGGTATACATGGGCAGCTCCTCCGATTCGATACAAGATATGCAATGTATCACATTTTATCACCGCATATCTTGTGCCGTCAAGTCCGGCTATGAAAAAGCAGCCGGAGAACTTCTCCGGCTGCCTAGGTGGCCAGCCATTCGCGCAGACGCTCCACGGCGCGCCGCTCCAGGCGTGACACCTGTACCTGTGAGATATGCAGGATACCGGCGGCGCGCTGCTGCGTCAGGCCGTGATAAAACCGCAGGGCAATGACCTGCCGCTCCCGCTCCGGGAGCTGGCGCAGCGCCTCGCGCAAGGCGGCGTATTCGACCATGCGCTCCTCCTGATCGTAGTCCCCAAGCGTATGCTCGAGTGTGAAGCCGGTCTCCCCGTTCTCCTTCTGCAGGGACTCTGTGGGGCCGGTGGCCGTCTCGGCGGCAGCGATCTCCTCGGGCTCGAGCCCGGTCTCGGCCGAGAGCTCGGAGAGCGTCGGCTCGCGGCCGAGCGTCTGCTCCAGGCGCGTGCGCGCCGTGCGGATCGCCTGCGCACGCTCCTTGACGCTGCGGCTGACCTTAACCGCGCCATCATCGCGCAGAAAGCGCCGGATCTCTCCCGAAATCTTCGGGACGGCGTATGTAGAAAAGCAGGTGCCGTACTGCTCGTCAAAGCCCTGCATGGCCTTCAGAAAACCGACGCAGCCGAGCTGGTACAGGTCATCCGGCTCGACACCGCGGCCAAAAAACCGCCGCGCCACGCTCCAGATCAGGCCGGTATTTTCCGTGACCATCCGCTCTGCCGCCGCAGTGTCTCCCGCCTGAGCGCGCCGGAGCAGATCGCGCGTCTCCTCCGCGATCATGCGCGGCGGCGGATGCGGCGGCACATCGTCACGGTCGTGCCGCGGCCGGGCACGGACTTGACCCGCAGCGTGTCCATGAAGCTCTCCATGATCGTAAAGCCCATGCCGCTGCGCTCCTCCCCACCGGTGGTGTACATCGGCGTGCGCGCCTGCGCCACATCGGCGATGCCGATGCCGTGATCCTTGACGACGATCTCCAGCCGCGCATCCGGCAGGATACGCACACGCACCTGCACCGTGCCAAGCTCGTCCGGATAGGCGTGCACGACCGCGTTCGTCACGGCCTCGGACACGGCGGTCTTGATATCGCCGAGCTCGGCGAGCGTCGGGTCGAGCTGCGCGGCAAAGGCCGCCACCGCCGCGCGCGCAAAGCCCTCGTTCACGCTGCGCGCCGGAAACTCCAGCTTGATGTAGTTTTTCTGCGTCAACACTGTTCACACTCCTTTGCCCGGTCCTCGAGCACCGGGACGATGTTGGTCAGGCCGGCCACGTCCAGCACCCGGCGTACCTGCTGCGGTACGCCGCACAGCGCCAGCGCGCCGCCTGTCTGCCGCAGGAGGCGGTCGGTCTTGAGAATGACCGCGATCCCGGAGCTGTCCATAAAGCTCAGGCCGGACAGGTCGAGCACGCAGCGGCGCGGCAGGTACTCCTCCACGGCGTCCTCGATGCCGGACATGACCTCCTGCGCCGCCGCGTGATCCAGCTCGCCGAGCAGGCGCAGCGTCAGGCACCGGCCGTCATCATGCGTTATGATCCGCATCTGCTTGTACCTCCTAATTTCAAAGAAAAAGCACCGTGCACGAACGGTTCGTACACGGTGCTATTGTAGCCCAGAGGTGTGGGCCGAATTTGTCGGACGGCGGCGCTCAGCCGAGGTTTTTCAGGCTGGTCTCGAGATTTTCCACGAGCGCCTTTGCCTTCTCGGCGCGCTCGCGCTCCGTCTGCACGACGGCCTCCGGCGCGCGGGAGATGAAGTTCTCGTTCGAGAGCTTGCGCATCTGGCCCTCATAGTTCTTGCGGGCCTTTTCGAGCTCTTTTTCCAGACGAGCGCGCTCTTTGTCGAGGTCGATCAGCTCGGCCATCGGCATGAAGAGCTTTGCCTCTTCCGTGACGGCGGAGACCATCTTCTCGGCATCAGCCGGCAGCTCGCTGCTGATGGTGATCTGCTCGGCGTAGGCGAGCTTTGTGATATAGATCTCGCCGGAGCGGAAGGCGTCCTGCCGGTCGGTCGTGATGAACAGGTGCGCCTTTCTGCTCGGCGGCACGTTCATCTCGGCACGGCGGCTGCGCACGGCGCGGATGGCATTCATGACCATCTCAAAGTCGCGCTCCTCGGCTGGAAAAGCGAGAGATTCGGTATACTCCGGATAGCGGGCGATCATGAGCGCCTCGCCGTCGTGCGGCAGAGCCTGCCAGATCTCCTCGGTGATAAACGGCATGAACGGGTGCAGGAGCTTGAGAATGTCCGTCAGGACATACAGCAGCACCTGCTGCGCGCTGCGGGCGCGGGCCTCATCGCCGCTGTTGAGACGGGGCTTTGTAAGCTCGATATACCAGTCGCAGTACGTGTCCCAGATGAAGTCGTAGATCTTCGCCGCGGCGATGCCGATTTCGTACTTGTCGAGGTTCTCGCACACTTCCTTCGAGAGCGTGTTGAGCTTCGAGAGCACCCACTTGTCCTCGAGCTCCAGCGTCTCGGGCAGCTCGTTTTTGTCGATGGTGAGGTTCATCATCACAAAGCGGGAAGCGTTCCAGAGCTTGTTGGCAAAGTTGCGCATGGCGCCGCACTTCTCGACGTAGAAGCGCATGTCGTTGCCGGGGCTGTTGCCCGTGATGAGGTTGAAGCGCAGGGCGTCGGCGCCGTAGGTGTCGGCCATCTCGAGCGGGTCGATGCCGTTGCCGAGGGACTTGGACATCTTGCGGCCCTTATCATCGCGGACCAGGCCGTGGATGAACACCGTCGGGAACGGGATGTCCTTCATCTGCTCGAGGCCGGAGAAGATCATGCGCGCGACCCAGAAGAAGATGATGTCGTAGCCCGTGACCATGACGCTCGTGGGATACCAGAACTTCAGATCCTCCGCGTCCTTATCCGGCCAGCCGAGCGTGGAAAACGGCCAGAGTGCGGAGCTGAACCAGGTGTCGAGCACGTCGGGATCGCGGTGGATGTTCCTGCTGTGGCAGGCCTCGCACTCGCAGGCGTCGGTGCGCGAGACGGTGACATGACCGCAGTCATCGCAGTACCACGCCGGAATCTGGTGGCCCCACCAGAGCTGGCGGGAAATGCACCAGTCGTGGACATTCTCCATCCAGTTATAATAGGTCTTGCTGAAGCGCTCAGGCACGAACTTGATGCGTCCGTCACGCACGGCCTCGATGGCGGGCTCGGCCAGCGGCTTCATCTTGACGAACCACTGCGGGCTCGTCATCGGCTCAACGACCGTGCCGCAGCGGTAGCACGTGCCGACGTTGTGGTTATAGGGCTCGGTCTTGATGAGGTAGCCCTGCTCCTCGAGATCGGCCACGATGGCTTTGCGCGCCTCATAACGGTCGAGACCGTTGTACTTGCCGCCGTTGATGACGCGGGCGTCCTCGTCGAAGATCAGGATCTGCTCGAGGTTGTGGCGCAGACCGACCTCATAGTCGTTCGGGTCGTGGCAGGGCGTCATCTTGACGCAGCCGGTGCCGAAATCGAGCTCGACGTAATCGTCGGCCACGATGGGCAGCTCGCGGCCCACGAGCGGCAGGATCGCCGTCTTGCCGACGAGGTGCTGGTAGCGCTCGTCCGCCGGGTTGACCGCAATGCCGGTGTCGCCGAGCATGGTCTCCGGGCGGGTGGTGGCGATGGTGAGATAGTCGTCGCTGTCCTTGAGCGGGTAGCGGATATACCAGAACGCGCCGGGCATGTCCTTATATTCGACCTCGGCGTCGGACAGGGCGGTGCGGCAGTGCGGGCACCAGTTGATGATGCGGTTGCCCTTGTAGATCAGGCCCTTTTCATACAGCTCGCAGAACGTCTCACGCACAGCCTTCGAGCAGCCCTCGTCCATGGTGAAGCGGCTGCGGTCCCAGTCGCAGGACACGCCGAGCGACTTCTGCTGCTCGACAATGCGGTTGCCGTACTGCTTTTTCCACGCCCAGACGCGCTCCAGAAACGCATCGCGGCCGAGATCGTAGCGAGTCAGTCCCTCTTCCTTGCGCAGCATCTCCTCGACCTTGATCTGCGTGGCAATGCCGGCATGGTCCGTGCCGGGCACCCACAGGGCGGCATAGCCCTGCATGCGCTTGTAGCGCGTGAGGATGTCCTGCAGCGTTGCGTCGAGCGCGTGGCCCATGTGCAGCTGGCCGGTGACGTTCGGGGGCGGCATGACGATGGAAAACGGCTTTTTGTCCGGATCGGCTTTGCCGGCAAAGTAGCCGCCGCGCATCCACATGTCATAAATCTTGCTCTCGACCTGTTTGGGGTCATAGACTTTCGGAAGCTCTTTCATGGCTCCTCCTCCTTTAAGATTGCCGGGGCGCAAAAAAATCGCCCCGAAACGAACTGTTTCAGGGCGATCGAAACCGCGGTACCACCTGAATTCCACGCAGAAGCGTGACACTCTTGTCTCTGTAACGGGAGAACCCGGCCGCCCTACTCCGTTCAGGCCGGCTGCTCCGGGGCGACCTTCATCTCCGGCATCCGAAAGGCTTGCACCAACCGCCTTCTCTCTGACGTCCGCCGGGAGACTACTCCTCCCCTTCTTCGCAAATGGATGGGAAAATTATAGGCCCTGCCGCACCGTTTGTCAAGCGTTTCTGAGCCAGCGCACGACCGAAAGCGCCGCGCAGTTGCCCTCACCGACTGCCGCCGGGATCTGATAAGGCGCGCCGGTACAGTCCCCGGCCGCGAAAACGCCGGGAATGCTCGCAGCATAAGCTTCATCCACGACGATGTGGCCCTTTTCCGTGGCAAGACCGGGCAGGAGCGTGTCAGCCGCAAAGCCCGCGCGCAGGACGAAAATGACGTCCGCCGGCTCCGCTGCGCCGTCGACCACGAGCGTATCGGCGCGCTCGGCGCCGCGGATCTCAAAGCGGTGCTTTTTCCCGTCATAATAGTGCACATCGCAGCCGATCTCCTGCAGAAACTCCGCCTCCGCCGGGGCGTCCGCCGCGAGGCCGATGACCGCCGCGCGCTTGCCGCGATAGAGCATCCCGTCGCAGGTGGCGCAGTAGCTCACGCCGCGGCCGAGATAATCCGTTTCCCCGGGAAACGTGCCGCGCTGGGCAATGCCGGTCGCAAGCAGAAGCGCCCTGCCCTCTGCAAATTCCTTGCCCGCCGAGACGCCGAACGTTTTTCCCATCGGCATGGCCGAGAGTGCCCGCTCGCGCAGGATGTCCGCACCAAGATCACGCGCCTGCTGCGTCATGGTCTCGAGCAGCGCGGGGCCGGAGACGTCCGGCACACCGGGGTAATTTGTGACGTGGCCGGCCTTATGCAGCGCACTGTCGGCCGCGCCGCCGCAGATCACGCACACGGACAGATTCCGGTTGCGCGCCGTCATGGCCGCCGACAACCCCGCCGGGCCGCCGCCGATGATAAGCAGGTCATACATGTGCCCGCACCTCCGTTGTTTGCTATTCTGTCTGGATTATATATTTCTTTTTCGATATTGTAAACAGAAAATGAATCGTGTATAATACCTTTGCAAATTTATGTGGAGTTGACATGACACTATGGAAGATACCAAAAACTTTATCGAAGCCTTTGTCGAAGCCGATCTTGCGCCCGGCGGCCGTTTCGCCGGTCAGACCGTCCATACCCGTTTCCCGCCAGAGCCGAACGGCTACCTGCACATCGGCCACTGCAAGGCCCTGTGCATCGACTTCGGCACGGCCGAGAAATTCGGCGGCATCTGCAACCTGCGTATGGACGACACAAACCCCTCCAAGGAGGACAACGAGTTCGTTGAGGCCATTCAGGAGGACATCCACTGGCTCGGCTTTGACTGGGGCGACCGGTTTTTCTTCGGCTCGGACTACTTCGAGAAGGATTACGAATACGCCGTGGAGCTCATCAAGAAAGGGCTTGCCTATGTGTGCGAGCTGACGCCGGAGCAGTTCCGCGAATACCGCGGCGATGTGAACACCCCCGCCGTCAGCCCCTGGCGCGACCGCCCGATTGAGGAAAATCTCGACCTGTTCGCGCGCATGCGCGCCGGCGAGTTCCCGGAGGGCAAGTACACCCTGCGCGCAAAGATTGACCTTGCCTCCGGCAACTTCAACATGCGTGACCCCGTGCTCTACCGCATCCGCTATATCGAGCACCACCGTCAGGGCACGAAATGGTGCATCTTCCCGATGTATGACTTCGCGCACCCGATCCAGGACGCGCTCGAGGGCATCACGCACTCGCTGTGCTCGCTGGAATACGAGGATCACCGCCCGCTGTACGACTGGGTGGTGAACAACGTGTCTGTGCCGTGCAAGCCGCGCCAGATCGAGTTTTCGCGTCTCGGCATCAACTACACCGTCATGTCCAAGCGCAAGCTGCGCCGCCTCGTCGAGGAGGGCTACGTCTCCGGCTGGGACGATCCGCGCATGCCGACGCTGTGCGGCCTGCGCCGCCGTGGCTACACGCCCGCGTCCATCCGCAATTTCTGCGAGCGCATCGGCGTGTCCAAGGTCGCGTCCACGGTCGATTACAGTTTTCTGGAACACTGTCTGCGCGAGGATCTCAACCTTCACGCCCAGCGTGCCATGGCCGTGCTGCACCCGGTGAAGCTGCGCATCACGAACTATCCCGAGGGCCAGAGCGAGACGTTCGCCATTGAGAACAACCCCGAGGACGAAAACGCCGGTACGCGCGACGTGACGTTCTCCAACGAGCTGTGGATCGAGGCCGACGACTTCATGGAGGAGCCGCCGAAGAAGTATAACCGCCTCTACCCCGGCAACGAGGTGCGCATCAAGGGCGCGTACATCGTCCGCTGCACCGGCTGCGTCAAGGACGCGGACGGCAATGTGACGGAGGTCCTGTGCGAATACGACCCCGAGACCCGCGGCGGCAACACGCCCGACGGCCGCAAGGTGCGCGGCACGATTCACTGGGTCAATGCCCACAACTGCGCCGACGCCGAGGTGCGCCTGTATGATAACCTCTTCGCCGACGCCGACCCCGAGGGCGACGGTAAGGACTATCTGGAGTGCCTGAACCCGGACTCGCTGTCCGTGCTCACCGGCTGCAAGGTCGAGCGGATGCTCGCCGGCGCCGAGGCTCCGGCCGCGTTCCAGTTTCTGCGCCTCGGCTACTTCGCCGTGGACAACAAGGACTCGGCCCCGGAGCACCTGGTCTTTAACCGCGCTGTCGCGCTCAAGGACAGCTTCAAGAAAGCCTGACCACAAGATCATGTACCCTGTCCCTCCCGCCGAAAACGGGAGGGACAAATTTTTGTGACGAAAATGTGAATTTGCTGTTGACAAGCACGAGATGCGGTGGTATGCTGTGCACGCTGATATTTTTAAGTCGGTACGAGATACCGGCAAGGTGTCACGGTCAATGGAATCTTTGCGGGGTCTCCCTGCGCGTTGCCGCCTTGTCTGTATCCGGACAGGGTGTTTTTTTATGCCCGGAGGAGGGATCGCTGTGGAGCTGAAATTCAAGGCAAAGATCATGGACGAGGCCGCCATCGACCGCACGCTCGTGCGCATCGCGCATGAGATCCTCGAGAAAAACGACGGCACGGACGACCTGTGCCTGATCGGCATCCGCACGCGCGGTGTGCCGCTGGCCCGCCGCCTTGCAAAAAACATCGAGAAGATCGACGGCGTGCAGCTGCCGGTCGGCGAGCTGGACATCACGCTCTACCGCGACGATCTGTCCACAGTCGCGGACGCGCCGGTGCTCAACCGGACGGACATTCCCTTCCCCATTGCGGGCAAGACCGTCGTGCTGGTCGACGATGTGATCTACACCTGCCGCACCGCACGCGCAGCGCTCGACGCCGTGATGCAGCTCGGCCGTCCGGCACGCATCCAGCTCTTTTCCCTGATCGACCGCGGCCATTCGGAGCTTCCGATCAAGGCCAATTACGTCGGCAAAAACATCCCGACCGCCAAGAGCGAGGTCGTGGCCGTCCGCCTGCAGGAGACGGACGGAGAAAACAGTGTCTGCATCCTCGAGAGAGGATAAAGAATAGATTAAATTTTCACGGGAGGAAAAAATCTATGAGCAAAAAAAACATCGGTAACGAGCCGGTGTACGACGCACGTACACTCGGCGCGCCCAGAATGTTCATTCTGGGTCTCCAGCACATGTTCGCCATGTTCGGCGCGACCGTCCTCGTCCCGGCGCTGTCCGGCCTCGACGTCGCAACCACGCTGCTGTTCGCCGGCCTCGGCACGCTGCTGTTCCACCTGCTGACCAAGGGCAAGGTCCCGGCCTTCCTCGGCAGCTCGTTCGCCTTCATCGGCGGCTACAACGCCGTGCGCACCATCGGCACGAACGCCGACGGCTCCGCCATTTACAACAACGATCTGCTGGCCTACGCCTGCTTCGGCGTCGCCATCGCGGGCCTGATGTACATCATCCTGTCGTCCCTGTTCAAGATCTTCGGCGTCAAGAAAGTCATGCGCTACTTCCCGCCGATCGTCACCGGCCCGATCATCATCGCCATCGGCCTGACGCTGTCCTCTTCCGCCATCACCAACTGCCGTGCCAACTGGCTTGTCGCCGTCGTCGCGATCCTGATCGTCATCGGCTTCAACATGTGGGGCAAGGGCATGACCAAGATCATCCCGATCCTGCTCGGCGTGCTCGGCTCTTACATCTTCGCACTCATCGTTGATCCCGCGGAGCGCGCCTCCGTCGCCGCTGCCGTCAGCAGCGCCAAGTGGTTCGGTCTGCCGATCTTCTGGAAAAACAGCGTGTTCCACCTCTTTGCCGGCCCGGTCGACAGCGGCGTCCTCTGGTCCGCCGTGCTGACGGTCGTGCCCCTGTCCCTTGCCACCATGGTCGAGCACATCGGCGACATCTGCGCCATCTCCTCCACCTGCGGCAAGAACTTCATGGTCGACCCCGGCTTCCACCGCACCCTGCTGGGCGATGGTCTGGCCACCACCCTCGCTTCCCTCTTCGGCGCTCCGGCCAACACCACCTACGGCGAGAACACCGGCGTGCTCGCCCTGTCCCGCGTCTACGATCCCCGCGTGATCCGCATCGCGGCCTGCATCGCGATCGTCGTGTCCTTCTGCCCGAAGTTCGCGGCCCTCGTGTCCGCCATGCCGACGGCCACCATCGGCGGCGTGTCCCTCGTGCTCTACGGCATGATCTCCGCCGTCGGCGTGCGCAACGTCGTCGAAAACAAGGTCGACTTCACCAACACCCGCAACGTCATCATCGCCGCGCTCATCCTCGTGCTCGCCATCGGCATCACCTACTCCGGCAGCATCCAGATCGGCGTCGTGTCCCTGTCGGGTCTGGCTGTCTCCTCCATCGTGGGCATCCTGCTCAACGCCATCCTGCCCGGCAAGGATTACACCTTCGAGCAGGACGATCAGGGCGCGACCTCCGTGGACTTCAAGGTCTGAGCCTAAATCAAAACCAGCAATCATCGGCCGCCGCAGCGCAATGCTGCGGCGGCCTTTTGCTTTGCGCTTCGCCGAGCGACGCGATTGTTAAATTTATGGCCGGATTTTTCCAAAAAATCAGTTGTAGTTTGCGAAAAAATGCGTTATCATGAATGTGTTTGAGAGCAAAAAAGAACCAAAATACAAATAAAAACGGAGGAGCAACATGAAATTTTCCAGTAAGATCGAAAAGTGCGGCCTCTCGCCCATGCGCAAGTTCGCGCCCTATGCAAACGAGGCTGCCAAAAAAGGCAAGAAACTCTACCACCTGAACATCGGCCAGCCCGACATCGCCACCCCTGAGGCTTACTTTGAGGCTGTGAAGAACTTCAGCCAGCCGGTCCTGGCCTACGCCCCGTCCGATGGCGTGCCCGAGATGATCGACGCCGTCGTCAACTACTACGGCAAGATCGACGCGCCCATCACCAACAAGCAGGTGCTTATCACCACCGGCGGCAGCGAGGCGCTGCAGATCGCGCTCAGCTGCATCCTCGACGAGGGCGACGAGATCATCATCCCCGAGCCGTTCTACCCGAACTACAGCACGTTCGTCACGCTGACCGGCGCGACCATCCGCCCGATCACCACAACACCTGAGGAGAACTACAAGTTCGCCATCCGTGAGCGCGTCGAGGCGTGCATCAACGAGCACACCCGCGCCATCCTCTTCACGAACCCCGGCAACCCGACCGGCACCATCCTCACCGAGGAAGAGCTCCGTCTCATGGCCGACATCGCCAAGGAGCACAATCTGTTCATCATCGGCGACGAGGTGTACCGCGAGTTCGTCTACGGCGGTGAGAAGCTCATGAGCCTGCTGCAGCTCGAGGGTTATGAGGACAACGTCGTCGTCATCGACTCCGTGTCCAAGCGCTTCAGCGCCTGCGGCGCACGCATCGGCTGCATGATCACGCGCAATGCGGAGCTCTACAACAACGCCATGAAGTGGTGCCAGGGCCGCCTGTGCGCCTCCACGATCGACCAGGTCGCGTCCGCCGCGCTCTACACCGTCGGCCCCGAGTACTTTGCCGCCGTGCGCGACGAGTACAAGCGCCGCCGCGACACCATGGTCGAGAAGCTGTCGAGCATCCCCGGCGTTATCTACGCGCAGCCGAAGGGCGCGTTCTATATAATGGCTGCGCTGCCCGTTGACGATGCGGACAAGTTCCAGCTATGGCTGCTCAACGAGTTTGACGACAATGGCGAGACCGTCATGTTCTCCTGCGGCGAGCCGTTCTACGGCACTCCCGGCAAGGGCAAGAACGAGGTTCGCATGGCGTACGTCCTCAAACAGGAGGATCTCGCCCGCGCGATGGATATCCTCGCCGTCGCAATAAAGAAATACAACGAAACGCACTGAGCGATAAAAAAGTTCCCATGAAGATTTCTCTTCATGGGAATTTTTTTATTTGTCTTTATTTATATGGTCGAACCGGACTATTTTCGCGTTCTTTTCGCCGCGCTTCGGGAGCTTGTGCTTCACGCCGTCCGGTGTGACGATATAGGTGTTCTCAAGCAGCTCTATTGTGCCGCGCCGCCACTCCTCGATATACTCCTTGCGCAGCGCCGCGCGCTCGGTCTGCTCCGCCTCAGTCAGCTCGCGCTCCTTCGCGAGCCGCGCAAGCTCATTTATACGGTCAAGTTTTGTCTGTTCCATTGAAATTCTCCTCGCTTATCCGATAGTCCCAAGCTCGTCGAGCGTCAGCTCAAACGCGGGGATGAAGTGCTCCATAAAATATTTGACCTCCGGCAGCGGGTTTGCCTCCAGCTGTTCGCGGTTCTGCTTCTCCGCGGACAGAAACTCGTTGTTGCCCGCCTTGCGCTCCTCGATGCACTTTATGTACGCCGAGAGCTTGTCCGCCGCCTTGACGATGTCGTGCAGCCGCTCCTGCGCCTCGCCGGTCAGCAGCGGCTCATACGCGCCGCGCAGCTCGTCCGGCAGCGTGTCCAGCAGCATGTTGCATGCCAGATTCTCCACCTGCCGGTAAGCGCCCTTGATCTCCTCGCTGTGGTATTTTATCGGCGTAGGCAAGTCGCCGGTGAGAATCTCGGAGCTGTCGTGAAACAGCGCCACGACCGCCGCCTCGTTCGGATCACAGGGGACGCCCATCACGTCGCGCCGTATCACGCCCAGCGCGTGGGCGATGACGGCGACCATGTGGCTGTGCTCCTGAATATTTTCCGGCAGAGAATTGCGCATAAGGCTCCAGCGGACAATGTACCGCATGCGGGATATATATGCAAAGAAATTATCGCTCATAGCTCGCTCCTGACTTTTTTTCTTGATTATAATACCTGCGCCCGCATTTTTCAACCGCGGCGGACGCTTCGGGTAAAAATTTCCCGAAATTTCAGCAAAAATTGCGCTTTTATGTTGATTTTTAGTTTCACTGGTGTTAAAATTCAGTTTTGTGTTGAAAATAAAATCAGAGACAAATCTAACGCAAGGGAGTTGCGATAAATGGACAAACTCAGAAACGTAGCAATCATTGCCCACGTTGACCACGGCAAGACCACTCTGGTCGACGAAATGCTCAAGCAGTCCGGCGTATACCGCGAAAATCAGGAGATCGTGGACCGCGTAATGGACTCCAATGACCTTGAGCGTGAGCGCGGCATCACCATCATGGCCAAGAACACCGCCGTATGGTACGGCGACACCAAGATAAATATAGTAGACACCCCGGGTCACGCTGACTTCGGTGGTGAGGTCGAGCGTATACTCAAGATGGTCAACGGCGTTATCCTGCTCGTTGACGCAGCCGAAGGCCCCATGCCGCAGACCCGCTTCGTGCTCAGCCGCGCGCTCGAGC
>OIBS01000241.1_pt1 | contig 22082 bp, 19 predicted proteins | sample 1581081 | NCBI WGS metagenome assembly OIBS01 (sample SAMEA3882511, study PRJEB24775) | human gut metagenome | biome: human-associated habitat; feature: intestine environment; material: feces | place: Netherlands | collected 2009/2010 | reverse complement strand
CTGCCGCACCTCGCTCGCCGTATCGGCACTTAGAATTATGCGGTATTGCCATAAAGATAGTGAACCGCCCTGCCGAGGTACAGCGCTGCACCCGGCGGGGCGGTTTTGCCTCAGATAAAAGCGTAAAATCATACCTTGTGCGGGGCGGCATTTTGGGGTATGCTGGTAGCAGAGAAAGAGATGAAAACAGCAAAGGAGTATTTTGCAATGAAATATGATTTTACTTCCATCATGAACCGCCATGGCAAGGACGCCATTGCGATAGATTCCGTCGGCCAGATGAACGGCTTTGCGCCCGAAGCGCCCAAACCTGGCTTTGATGTGATCCCCATGTGGGTGGCGGATATGAATTTTCCCACGGTACCCACCATCCAGCAGGCCATTATCGAGCGCGCCCAGCACCCGGCCTTTGGCTATTTTAGTGCGACCGATGAATATTATGATTCCATCATCCGCTGGCACCAGACCCGCAACGGTGTAACCGGCCTGACCAAAGAGTGCATCGGGTACGAAAACGGTGTGCTGGGCGGCGTGATCTCTGCTTTGACCAGCTTTGCTGCCCCCGGCGATGCCGTGCTGCTGCACAGCCCCACCTACATCGGCTTTACCGCCAGTGTGGAAAACAACGGCTATAAAATTGTGCACAGCCCACTGGTCAAGGATGAAAACGGTGTGTGGCGGATGGACTTTGAGGATATGGATGCCAAGATCAAGGCGAACCACATCCATGTGGCGATCTTCTGCAGCCCGCACAACCCCTGCGGCCGCGTGTGGGAGCGCTGGGAGTTGGAAAAGGCGATGGAGGTCTACCGCGCCAATGACTGTCTTGTTATTTCGGACGAAATCTGGTCGGATATCATTCTGAACGGCCACAAGCACATCCCCACCCAGTCCGTCAGCGAGGATGCCCGCAGCCGCACCGTTGCCCTGTATGCCCCCAGCAAAACCTTTAACCTGGCGGGCCTGGTGGGTAGTTACCATATTATTTATAACCCCTACCTGCGGGACCGCGTGCGTGCCAAAAGCAGCAAGCCGCACTATAATGATATGAATGTGCTTTCTATGCACGCCCTGATCGGCGCTTATAAGCCGGAAGGGTACGAATGGGTGGAGGAACTGCGGGAGACCATCAGCGGCAATGTCAACTTTGCCTGTGATTATATCACCCAGCATTTTGAAGGCGTTTCGGTCAGCAAGCCGGAGGGCACCTACATGCTCTTCCTGGATTGCACGGATTGGTGCAAAGCCCACGGGAAAACCATTGCCGAGGTGGAAAAAGCCGGCTGGAATGTGGGCGTTGCCTGGCAGGATGGCCGTATGTTCCACGGCCCCTGCGCCATCCGCATGAACCTTGCACTGCCCCTGACCCGCGTGCAGGAAGCCTTTGAACGGCTGGACAAATACGTGTTCAATGGGGAATGGGTGTGATAGGCGTAGATAAAAAATAAGGAAATACCGCATAATTCTAAGTGCCGATACGGCGAGCGAGGTGCGGCACTTAGAATTATGCGGTATTGCCCAAAAATTATTTGTCCAACTGCATCAAACCGACCTTGCGGTATACCTTGCTGACGGTACGGTTGGCAAGGCGGGCGGCACGCTCGGCACCGGATTTCAGCACGCTGTCCACATAGGCTTTGTCAGCCAGAATGCGGCCATACTCGGCCTGCACGGGGGCCAGGGCGTCGGCGGTCACTTCGGCAACGGCCAGCTTGAAATCACCGTAACCCTTGCCGGCAAACTCAGCCTCAATAGCGGCCAGGTCCTTGCCGGTAAAGGTGGAATAAATGGTCATCAGATTGGAAACACCGGGCTTGTTCTCGGCGTCAAACCGCACAACGCCGTCAGAATCAGTTACGGCGCGCTTGAATTTGCGCACAATGGTGTCCTTATCGTCGGTCATCAGCACAAAGGCGTTTGCGTTGGTGTCGGACTTGCTCATCTTCTTGGTGGGTTCGGCCAGGCTCATGATCTTGGCGCCTGCCTTGGGAACGTAACCGGCGGGCAGGGTAAAGGTATCACCGTAAATGCCGTTGAAACGGTTGGCAATCGTGCGGGCAATTTCCAGGTGCTGGGTCTGGTCCTGGCCAACGGGCACCAGATCCGCGTTATAAACCAGGATGTCGGCCGCCATCAGAACAGGGTAGGTGAACAGACCGCCGTTGACGTTATCCGGGTGCTTGGCGCTTTTATCCTTGAACTGGGTCATGCGGGAAAGTTCGCCAAACTGGGTGTTGCAGGCCAAAACCCAGGAAAGCTCGCAGTGGGCGGGAACATGGCTCTGCACAAACAGCACATGCTGTTCCGGGTCAATGCCCACAGCCAGCAGCAGGGCGGCCATCTCGCGGGTTTGACGGCGCAGGTTGGCGGGGGTCTGGCGCACGGTCAAAGCGTGCAGGTCAGCAACCATATACAGGCAGTCATAATCCGACTGCAGCAGGGCCCAGTTGCGCACCGCACCGATATAATTGCCCAACGTGGGGGTGCCGGTGGGCTGGATGCCCGAAAGAATGCGCTTGCGCTTTTCAATTTGTTCTGCCATGGTGAATACTTCCTTTCCATCTTTCAATAAAGAAAACTGCCCCCGCACAGAGAAGCGGGTGCGCCTCTGTGCAAGGGCAGGAAAGTTTTTCCTGTGGTGCCACCTTGCTTGCCGCAAACTGCGGCCGCTTACCGGGATGCAAATAACATCCCCGCCGGATAACGGTGGCTGCCGTCAACGGATACTGGGCGTTCGCGCCGTTCCCCGTGCCCTCTGCGAACCATTGTGCCGCCCCGCGTTCCGGCCTGTTCTCAGCTGTCCAGGCTCTCTGTGCGTGCGCCGGCGGTTTTACTTTCGCATCACTGGTTTACAGCATGTATTGTATCACGCGGGCAAACAATTTGCAAGATGGAACTGTGCAAAAGAAGCTGACCAATGAATTTGCAAAAACGGCGTTGACAAGAAAGAGCAACATGGGTAAACTTATCTTATATATGTTTGCATATGCTGTTACATCATCACGAAAGTAGGGGTAATTTTACCATGGCTAATCCTGTACGCACCCGGTTTGCACCGTCCCCCACGGGCTATATGCATGTGGGCAACCTGCGCACCGCACTGTATACTTATCTTCAGGCCCGCCACAACGGCGGCACTTTTATCCTGCGCATTGAGGATACCGATCAGGGCCGCCTGGTGGAGGGCGCAACCGATATTATTTACAACACGCTGCGCGCCACCGGCTTGACTTGGGACGAAGGCCCGGATATCGGCGGCCCCGTCGGCCCCTATGTCCAGAGCCAGCGCATGGGTATGTTCAAACAGTATGCCGAGCAGCTGGTCAAAGCGGGCAAAGCCTACTACTGCTTCTGCACCGAGGAACGCCTGAACGACCTGCATGAGCAGCAAAAAGCCAACGGCGAAATGAGCCATTACGATGGCCACTGCCGTGACCTGCCGCAGGAGGAGATCAACGCCAAGCTGGCTGCTGGTGTGCCCTATGTCATCCGCCAGAAGATCCCTGCCGAGGGTGTGACCGGCTTTGACGATGTGGTGTACGGTCACATTGAGGTCAATAATTCCGAACTGGATGACCAGATTCTGATCAAGACTGATGGCATGCCGACCTATAACTTTGCCAACGTGGTAGATGACCACCTGATGGGCATTACCCATGTCATCCGCGGCAGCGAGTATCTTTCCAGCACGCCGAAGTACAACCTGCTGTACCAGGCGTTCGGCTGGGAGGTCCCCACCTACATCCACTGCCCGCCGGTCATGAAAGACGCACAGCACAAGCTTTCCAAGCGCAACGGCGATGCCAGCTATCAGGACCTGGTGGCAAAGGGTTATCTGCCCGCCGCTGTGCTGAACTATCTGCTGCTGTTGGGCTGGGCACCGGAAGGCGAACAGGAAATCTTCAGCCTTGACGAGATGATCAAGATCTGGGACCCTGCCCGCATCTCCAAGTCTCCTGCTATCTTTGACCCGCTCAAGCTGCGTGCCATCAACGCCGCTTACATCCGTGCCCTGCCGGCAGAAGAGTTCCGCAAGCTGGCGGACCCATTCATTGACCAGGCGGTGCATGTACAGATCGACCGCGACCTGCTGTGCGCGAACCTGCAGCCCCGCTGCGAGGTGCTGGAGGATATCCCGCCGCAGCTGGACTTCTTTGATGCAGTTCTGCCCATTGATGCTGAAATGTACCGCAACAAAAAGCAGAAAACCACGCCGGAATCCGCCAAGGAAGCGCTCAGCGCCCTGCTGCCCGTGCTGGAAGCCCAGACCGACTGGAGCCGCGACGCCATTTTTGAAGCCTGCAAGCAGAAAGCCGAGGCAATGGAAAAGAAGAACGGCTGGCTGCTGTTCCCGCTGGGCATTGCCCTGTCCGGCAAGGCCCGCACCCCCGGCGGCGGCACCGACCTGGCCGCCATGATGGGCAAGGAGGAGACCCTGCGCCGCCTGAACGCAGCGATCGAAGCCCTGTAACAAGCCCAGATACCAGCGCCGTTTTCCCGCCCGGAAAGCGGCGCTTTTTGGTACGGTGGAACTGCACAAATACACTTGCACATTTTGGTGCAGCGTGCTATGATTGGGGCAGTTAGTTAAGGCAATACCGCATAATTCTAAGTGCCGATACGGCGAGCGAGGTGCGGCAGATGCTAAGCCAAAAGCGCAGATAATACTGGATGTCTTATCGAGCATTTTGACAACGCAGATGCCGTGCCGCAGCCGCCGGAGCGGTGCTTAAGCCGTAAGGCGGGAATTGTGCGGTGTTGCCTTAAATTTCGCAGAGCTTACCCGGCTCTGCAACGCGCACCTTGCCATCGGCCACAAACCAGATGGGCTGTGCCGACGGGTTATACAGCCGCTTGCCGTCTGCACTTTCGCGCGTGCTGCGCAGCGCGGTCAGGTAATCTGCAATCTGGCCATTGGTGGCATACCAGATATCCTGTGCGCCGTGCAGCTTTTCTGCCAGCTGCTCCATCAGGGGCCAGGTGTTTTCGCGCTCAAATTCAAAGCTGTGGCCCCAGATATAAAACAGCGGCATTTTTTCATATCCCGGAACATGCAAAAACTTTTCTGCGCGTTCCAGCAGTTTATCATTGTGGTGGCAGGTGGGTTTCCAGCGCAGCAGCTCCTGCGGCAGGGCAAAACCTCCGGTGCTTTCCACCGTGCGGCTGTACTGGATGCCCATGGCGCACAGCGCTTCCACCTGTTCGGGGTAGTATTCGCCAAAGGCATAGCTCATGCCCTGCACAATACCGCCGGTCAGTTCTTCCAGCGTCAGGCGGTCCTGCCACACTTCCCGCAGCCATTCAGTCTGGTTCATCTGGCGCGGGTGGCGGTGGGTCACGCCATGGCAGGCAATTTCGTGCTCGGCGTACAGGGTAGGCAGCTCGGCCTTTTGCACATAGCCGTCCTTATCCAGGTTGCCGGAGTTCAGGTGGAAGGTTCCCTTGAAGCCCGCCTGGTTAAAAATTTCGATCAGGCGGCGGTCATATACCTGGCCGTCATCATAACTGAACGTAATGGCTTTGGCCAGCCCACCGGGATACAGGTATTCCATCGTGTTCGCTTCCTTTTTATATAATGTTTATTGCGGCGTCACCTGGGCGGGGTCTGCATCCGGCAGGTAGCGAGCCGTGCCCAGAATATTGCCATCCAGGTCGGTGGTAATGCGCAGGCCGGGGCCAGCGGTGAACACCTTGCGGCCATCCACAAAGGCTTCCGCCCCGTGACCACTGTTCACGATCTCCCAGCTGCGGCCGTTCAGGGCTTGGGTATAGCGGCATTCCAGCGGGCAGGTGCCCCACACCACGGTATCCCGCACCAGGCTTACGCCGTACATGCGGGCGGTGTATTCCAGCACCGAGAGCATAGCCGGGCCGTAAGCATCCTGCGGGGGCTGGCCAGGTTCACAGATGACCGAAGGTTCGCCGGTAAAGGGGTCATACTGCTGCACAAAGCGGCACTGGGGGCCAATGGCCTGCATCAGCTTTTGCCCCAGTTGGGGAATCAGCTCATACATGCCGTAATTTTCCAGCGCACGGATGGCACGCTGATAGGTCAGCGCTTCAGCCTGGCCGCTCCAGTTGTTGGTGGTCACGTTGCGGAACAGCGGGTCGTTGGCGGCCACGCTGGGCAGCGGCATTTTGGTCCAGAACTCCTGCGGGTTCAGCAGGTGCTCCTTGACAAAGCGCTCCGCCAAAGCATCCGGCAGGCTGTGCCAATACATGCAGCGCAGCGTGTTGTGGATCAGGGTGGGCATCTGGTTGTGGTTTTTGTCGCGGTCAAACATCGCGCCGCGGGCATCGTCCCACAGGTAGCTCACCATCTTGTCCTGCACGGCTTTGGCCTTGGCGGCCCACTGGGCCTGTGCCTCGGCATCGCCGCTGATTCGTGCAATTTCCGCCAATGTTTCGCGGCAGGCATATGAGTAGCTCATCACATCCATCGAGGCAATGGGCACCGCTGTGCAGCCTTGGGGCGGGGTTTCCTCCTCCCACGGGTCGGGGGCATCGGCGTAACGCATGGCGTGGTCTTCGCCGGTATCGTACTTGCACCAAGTCTCCAGGCAGCCGTCCCCATCGGAATCGCGTACACGCCACAGGTAGGCGTCAAACGCTTCCAGCGTTTTGGCCAGCTGGGCCAGGTATTCGGCATCCTTGCCGCCCAGATAGTAAAGATCCAGCGCCGGTTCCGGGAAGCAGAAGCCCTGGAACTTGTTGAACTGCGGCACCACTTTGCCATCAATCACCGCAATGCTGCCGGGAATCCGCCCGTCCGCACGCTGGTGGCGCATAAACATCAGGCTGTTGTTCAGGCCGGTGGCAAAATCACGGCTGGCATACATTGCGCCGCCCATGGGCTGGGTTTCCAGCCAGATTTTTTCATAGCCGCCGCCCTCAACCAGAACGGGGTCGCCGCCAAAGTTTTTAATGTTCAGGCGGCACTTTTCTTCCGCCTGTTTGACCAGTTGGGAAAGCAGCGGGTCTTTGGTTTCAAACCGGACGCCGGTGTTTGCCTGCATCATGGGAGCTCACCTCTCAACATGTACGTTCAGATAATCAAAATCGGCATGGTTATGCAGCCCTGCCATATCGTGGGCATACACACCCACATGCGCCCCGGTAAAACCGCGGCAGTGCTCGTCCGTCAAAATATCGGTGGGGCAGGCCGGGCCGATGGACTGCCACTCCCCCTGCGGCTGGCGGTAATAGAACTGCGCCATGCCGCCGTCCGGGGTGGTGGTCAGCTTAAAGTCCAGCGTGCCATCCGGCACGGGAACAGGGTCGCACATATCTTCCACCACACCAGTATCGCTTTTTAACAGTTCCAGCACCGGGGTACCATCCTCGGCGCAGGTCTTGCCCAGCAGGTAGAAGTTCATGCTGTCATAACAGTAGGTAAAACCGGCCATCTGCTCCGGGCAGACGGGGGCAAAGTCCATGCGGGTCTCGGCCTGCATTTCGTGCTCCTGCTGGCGGCGGGCCACCAGGGTGACATGGTGCAGCGAGTTCATGGATTCCTGCCCGGTCAGCCGCAGCCAGCCGGGGCGGACGGTCAGGTTCACACAATCGCCCAGCGGGGTGCGCGGCGTGGCATAGCCGGGGGCAAGGGCCGGAACGTCAAAGTCATCCTGTTCCGCCATTGCGGGCAGCTCCACTTCTGGCAAATCTTTTGGGGCGGGCACGGCGTTTTGGGCAATTTTTCCGCCGCAGGCCAGCCGCGGCCAGCCATCCTGCCAGGTGATTTTTTGCAGCGCTGTTTCGCGCCCCAGCAGGCTGCCGCGGGCAGAGTTCGGGCGGGAGCACAGGTGTGCCATGTACCATTCACCGTTCTGCGTTTCCACAAAGGAACCGTGGCCGCATTTCTGGATGGCGGTCAGATCGTTCTGATCCGAAGTCAGCAGCGGGTTGTCCGGCATTGTCTCATAGGGGCCGAACACGTTGTCCGACCGCGCAATCGTGACACAATGGGAGTACCCAGTACCACCTTCTGCCACAACCAGATAGTACCAGCTGCCAATGTGATAGATGCGGGGACCTTCGGTGCAGCCGATGCCGGAGCCGCTGTATACCTTGCGGCGTTCGCCCAGCAGGGCGCCGGTTTCGGGGTCCATCTGCTGCACCAGCACGCCTTTGAAGCCGTTGACCATATTGACCAGGTAGCACTTACCGTCGGTATCATGCAGCAGCGAAGGGTCGAATCCGATGCTGTTCAAGTACACCGGCTGGCTCCACGGCCCTGTGATGGAAGCGGCACGGCTCATATAGTTATGGGTGTTGTACCAACGGCCCTTTTTGGTGGTCACGTTGGTGACAAGCAGGTAGTAATACTGCCCATCCCAGCTCAGGTCCGGGGCCCAGATACCGCCGGAGTTGGGGTCCCCCCGCAGGTCCATCTGGCCGGGTTCGCGCAGCGGGCTTGGCAGCTGCTCCCAGTGGGCCAGGTCTTTGGAATGGTACAGGTTGACACAGGGCCACCATTCAAAGGTGGATGTGGCAATGTAATAATCGTCCCCGGTGCGGATCATGCAGGGGTCCGGGCAAAAGCCGCGCAGGATGGGGTTCTGGATGGTTTTCATACAAACATCAGCCTTTCAGGCCGCTGGTGCCAATGCCCTGAACCAGATAGCGGTTGAAGAACAGGAAGATCAGGAACACGGGGATCAGCGAAAGGGTGGACATAGCAAACATTGCGCCGTAGTCCGTGGTGGAAGCAGAGTCGGCAAACAGTTTGATGGCGATGGATACAGTATACGACTGCGGGCGGCTCAAGTAAAGCAGGGGGCCCATGTAGTCGTCCCACTTCCAGTAGAACTGAATGATAACAGTGGTTACGATGGAGGGTTTCATCAGCGGCAGGATGATGCGGCTGTAAATCTGGTATTTGCTGCAGCCGTCAATGGTAGCGGCTTCGTCCAGATCCTTGGGGATGCCCTGCATAAACTGCATCATCTGGTAGATAAAGAACGCCTGGCCGCAGAAATAAGGCAGAATCAGGGGCACATAGCCGGGAACCAGACCCAGGCGGTAGTAAATCAGGTACTGAGGAATCATGATGACCTGGGTGGGCAGCATCATGGTGACCAGCATGCAGGTGAACCAGAACTTGCGGCCGCGGAACCGCACACGGGACAGAGCATAGGCCACCAGAGAGGAACTGATGACGGTGCCGAAGGTTGCAATGACCGTAATGAAGATGGAGTTTGTAAAGAAGGTTGCAAAGGTGGTGCCGCCAAAGCCTTTCCAGCCGGTGGCATAGTTTGTCAGCTTCAGCTCTTTCGGGATCAGGGACAGGGTGCCGCGCAGGATCTCGGCGTTGCCCTTGAACGAGCCGCTGATCATCCACAATACGGGATAAACCATCATAAAGCCGAACAAAATGACAAAAACGTGATACAGTACTTTGGTGACTGCTTTTCTGTTATGCATAACCGTACTCTCCTTCCCTGCTTAGTTTGCTTCGCTGAACACCCAGAACTTGGATGTTTTGAAGATGATGAACGTGATAAGGCCCATAACCACCAGCATAAACCAGGACATGGCGCAGGCGTAACCCATATCATTGTACTTGAAGGCCTGGTTGTAAACGTACAGGGCGTACAGCATGGTGCTGTTGTTGGGGCCGCCGTTGGTGATGATCATAGCCTGGGTGAATGCCATGAAAGCAGAGATGGTCTGCATAATCAGGTTATACAGAATGATGGGAGATAGGCAGGGCAGCGTGATGCGGAAGAAGCTCTGGTATCCACGTGCGCCGTCGATCCTGGCAGCTTCATAATAGCTGACAGGGATTTCTTTTAAGCCAGCGGCAAAAATAATCATCGAAGAGCCAAACTGCCAGACGGACATCAAAATCAGCGGGTAAAGCGCCAGTTTCTGGTTGCCGAACCAGTTGATGGTGCTCATGTCCATGTTGGCCAGCACGCTGTTGAACAGACCTTTGCGGGCAAACAGCTGTTTCCACACCAGGGCAACGGCCACACTGCCGCCAACCAGGGATGGCAGGTAGTACAGCGAACGGTAGAACGTAACCATGCGGCTGGGCCGGGTGAGCAGGTACGCCACCAGCAAAGCGAACGTCAGCTTGAGCGGCACAGAGATCAAAACGTATTTTAAGGTGATGGCCAGAGATTTCAGGAAAACCTCGTCCTGGAACAGGCGCAGGAAGTTCTTGAACCCGATAAATGCTGCGGTTTTGGAGCCGAGCGAGTAGTTGGTGAATGCATAATAAAAGGAAATGCACACCGGAATCAGGGAAAAGCAGACAAAACCAAAGATAAACGGGAACGCAAACACATGGCCGACGGTATTATCTTTGTTCATGAACCTTTTCAGTGCCGAGGTGGAAGTTTGACCTTTCACGAAAGAATACCTCCCTTTCAAAAAGGGCGGGCACAGCCCTTTCTTCCTGACCGTGCCCGCCCGGAGCATTATGAATTTGTGTTAAACCTTACTCAGTGAACAGTGCAGCTGCATCGTCATAGGTCTTCTGGGCAGCTTCTTCTGCGGTGATCTGGCCGTCAACAACCTGCTGGATGTAGTTGCGGTAGTTATCAACAACCTCGTCCTGGCCGTCGGGGCTCAGCACGTTGACCTTGTCCGGCATCTTGAACTTAGAAACCTTGTCCATGAAGTCGTACATGATCTGCTGGCCTTCGGTAGCGTTGGCAGACAGGGTCTCACGAACGGTAGCGTTTACAGGAATGCCGCGCTCGCCCTGCAGGATGTTGTTGCAGTCGGGGTCATTTTCGAACCAGCTGATGAACTTAGCAGCTTCTTCTTTCTGCTGGCTGTCCTGAGAGACGCAGAGCATCTGAGAGGACTGGATGACAGCGCCGGAAGGGCCATCGCTGGTGATGCGGGGCAGAGTTGCCAGCTTGAGGGTGCGGCCCTGATCCTGGCAGACGTTGTACATGGTCGGGAACTGGTTGGCAGCAACCCAAGCCATTGCAGCTTCGCCGGTTACCAGGAAGTCGTTTTCGATGTTGGTGATCTCAGCGGAAGCACCGGCATCGGGGTAAACCTCGTTCTTGATGGAGTCAGCACGCATCTGGATGTAGGGGGTCAGCATCTGGGGGTCATCGAAGCCCATACCGGTCAGATCCAGGTTAAAGAAGCTGTACTGGCCAACATCGCCATACTGTGCAACGTAAACGGAGCAGCCAGCGATGAATTCAGAGGTCAGCATGGAGGAGCAGCCGTAAACGCCAAGCTTTTCATGGATGGTGTTGGCAGCGTTTGCGTAGTCATCCCAGGTCCAGGTATCGGTGGGCTCGGCAACGCCGGCTTCAGCGAACATGTCGGGATCGTAAGCAATGCCGTAAGAGTTCAGGCCGTTGGAGATACCCAGCTGATGGCCCTCAGTATCCTGGGTGGTCTTCAGGTTGGCATCGCCGATGCCGGAAACATCCACAACACCGGAAGCGATGTAGTCATCCAGCGGATAGATCTTGTCCATGTACATGGGGAAGTTGCCGCCCAGCTGGAAAATGTCCCACACCTGGTCAGAAGCAACCAGGGTCTTGAGCTTGGTGAAATAGTCATCAAAGGAGTAATACTCGTACTCGATCTTTACGTTCGGGTGCAGGGATTCATACAGCTCGATGGCCTTGATGGTGCGGTCATGGCGGTCCTGAGAACCCCACCATGCCATGCGCAGGTCAACTTCTTCATCGCCGGTGGAAGCAGCGTCTGCAGTAGAGGATGCAGTGCTTTCGGCAGTGGAGGAAGCGGTGCTTTCAGCGGCGGAGGAAGAGGCGGTGCTGCCGCCGCAGGCTGCCAGGCTTACGCACATAGCGGCGGCCATTGTGGCTGCAATAATTTTCTTTTTCATATGGTGTTCTCCTTAATGTCAAGCAGTGGAACGGCGGCTGGGCAAGCGATGAACCAGCTTTGCCGTTAACATTTTTTATTCAGGCGGTGTGCACCCCGTCTTTCTTTCAACACTGTCATTATACCTGCTGGAAAGCACCGAAAATACTAAAAAAATATGCAGTTTTTGCCGCAAAACACAGTTTTCTTGACTTTCCCCAAAAACAGTGTATTATATATATCCATAATACATAAACCAATTTTCGTCAATTTATGCACAATGCTAAAAGTTACAACTTTATGAAAGGACGTCTTTGCCAATGAGTCCCGAACGCGAACCGATGGAGAACGACTCCAACTCCCGCACGGCGGAAGAATTGGAGCAGCAAACTGTTGATGTTTATGTAGAGCGTGCTCTGCACGGCCCGGTGTTCCGCATGTCTTACGAGCACACCCACACTTATTGCGAAATTTTTTACCTGAAAAGCGGCACCTGCACCTACACTGTCAACCAGGGCCAGTGGCACCTGGAAGCGGGCGACCTGTTTATTGTGGCTGCGGGCGACCCCCACAGCACCCGCTACGAGGGCAAAACCAGCTGCGAGCGCATTATCGTGTTCTGTAAATCAGATGTACTTGCCGGCATGATGCGTGGCGACCCGACCGAAGTACAGCAGGCGCTGGAGCGTTCCTGCAAGGTGATCCTGAACGCCGAGACCCGCACGATGGTAGAAGCTCTTTTGGACCAGATGCTGCTGGAAAACGACCTGCCGCGCAAATATTCGGAGCAGGTGCTGGAGCTGGAATCGCTGCATCTGGTGCTGCTTTTGCTGCGGAATGGCATTTTCAGCCATGAAACCATGTCTCCCAAAGAGGGCTACAGCGCCGACATTGAGCGCGCGCTGAAATACATTGCGCTGAATTACCAGCAGCCCTTAACGCTGGAAGAAGTGGCCGGATACTGCAACCTGAGCCCCACCTATTTTTCCCGCAAGTTCAGGCTGATCACCGGGCAGACGTTCAAAGAGCATGTAAATTACATCCGGCTGCGCCAGGCCACCCAGATGCTGTTGATGACAGATAACTCCATCACCAAAATTGCCATGCTGTGCGGCTTTGGCAGCAGCAACTATTTCAAGGATCTGTTCCGCGCCAGCACCGGGCGTTCCCCCCGTGAATACAGAAAGCACTCCGGGCTGCCCATCCACCCCCACCTGCGGGATAACGGGTAACGCACGGAGTGCCGTAACCAAACCGTATTTTATTGTGCAGTTATTCCAGCGTCATGCCATATTTATCAAAAATGCGGTTGAACAAAAAGGCGTTGCAGTAGCTTGCCAGCCCCGGCGCCACCAGCAGCACCGGCCAGAATACAAAAACGCCCACGGCAAAAAATGCTACGGTGACCATCAGCGCGGCCAGAACAGGCATTACATTGCGCAGTGCCATGGCAATGCCCATCTTGAACAGCGCGCCGATGGTGTTATCGCACCGGGCAACCAGCGGGAACAGCATGGTGATAAACAGCGCCCAACAGGCCAGCAGCACTACGCTGGTAAAAAACATTGCCCCCGCAAACACCGAACTGGTCTGCAGGCAGATCACCAGATCCAGTACCAGAAGGATGCCAACCGCCAGGTACCCCACCCACAGCGCGGTTGCCTGCTTGAGGTTCTGCTTAAAAGAATGGAAAAACGCGGGAATGAGCTGGCCTTCCTGCCCGCGGGCCATCTTTAAGGTAACGTAATACAGCGCCGTTGTGGCCGCACCCGCCGTTACCACCGGCAGGCAGCAGAGATACCACAGGCAGGACAAAAGGAAAAAATCCGCCAAATTGCCGATAAACTTCCAGATTGGATTTTCGAGACTGAAAAATTTCATGATGTGGCCTTCCTGTTGTTGGCTGCATGGTCAGGGGGGCTCCCCTGCCGCTTGCGGCCATTTTTACTTTTGTAGGGCATGGTACCACAAAAAAAGAGTGCCTGCAAGACCCGGCAGGAAGAAAGGCTGAAAAAATTTGGCGGCATGTTCAGCAGGAAGCGCTATCAAAAAAGTCTGCAATAAAGGCTGCCGCCTGCTTTCCCACGGTGTTATAGGCGCTCTGGTGGTATAAAAAACATTGTTGATTATTCCACCTGAGGTGTATCTGAAAACAAAGAAAATGACGGATATTTCGCACACACAAACAGGATGTAAGGCAAAAATTTTTTACCTATTCTGCGTTTCAAACACCTATGTAAAGAGATTTTGACGGTGGTTGGAAAGTAAACTTGATAGTATTTTTGCGGAAATGTGTTATAAAGAATATACAGAAGAAAGGAACAAATGCGATGTACATAAGTAAACGACTAAAAGAACTGAGAATCGTAAGCGGTTTTAGCCAAGAAAAACTTGCGGAGCTCCTCGATGTTTCAAGGCAAACAATTTCAAGTTGGGAAAATGAAAGGAGCTATCCTGATGTTCACAATCTAATTATGCTCTGCGACATTTATTCCGTTTCTTTGGATGACCTTATGAAAGGAGATATAGAAACGATGAAAAAAGAAGTGGCCAACACAACTCTAAATAAATCCCCCCAAGATGCAATACAACTGATCCAAAGCGGCCTGGTTATGATTATAGGACTGCTTATTGCGGTAACTGGTCTTATCATTACGCTAAATGGTGGAAGTACCCTATGGGGATACGGATTGATGATTATTGGTGCTGCCCTTGCTTGCTTCTTTGCCTTTTATGCTGATTATCTAAAACGCAAAAATAAGATACAGACATATAAGGAATTGAGTGATTTTTACGATTATTCCATGAAGTTACTAAATCAAGACAATCATTAGGAAGCAAAAACTATGGAATTATTTGTTAGGCATTGTGCAGAAGCCGGTCGCTTCAACACCCTAAAGTGTATCTGGAACCTTAGCAAAAACAGCACCGCCGCCCGGGTTTTTCCCTTTGGGCAGCGGTGCCGTTTTTATTTATGCTATGTTGAGTTACGGGGCAAAGCCTGCGATCAGATCAGGCCCATCAGGCTGGGCAGACCCAGAGACAGTGCCGGGATATAGGTAACAGCCAGCAGGGCCAGCACCAATGCGACAAAGTACGGGATCAGCTTGGAAGTGACCTGCTCGATGGAAACATGGCCAATGCCGCAGCCGACAAACAGAACGGAGCCAACCGGCGGGGTGATGTTGCCCAGGCACATGTTGAAGATGAGCATAACGCCGAACTGGATCTCGGTCATGCCAAAGCTGGTAGCGATGGGCAGGAAGATCGGGGTAAAGATCAGGATGGCCGGGGTGATATCCATGAACATGCCGATCACCAGCAGGATGATGTTCATCAGCAGGAAGATGATGTACTTGTTGCTGGTCAGACTCATCAGGCCGTTGGAGATGGCTGCCGGGATGCCGGAGTAAGCCATAACAAAGGACATGGCGGAGGAAGCGGAGATCAGGAACAGGATGATACCGGAAGTTTTGGCGGAATCCAGCAGGATCTTCAAGAAGCTCTTGAACGTGATGCTCTTGTAGACGATGGAGAGGATCAGACAGTACAGAACTGCGATGCCAGCGCCCTCGGTAGCGGTGAAGATACCGGAAACGATACCGCCGATAACGATGACGATGAGCAGCAGAGAGGGCACAGCGTCCCAAATGGTCTTGCCGATGCTCTTGCTCTTATCATAACCGGTAGCTTTCATGCCTGCCTTTTTGGCGCCGACAAAGGCAACCAGCATGCAGCACAGGCCCATCAGGATGCCGGGAACGTAACCAGCCATGAACAGGGTGGAGATGGAAACACCGCCAGCAACGGTGGAGTAAACAATGAATGCGGAGGTGGGCGGGATCAGCAGGCCGGTGGGGGCGGAAGCAATGTTGGCTGCTGCAGAGTAAGCGGGGTCATAGCCGTTTTCTTCCTCAATGGGGCTGATGCAACCGCCCATGGCGGAAGCAGCAGCAACGGAGGAACCGGACAGTGCGCCGAACAGCATGTTGCCCAGGATGTTGGCCTGTGCCATGGAGCCGGGGATCTTGCCAACGAACAGCTGGGCAAAGTTGACCAGGCGCTTGGCAATACCGCCGTTGTTCATGATGTTGCCAGCCAGGATGAAGAGGGGCACAGCCAGCAGAGAGAAAGACTCAACGCCGGAGTTCATCTTCTGCATGGTGATAAAGGTGATCTGGTCCCAAGACAGGGTGGACATGGCGGTTACAATGGAAGAAACCACGATGCTGATGGAGATGGGCACGCCCAAAAACAGCAGCACGCCGAACACAGCAAAAAGGATAACGGTTGTCAGTGTAATGCTCATTGTTCTGTGCCCTCCTTAGCAGTCAACTTTTTCGCCGGTGATATCTTCATAAATGTTGATGATCTGGGCGATGATGATGAAAATGCCGGAAATCGGAGCGATGGAGTACACCAGACTGCGGGGGATGCCCAGCAGAGCGGAGAATTCACGGCTGGCAGAAACAGCCAGCTTGAAACCGCCGATGGTGATGACGAAGATTGCCAGCAGCAGGATCAGGCCGTCGATGGCAACCAGCAGAGCGGTGTGGGCTTTGCCGGTGAATTTATCGCGCACCAGCGTCAGGGACATATGCTCGCGGGTGGAGAATGCGTAAGCTGCACCGATAAAGCCGGTCCAGATCAGGCTGTAGCGCACCAGTTCCTCCGTAAAGGCAACGGGGCTGTTGAGGACATAACGGGAGAACACCTGGATGAGAACCAGGATGGTCATGAAAGACAGCAGAACGGCGCAGGCAATGCTGAGGAACTTATCCATCCAGAACTTTACTTTACCCAAAAACTGTTTCATGTTTTATTCCCCCTCTCGTGCAGCTTCAATCGTATCCATCAGGGTCTTAACGCCGGGATACTGTTCTTCGTATGCTTCGATCATGGGCTGGGTTGCTTCGCGGAAAGCTTCCTTGTCTACATCGTAAACAAACTCAACGCCCATGGTTTCCTGTGCTTCTTTTACAGCTTCTTCAATGGCCGTATCCCACATGACCTTATGGGCCTCGGTGGAGTTGTGGGCAGCTTCCAGAATGATCTCCTGATCTTCCGGGGAGATCTGCTTCCATACCTTTTCGCTCATGATCAGAACGTCGGGGATCATGGCGTGCTGGTCAACGGAGTAGACCTTGCACACTTCGCCGTGCTTGCCGGTGGTCAGTGCGGTTTCGTTGTTTTCGGTGCCGTCAATGATGCCGGTCTGCAGGGAGGTATACACATCGCCGTAAGACATGGCAACGGGAATGCCGCCCAGATAGTTCATCATATCGGTCTGGGACTTCATGTCCTGCACGCGGATCTTCAGGCCCTTCAGGTCAGCCGGGGTGCGGATGGCTCTGTCTTTGGTGTAGAAAGAGCGGGCGCCGGAGGTGTAATAGGTCAGGGTAACAAAGCCGTCATCGCCGGTAGAGAGGAAGAAATCCTGCATCTGCTGGGAGTCCATGACATGGTAGAAATCCTCGGTATCATTAAAGATATAAGGCAGGCCGAATGCGTTGTAGGCTTCGTTGTACGTTGCCAGACCGGGGGCAGAAACCTTGGTCATGGCGATAACGCCTGCCTGCAGCTGCTCCAGGTTCTCGTTTTCGCTGCCGAGCTGGCCGTTGGGGAAGATCTTGACCTGGACGCGGCCATCGGTCTTTTCGTTCACTTCCTCAGCAAACTGGGTCATGGCAATGTGGACGGTGTGGGTCTCGGACAGGCCGTGGGCCAGCGTCAGAACCAGTGGGTTTTCTGCGCTGTAGCTGGTGTCAGCCGTGGTGCTGGATGCGCCGCAGCCGGCCATCAGCCCGGCGCACAGCACAGCAGCCGTTGCCAGCGCTGCAATCTTTTTGAACATTTTGTTTCCTCCTTCTATTTTGTATCGCGTTTTACGGCGCGTTACATACCAATCAGATCAAACTGCTCAAACGAGACCATGATCTCATGGTCCTTTTTGGGGTTGGGGTACTTGACCTGCACGCTCTTCAGGCGCTGGCTGTAGTACCAGCCGCTCTCGGCTTCCTCAAACTTGCGGCGGTGCAGGAAGTGCGGCAGCTCCTTGCCGTCCAGCTGCACATAGAACGGGGATTTTTCGCGGTGGATCATATCCAGATACATGCTTTCCACAGCGGTATCGTAATCGCCCTCGTTGGTAAAGTGAACGTAAGTCTTTACGCCTGCGGTCACGGCAATGCGGGTCTTGAGGTAAGCGCCCTTCAGATACTCATTGGTGCAGCCGTCATCCTCGTACAGAACAAACTCGGAATCCACATCCGGTGCCATCAGGATCTCCAGCGCAGTGGTCTTTTCGGTCATCAGGTTGTGCAGGCGGTTGCCGCTCATGGGCAGGATAGCACCGCTGCGCACAAACAGCGGGATGCTGGAAATATCGACCGGTACCTCGATCGTCTGGCCGGGAGCGTACTCCTCGCGGGTGTAGAAGTTGTAGAAGCGCTCGTTTTCGTTCTCGGTCTTGGGCAGGTAGACGGGGCGCACGGTCTGGCCCTTTTCCACAACGTTGGCAACCAGCAGAGAATCGCCAAACATGAAGTCAACGCCCTCATCATAGGTGGCGGGGTCGTTCTGGAACACGGCGAAGGTGGGCTGCCAGATTGGCAGGCCGCTTTCGTGGGCGCGCACCATCAGGGAATACAGCATCGGGCTGAGCTTATAGCGGAAGTTGATGGCATCGCGGATGTACTGCTTTTTATCACTGAACATCCAGGGCTCGGTCACGGTGTTGTCGGTGTTGGTGGAATGGATGGAGAAGCGCGGCTGGAAGATGCCGTTCTGCACCCAGCGCACGAACAGCTCGGCCTCCGGTGCGGGGCCATAGAAACCGCCGATATCGCAGCCGTGGTTGGAAACGCCGCACAGGGCCATGCCCAGGATGGTGGCAATGTTGTATTTCAGGGTATCCCAGTGGGTCAGGTTATCGCCTGCCCAAACCTGGGCGTAACGCTGGATGCCGGCATGGCCGGAACGGCAGACAGAGAAGGGACGGCAGTTGGGGTCGTACTCTTCAATGGCTTCGTTGGAAAGCTGGCACATCAGGTTGCTCATCACCGGCTTCATGGTGCCGATGGTGCTGCCCTTGCCTTCAAAATAAACCTTGGCGTCCTTGTCCACCATGCTGTCATACTCGCAGTTGTCGTTCCACAGGGAGCGGCAGCCGTAACGCAGCAGGGCGTCCTTGATGTACTGTTTCCAGTGTTCGCGGGTGGACTGCTTGGTAAAGTCCACAAACAGGCCGGGGCCGCCCCACCAGGTGCCCACCGCCAGGCCGTCCACACCGGCGTTGTCATCGGATGCAGGCAGGAACATATCCTTTGCCTTCATCTCTTCCAACAGGGGGTGAACCAGCAGCATGCCGGGTTTGATGTTGGGCGAAACAAGAATGCCGCGCTTGACCATCTGGGCAAACCAGTCAGCGGGGTCCTTAAAGCGCTTGTTGTTCCAGGTGAAGGTGCAGCGCTTGATGCCCTGCTCGGTTTCCACGGCGCAGTAGCCGGAGGAAAGCTGGAAGCCGTCCACGGGGATATCCTCCTCATGGGTGGTATCAATAAATTCCAGCACAGCGTCATCGCTGTTTTCCGGCAATTCGGGGTAGTACATGGAGCTGCCCAGGTAGCCCAGCGCTGCTTTGGGCAGCATGACGGACTTGCCGGTCAGATCGGTGTAACGCTCAATGATATCGCGGATGGAGGGGCCTGCGATCAGGAAGAGATCCACATCCCCGGCATCGGTGCGGTAGGTGGAGTAACGGTGCCAGTAGTTACGCTTTTCGCGGCCCATGTTGAAATCACATTCAGCGGTGTTGTGGTAGAAGTAACCAACTGCCTGTTTGGTACCGCGGTTCAGCTTGATGTAGAACGGAATGTGTTTGTACAGGGAATCGGTCTCCTTGGCATTGTAGCCCATGGCATCGCCGGGGGCCATGTTCATGTACTTTTCAGCCTTGTTGATCTCGCCGGATTTTTCGCCAAAGCCATAGAAGCAGTCATCGGCTTCGATCTGGGAAGCGTGCATGCGGCGGTGGTTGGAATCCTCACGATAAGCAAGGTCGGGAATATCTGCATGCAGCAGGCTGCCATCTTTATCGTATACCATGATACGGAAGGGTGCCTTTTCCACAACCACCTTCAGGCGGCTGCCCTGGATCACGGCCTGCTTGTCGCCATCGGTCAGTTCGGCAGCGGCGGTCTGCACGCGCTTGCGGCAGTCCTTCATCAGCTCGTCCGTGCGGGAGTCCCAGGCGGTCATGGTCAAACTGTAGGACGCTTCGTCCCAGTCCCCATCAAAACCGGCGCGGATACGCAGAATATCGTCCGTCAAAAACCAGATGCGGATCTCCACCGCATTGGTGAAAACCGAGAAGCAGTTTTCCAGCTTTTTGACCGGACCTGCCGTGTAGCAAACTTTCATGTACAAGCTCCTTCCCTTTTCTGTTTCATGTATTTGTCCGTTTTTTTGGCCTGCTTAAAAATTACGGTCACACACTTTCTGCTCGTCAGTGGGCATATTGAACAGAAACCGCCATTCCTTTCCCCATAATCCATAGCAGCCTTTTTATTTCATCCCTATCATATCAAAGTTCGTTTATTTTTTCCTCACATTTTGTAGCCTAAATATTGCAAAATGTGATATGGTCGAAGTTGAAGGCCGAATAGGCGGTGGGGCGGAGGTGGGATTGGGGATTTGGATTGGATGAGGTTGGCACATCTTCAGCACTGCTTGTTTCCTGCAGTTCTGGCTTTTCCTTTTATATTGTAAGCCGCAACCCGTCCACACCCAGCGTAACCGGGACGTATCCTTTTCTGTACTGTGCAGCCATTTCCGTATTTCTTACTCCGGTTCCTTCACACCGGTGTATGCCGGTACGGATGATTTTCGGCAGTACAAATGCCTGTTCATTTGAACTGCTCAAAAGATGTAACTTTTTCGTGTACGACTCCCCATGTTTCTTGACGGGATGAGCCATTCAGGATATGCTATGAGCAGTTGGATTGCTCAGTCATTATGATACGCACCTCAAATGCCTTCGCCATAGACTTGCGCAATTTGATGGCGCAAGCTTTTTGTGGACAGGAGTGATCACCAAAATGACGTTTGGAGAGAAATTCAAGGCTGAACGGGAGAAGCGGAAGCTGACCCAGCAGGAAGTAGCCGATGCACTGGGGATCAACAGACGTATGATTACCCGGTACGAGAACGGCATTTCCTTTCCGCGCACCAAAGGCGCTTACAGAAAAATCGCGGATTTGAAAAGATGCTCAATGATCTCAAGGCACAAGCCTCTTACGAGGCGGATGAGATGGAACGCCTCAAAGCCGAAGGTCGAGAGAAGTCCGCGACGTATCAGCAGTTTTTCGGCAACCGGCTCTTTTATAAGCAGCTGCTGAACACCTATATAAGAAATACGGCTTAATGGACTAAGCGCATCCGGAAGAGAATGGAGAAAGACAGGTGATGTTATGAACTGGATCAATGAATTGTCGTGGTTATGGGAAACACTTGGCATTGCGCTTATTGCTGCGGCTGTCTGCGTAGCTTGCACCGCTCTGATCTGCAAAGCAGCGAAGAAGAAAACCAACAAAAAGGTGTTGGCTGTCATCGGTGCTACAGCGTTTATGGGCGCGATTCTGGCGGTCATTCTGATTGCCCGGACACCGATGCCGATTTGATTAGACAGGAGGCTTTTACTATGGATAAGGAAAAATATTCGATCATATTCAGCAGCTTGACCGGCAACACAAAAAAACTTGCTGATACAATTCGCGCGGTGCTTCCGGCAGAAGACTGTGACTATTTCGGTGCGCCGAAAGCGGAAGAACTGCACTCCGAAATACTCTATATCGGGTTCTGGACGGATAAGGGCAACGCGGACAGTGCAACCTTGGAACTGCTGTCAAAGCTGAGAGACAAAAAGGTTTTTCTATTCGGGACGGCGGGCTTTGGCGGCAGCGAGGCATATTTTCAGAAGATCCTTGGGCATGTTAAGCAGTCTGTTGGCCCAAGCAACTCCGTGTTCGGAGAGTATATGTGCCAGGGCAAAATGCCGCAGTCGGTACGGGATCGTTATATGAAAATGAAGACACAGCCGGAGCATCCGGCAAACATTGACGCTCTGATTGAGAACTTTGACCGTGCCCTCTCCCATCCGGATGAGGACGATTTGGAGAGACTGAGGAAAATCGTTTTGGATCGACAATAGAACAGGGGGATTTCTTAGGCAATACCGCACAATTCCCGCCTTGCGGCTTAAGCACCGCTCCGGCGGC
>OIBS01000229.1_pt1 | contig 23028 bp, 20 predicted proteins | sample 1581081 | NCBI WGS metagenome assembly OIBS01 (sample SAMEA3882511, study PRJEB24775) | human gut metagenome | biome: human-associated habitat; feature: intestine environment; material: feces | place: Netherlands | collected 2009/2010 | reverse complement strand
CCGCCGCGGCGGCTCCGGTCACCGTTACAGGCGCGGAGGCGGTGCGGAAATCCTATCCCTCCTTCTGGGAGGAATACAAACGACTGGGAGGTAGCTTCGATGTCCTCTGAATTCGGAAGAACGCTGCGCGTCGGCGTGTTTGGACAGTCCCACGGAGCCGCGATCGGCGTGAGCATCGATGGCCTGCCCGCGGGCGAGCGCATTGATCTTGCGGAGCTGCAAGCCTTTCTGGATCGGCGCAGGCCGGGAAATCCGTCCCGCAAAACTTACCGGCACAGGGCATGAACGAATCCGGGGCGTCGAAATAGATTTTCTCGAGTACATACGCACCCCGGAAAGCCACCTTGTGCCTCACGGCACGCGGCAACCCCTCGTAGCGGGAGGTCACCACCTCATACAGCAGCCCCACGGCACCCGCATCACGCACGCGCCGGGCCACCGTGTCGGCAAAATCGGAATAAAACCGCTCCGACAGGCATTTTATCAACTCCGCTTCCATCATACCGGTATACTCCCGCCGAACCCCCGATTCTGAAGGTTCGCCATACAGCAACCCCGAAAAGCCCGGGGCCTTACGGCCATGCCAGACGCCACAGCATGAAAAACGCCGTCAGAACAACTTTTTCTTCGACGTCGTAACGACAAAATCCTTCAGGTAGAAAGGTTCGAAATAGGCGATATCTTCCGTACATCCCGCATCGAGCGCACGCTGGGCCAGCCGCGCAAGCCCGCGTGCGGAAGGGGCTACCTCGACAAGCACGGCGTCGGGCAGTATCCCGGCGCATTTGCGGGCCCCGCTGCCGAAGATCACGAACGGCCTCCCCTGCGAACGGAAGTGCGCAAAGCTCTCCCCGTCGACGACCTCGGCCGAAACTTCGTTCAGGGGCTTGCCAGTTGTATCGAATACCTGCGCATAGACCTCCATGCGGCGGGCATCGACCATCGGGCAAAGGCAGGCATGTTCCCAGTCGGGGACGGAAAGAATTCCGGCTTCGTAGTCTTCGAGCGCCACTTCGGCCAGCGCATCGAGCGACCCGACGGCCACCAGCGGCTTACGCACCCCGTAGCACAGCCCCTTGGCGAACGAAACGCCGATCCGCAGCCCCGTATAGGAGCCGGGGCCCTTGCCCACGGCCACGGCATCCAGTTCATCGGGCGCAATGCCCGTTTCGCGCAAAAGCTCGTCGACGAACACGCCGACCTTGCGGGCATGGTCGCGCCCCTCGTCGCTCTCGCGCAGCGAAAGCAGCTCCCCGTCCTTTGCAATACCGACCGAACAAACGTCCGTACCGGTCTCGATACATAGAATCAAGCTCATATCTTCGATAAATTCAAACTCAATCGTCCAAAATACCCAGGTGCTCCAGCGCCCGGGCAATGCCGTCGTCGTCGACCGTAGCGGTCACGTAGTCGGCGGCGTTCAGCGCCTCGTCGCAGGCATTGCCCATGGCAATCCCCACCCCCGCGGCAGACAACATCGCCACGTCGTTGCCGCCGTCGCCGAAGGCCGCGACCTCCGAAGCCCGTAATCCGCAGGCGGACATAAATTCCCTCATACCCGTGGCCTTGTCGATGCCTGCGACATTGATGTCGGCGAAAATCGGGCACCACCGGCTCGCCGCAAGCCCGGGCAACTGCGCCATGACGCGCCGTTCGGCCTCCGTATCCAGATAGAAACACATCTGGCAGCACTCGCTCCGCTCGAAAAGCGCACGGAGGTCGGTCTGCTCGGGCACGGGATGCGCGACCATATGCGCCAGCCGTTCCACCTCGGGGGTCACTCGGTTGACGAATACGCCGCTCTCCAGTTCCAGCGCCAGCGGGAATCCCATCTGCAAGGAGAGTTCCATGGCGCGTTCGAAATCGGCCCGCGGAATCAAGTGCTGGCTTACGACACGCCCGTCGGCAGCCACACACCGTGCGCCGTTGAGCGACACCACGCCGTCGTAGGGAATCCCCTCGAGCGGAGCGAGGTCGTTCGCCGCACGCCCCGTAGCGATAAAGAGCCGGATACCCCGCGCATGCGCCCGCACCAGCGCATCGCGTGCCGAGGCGGGTATTTCATGGGTCTTGAAACTGATCAGCGTACCGTCTACATCGAGGAAAATAGCTCGTATCATCGTTTGTAATTTTTCATCGCCTTGTCGATCTCACGCTTGGCATCGTTTTCCTTCAGGTATTCGCGCTTGTCATAGGTCTTCCGGCCCCGGGCAAGCCCGACCACGACTTTCGCCAGCCCCCGTTCGTTCAGGAACAGGCGCAGCCCCACGATCGTGAGGCCCTTGTCCTGCCCCGCACGCTGGAGTTTGTCCAGCTCGCGGCGGTTGAGCAGCAGTTTCCGGTCGCGGCGCGGCGCATGGTTGTTGCAGGTGCCCCACCCGTATTCGGCGATGTTGACACCCCGTATCCACAGCTCGCCCTTGTCGAAATAACAGAACGAATCGGTCAGCGAAGCCTTGCCCGCACGGATGGACTTAATCTCGGTACCAACGAGCACGATGCCCGCAACGTACTCTTCCAGAATCTCATAGTCGAACGTCGCGCGCTTGTTACGGATATTTATCTTTTTCTGTTCACTCATATATTCGGAATCGGCACAATAATTGCCTATTTATTCGCAGGGGTGGGAATCGGTCAAGGTAACTAATTCTTTTATCTTTGATATGTTTTACACATCTTTCTGTTTATTTTCTGTTTGCACACGGTATGCGTAGTGATACGTGTACGACCCGAGACCCGCCCCTTTTTTCTTTTAAAATTCAAACCCCGGCATATTCCCGCCCGGCACTCCGCCGGGCGCGGTCATAATATCAACCGCTGCAATTTCTTTGCAATCGTCACTTTCACCTTGTTGAACCCGGCCAGCCGCTGGATCACCTCGCCGACCTGCTCGTCCGTGAGGCTCTCGTCCGCGAGCTTGGCCTGCCACTCCTTGATATAGCTTTCGATCACCTTCGACTTGTAGAGCGTCACGGCCTTCGGCACCCCTACGGCCAGCATCTCGGCATCGCTCTCGACATGGATGTCCTTGCGCCGCCACAGCTGGCTGGCCACGTAATTGTCGTCCGACGTAAGGATGTCGACCGAGGCGTTGCACACCTCCGGGTCGGGATGGTTCAGGAAAAAGTGCGCCGGGACTTCCACCCCCGTACCGAGAATCTTCCACTGCTCACGGTAAGTTGCCAAAATACTGTTGTATAGCGGATTGCAAAACGTAAGCCCGTCGCTGTCCAGTTCCAGGAAGATCACCTCCGCGACGTTGCACGCCACCATCGTGCGCCCCTCCTTGAACTCGAACGAACAATGGCCGTATTTGAGCAGGTATTTCACCAGTTCGCGTTCGAGCGCCTCGGTGCTGCTCCCTGCCTCGACCTGCTTCACGAATTCCACCTCGGGCTGCGGAGCCTCCGCCTTCCGCAACGCCGTCTGGCGGCGTACGAATTCGTCGGCCTCGCGGTCGCCGGTCGTCGCCATGCGCTTGCGCGCCACCTCCGAGATCAGGATGTTCTCGTCGATGTCCATGATCCGCGCGCACTCCTTGATGTAAACCGACCGCTGGATCGGATCGGGAATCTGCGCGATCGACTGCACCATATCGGCGATCAGCGCCGCCTTCCGGATCGGGTCGCCCTGGGCGGCCTCCAACAGCAATTTTGCTTTGAAGGCCAGGAAATCCTGTTCGTTGGCCCGGATATATTCCTGCACCTCGGCCGCAGTGTGCGCCCGGGCGAAGGAGTCGGGATCCTCGGGTTCGGGCAGCAACACCACGCGCACGTTCATCCCCTCCCGGAGGATCATGTCGATCCCGCGCAGCGAAGCGTGGATACCCGCCGAGTCTCCGTCGTAAATGACCGTGATGTTTTTCGTAAAACGGTTCAGCAGGCGTATCTGCTCGGTCGTGAGCGATGTCCCGGACGACGAAACGACGTTCTCGACACCCGCCTGGTGCATCGAAATCACATCGGTATAGCCTTCGACCATGATGGCGAAGTCGAGCTGCTGGATCGCCTTCTTGGCGAAATAGAGTCCGTACAGCTCACGTTTCTTGCTGTATATCTCGCTCTCGGGCGAATTCTGGTACTTGGCAACGGTCTTGTCGGTACGCAGCGTACGGCCGCCGAAAGCGACGATGCGCCCCGAAATGTTATGTACGGGGAAAATCACCCGGTCGCGGAAGCGGTCGTAGAGCGAACCGTCGCTCTCGCGTTCGAGCGAAAGGCCGGTAGAGACCAAGAACTCCTTTTTATATCCCGCCGCCAGCGCATCCTTCGACATCCGGTCGCCACGCGCGGGGCAGAACCCGAGGCCGAACTTCTTGATCGTGGCGTCGGTCATGCCGCGCTTCTGGCGGAAATAGGTCATACCCACGCTCATGCCCTCGGTCTCGTGGTGCAGGTAGTTGGAGAAATAATCGGCCGCCCAGCCGTTGAGCGCGAACATCGATTCGCGGTCGTCGTTGCGGCGTACCTCTTCCTCGGACATCTCCTTCTCCTTGACCTCGATGCCGTATCGTTTGGCCACCATCTTCAGGGCTTCGGGATAGGTGATGTTCTCGTGCTCCATCAGGAACGTGACGGCATTGCCGCCTTTGCCGCAGCCGAAGCATTTATATACCCCCTTCGAGGGCGACACGACGAACGACGGGGTTTTCTCGTTGTGGAACGGGCAGCAGGCCTGATAGTTCACACCCTTGCGCTTGAGCGTGACGTACTCGCCGATAATATCCACGATATTGGCGGCTGCATAAATGCGGTCTACTGTTTCCCTGTCGATCATGTCTGCAAAGATAGCAATAATTCCCCAACCCTTAGCGGGGTGCAAAAAGTTTTTGCCGGGCGGAGAAGATCAGTACCCAACCGTCCTGATGTCTTCCAGCTCGGCGCGGATGGCCTCGTTCAATCCGCAGGCAGGCACCAAGCCTCGGGTGATGACCCCGGAACCGAGCGTGTCATCCATCTGGCAGCGGAAGCAGCACTCCTGATTTTCCCGTGCACGGAGAAAAACAAGCTCAGGGCGCAGCGGAGCGTATCTTCGTGCACCTTGTCCAACTCCCCGCGGCCGGATGCGGCGGCACATTGCCGCATGGCATACATCTCGGTCGTAAAATCGGCGATCACCCCTTCCGACATATCGAGGTGGCGCAGCACATCGGACTTGAACAGCCCGACAATCTCCCGGGCATCCTGCCGTTTCTGGCAGTTCGTAATAAGCCGCCCGCCCCCGAACGTAATGACGACACCCAGGATCACGGCCAGGGAATTGAGCCGGAACGACTTCCAGCCTTCGCTTTCGAACAGCTTCATATGGCGTGGCGGGACAATTTTAACTGTCCCCGGTACGTTTCAAAACAGACGCTCCGCCTTGGCCAAACCGGGGCGACATTTCACCATACCGTTTTTTTTATCTACTTTTGCACCATGGATTTCAAGTTGGTATCGGATTACGCCCCGATGGGCGACCAGCCGGAAGCGATCGCACAGCTCGTCGGCTCGATCCGGCACGGCTCCAAACATAACACCCTGCTGGGGGTGACAGGCTCGGGAAAGACCTTCACCGTGGCCAACGTCATCGCGCAGCTGAACCGCCCGACGCTCGTCCTGAGCCACAACAAGACGCTCGCGGCGCAGCTTTACGGCGAGTTCCGCAATTTCTTCCCGGAGAACGCCGTGGAGTATTTCGTCTCCTACTACGACTATTACCAGCCGGAGGCCTACCTCCCCTCGACGGACACCTTCATCGAAAAAGACCTTTCGATCAACGCCGAGATCGAGAAAATGCGCCTGCGCACCGTGGCCACGCTGCTGTCGGGGCGCCGCGACGTGGTCGTCGTATCGAGCGTATCGTGCCTCTACGGCGCCGGCAACCCGGCGGATTTCCATGCCACGGCCATCAACATCCGGGTCGGGCAGGTCGTCAGCTACAAGCATTTCCTCTACAAGCTGGTCGAAGCGCTCTACACGCGCACCGAACGCGACCTGGAACCGGCGACGTTCCGCGTCAACGGCGACACGGTGGACATCATGGCGGCCTTCGGCGAATTCGGCAGCCAGTGCTTCCGCGTAATGTTCTACGACAACGAGGTCGAGGCCATCCAGACCATCGACCCCGCGACGGGGCAGCGTATCCACTCGCTCGACAACCTGACGCTCTACCCCACGAGCCTCTTCGTAACCACCAAGGAGCGCATCAACTGCGCCGTACAACAGATATACCTGGATCTGGGCAGGCAGATCGAATTCTTCGAGCGTGCCGGACGCACGACGGAGGCGCAGCGCATCAAGCAGCGCGTGGAATACGACGTCGAGATGATCAAGGAGTTGGGGTACTGCCCCGGCATCGAGAACTACTCGCGTTATTTCGACGGCCGCGCCGAGGGCACGCGCCCTTTCTGCCTGATTGACTATTTCCCGAAGGATTACATGCTCGTCGTAGACGAAAGCCACGTCACGCTGCCGCAGGTACACGCCATGTACGGCGGCGACCGCGCCCGCAAGGAAAACCTCGTGGAGTACGGATTCCGACTCCCGGCGGCCAAGGACAACCGTCCGGTGACCTTCGCCGAGTTCGAGCAGTTGCAGGGCACGTCGATCTACGTGAGCGCCACGCCCGCCGACTACGAACTGATGAAGAGCGAAGGCGTGATCGTCGAACAGCTGATCCGCCCCACGGGGCTGGTCGACCCGCCGCTCGAGGTGCGCGTCACGGCCAACCAGATCGACGACCTGCTGGAGGAGATCGACAAGCGCGTGAAAGACGACGACAAGGTGCTCGTGACGACCATCACCAAACGCATGGCCGAGGAACTTTCGAAATATTTCGACCGGGTGGGCGTGCGCAACCGTTACATCCACTCGGACGTGGATACGCTGGAACGCATCCAGATTCTGGAAGACCTGCGGGCCGGAATGTTCGACGTGCTGGTGGGCGTGAACCTGCTGCGCGAAGGGCTCGACCTGCCCGAAGTGGCGCTGGTGGCGATCCTCGACGCCGACAAGGAGGGTTTCCTGCGCAACGTGCGGTCGCTGACGCAGATCGCGGGACGCGCCGCGCGCCATTCACAGGGCAACGTGATCCTCTATGCCGACACCTGCACCGACTCCATGCGCTTCGCCATCGAGCAGAGCAACCGCCGGCGCGAGAAACAGGTGCGCTACAACATGGAGCACGGCATGCTGCCGCGCCGGGCGCAGAAGAGCGGCACGGGGCAAAGCACCCTGCTCTCCGCGCGCACCGACGTCCCGGAAATAGCGGCGAGCTACCCGCTCGCCGAAGACCACTACATGGCCGCCGCGGACGTACAGAGAACCTATGCCGCAAGCGAGAACATCGACACGCTGATCGACAAGGCGCGCGAAGACATGGAACGTGCGGCCAAATCGCTCGACTTCCTCGCCGCCGCGAAATTCCGCGACAGGATGTACGAACTGCAGAAACTCAAGGAGGAGAACCGGAAAGGCTGACACGCCCGGCCCCGCGGTTATTCGCGGACGGCGTTGCGAAAGGTGAAATACTTGGCAGCCAGATAGCTGTACACCATCGTCCCCAGCGAGGCCATCATTTGCGAAGGCGTCGCCCAAAACCCGCACAACTCGACGAAGAATTTCAGGAAGAGATAATTGACCACCACCGAGCCGGCGACGGAGAGGAGGTAGCGGAAAAGCTGCGTCCCCGTGGCAAGCGGCGAACGGCGGAAAGCCACGTGGCGGTTCAGCCAAAACCCGGTGAAAAAGGTCAGCGGAAAAACAATCAGCATCGCCGCGACATGCGGGGAAACCGCGATGAACCCGAGGTCGAGCAGCTCCTTGTCGAGCACGAAATTATAGAGCAGGAAATAGCACCCCCAGCCGAAAACCACGTTCGCGCCGCCGCAAACGGCATAACGGAACGTCTGGCGCGGCAATAACGCAGAAACAGGCCGGCGGTAGAACCAGTCGATGAAACGGATTATCAGCTCGGAAAGACGCATCAACGGGCAGTGTAAGTCCACAGCCCGGGGAAACGGTCGCTATAATTACGGATGAACAACGTACATGCCTCCGCATCGGGCGCCTCGAAAGGTGAAACCATGAATTTATTGCCGAAACGGTAGACCCCGCAGCGTACCGATGCATCCCTGGCTTCGGCATCCGCGGCGGCACGGGCCGCATTTTCCGGCGTACTGAAAACCCCCAACACGACATACCGGTGTCCCGAAACGAGCGATGCAGGCTCCGTGGAGACCCGTGCCGCCGACCCGGGACGCAGTCCGGCAGGTTTGGCATCCGCACGGGTTACAGCTGCATCCGCACGGTCACCGGCGCTGTCCGCCGTCCCGGCCGCACCCGCAGCACTGCTCCCGGCAACGTCGGTTTCCGCAGCCTTCGTTCCCGCAACTGCCGTCGCAGTCCCGTCGTCCGTCACACCGGCCGTCGCGGACGAATCGGCGGGAATCCCCGCATCCGCGGCGGGCAAGGTGCGCGCAACTTCGGCGGCCGCACCGGGTTCCGGAATATCGGAAGAATTGATGCGCAGGAATTCGGCGCCGCCGAAACCCGCCGCAATCACGATCGCCGCGATGCCGACCCACAGCGCCCAGTCCAACCGGCGGGCAGGCTTGATCCGCACGGGCTCGTGCCCCTGCGGGTTTAGCAGCCTGTCGAACGCGGGTGCAAGCGTAAAATTCTTGAATTTGAGCACGCCGACGCCCTCTATGGTCAGCACGTCGCCCTCGCGCGTGCGGGAAAGCCAGCGGTCGTAAACATCCTGAGCTCCGGCAGCGTCGCAGTGCAGCGTACGTGCCAGTTCATCGGCAAGCGATACCCCCTGCTGCTGCGAAGAGAAGGATACCACGCGGCAAGGAGGCTGGACAGAGCGTTTGGAAAGCCGCCTGGCACCGCGCCGCTCGACAAAGAGCGACCCTACGCCGGGCAGGAACACCCCGCTGCCGGCGGCAAGCAGGTTGCCGACAAGGCGGTTCACTTCATCGACCATCGGGTAATTGCTCATCGTTTCTTCTTTTTTGGAGTTGCTGCCGGGGCTTTCGGCACCGGGGCGGGGGTAACTTCGGGCTCGGACAGCCCCCGGTAAATCATGTAAATACCCAGCACGATAAACGGAATGCTCAGCCATTGCCCCATATCGAGCACCCATCCCTGTTCGAACGCCTCCTGCTCGGTCTTGATGAACTCGATGAAGAAGCGCGTCAGGAAAATCCCGAGCAGCCCGATGCCGAACAGGATGCCCGGACGGCGCCGCGCGATGTCCTTCGCATAATAGAGCCAGCAAAGGATGCCGAAGGTGATCAGGTAGCAAAGCGCCTCGTAAATCTGGGTCGGGTGTACCGCCGCGGGGGCGAACTCGTTCACCCACTTGGCCGAGCGGACGAATTCGAAGCCCCACGGCAGGGTCGTGGCCATGCCGAAGATCTCCGAATTGAACAGGTTGCCCAGCCGGACGACGGCACCGCCGATGCCCACCGCGATCATGATGCGGTCGAGCGACCAGATATAGGGCAGCTTGTTCTTGCGCGAGAACAGCCAGAGGCCGATCAAGAGGCCGATGGCAGCGCCGTGGCTGGCCATGCCGCCGTCCCGGAAACCCGTGATGATCGTCCACGGCTTGCTGAGGTATTCCATCGGGTCGTAGAAGAGGCAGTGCCCCAGCCGCGCCCCGATGATCGTCGCCAGCGTACCATATATAAAAATCGACTCGGAGACCTTCGGCGGAAGCCCCTCACGCTTGCAGAAGTTATCGAAAAACTTGGCGCCGATCAGGATTGCCAGCGCCCACATCAATCCGTAATAGCGGATGTCGAGCGACCCGATGGAGAAGAACACCGGGTCGAAATTCCAAACGATGCTTAACGGTCGTATCATTTATTCAGTTCTTGCAGGTTGACTTTTTTGAGCGTGAACGAGAAGGTGCTCCCCACGCCGGGTTCGCTGCGCACGCTGATGCGTTCGCCGTGCGCTTCGATGATATGCTTCACGATCGCCAGTCCGAGGCCGGTACCGCCCTGCTCGCGAGAACGCCCCTTGTCGGTACGGTAGAATCGCTCGAAGACGCGGGGCAAATCCTCCTTACTGATTCCCAATCCGTTATCCTCCACCTCGACAAGTATTTTGTCGAGCATGTCGCGGAAATGGACGCGCGTCAGACCGCCCTCCTTCCCGTAGCGGATCGAGTTGATGACGAGGTTCACGATGACCTGGCCGATGTAATGTTTGTCGGCCAGCACCCAGAACGGCGAGGGAAGGTTGTCGGCGCCCTTGATCGAAATCCGGATGCCTTTTTTGTCGGCCTCCATCTCAGCCTGCTCGGCGATCTCCTTCGTCAGCGCCACGATGTCGAACTTCTCCATTTCGAGGCGGTTCATGTTGCTCTCCAGCTTGGAGATGGTATCCAGGTCGTTGACGATATTGATCAGGCGGTCGATGCTCTTCTCGGCCCGCTCGAGGTATTTGCGGTTGATGAGCTCGTCCTCCAGGCCTCCGTCGAGCAGTGTCGAGATATACCCCTGGATATTGAAGATCGGGGTTTTGAGCTCGTGCGCCACGTTGCCCAGGTACTGTTTGCGGAACTGCTCAGTCTCCTTGAGGCGGGCGATCTCCTTGTCGTTCGTATCCGCCCACGCCGTGAGTTCCTCGCCGATATTCTCGACGTGCTTGTCCTTCAGCTCGGAGAAAATCTCGTGCGTATGCACGTCGCGCGAAAGCACGATGGAATAGATCGGTTTGAGCTTGTAAGCCACATACTTGCGGATGATGAACAGCGCCACGAGCGCCACGACGACAAAGACGGCGCCGCAGACGCACAGCGTCACCCACCACACCGCATCGAGCAGCGTCATCGTCCCGGCCACAATGGCCGTTGCGAGGAGCGCGATCCACAGCGATGCGCCCTCTTTGGTTTTGATGTATACCATAAGGCTTACTTCGTATAATTTTGCATGAGACGGGCGATGTACTTGCCCACGATGTCGAATTCGAGGTTCACGACCGAACCCACGCCGATGCGGCAGAAGTTCGTATGCTCGAACGTATAGGGAATGATCGCCACGCGGAACGACGACTCCTTCGAGTCGCAGACCGTCAGGCTCACGCCATTGACCGTCACCGACCCTTTCTCCACGGTACAGAGCCCACCGCCCTGCGGTTCGTAGGCGAACGTATAGTACCAGCTGCCGTCGGCGTCCTCGCGGGCCGTGCATACGGCCGTCTGGTCGACATGCCCCTGGACGATATGCCCGTCGAGCAGCGCATCGGGTTTCATCGAGCGTTCGAGGTTCACCAGATCGCCCACAGCCAGCAGGCCGAGGTTGCTCCTGTCGAGCGTCTCCTTCATCGCCGTGACCGTATACGTATCATCGCGGATGTCCACAACTGTCAAACATACGCCGTTATGTGCTATACTCTGGTCGATTTTCAACTCGCGGCAAAAGTCCGCGCGCAGCGTAAAATCCTTATTCTGACGGTCGGTACGGATGTCCACGACCTCCGCCATGCGTTCCACGATCCCTGAAAACATATTCTCAACTGTTTATTATCAATTTGCCTTTAACTTTATACACCGAGCTTATATCACTGACATTCAGAATTATGTCGTCATAATTTTCCCGATCGCCGGCCACCAGGCGGAGTTTGTCCTCCCCGTCGGCGAGCCGAACTATCCGCAAAGTTACAATTTTTCGGCTGACAATCACATATTCCCCCCCGGGAATAATTGCATCCCGGTCGACGGCCTTCAGCAAGACCACCGCACCCGGCGGCAAGGCGTCCCCCATGGCACGTCCCATGTAACACATGGCAAGGTCGCACTCACCCGCCTGCGGGATGACCAGGCTGCTCTCAGCCTCGAGGTGGGTGACGTGCGCGATGGCCTGTTCGACATCCACATTATAAAAAGGTATCTGGGCGCCGCGCAGTTTCCCGTCCGCGAACATCTGCCCCTCCCCCGTCAGCAGCCACAATTTATCCACCTGCGGGAATTTGGAGACGATGCGGTCGGCCACGTCGAGCGAAATGCCGTTGTTACCGCGTTTAATCTGGTAGAGGTTTTCGCCGCGTGCAAGCCCGATATGGCGGGCGAAGTAGTTGGTTGACATGTTCGCCCATTTGATTACGGCTTCGATCCTCTGCCAATTATTCTGCTTTTCTCGCATTTTATTAGTAAAAATTAAAAAAAATTTGCATCTTTGCACTCCCGGTCCCGTAGTTCAATGGATAGAATATAAGATTCCGGTTCTTACGATATGGGTTCGATTCCCGTCGGGACTACAAAGGCACAAGTGCACAGATTGCTGCACTTGTGCTTTTTTGTTAGCGTCAATTCACAATCTTTTATTCAACAAAAATAAGAACAAATTTTCATTAGTCAATAAAAAATAGCATAATTAAGCCACAAAATAACACATTCGGACAGATCACAAAAAAGTCCGTATCGCTTCGGGTACGGACTTCTCCAAGTCGTATTTCACGTCCCAGGGACGTGCAAACAGGATATATCAGTTGAATGTCAGAATGAAAGGCGCACTCCGAGACGGAGGGTCAGCGACAGGGAAGAATCGGTGCGCGATGTACGCAGGGTGGTTTCCGTAAAGTAGTGCGAAACCTCGGGCTCAAAGTAAAGCCCGACATAATTGCCGAGGCGGTACTGTGCCCCGACGGCCCCGGCCACCGACCACTGTACTTTGGGTTCGTCGACGGATTTGGAGCCGAACTTGGCGGACACGCATTTCTCGAGCATACCGCCTGCGCCCACGTACATCGAGAAACGCCCGGTTTCGAGGAACTGCCAGTTCAGGCGCAGGGGAACCCCGATGAAGTGAAGCTTTTGGCTGATATCCTCGCCGCCGGACTGCATGCTCACGTCCGACCATAACAACGTATAGTTCACACCGCTTTCGAGCGACAACCCGTACGCGAACTCCTTGCGCACCGAAAGGCCGAAGCTGAGCGGCTGATGGTGGCGGAACGAATAATCCTCGTAATTGTATTTCAATTGCGCCATCGTGCCGTTGGTACCGCCTACAAATATGTCGGACATCACCAGATTGGGGCCGACACCGCCCGACGCCCCCGATGATCCGGTCACACCGCCTGCGGCGAAGAGCGAAACCGAAGTCTTGCGCCGGGGACGCCTGTATTCCTGCACGCCATCGGCCAGGTAATCGTACGTGCCCGGGTATTTGCGGGGCTGAACGGCCTGCCCGGCAGCCTCTTCTCCCGGGTTCCCGTCCGTGGCGGACGCCTGTCCGGCGACTGCCGCACGCACGGCCGGCCGCGTGCCGTCCGCCGCGGCATCCCCGGTAGCAGCAGCCGCTGCGGAGGCCTTTCCGGAAGCCTCGCTCCCTGCCACCGCATTTTCCGCAACCGAATTACCGGTGACGGCGTTTGCAGCAACCGCCTCCCCGGCGGGCGCAGCTCCGGACGTCAAAGCCGCTGCACGGCCGTCCTCGAAGCCCCGCATATCGGCGGCGGCAAGGGCATTCCGTCCCGGTGCAATCCCGGGAGCCGTCCCCGCACCGGGCTCCTCGCCCGGCAGCGCCGCAGCCCGCACGGCCTCTTCGGTCGGAACGGCTGCGCGGAGCGCCCCCGCGAGCGTCCCTTCACCATCTCCCGCCGGTGTCCCATCGACCTGCGCCATGTCCGCAGCAGAGCTGCCGCTGTCCGTCGCCGTTGCAATAACAAACCCTTTATCCCCTAAATCCCGGTTTTCATGCAGCAGGTATCCCCCGCCACCCAGGAAAATCAGCACAGCGGCGGCAGCGGCAGCAATCCGCGGCCAATGGCTACGCAACATGGAGATACGCGGGTGAGGCCCGAGCTCGCGCTCCAGCCGCGCCCAACCGTCGGCCGGGGGTATCACCTCGGTGCCCCGGAGCGCACTCCGCATTACGTCTGTCCAGTCTTTATTTTGTTTCATAATTTAATGTGTCTCCATATAGGCCCCTATTCTGCGGGCCAGCAGTGCCCGCGCGCGGAATAACTGCGACGAGGAACTTTTTTCGTTGATCCCCAGCATCTGCGCGATGTCGCGGTGCGAATAGCCTTCGATGCAGTAGAGGTTGAACACCGTACGGTAACCGTCAGGCAATTCGCTGACGAACCCCATCAGCACGTCGCGCGGAATACGCGCCACTTCCGACGGGTCGGGCTCCGGGATGTCGGGCAACTGCCTTCCGTCGTCGAGCACCGTCATGCTCAGTTTGTTCCGGCTGCGGAGCCATTCGAGCGCCACGTTCACCGTGATCCGTTCCATCCAGGCACGCAGGGAACCGGGGCCGCGGTAGGAAAAACGGTCGAAAGCACCGTAAATCTTCAGGAACGCATCGTGCATCAGGTCTTCGGCGGTAGAACGGTCGCCCGAATAACGGAGGCAGACGGCCAGCAGACGGCCTGCATAGCGGTCATACAGCTCACGACGGGCCGCATTATCCCCTTTTCTGCACCCCTCGGCCAGTATCTGCTCCTCCATTCCCATATTTGCGTTCATCTTATAAACGGTGTAGCCATCAAAAGACTGCACGGCACCCGAAAATTTTTATGCCCATGCAGTATTCCGCCCCGCCCTGCATTTAATTAGTGAAGATAACGCAAAAATAATTATAAATATGAAAAGATTCGGATTATTTCTTCTCGTGACCATGGCTGCGGCCATTTTCACCTCCTGCAACGATTCGGACGGGGACTACCCCAGGCTTTCGGCTTTCGCTTCGGTAAAGCCGCTCGAAAATAACGATTTCTATGTCGTTCTCGACGATGGCAAGACGGTGTACCCGGGCGACAAAAGCCGCATAGGCAGCTATAAGGCCGAGGAAGACCAGCGCGTCGTCATATATTTCAACCTGCTGAATAACAAAGTGGAAGGATACGATTACAACATGGCGCTCTATTACATACAGGACATCTACTCGGGCGGCACGAAAGTCGTGACCACCCAAGAGGAACTCGACGCGCTGGAAGACGACAAAACCAGCTTCAAGGAGGCATTCCTCAACAGCAATTACCTCAATGTCTGGGTCGGGTTCAATGCCTGTGACCTCACGAAACACACCTTCCTGCTGGTACGCAACAACGTGACGGAGATCGCTCCTGAATACACGGAAGAGGGGTACCTGAACCTCGAACTGCGCCGCGACGCCCACGGCGACGAAGGCGGATACAACTACGACCGTTATGTCTCGTTCAAGCTGGATTCCTTCAAGGAGGATCTCGAAGGCAAGAAAGGTATCATCCTGCGTGTGAACACCCGCATGAACGGGGTGAAATACATAAAGATCGGGCTGCCGCGTGAGCAATAGCCGGAGCTTCCGGCAGCGACCCCGGCCCGCATATCCTGCGGGCCGGATTTTTTTTCGCCCCGCCGCGGCAAAGTAGCACAAAATCGTTATCTTTGCAACATGTCAATCGTACGCAACACAGAGAGCGATCTCGAATTCGAAAACAAGATACGTCCGCAGGAGTTGGAAACCTTCTCCGGGCAGGACAAGATCGTCGACAACCTCCATATTTTCATCAAGGCGGCGCTCATGCGCGGCGATTCGCTCGACCACGTACTGCTGCACGGCCCCCCGGGACTGGGCAAGACGACCCTTGCCAACATCATCGCCAACGAAATGCACGCGCAGCTGCGCGTCACATCGGGTCCCGTGCTGGACAAGCCGGGCGACCTGGCCGGACTGCTGACCAACCTCAACCCCGGCGACGTGCTTTTCATCGACGAGATACACCGCCTGAGCCCGATCGTCGAGGAGTACCTCTACTCGGCGATGGAGGACTACAAGATCGACATCGTACTCGACAAAGGCCCTTCGGCACGTTCGATCCAGATCGAGCTGGCGCCTTTCACGCTGATCGGCGCCACGACCCGCAGCGGGCTGCTCACATCGCCCCTGCGCGCACGCTTTGGCATCCAGTGCCATCTGGAATATTACGACGCCCCGGTACTGGCCGGCATCGTCAGGCGTTCGGCACGCATCCTCGACGTCTCGATCGACGACGATGCGGCGCACGAGGTGGCCCTGCGCTCGCGCGGCACGCCCCGCATCGCCAACGCCCTGCTGCGCCGCGTGCGCGACTTCGCAATGGTCAAGGGCGAAGGGCACATCGATCTGGGAATCACCAGAATCGGGCTTTCGGCGCTCAACATCGACTCGCGCGGCCTCGACCAGATGGACAACAAGATACTCGGCACCATCATCGAAAAGTTCGGCGGGGGCCCCGTCGGGCTGAATACCATCGCCACGGCCGTCGGCGAAGACGCCGGCACAATCGAGGAGGTCTACGAACCGTTCCTCATCAAGGAAGGGTTCCTCAAACGCACGCCCCGGGGGCGTGAAGCCACCGAACTGGCCTACCGGCACTTGGGGGTCACCCCCCCCGGCAAACCCGAAACCCTGCTGTTTTGAGGCATCCGCCCGAACCGGCCGGCAGCCGTCACCGCCGCACTCCCCGATTCCGAACCAGACATTTTTAAAATATGACCCGCATTCGTCCATACCTGCTCACGTGCTGTTGCACCGCATCACTGTTACTGGCTTCTGGCAGAGCCACGCAACTCAGGGCGGAGACGCCCGGGGCGGAACCCGCGGTACAGGAAGCGCCTTGCGCTGCATTGGGCGGCCCGTTCGCCGCCGTACCCGGGGAAACGGCACCATCGGCCGGGAAGCAGGTCGCGCAGCGGGGCAGAGCGCAGTCCCTCCGGGCGCAGCACCTGGCCCCGCGCAACCGCTCGCAGCACACGTTCTTTGCCAACGCGGCGTATACGGCTGTCATCTCGACGCTTTACCTGGCCGAAAGCTCCTCCGGCTCGCTGAACGAAGGCTACGACATCAGTGCCGGGTACAACTGGACGTCGCGCCGGGGCTTCGGCGCCGGAATCGTCTACTCGGGCGGATTCCTCGCGGCCGAACGCAACGGGATCCGGCGCACGAGCCGCATCCACTACATCGCGCCGGAGTTCGTCGCCCGGCAGCGGGCAGGGCGCAGATGGCTCTTCCGGGAAAGCGCGGGCATCGGCTACGGCCGCTACATCCGCAGCTACGGCGATACATCGGGCAGCAGGGGCGGCGTAGGCATCCATGAATCGGCCTCGGTGGAGTTCATGCTGGGACGCCACATCGGCCTGGGCGCGGGGATCAGCGGGCAATGGCTGATCGTCGACTCGCCGGACGTGGACGACGGCGCCGAACTGAGCCTGTTCGGCATCTTCCGCTTCCAGTTCGGGGGAGGGCTGCGGGTTTATTTTTAACTCCGCCCCGTACGATGCCCGTTCCGGGACGGAAGGGCGCAATAATTGCAGGTTTTTTCACGTTGTGTCTCGCAGACACAAGCAAAACAGTTAGGATAATGAGAAAAGGTAAAATGGATCAGGAGGCTCTGCGCTATCACAGCGAAGGCCGCCCAGGGAAAATCGCGGTCGTACCGACGAAGCCCTATCACACGCAGCACGACCTGTCGCTGGCCTATTCGCCCGGCGTCGCAGCTCCGTGCCGCGAAATCGAAGCTAACCCCGAAGAGGTTTACCGTTACACGAACAAAGGCAATCTGGTAGCAGTCATTTCGAACGGCACGGCCGTCCTGGGACTGGGCAATATCGGAGCTCTGGCAGGCAAACCCGTCATGGAAGGTAAAAGCATGCTCTTCAAAACTTACGCCGACATCGACGCCTTCGACATCGAAGTCGACGAAACCGATCCCGAGGCATTCATCCGCACGGTGAAGGCGATAGCCCCGACGTTCGGGGGCATCAACCTCGAAGACATCAAAGCCCCGGAATGCTTCGAAATCGACCGGAGGCTGAGCGAAGAACTGGATATTCCCGTGATGCACGACGACCAGCACGGCACGGCCGTCATCTCGACCGCCGCGATGCTCAATGCCGTAAAGATCGCCGGCAAGACGCTCGACAAACTCCGCGTGGTGGTCAACGGCGCCGGGGCCGCGGCCATCGCCTGCGCACGGCTGTTCATCGCCGTAGGCGTCCGCCGTGAGAACATGGTCTTCTGCGACAGCCGCGGCGTGGTCACGACTTACCGTACGGATATCAACGAAATCAAACGTGAATTCGCCACCACGCGCCGCATCACCACGCTGGCCGAGGCGCTGCACGGCGCCGACCTCTTCCTCGGGGTTTCGACGGCCGACGTGCTGACGCCCGAAATGCTGCGTACGATGTCGACCGACCCGATCGTCATGGCACTCGCCAACCCCGACCCCGAAATCGCCTACGACAAAGCCGTCGTATCGCGTCCGGACATCATCTTCGCCACGGGGCGCTCGGACTACCCCAACCAAGTCAACAACGTGCTGGGCTTCCCCTACATTTTCCGCGGGGCGCTCGATGTCCGGGCCACGAAGATCAACGAAGCGATGAAACTCGCCGCGGCACATGCGCTCGCCGGGCTGGCCCAGGAACCGGTGCCGACAATGGTACTGCGGGCCTATGCGCTCGAAAAACTCGAATTCGGCCGCGACTACCTGATTCCCAAGCCGTTCGACCCGCGGTTGCTATGTACCGTAGCGCCCGCCGTGGCACGCGCCGCGATCGAATCGGGCGTCGCACGGCAGCCCATCGCCGATTGGGACGCCTACACGGAAAAACTCCGGACGCTGACCGAGATATAGTCCCGGAAGGGTATCGTGCAATAAAAGGCCCGGCCGAAAGCCGGGCCTTTTTATTGCACGATGATGCCTGTACCAGCCGGGTCACGCAAACAGCGCCGCAAACTCGTCGTGCGACATCCGGCGCACGTCGCAATCGCCGATGCCTATAGGCACCACGATACGCAGCATGCCGTCCTCATTCTTCTTGTCCTTGCCCACCTCTTTGAGCAGCCGCTTCACATCGACGGGCGGCGTGAGGTCGAACCCCAGTTTTTTCAGCACCCCGGCGATCCGGTCGCGGTCTTCCGCCGTCAGTACGCCGAGCTTCACCGAGGCATCGGCGATCAGCGCCGTGCCCACCGCCACGGCCTCGCCGTGGTTCAGGCGGTTGGTACACTTCTCGATGGCGTGCGCCAGCGTATGCCCGAGGTTGAGCTTGCGGCGGTCGCCCGACTCGCGCTCGTCGCGTTCGACAATGTCGGCCTTCACGCGGATCGACGCCGAGACGGCATCCGTAAGCAGGTCGGTATCGGAACGCAGGTCGTCGAAAGTCGTGGCTTCGATCCGCGCGAAGAGGTCGGCATCGGCGATGATGGCCGCCTTGACGACTTCGGCCAGCCCGGCGCGGAACTCCCGGTCGGAGAGCGTGCGCAGCATCCCGGGGTCGCAGATCACGAACCTGGGCTGCGAGAATGTCCCCGCCATATTCTTGTAGCCGTCGACATTCACGCCGTTCTTGCCGCCCACGCTGGCGTCGACCTGTCCCAGCAGAGTCGTCGAGACGAACCCGAAATCGAGGCCGCGCATGTAGGTCGCGGCGGCGAAACCCGCCACGTCGGTCACGATACCGCCCCCGATCCCCAGCACGAAAGTCGACCGGTCGACGCCCAGTTCGATGAAGCTGCGGTAGATCGATTCGACGGTTTGCAGGGTCTTGATACTCTCCCCGAGGCCGATCAGCACCGTATCGTAAGGAGCCAGCATCGGATGGTAGAGCCGGTCTATCGTGGCATCGGACACGACGACCACGCGCCCCCCGGGCAGTACTCCCGGCAGGATGTCGGACGTGGGCCCGATATAAATCTCGCTCTGCTGCCGGACATTGAAGATGGGTTCCATAATAATTAAACTTTTTTAATAAGCCAACAAATTTAGTATATTTTCCCGAGAAATTGTTACCTTTGCACCACAAATTCTTTTCACATGCAAAAACTACGCAATATTGCAATTATTGCACACGTGGATCACGGCAAGACCACGCTCGTAGACAAGATGATCCTGGCCGGCAACATCCTGCGCGACAACGCCAAGCAAACCGGCGAGCTGATCCTCGACAACAACGACCTCGAACGCGAACGCGGTATCACGATCCTCTCGAAGAACGTCTCGGTAATTTACAAGGATTATAAAATCAACATCATCGACACCCCGGGCCACGCCGATTTCGGCGGCGAGGTCGAGCGCGTGCTGAACATGTGCGACGGCGTACTGCTGCTGGTCGACGCCTTCGAAGGCACCATGCCCCAGACCCGGTTCGTGCTGCAAAAGGCGCTGGCGCTGGGCAAGAAGCCCATCGTGGTAATCAACAAGGTCGACAAGCCCAACTGCCGTCCCGAAGTGGTCAACGAACAGGTTTTCGACCTGATGTTCACGCTCGACGCCACCGAGGAGCAGCTCGACTACAAGACTATCTACGGCTCGGCCAAACAGGGCTGGATGTCGCACAAATGGAACGAGCCGACCGACTCGCTCGTCCCGCTGCTGGACGCCATCATCGACGAGATACCCGAACCGGCCGTGGTAGAAGGCACGCCCCAGATGCTCATCACCTCGCTCGAATACTCCTCCTACACGGGCCGTATCGCCGTGGGCAAGGTGACGCGCGGCTCGCTCAGGGCGGGACAGAACGTCACGCTGGCCAAGCGCGACGGTGCAACGATGCAGAAGACCAGGATCAAAGACCTGATGGTCTTCGAAGGTCTCGGCAAAAAGAAGGTCGACGAAGTGCCGTGCGGCGAGATTTGCGCCATCATGGGCATCGAAGGGTTCGAGATCGGCGACACGATCTGCGACTACGAGAACCCCGAACCGCTGCCCCCCATCGCCATCGACGAACCGACCATGTCGATGCTCTTCACGATCAACAACTCGCCTTTCTTCGGCAAGGACGGCAAATACGTCACCTCGCGCCACATCAAGGAGCGCCTCGACCGCGAACTGGAGAAAAACCTCGCGCTGCGTGTGACGCCCGGCCCTTCGGCCGACAGTTTCAACGTATTCGGCCGCGGCGTGCTGCACCTTTCGGTGCTGATCGAGACCATGCGCCGCGAAGGATACGAATTGCAGGTCGGACAGCCCCGCGTGATCGTCAAGGAGATCGACGGCAAGAAATGCGAACCGGTCGAGGAACTGACCGTCGACTGCCCCGAAACCTGCTCGGGCACGGTGATCGAACTGGCCACCAAGCGCAAAGGCACGCTCAGGAACATGACGTCGAACGGCGACCGCGTGCGGCTGGAGTTCGACATCCCCTCGCGCGGCATTATCGGCCTGAGGTCGAACATGCTGACGGCAACGGCCGGCGAGGCGATCATGACGCACCGCCTGAAGGATTTCGAACCGTGGGTCGGCGAAATCGAGATGCGCACCAACGGCTCGATCATCTCGGGCGAGACCGGCACGGCCTTCGCCTACTCGATCGACAAGCTGCAGGATCGCGGACGCTTCTTCATCAGCCCGATGGATCAGGTCTACGAGGGGCAGGTGATCGGCGAGCACACGCGCCAGAACGACATCACGGTCAATGTCACCAAGGCCAAGCAGCTCACCAACATGCGCGCTTCGGGGTCGGATGACAAGACCTCGATCGCCCCGCCGAAGGTCTTTACGCTCGAAGAGGCATTGGAATACATCCAGGCGGACGAATACGTCGAGGTTACGCCCCACGCCATGCGCCTGCGCAAGATATTGCTGCACGAGGTAGACCGCAAACGCGCTTCGAAGTAAACGGCCGCCGCATAACGCATAAACCGAACCCTGAAAATGGATCATTTCACCTTATCGCTGGCCGTCGGCGCCGTCGCAGGGACACTGGACATCATCCCGATGATTTTCCAGCGGCTGCCGTTGCGTTCGTGCCTGTCGGCATTCTTCATCTACTTCTTTGCGGCGGTCATCGTCTTTTACAGCAACCTGCCCTACCTGCCTTGGTGGGCGGACGGCATGGCCGTCACGCTGATGCTGATGCTCCCCGTACTCTTCACCTTCTCGGGCAAGGAGCGCAAAGCCATCCCGGTGGTGCTGTTCAACGCCCTGCTGTTCGGGTTCCTGATCAGCGCCGCGGAAAAATACCTGGCCTGAGGCATCCGGCCGAAAAAAAACGGGACGGCATCCGTTTTTTTACCTATAGCATGCAGTATCAGGCAATTTCTCCGTTTATAAAAAGGAAACGAACGGAAAAACGACAGAGATGAAAAGATATATACTGACGCTCCTGCTGGCGGCCTGCGTATGCACGGCCTGCGATAAGGACGACGAATATGAAATCCGCGAATGGACGGTCGCCTCGCAACTGGGCATCGCCCACGGGGCGAGTACGTTGCAGCCCGTACTGCTCGTCAAGGCCAACGACGACACGTCGTGGCGTGCCGTATATCAGGGCATCGAGGGATTCGATTTCGAGGCGGGTTACGAATACCGGCTCCGCATAAAAGCCGAACAACTGCCCGATCCGCCCCAGGACGGCTCTTCGATCCGCTACACCCTGCTGGAGCAAATTTCGAAAACCCCGGCGACCTCGGTCATCCCCGACCAGTTCTTCCCGGTCTTCACGATGGAGGTCGCCCCGCAGCCGATGAATTACCGGGGACAGCGATTCCTGGGCGTACGGTTCCCCGAGTCCGGACTGAACGAATGGCAGCCGTGGCCGTTCCGCATCGAAGGGTTCGAATACGAACCGGGATACGTCTACCGGCTCCGCATCGGGACTTCGGTAATCCCGGCTCCGGACAGCCCCGAGGGCTATTACACCGTCTGCTACTCGATGCTCGACATGGACAGGCTGCCTGCAGAGGATTAAAATGCGGAGAAACGTCCTGAAAACAAAAACGACCCTTTCGGGTCGTTTTTTCATGGCAGGCAAACGGTCTCTCCCCGCGGAGCCCCGCCTCCGGACGTTGCCACCCCTTGCGGCGGAGGTTATTCCCCTTCGGGGTCTTCCTGCACCGGCACCCCCTTTTTCAGGGTGGCGAACGAAAGGATATGCCACGTCACGCCAATGGCGACGGCAAGCAGGGCCGCCTGCGCCCACCACCAGGCGGTAAGCAGCGCGAAAATGCAGTAAAGCATCGTCCCCCACATGAGCGTCAGGGAAATGATCTTGGCACGGAGCGGTATGGCGCGATTTTCGCGGAAGTTCCGTACATACTCGCAGAAACAGGGGTGT